>Ga0157372_10001798_pt1 | contig 23289 bp, 21 predicted proteins | sample C55metaG_FD_115307 | JGI IMG/M metagenome (GOLD analysis project Ga0157372, IMG submission 115307) | Corn rhizosphere microbial communities from Kellogg Biological Station, Michigan, USA - C5-5 metaG | ecosystem: Host-associated > Plants > Roots > Rhizosphere > Soil | place: USA: Michigan... | reverse complement strand
CTCGATGCCGCGAGCGCGCTGCATCCGGACCTGCGGCTGGTGGCGATGTCGGCCACGCTGGACGTCGAGCGCTTCCAAGCACTGCTCGACAATCCGCCAACAATCGTGAGCGAGGGCAAAAGCTACCCGCTCGATTTTTGCTATGTCGGGCGCGACGCGGCTGCTCCGATCGAACCGCAAATGGCCTCGGCAATCCGCGCCGGGCTGCGAGAGCATGAAGGCTCGCTGCTCGCTTTCCTTCCAGGCGTGGCCGAGATCGAGCGAACGGCGGAAGCGCTTGGCGCAGTCCCGCCAGACGTCGAGCTGCACAAGCTGCACGGCGGGATTGAGCCGGCAGCGCAGCGCAAGGCCCTCGCCGCACCGCCAGAGGGAAAGCGGAAGCTGGTCCTCGCCACCAGCATCGCCGAGACGAGCGTGACGCTCGAGGACGTGCGGATCGTGGTGGACAGTGGCCTTGCGCGGCGGCCGCGCTACGACCGTGGGGCGGGGCTCACCAGGCTCGTCACTGAACGGGCCAGCCGCGCGGCGGTCACACAGCGCGCCGGCCGAGCGGCGCGTCAGGGGCCCGGCATCGCGATTCGCCTGTGGGAGGAGGCGGCGACCTCCTCGCTCCCGGCACACGACCCGCCCGAGATCCTTGAAGCGGATTTGTCCAGCCTGCTTCTGACGTCGCTGCTGTGGGGTGAAGCCGACCCGCGCCGCCTGCCCTTTCTCAACCAGCCGACAACAGCTGCGCTCGATGAAGCCGGTCGGCGCCTGAGCTCACTCGGCGCGATTGACGAAGTGTGCCGAGTTACCCAGCACGGCCGGGCGATTGCGGCGCTGCCGCTTGAGCCGAGGCTCGCGCACATGCTCATCGACGCCACCGCGCGCGGATTCGGCGCGGCTGCAGCCGATGTTGCGGCACTCCTCACGGAACGAGGACTAGGCGGCAACGATCCCGATCTCGAGCTTCGCTGGCGCCGGTGGCGTGCCGACAAGTCGCCCCGCGCCGAAGCCGCCCGCAAAATGGCAAGGCGGTTGGCGACACAAATCCCCCTCCCTCGCAGGGAGCGGCTGAGGGTGGGTTCAGCCCAAGGCGGTTCTCGTGAGCCGCCACCCACCCCCGACCCCTCCCTGCGAGGGAGGGGAGAAAATCTCGGACATGCCCTCGCCCTCGCCTTTCCCGACCGGGTCTCGCGGCGCCGCAACCCTTCCGGCGAGACATGGCAGTCAGTCGGCGGCCGCGGCTTCCGTCTCGACCCCACCTCGACGCTAGCGCGAGCGAAGTGGCTCGCCGTGGGGGAAGTCGCGGGCCACGCCTCGGGCGCGCGCATCCTCTACGCAGCGGCGATCGAAGAGCAGGCGGTCCTCGACCTGTTCGCCGGCCGTATCGAGGTCCGCCACGACGGCGAGTTCGACCCGGCGACAGGATCGGTGACGCCGACGCGCAGCAGCCGCCTTGGCACCATTCGGCTTGCCAGCGGTCCTGATCCGAATCCCGATCAGGCGGCCATCGAACAGGCGTTGCTGGAGGGGATCCGGGAGCATGGCCTGGAACTGTTGCAGTGGGATGAGTGCGCGCGGCAGCTTCGTGACCGCGCGGCGTTCGTGCACCGGTTCGATCCAGCCATTCCGCTGCTCGACGACGAAACGCTGCTCGAACGGAGTGATGAATGGCTGCCGCCGCTGCTCGTCGGCGAGCGCAGGCTCGGCGACATCGCGTCGCAAGCGCTCGCCCGCGCGCTGGAGGCCCTGCTCGGCTACGATTCGCTTCGCCGCCTCGACCGGCTCGCGCCAGCCGAGTTCGTCAGTCCAGCCGGCAGCCGACACCCGATCGATTATGCCGCGCCTGCCGGTCCCACCGTCGAGGTGCGCGCACAGGCGTTGTTCGGCCTCGCGCGGCACCCGATGGTCGCCAGCGGTGAGGTGCCGCTGATCCTCGCCATCACCTCCCCTGCCGGGCGGCCGATCCAGACGACCAAGGACCTGCCGGGTTTCTGGGCCGGAAGCTGGCGCGACGTCGCCAAGGACATGCGCGGGCGCTATCCCAAGCACCCGTGGCCGGACGACCCTGCATCGGCAGCGCCGACTCTGAGGTCGAAACGCGCGTCTTGATTTGCGATGCGCACTTTGCCACCTGCGGCCGGTGACGATCGCACGCATTTCCGAGCTCGAGCGCAAGACGACGCAATCGGGAAAGGCCAATGCCGGCCGCTGGTTGCTCGAGTTCGAGCGGCAGCAGCCGCTGCGCCCCGACCCGCTGACCGGCTGGAACGGCTCGGGCGATACGAACCCGCAGGTCCGCCTTACCTTCGCCACGAAGGAGGCTGCGATCGCCTACTGCGAAAGGCACGGCCTTCGCTACCATGTCCTGCCCGCTCCTCCGGTTCGATTGAAGATCCAGACCTACGCCGACAATTTTCGTTGAGGTTCGACCCTAGCGAAGGCAGAGTGCGCCCGCCGAGCTAGGGGGAGTACTGCGTTACGCCGATGTCAGGCTGGTCGTCGGCACCAGGCCTGAAGCAATCAAAATGAGACCGGTCGCGCTTGCGCTTGTCGCGCACGGCATCAGGCCGTCTCTTGTCTTCACCGGCCAGCATGCTGGCCTCGACCTAACCGAGTTCGGATTGGGAGATTTCCGGACGGTTCGGCTCGACTGCCGGGGCCGCGAGGACCCTCACGACCATGTCCGCCACGTCAACAGGGCCGTCCTGCCGTTGTTGAGGGACGCACCGGACCTGCTCGTGGTCCAGGGCGACACGTCCAGCGCCCTTGGTGCGGCGCTTGCGGCCTTCACGGCCGGAGTTCCCGTTGCCCATGTCGAAGCAGGCCTCAGGACCCACGATCCCATGCTGCCGTGGCCCGAGGAGGAGTATCGAAGCGCAATCGATGCGCATGCCGAACTGTTGTTCGTGCCGACCGAGCTTTCGGCAGCGAACCTTCGGGCCGAGCAGGTTCCTGGCGAGATCCACGTCACCGGGAACACGGGGATTGATGCGGTAGTCGAGGTTCTGTCCCGCCTGTCCCCACCACCGGAGCGGCGAGCGGGGGAATTTCGGCTTCTCGTCACCTGCCATCGCCGTGAGAGCTGGCGCGACGGTCTCAAGTCGATCGCGGTGGCACTACGCGAGATCGCGAGCGGCGGAGTCCGGGTCGACTTTGTGCTCCATCCGAACGCTTTTGTCGCCGACAGCATGCGGCGCCTGCTCGGCGGGACAAGGGGCATCGACCTCCTCGAACCGTGCAATCATGATGAGCTGATTCAGCGGATGCGCGGCATCGACCTGGTGCTCAGCGATTCGGGCGGAATGCAGGAGGAAGCTCCGGCGGTCGGAGTGCCGCTGCTCGTGCTACGCGAGAAGACCGAGCGGCCGGAAGGCATCGCGGCGGGGACTGCACTGTTGGTCGGCACGGACCGGGAGCGGATCGTCACCGAGGTGCGCCGGCTTTTGAGCGATCCAGACGCCCGAGCGGCGATGAGCCGGCAGGCGTTCCCGTTCGGCGACGGCAATGCGGGGACGCGAATCGCGGCAGTCATCGCACAATGGATCGACGAGGGAATGACTGAGCGCCGGCTGGCGTAGCCCATTCGCTTTCGGTTAGCGCTTGCTGTGTTATGAAGGGAGCAATGCTCGCAAGTCTTCGTGGCGGCCGCCTGAGCCAGCGGCTGCGGATCACCGGCAGTTCCGCTCTGGCCGGCAGCACCATTCTCCAGAATCTGGTGCGTATCGTCAGCACGATGTGCCTGACGCGCCTGCTTGCGCCCGACGTGTACGGCATCGTCGGGATGATCGCTTCAACCCTGTACGTCATCAATATGCTGAGCGACGTGGGCTTCCAGTCGTACGTGGTTCGACATCATCGCACGGACGAACAGGAATTCTTGAGTTCGGTGTGGACGATTCACGCGGTCAGGGGCGTGCTCCTTACCGGAGTGGGCATAATTGTCGCATGGCCCGTATCGCTGGTGCTCGCGAAGCCGGAGCTCGCTGCGCCCTTGATGGTCACCGCCTTCACCTTCGCGATTGAGGGGCAGCAATCGCTGAACCAGTTCCGCGCCTTGCGCGAAGGCAGGGTTCAAAAGCTGGCGTTGATGGATCTGACGATTGGGGTCAGCCAAACGATCGCGGCGATCATCTTTGCATTCTTCATTCGCAACGTATGGGCAATCGTCGCGGCGGGGCTGGTCGGTAGCTCTGTCCGGGTCTGCATGAGCTACGTCCTGTTCCCAGGTGGGCGACATTCGTTCCGTCCCGACCGCGAAGTCGCGGCTGACCTTTGGCGCTTTTCGCGGATGATCGCCGGATCGAGCGTCGTTTATCTCATCATCACGCAGGTCGATAAGCTGGCGATGGCACGCATTTTGTCGCTGACACAGTTCGGTACCTACATGATTGCCTCAACCCTCGCTGCCGCGCCGATGGCGTTCGCCTTCAGCTACACGAGCGGGATCGTCTACCCCGCGACCGCCGCAGCGTGGCGCGCCGGCCACTCCGTCTCCGACGCTTATTATCGATGCTGGGGACGGTTCTTCTATCTCTACGCATTCGGCGGCGGCGTGTTGATCGGTGCAGCCGATCTTATCATCCGATTCCTCTATGACCCGCGTTATCTTCCCTCTGCGCGCTACCTCTCCATTCTGGCGATCGCGACAGCGATGGCGATGGTGACCAGGGCGATGCAAGAAGTGATGATCGCCAACGGACGCACGCAAGCCTTGTTCGAGCTCCATATGGTGCGGCTGATATGGCTAATAGCGGGCGGCCTGCTTGCGCTTGCATATTACAACGCGATGATCCTGGTCCTGACGATCGGACTGATGGAAATTCCCGTCTATTTCTATGGCTGCTGGCAGATGCGAAGGCAGCATTTGCTGCGCTGGAAGCGTGAGCTGACGCTGCCGCTGACCATTGGGGCGGGCCTGCTCGTCGGGGGAGCCATGACTGTCTTGGGCCGAATCCTGCTCCCGAACCTCTAGTCCAGGATGCGCAAGATCAATTAGCCGAACAGCCTCAAGGCAAAGCGCTGCAACTTGGGCGGCACCCAATCCTTCAAGAAATGCTGGCGACGGATTTTCCAATCGGGCCTGTCTTGAGTTCCCGGCCGAGGCCGGAAGTTGGTATCTCTGAGCGGCAGCATCGAAACGTCATGCAGCGCCGCATAATAATATGTGGCGATGGATCGGCGGGAGCGTTCCGGTGGACAGGCAAGTGGGTCCGGATGGCCGTGAAAGCTGTCGAGGGCGGTACTGAAAATGACCGCACGGCCAAATACGGGCTCGACGCGCACGACACACTCTTTCATTTGCTGATCCCAGAGCTCCAGCTGCCCGCCATATTCAGGCTTCCAGTCCTCATTGAGATAGACGAGCAGGTTGAGCTTGCGTTCGCACTTCAGCCGGCCATTGACGTTGAAGTCGGCGTGGATACCCAGGTGTCCCCCGCGCTTGGTTTCGTGCAGCCCGCCGCCGTCGAAATAGGGATCCGAGATCAAGCCCTCGATTCCTGTCATCTCCTCCAGAAACACCAGGAATGCTTCGCCATTGAGTTCCGCGAACAGGTTCCTGACCAGTCCGGACGGGACCTCTTGGGGGTTGAACTGGAACTTCAGCCGCTCCTGGTCGCGGTCGAAGTAGCGCTTGCTGTCGGTCGGGGGGAACTCGGCAAGCACTTTCCGCAGCACGTCCAAATCCAAGAAATCGTCGATCACGATGTGCGGGAAAGGATGCGCGTTGCGATACTGCTGGGCGAGGGACTGCCCCAGCGCGCGACATTCGACGGCGTCCAGCGCGAGATAGTCGTTGATTCTGGTCATGTGCAGCATGGCAGTCATTGTACAAACGCCTTTTCCCAAGCCAAGCCGCGACGGCATGCGATCAGCTCACAGGAGCAGGACCGTTCGAATCCGGGACACCTCCTGATCTGGCGTGGCGGTGACTGAACGACGCTGAAATGACGACTGCGAAGAACGGCCATTGCGCAAGTCGGCCGACCCACTCATTCCTAAGCGCTCGCGATGAACAGTCCCCGCCTCGCCCGCACAAAGCACCTGAGCGCCGCAAATGTTGCCGGCGTCTCGGTCGCGGTGGTCATCGTCAACTATCGTACCCCGGAGCTCACCGGAACGTGCCTGTCGTCGCTTGCAGCAGAAAGAGCCATTCTTCCAAAGCTGAAGGTCGTCGTCGTCGACGGCGGCTCCGCGGACGGCTCGGCGGAGAAGCTGGCGAGGACCGTGACCAAGCCTGAATTTGCAGGCTGGGTGTCTTTCTTGCCGCTGGAGCTGAACGGCGGGTTTGGCTGGGCCAATAACCAGGCGATCCTTGCTCTCGCCCGCGCCCCGGCGGCGCCCGATTTCGTGCATCTGCTCAACCCGGATGCCGAGATCACAAGTGGCGCAGTCGCGCTTCTCGTCGAGGCGTTGGTAAACGACCCACGGTGTGGCGCCGCCGGTAGCCAGCTGGTTGACGAGCATGGCGCTCCGGCAGCGTCCGCCTTTCGTTTCCCCTCCGCCGCCCGCGAGTTCGTCAATGCCGCGCAATCGGCGAGCCTCGGCCGCGTGCTCGGCATAGCGCCGGCGGTCATCGACGCCTCGTCCAGTTGCGAAGTCGACTGGGTGACTGGCGCAAGCGTGATGTTCAGATCGGCTGCTTTGCGTGAAGCAGGTCTCTTCGATGATGGCTTCTTCCTCTATTTCGAGGAGGTCGAGCTCATGCATCGACTCCGCGCTCGAGGCTGGACTGTGCGCCACGTTCCGGAGAGCCGGGTGATTCACCGGGAGGGATCATCGACAGGAATCGCGGATGCGCGAGAGCTACCTTCATATTGGTATGAATCGCGGCGCCGCTATTTCGCGCTTACGGGTGGCCGGTTCGCGGCATTGGCCGCCGATCTGGGCTCCCTCGCGGGGATTGCTACAAGCAAAGCCAAGTTGCTGATGGGGCGCCGCGGCGGCCGCCGCGCCCCACGCGGTCGCGACCTGTTGCGTCTTGGCGTATCGGCCAGCGCGGCCGCACCAAGTCCGTCGGTGCCCGCCTGGGGCGACCCGCCAGGCAAGCCGCCCGCGTGGATGTCACGGCCATGACCGCTCCGGCGCATATGGCAGCGGTGGTGATTGGCCGGAATGAGGGCGAGCGCCTCGAACCGAGCCTCCGCTCGGTACTCGATGCCGGGCTGCCGGCGGTTTACTCCGACTCCGGGTCCACCGACGGCAGCGCAGCGCTGGCGAGAGGCCTCGGTGTTCCGGTGGTCGAGCTTGATCCTTCACGGCCCTTTTCGGCGGCGCGCGGCCGCAATGAAGGTCTGGCCGAGGCGCAACGGCTGTGGCCCGGAACCGAGTTCGTCCTCTTTCTCGATGGCGATTGCATTCTCGATCGTGGCTTTCCGTCAGCGGCGACCGCGACTTTCGAACGACACGGGGACTGTGCGATTGTCACCGGCCACCTGTCGGAGCGCTCGCCGGAGTCGTCGATCTATAACCGGATGTGCGCAGTTGAATGGCACGGACCGGCGGGCCCTATCGAGAACATGAATGGCCTCGGCGGCATCATGATCGTGCGGGCTTCGGCCTTCAGGCAAGTCGGCGGCTTCAACGAGCAGGCGATTGCCGGAGAGGAACCGGACTTGGGTGTTCGTCTCGGACTCGCCGGTTTTTCAGTGATCAAGATCGATTATCCAATGGCGACGCATGACGCTCAGATGCATCATTTCCGCCAGTGGTGGACCCGAGCGGTGCGCAATGGCCATTCCTTGGCCCATCGATATGCGAGCCATGGGCGAACGCGCTTCAGAGACGGCCGACGCGAACTGAGGAGCGCGTTGTTCTGGGGTTTCCTCCTGCCCCTCGCCATTCTCCTCTTGTTGTGGCCGACCCGCGGCCTCTCTCTGCTGTTTCTTGGCGGCTATCTGGTGCTCGGTTGGAGGATCTACCGCCACTACAAGGGACAAGGGCATTCTTCAGGTGACGCGCTGTTGATGGCGCGTTTTCTCGTTTACGCGAAATTCGCCGAGTTCCTTGGCGCGGTTCGATATTGCCTGAATCGAACGCGAGGCCGGTTTCACATCATTGAGTGGAAGTAGGTTCGACTAGGTAACCGCGCCGAGGCTTTCGATTGCCCGGACGATTTCCGCGGCTGTCGATCGCACGCTGTGCCAGCGCAGCACGCGCTCACGCCCCGCCGCCCCCTTGCGCGACAGTTCGTCGGCAGGTGCGTGAAGCGCCTTCTTCATGGCCTCGGCCAGTGCCTCGGCCGCGCCCGCCGGAACGAGCCACCCGCACTCGCCGTCGACCAGTTCCGGAATGCCGGCGATCATCGTCGTGACGACCGGACGCGAGAGTGCGAAGGCTTCCATGATGGTCATTGGAAGACCTTCGGCGAAGCTCGGCAGAACGAACGTCCGCGCGCCACGCAAACGCCGGTGCATATCGGGTGTCGAGCAGATCCCCGCGAGCGTCACGACGCCGCCGAGCTGACGGCGCTCGATTTCCTGCTCGAGAGATGCCCGGAGCTCGCCGCCCCCGATAATCGTCAGGGTGAATTGCTCTCCAGCCGCGCGGAGCTGTTCGCAGGCGGCGATCAGGAGCGGCAGTCCCTTCTGCGCGGACAAGCGCGCGACGCACACGAACTCGACCGATGCCGCCGGCACCGGTTCCGGCAGCGCATTCAATATTTCGTCATCGAGTCCGCAGCGGATGACCTTGATCTTGTCCCACTCGGAAGGCGGGCTCCAGCGCATTAGCTGACTTCGACAGTAGCTCGTGATGGCCACGACAAAGGCTGCGGCCGCGATCTTTCTTCCGAGCGAAAGCGCGACCGGTGCGTCGAATTCGTCGGGGCCGTGCACCGTGAAGCTGAACGAAGGGCCGCCCCACACCCGAACGATCGCCGCCACCGCGGCAGAATTGGTGCCGAAATGCGCATGCACATGCTGAATTCCCAATTGCTCGAACCGGCGCACGAGCCAGCCGGCCTCGAGCCAATAGGCAAGATGGCGAACTTTCGTGGCCAAGCCGGGCCCACTTAGACGCGCCGCCTGTCCGAGAGCGCGAACCGTGCGAAGGGGCCGCGACACCGTCAGGAGCAGCGCGGAAAGAATCAGGCGTAATGCGCCCTGGCGAAGGACAACTTCGGTCCGCTCCGCCTCACGCAAGTCCACCTCGTCCTTGAGATCGGCACGTGCCGGCCGAAGCGAGAAGCGATGGACTGCGTGCCCCGCCTGCTCAATTCCTTCGATCTCGCGACGGACGAACGAATGGCTGACCGCCGGGTAGAGATTGCACAGATAAGCTAGGCGCACTCTCGCTCCGTGGCGGCTGGTTTCGTTGCGGCCATAGCAAAAGCTTTGCCGCTGGCAGAGGGTTTATGGTTGATCCGGCCGGCGCCCGGCCTGGCCGTCAGATGTGGCCGCCGGAAAGCGCTTTCGCGACCAGGTGCGGCTTGTTGCGCGCGTGAAGTTTGTTGCGAAGATTTTCGACGTGCCGCTCGACCGTCCTCGGAGCGATTCCGAGCTGCTGCGCGCACTGCTTCGAGGAGAGCCCGCGGGCGATGCATTGAAGCACCTCTCGCTCGCGCTCTGACAAGGTGACGAAATCTTCCTGTTGCCGCGGAAAATTCACCATTGCTCCCCTTGTTGGGCCAACACTCTTCGTCCGGCACTAATAGCCTTGGTTATCACGGCCTTACAGTAAGTTGAACGCCGTGTGCCAGATTCGGACAGGGGCGCCGTAAAATGCGCCGCGCGGTGCCGGATTCGGCGCGTTCCGGAAGGTTCTCTGGCGCTATCGCAGCCTCGTTACGGATAGTAATCAATCGCGGTTTTCTGCGCTTTTCTTGCGGCCGTTTGGTTATTTTTACTTAGCATCTTCTGCTGAGCATTTGAGTCTAGGTAGTCAATCTGACTTCGGCGCCGGTCCAACGCATTGCGAATCATTAAGAAAACGTTTATTCCGAACCGGCTTCAAAGTCGTTTACGCAAGCAAGCGACCGAACGTGAGTTGGGGCCACCCCACTCGAGTCGAGTGATGGCGAACCCCCTTCAGGGGCAACGGAAGGGAAATGTTTATGCGACGCGTATTGATGACCGCACTGGCGAGTGCAGCAATCGGAATCGCCGCTCCGGCGATTGCCGGTCCGACCCTGGTCCAGGAGACCGGTCCGGACCTGACCACGAAGATCTACGCGAGTGGCGACAACGGGATCGCGACCGTGGGAACGACGGTCTACGGCAACACCAGCAACGGCGCCGGACATGACACGCCCTTCACCGGGTACTCGAGCTTCAATCCGGTTACGAACGTCGGGACGACGACCACGATCGATATCACCGGCGGCAACGGATTCGCCCAGGTCGAAGACAATAGCTTCTCGCAGCAGAACACCGGCGGTGAGGACGATCTCTTCTTCCTGATCATGAACCCGGTCCCGTCATTCTACCTGTACGAGTTCAGCATCCAGACCTTGGCCGGCGGACAGCCGATCAACCTGTTCTACCAGCTGACCAACAGCTCGACCTGGATCCTGGCGACCGGCAGCCCGATCAACAACGGCAACGGCGACACGCAGTACATCTTCGGTGATGCGTCCGATCCGAGCCTCAGCATCGACAAGATCCTGATCATGTCGCAATCGCCGATCGAGCATGTGAAGCAGAACTCGATCCAGCTGACGGGCACAGTTCCGTCGGTGCCCGAGCCTGCGACTTGGGGCCTGATGCTCCTCGGCTTTGCCGGCGTCGGCTTCGCCATGCGCCGCAGCCGCAAGAGCAAGCCAGCGCTGATGCAGCTCGCCTGAGCATTCAGTTTAATACGGTGTAACCCTGCGGCCCGGCCCAAAGCCGGGCCGCCTTTTTGCATCGGCGCATCCCGTATCGGCACAAGTCGAGCTTACGAAGACAGCAATGACCGTTGCACCCCGCTCAGAATTGATTTATGTCAAGCGTGTTAACGCATTTTTAAGAGCAGTGATTAGGGGCAACCACGGGCGCTAATCGTGGAACTCCTTCAAGGGGCAATGGAGGAAGTTATGATGCGACGCATATTGATGACAGCAGTGGCGAGTGCGGCAATCGGGATCGCGACTCCGGCAATCGCGGGTCCGACCCTGGTCCAGCAGACCGGCCCGGACCTGACCACGAAGATCTACGCGAGTGGCGACAATGGGGTCGCGACCGTGGGAACGACAGTCTTCGGCAACACCAGCAACGGCGCCGGACACGACACACCCTTCACCGGGTACACGACGTTCAACACGGCGACGAATGTCGGGACGACGACCACGATCGATATCACCGGCGGCAACGGCTTCGCCCAGGTCGAAGACAATAGTTTCGACCAGCAGAATACCGGTGGTCAGGACGATCTCTTCTACCTGATCATGAATCCGACGCCGGCCTTCTATCTGTACGAGTTCAGCGTTCAGACGCTGACGGGCGGACAGGGGATCAGCATATATTATGCGCTGACCAGTGCTCCGAACACCTGGATCCTGGCAACTGGCAGCCCGATCAACAACGGCAATGGCGACACGCAGTACATCTTCGGCGATGCGTCCGATCCGAGCCTCAGCATCGACAAGATCCTGCTGCAATCGGTTTCGCCGATCGAGCATGTCAAGCAGAACTCGATCCAGCTGACGGGTACCTTCCTGCCCGAGCCGGGCACATGGGGCCTGATGCTGCTCGGCTTTGCCGGGGTCGGCGTGGCGATGCGCCGCAGCCGCAAGAGCAAGCCAGCGCTGATGCAGCTCGCCTGAGCCTTCAGTTCAATAGATGTAACCCTGCGGCCCGGCCAAAAGCCGGGCCGCTTTCTTATCAGCGCCCGATCGCCGGATGACGGCCGCTTCTGCTCCGCGCCGCTTCCACAAGCCTGCCAATTGTGCTGTCACCTCGCCGGTGATCAGCAAAGGCTTCCGGGCGCTGTCGGCACTCGCCTCACCAGACCCGCTCAGGCGTATCTGGGCTCTGGAGCGCATTACCGAGCGCCTGCTCTGGAAGCTTCCGAAGGAAACGGTCGAGCGATATCTCGAAATTCCGGCCTCACTTCCACAGTCGGCGCTGGAGGGCGCGAGGCTTTTTGCCGATCGTGAGCTGATGCTCGCTGTGATCCCCAAGGGCGGCGAAGTCGCCGAGGTCGGCACGTGGCGCGGCGAATTTTCGAAGGCCATTTGCCGCGTCGTGAGGCCGGCCCGATTCCACCTCATCGACATCGACTTTTCATCGTTCGACTGGAGCGGCCTCGAGTGCGAGTACCTCAGGCACCAGGGCGACAGCTCGACCGTGCTGCGCGAATTCCCCACCGCGTCCCTCGACTGGATCTACATCGACGGCGACCACAGCTATGAGGGGGCTCTGAAGGACCTCGAAGCCGCCCATCGGGCGCTCAAACCCGGAGCCCTGATCACCTGCAACGATTATACGAACTGGGCGAGCCTGGCAGTGACGCCCTATGGCGTTGCGAGAGCCGTCAATGAGTTCGTGATTCGCGAAGGCTACCGCGTCCTCGGGCTCGCCCTATCCCCTTCCGGCAACCATGATTTGCTGATCCAGCGTCCGGGCTAGCAGACAGCCGCGCTCTACTGGCAATTGGAGGCGGATACGCCGGCGCGAAGATCGTTGGCTCCGATCGGCGCCAGCTGCTTGCGCTCGCTGCCGGCGGCACATTCGCCCGGCGCCTTCGGCCGCCGCGCCTGGATCGTCGGCGTTTGTTCGTCGGCGACCAGCGTTCCGCGCGATGCGTCGATCGCCAGCTGGGCCGCCGGCTCGGCCGCCTTCTCGACTTCCTTCGGCCCGTTCTCGGCATCGCCGACGAGTGCCGTTGCGAGTTGCTCGGTCGCCGCCGATTGCGGCAGAACCGCTGCTTCATCCGGGTTCGGAATCTCGGGCTCCTTGCCTGCATAATGCTGGAAGAAGGAGCGGCTCTCGCCGAGCACGCTCGGCAGCCGGTAGAAGATGTGCCTGCCGATCTGCACAGTCTTGTCGAGCGAATCTGCCCAATAAGGGAGCACATAGTCGGCGTGATAATGCGTCGCGTGGCCGACCGGGGCGAACACTTTACCCGCGAGCGCCTGCTCTGCGACCTTGCGTGCCCGAGCCCACAAGGAAGCGGCCGGCGTTCGAAGCAAGGAGCCGTCGCAGGTGAAGGTGAACTGGCAGCCCGTTCCGCGATCGGAACCTTGATAAACCACGCCGCACACGCTTGCGGGATAGCCCGGGTGCCGCATGCGGTTGAGTACGACCTGAGCGACCGCGCGTTCACCGTCCTCGCCTTCGCCCGCGGCCTCGTAATAAACCGCCTGTGCGAGGCAGGTCAGCGCGCGGTCCCGATCCGCCGCGTCGGTGTGCAGCACAAAGCGGCTCGCCGCAGTATCGGGCCGCTGAACGAACGGTCGCTCGGCATTTTCCTTGATCGCTTCCTCCGGCGTAATCGGCCGCAGAAGATTGGGCGGCGGAAGATCGATTGCGGGCACCTTGACCGTCACCGAATTGCCGAAATCGCTTCCTGCACCTACGTCCGGCGAGCGGGCGTGCCAAACGGAAGCGACCAGCAGCAGGCTGATCGCCGCGGCCCCGAGCAGCGCCGACGATTTGTAAACCGCGCGACGGCGCGCTCGCGCCCGCGTCGGAATCGCCTCATTGTCACTGCAATCGAGGATGCCCAGCGGCTCGGCCGCCGGAGCCGATCTCGCGAAGAACAGCCCGCCGGCGCGCTCCGGCTGGTCTGCCGCTCCAGTCTGCGCATCGGGGGGAAGAGGCCAATCCATCTCGCTGTGCTCAATATGCGTCGCGGTCGAACAGGACCGCACGAAGGGTGCCGAACAGGATCCACACGTCGAGCCAGAAGGACCAGTTATCGACATAATATTTGTCGAGCTCGATCCGGCGCTTGGCACGTTCGATGGTGCGGACCTCCCCGCGAAGGCCCTTCACTTGAGCATAGCCGGTGATCCCCGGCTTGACCCTGTGACGTCCGGCATAGCCGCGCACTGCCTCATGGTAGAAACGGTCGCCGACCATCATCTCCGTCCCGTGCGGCCGCGGCCCGACGAGCGACATGCTGCCCTGGAGAACGTTGAACAGCTGCGGCAGCTCGTCGATGCTGAAGCGGCGCAGGAACCGGCCGACTGGAGTAACCCGCGGATCGTCGCGCGTCGTCGTCTTCCTTGCGCCGATGTCCGTCATGTCCGTGTACATCGTGCGGAACTTGAAGACTCGGATCGCCTCGTTGTTGAAGCCGACGCGGGGCTGGACGAACATCACCGGCCCCGGGCTGCTGAGGCGCACGAGCAGCGCCGTCACGAGCAGCACGGGCGCGAGGAAGAGCAGCGCCAGCGAGCTCAAAGCGATGTCTTCGGCGCGCTTCACGACCTGGTTCATGTCGCGGAACGGCCGCTGCCACAGGGTCAGGACGGGGACAGTTCCGAGGAGGTTGACGCGATAGTTGGGCGCAAGTTCGATCGCCTGCGACGGGATCAACGAGACGTCGACGCAGACTTCGCTCAATCCTTCGACGATCTGCTCGAGGCGCTTGGGCGTGAATTGCGCGCCGCTGATCAGCACCTGGTCGATCATACCCTGCCGCGCGAGCGCGCAGAGCTGCGGCAGATCGCCGAGCATCGGCAGGTCCTCGACCTGCGCATCCCGCAGGCGGTCGTCGGCGATGCCGACAAACCGCAGATGCGGAAAGTTGAGCGACCCGAGCAGCTGCCGCGTAAGCGCCACCGATCCCGGGTCCGCGCCGTAAAAGGCAATGCGCTGCTCGATCTGCCCGCGGCGCGCGAGCCTGGTGATGATGCGGTGCAGGACCGGCCGCGAGATCGACAGGCAAACGACGACGCTCAGGAGGAACAGGAGCGTCATTCCGCGGGAATAATTCTCGACCAGCCCTGCCTGCCAGATGAGCGCGGTCGCAATGAGGCTGCTGATCACGGCGTCGAAAGTGGTGTCGCTATGATCGCCAAGATCGAGCAGGCTTCGCCGATAGGCGTGCCGCGAAGAGCGGATCAAAAGGAAGCTGCCCAGCATCAGGATGAAAGCCGTGATGTGAACCGGGATGGCGATCCTTGAGCCGCGCAGCTCGGAATAAGCGAAGAGCGTGATCGGCGCGCTGACGATGAAGCAGATGATGTCCGTGATCAGGAACAATGTCCCGACGACGTTCGAGGTGAAGCGGATCCCGCGACCGGGCTTCGCTGTCGCCACGCCCGGCACCGAGGCGCCATTGTCCGGCACTCCGCTCGGCGACGCAGGGATGCAGATATTGTCGTCCATCCGCATCACAGCAATCCTTTGGTAAGCTTGGCACCACGCTGGCGCTCGAATTCTTCCTGAACCTCGTTCATTGCGTCCGCATTGCCGTTTCTGGTGCCGCGGAGCGCGGCATAGATGCTCTCATTTGCCGGGATGTCCTGGAATGCCGACCACAAGGTCCGGTTGGCCCAGTCCTTCTGGCCCGCGGCAGTAAAGGCCCGGGCGAGCAGCAGCCGGTCCCGCGCCGAGTCCGGAAGCACCGTAATGAGCTTCTGCGCATCGTGGATTGCCGCTGCGGCGTTGCCCGTCCGCAACTCGAGCTCGGAACGCGCCCGCAGCGCCGTCGCGTCGCCCGGATCGAATGAAAGAACCGCGTCGAGCCGCGTCTTTGCTCCCGCAAGGTTGCCGCTTCGCAACAGCGCATCGCCGGCCACGGCGTTGGCTTCGGCATTGTCGGCTCTCACCGGAAGCGTGGCTGTAGCGGCGGCCAAACGCAGGGCGTCTGCGGGACTTCCAATGCGGCTGAGAAAGGCCGCGTAGACCAATCTCTGCGACGGCGGCGCTGCAGCCGCTAGGCGCCTCGCGTCGGCGATGCGCTGCGGCGACGGCCAATAATCGGCCCACAAGTCGAGCACTGACGCGACCATTTGCGGATCGGCATCGGGCTGCAGCAGCTTGAGCGAAGTGTCTCTGCCCGTAGCCGCGTCGCCGGAGCGAAGCGCCGCCTTCACGAGCAGCAGCATCCCGTTCCGGTCAGCGGGGTTCAGCGCGACCATATGTCGTGCGCAGTCCGCGACCTTCGCCCAGTCGCCTTGATGCTCATAGATCCTGGAGAGCAGCTGATAGCTGCCGAAATCCGATGGCTGCGCCTGAACCTGCTTGGTCAGCAGCTCGACCGCATCGGGTTCGCGATTGAGGCTGATGAGCGACCTGGCCTTCAGCTGGGTCGCGATCGGATCCGACGGAGATGCGGCGAGAAGCTCGTCGCTGATCGCAAGCGACTGGTCGAAGTGCGAATCGCTGTAGGCGCCCCAACCCTTGACGATTTTGACCCAGGGATCGCCCGGTGAAACGACCTCGAGTTCCTCCGCGTGGCTCTGCGCAGCGCCGATATCGCCGGATCGAAGTGCGAGCTCGGTCAGCGCCTTGATCAGCTCGGGATTGCTGCGGTCGAGTTCATAGGCGCGGGTGAAGGCGTAATAAGCGTCGTTGTAGCTGCCGATCGCTGTCTGGACCTTGCCCAGCTCAGCCCAATAATCCGAAACGTCGTCCTTGGCGCGAACCAGCTGGAGAAGAGCGCGCCGCGCGCCGAACATGTCGTTTGCCGCCGCGGCTGACTGATAGGCGCCGAGGGCCGCCTGGGCTCGCGAATCCGACGAGCTGCAGCCGGCGACCAAAAATGGCACGGATAGCCAAGCGACAGCGCGCAATATAGGATGCGTCGGCAGTTGCATTAACTGGCTACTCCAGGGGTGGGGATTATCCTTTTCTAAATTTGACAAGGCAATAGAGTGATGCAACCGACTCACGACGGCCGATTTGGCCGGAGCCGGGCGTATCTGTGTCAGAAAGGGACGGTGGAGATGCTAAGGCTGTTTGCGCGCCTGATATTCGGGTTTGCGCTGCTTGGAATGTCCGTCGGCGCGATCTCGCAAGCACCACCTCCCGGCGGACCGGCACCGGCCGCGACGCCTTACCGGATCAATCCCGGCGACCAGCTTCAGGTGCTCGTCTGGGGCGACGAGCGCCTGCAACGCGACGTCCTCGTTCTTCCTGACGGCACCTTTGCCTTCCCGCTGGTCGGACAGGTCAATGCCGCCGGCAAGCTCCCGAGCGAGATCGAGCGGATCATCACCGTCGGCCTCCAGCCGCAGTACAAGGGGCCCGTGCCCCAGGTCACCGTCACGGTGAAGCAGGCGAGCGGATACCAGTTCTCCGTCGTCGGCAAGGTGCGCAACCCGGGGACCTTTACGCCGGGCCGCTACGTCAACGCGCTCGAGGCTTTGGCCATCGCCGGCGGCCCTTCGGAGTTCGCCAACACGGGAGGTGTGAGGATCATCCGCAAGGCGGGCAACCAACTCTATGTCGTGCCGGTGCACCTCCAGGACGCACTGAAGGGCGACAGCACCACCCTTTCCCGCAACGAGATCCCGCGCATCGAGAGCGGCGACACGCTGGTGGTCCCCTAAATGGGCGCTCTGATCGTCCTCACCGCCGCCCTTGCCGCGCAGGCGGCGACATCTGTCGGCGGCACTCAGGCGCCGCCGTCGGCCGACAAGCCGGCGAGCAACGGGCCGAAGGCCGGCCAGTCGACCTATGTCGATCTCGAGGGCGGCGTTGGCTATTCGACCAACCCGCAGCTCCAGGCCGGCTCTCACACCGGCGGCGGGTTTGGCCGTGTGTCGTTGCATGCGGTGCACACGCGGTCGAGCGCACGCACCACGACCCTGGTCTCGGCCTATGCCGAGAATCTCACCTATACGAGCCACTACGGCTCTCAGCAGTCGCTGAGCTTCTTTGGACGGCATGACGCGGCGGTAAGCGAGTATTTGCGCGTTTTTGGAGATCTCAGCGCGAATTATCAGCAGGGCGGACAGCTGGATACGCAGATCCTGGTGGTTCCGCTCGTACCGCCGCTGGTCGGCCCGCCGGGCACGCCCATCCTTCTTCCGGGAGGCGCCGACTTCCTGACCGTTCGCGGCAAGGAATATCAGTTCGCAGGCCATGCCGGAGCGCAAGTCTCGCTCAGCCCGCGCGACGACTTCAGCGTCAGCTCGGGCGTGGAGCGGACGACCTTCCACAGTAGCATCAGCAGCGGCCTCGGCCGGCAAAGCTACACGACCGTTCCGGTATCGCTCGCCTATGACCGGCAGCTGAGCGAGCGCAGCACCGTCGGCGCTCGCGTGGTCGCGCAGGACACCGAATATGACGGCCCGGCGAGCATAAGGACGATCACGCCGCAGGTCACCGGACGGCTGTCGCTGTCACCCACCCTTAGCGCGAGTGGCGCTGTCGGCGTTTCGTTCACGCGGATTGATGACGGGATCCGCACTCGTCATACAACCGGTCTGTCGGCCAATGCGGGCCTTTGCTCGACCACCGCCAGCGGATCGCTGTGCGCGAGCGCCGACATCAGCCAGGAAACCGCGACGGTTGCGGGGCCGTCCAAGTCGATCAGCGGGAATGTCTCCTACTCACGCCAGCTCGACGCAGATTCGACGATCGCCTTCTCCCTCGGTGTCGACCATTATTCGAGGCCGATCTCCGTGATCGGCGGACTGCCGTTCTCGCACGCGACCTATTATCGCGCATCGGCCGAATATTCGCGGCGGATCGGCACGCGGTTGTTCGCGGGCCTCGATCTTGCCGCGCGCAAGCTGACCCAGACCGGACCCGATCCGAAGACGGATTTCAACGGGTCGCTGTTCATCCGCTATCGTTTTGGTGACGTTCAATGACCGAAGCAGAGCCCCTCGAGCGGGCTGACTCCTCCCCAACGTGGATCGTCAATCATTTGCCGGTGATCCTGTGGGAACGGCGCTATTACGTGCTGTTCTGCTTCATCATCATGTTCGCCGTGGGCGTGACGGCGGCGTTCGTTCTGCCGCGCACTTATCGGTCGACGGCGACCCTGCTCGTGCAGTCGCAGGACCTTCCGACGACCATCGTCGATTCACCCACGAACGGCGCGGTCGAGCAGCGCATCGCGCGCATCCGCGAACAGGTGCTGAGCCGCGGCGACCTGATCCAGCTTATCGAACAAGACGACCTCTATTCTGACGAACGGCGCACTCAGCCGCTGTCGAAGATCATCGAAAAGATGCGGCACGCAACCACCGTCGGGGCATTGTCGAGCGACATCGGCCAGCAGTCAGGCACGCAGAACAACACGATCGCGATCGCGATGAGCTTCGACTATCCCGACCCGGCCAGGGCGCAGGCGGTCCTGCAAAGCTTCGTCACCAAGTTCCTCAGCATGGACAGCGCCGACGTCGAAGACCAGGCGAGCCTCACCGTTCGCTTCCTTCAGGACCAGGCGAACAAGCTGCAGCAACAGATTTCAGACATCGAAAACCAGATCACGGGCCTGAAGGCGCGCAACGGCGCCGCGCTGGCGAGCAACGGCGCACCGCCGCTGATCGACACCGGCAGCTTCAGCGCCCAGATCACTTCGCTTCAGAACGAAAACCGCCAGCTCATCGCCGCGAGCAAACGCGGCGGAGACCGCGACAGCGCGCTTGCGCAGGCCGAGGCGCAGCTTGCCGCGGCGCAGGCGCAATATAGCGACACGCATCCGGACGTGATCGCCGCGAAGGAGAAGGTCCGGCAATTGCGCCAGATGGCGCAGAGCTCGGATGACGGCGGCTCGATCCAGCAGCAGATCGCCGCCAACAACGATGCGATCCACCAGCTCATGTCGCAGCGCGACTCGACCCTCGCTCGCGCCAACGCCCAGCTTGCGGGTCAGGCGCGCGCTCCGGCCATCGAGGAGCAGGCCATGCAGCTGGAGAGCCGCGCGACGACCTTGCGGAACCAGTATCAGGGCGTCTCGGAAAACCTGCTCAAAGCTCAGAACAGCGCCAGGATGGCCTCCGAGCAGCGGGCGGAGCGGCTCACTTTGGTCGAGCCAGCGAACCTGCCAGACCATCCTTTTTCGCCCAACCGGCTGCTTCTGATTGCCGGCGGCGCGGCCGCGGGGCTGGGGCTTGGCCTGTTGCTGGCGCTGGGCCTCGAGTTCCTGGCGCGGCCGGTCAGGAGTCCCAAGCAGGTGGAGCAAATCGGCGTCCCGGTGATCGGTATCGTGCCGCTGATCAAGACGAAATCGCGCCAGCCCAAGCGCTTCCCGCAGCTGGCGTTCTGGCGGAAGCCGTATGCAGCATAGCCCTTTAGAGCAGAGGTCCAACTTGGCAGGCGAGACCAGACAGGTGAGGATTGCGCCTATCTTCCCTAGTCGCAATCAGGCGCTCGAGTTCCCGTGGAGCACCACGGCCGCGCGGCGCAACCTCGTCCACGGCTTCAACAGCCGAAACGCCAGCTCCCGCAGCTTCAACCTGATTCGCTCGAAGCTCGTCGCACTCCGCCGCGACAAGGGCTGGCGGATGCTTGGGATCGTGTCGGCGACTCCGAATGTCGGTAAATCCTTCGTGTCGGCAAACCTGGGAGCCGCCATGAGCCGCGATCCGCGCTTCCAGACCTATCTCATCGACCTCGATCTGCGCCGCGGCACGATCAAGGACATTTTCGGGATTCAGACCGACGACAGCATTGTCGAGTATCTCGAGCGTGAAGATCCCAATGCCGTGCTCACCGGCTTCATTCCGCAAGGGCAGGAACTGATCGTCATCCCGAGCATCGCGGGAGAGGTTCATTCCGCCGAGCTGCTCGCGAGCGACCGTGCGACCGCGCTATTCCGCGCAATGCGCAACTCGGACGAGCGGAATTTCTTCATCTGCGATCTGCCGCCGGTCTTCGCCAACGACGATGCGGCGATCATCATGGAATCGTTGGACGGCTATCTGATTGTCGCCCAGGACGGCAAAACCACGCAACGCGAGATCGCAGCGACGGTCGATATGCTCGGCCACGAGCGCCTTGCCGGCGTCGTTCTCAACAAGTACCGGGGCGGGCTCGTCAGCGAGGGCTACGGTATCGAAGAGCGCTACGCGAGCGAATATTATGCGAGCCGCGAGGACGACGCGGGAGCTTAGGACCCGAGGGTTTTCGCCGGCGGTCCGAAACCTGGCTGATATTGGATTTTCGCCGACGTCTGCAGGTTCTTCACGCGGTCACTGACGAACTTGTCGACCTGCTCGCGGCGAATCCCGTTGAGCGCAAGCTGCCGCGCCTTGTCCTCAGGAAGGGGCGCCGCCTGACGTGCGCTCACGACGCTTGAAACCGCCTTGTCTGCACCCGCAGCATTAAACGGCTCGCCGGGCTTGAGCGCAATGATTTGGTTGTAGATGTTGAGCGGGAACATGGCGGTGTCGACCTGGCGGCTCGCCCTCGTGAACTGAACTCCCGCCGCCGTAAGCGCCTGGGCAACTTCATCGAGCGTGTTGGCAGCGGTGATCTTGGCGTTCACGGCCGCGTTCTTCTGCAGCGGGTAGATGATCTGTTGGAGAGTCCAGATTTCGCGTTTGCCGAACATCTGCGGATGGCTCGCTTCAAACTGGCTGATTTGTGCGGGCGTAGGCACCTGAGCGGTATTCACGTGCTTCGACACGAACATGTTGATCAGCAGATTTTCTGTCTGTCGCCGCTGCTGGTTGAGAAACTCCGGGGATTTGTCGAGGCCGTCGGAGCGGGCCTGCTCCTCAAGGAGGCGGCGGTTGATGAGCCTTTGCAGCGCCTCGTTGCGTGCTTCCTTGGTCGCACCCGTCGCCGACAGATTCTGGCTCGCCAGTTCCGCGTTGAGGTCGGCCGCAGTGATCTCGTCATTGTTGACGACGGCCACCGTCTGGCCCTCCGGCTTGCGCTCGCAAGATGTGACGATGAAGGCGAGAACAATCGCCAAAACAATGCGCTGACCCATTACCCACCCCGGTTGAAAAAGAAGATATTTGGGTCATAGCATGGGGCATAAGTGGGTTCCAGCAGGGGGCAGAGCGCCGATGCAGACCGTCTATGATTGGGTCACACTGGCGATATTCGCCGGTCTGGTTGTCCTCTTCTTGCAGCGATCGACCAGTGATCGCTCGGAAAAAGATGCAAGCTTGCTGTTCTACCTGGCAGCCGGAGTGGGCTGCGCGATCGCCAACTATTTCGGCAACCAGGGACAGCATGTCATCGCCATCTTGCTTCTGGTCGCGACGGTCGCCTTTATCTTCTTCTATCTGAAGCCGTTCGAGCGACGTTCCAAATCATAACGAGGCGGGCGTCACGGGCTCCGCCCCACCGCTTAGACGATAAGCACGTCGCGCTGGCTCGCAGGGATCGAAGTAATCAGCGCCCGGGTGAACGAGTCCAGCGCCGCCCACGCGCGAGCGGCATCGTCACTCACCATGGAGATGCGCACGAGGATTGCGTCGGGGAGGATGCCGCGCAGGTTTTGCTGCGCGACGGCGACCCGTTGCTGAGCCCAGTTCGCAGGCATCTTGTTGCCGATTCGAGTCCAGTAGAGCACGTGCTCCGTGGCGTCGTTTGCAGTCGCGTCCATGCCGTTTGCCGGTACGACTTCGGAGCCGATCCTGACCGGGTGCGGTGTGACGGCTGAGATGTGATAGCCGCTCGCCGTGTAGCAAGTCTCCGGCCGGTGGATCTGGAGAATGCCCGTTTCGCTGCCGCTTTGGGCGAGCAGCAACATGATCGGCTCGTTCTCACCGTCGGAATAGACGCGGGTCAGAAGCTGGCTGTATGTCGCGCGCACCAGTTGGTCCTCGGGGGGAACCACGAGACCGCTCGCAGCGACGAATTTCCAGGCACCAATTGTCTTCGGAATGATGTCTTCGAGCTTGGCATGTCCAAGATAGTCGAGATGCTGATTCGGCTTTCGCCAGGCAGCGAGGCCCGCGGCCGAGCAGAACAGTAGCCCGATCAGCACCTTGCGGCGGTCCACCTCGGGCTGGGTAAAGCTTCCGACGATCGGTTTCACGATGCCGTCCTCCGGCCGGCGCGCGCAAACAGCGGCGTCGCGAGCTGATCGATCGCAAAGACGGTCAGAAGCGCCACGGCGAACATCAGCAGCCCCGCAAAATCATGCACGAAACCCTGAGCGGCGGATTCGCCGAAATAATAAGTGATGAGCACCAGGGCGAGTACGCGGACGAAATTCGAAAACATGGCGATTGGAATGGCTGCGACCGAGATGACCAGGAAGGCGGTGAAGTTCGAGCGGTGGCGAAGATAGACGTAGAATAGGCACAGGGCGCCGAGCGTCACGATCGAGTTCAGACCGGCGCAAGCGGCGGCAACCAGCAGCTGATACTGGCCGATGTAGATCATCACACCGGAACTCGCGACCGGGTAACCGAGCGCATGCAGGAGGGAGACCGTCATTTGTGAAATCTCGATCTTGATCGGCTGAGTGATGGCCGCGACCACCGTATCGGGCGGCGGCAACGTGAAAGCG
>Ga0157372_10001794_pt1 | contig 23313 bp, 9 predicted proteins | sample C55metaG_FD_115307 | JGI IMG/M metagenome (GOLD analysis project Ga0157372, IMG submission 115307) | Corn rhizosphere microbial communities from Kellogg Biological Station, Michigan, USA - C5-5 metaG | ecosystem: Host-associated > Plants > Roots > Rhizosphere > Soil | place: USA: Michigan... | reverse complement strand
CGCCGTCGCCGTTCACGTCGACGAAGTTAAGATCGCCCGGACGAAGGGAGTCTCCGTTGATCGTCCAGCCAGGGTGCTTGGCGTACCAGGCGTTGACCTCGTCCTGTGAGCGTACGATGCCAGTCGACCGATAGCCGCTGATGCCCAGATCGGTGGGTTTCCCGATGGGATATTTATAACCTGTATCGGTTCCTGCGCTGTAGTAGGTGCGGATGACCTTGTTGTTCCCGGCGATGGCGAAGCCGAAGTTGACGGTGGCGAAGACCGACCAGTCCTTGTTGATCCGGCCATTGTAGCCGATCTGGAATTCATCGCCCCAGGAGTTGAGGATGCCATAGTTGAAGTTGGCAATGCTTCCGCCAAACGTATTGGGTACGGCGGCGGTGGGGATATCCAGCATATCGTACTGGTGTTTGTACCAGAAGTCCACCGTGAAATGGAATTTACGGTTGGCAAAGGTCCCGTCGAAACCCAGGTCTTTCATGAGTGCTCTTTCCCAGGTTATCTCAGGGTTTGGCACCACCGTCGTCTGCAGGCCGTTGGCCCCATATTGCCCTGTGTTGCCAAAGAGATAGCCGATGGGATTGGAGGCGGAATAGACCTGGGACCAGGAGAACGAGGAAGTAGCGTCATTCCCTGTCAGGCCGACGTTGAGGCGAACTTTGAAATCGTTGATCCCCGGGGCGAATTTTTGCCACCAGTTTTCGTTGGATGCGAGCCAGCCCACCGATACGGAGGGGAAGAAACCCCATTGATGTTCGGTCGGGAATTGCGGCGAGGCATCATCCCGGAAGGCAGCCTGGAGCATATACTTATCATTGTAGGTATAAGACAGGCGGCCCAGGTAGCTTGCCCGGCCTGTGGAGGTCTGGTACCCTTCGGCATCCCAGTTGGCGCTGTTGGCCGAATAGGCGAAGTATTGGTCGACGCCAGGGATTACCTGGGTCTGGCGATAAGATTTGAGATATTGTCCCAGTGTCTGGGCCTGTTCGGCGTAGACCGCAACATCCAGGTTGTGTTTTCCCCATACCCGTGCATATTGGATGCCTTCGGTAGCCTGCCAGTTCTTGGAATTGTTATAGTATTCGGCTAATTGATCGCTATTCGTGACCTTTTGAACGGAGCTTACCGTATCATAGTACATCACATTCTGTGTACTCGTGGGCGTATTGGCGCCGCCTGCGGTCTTGTTGGTGTGTACACCCGGCGATTTGAAGTTATAGGCGAGATACGGAACGAACCATTGTTTGGAGAAGTCATTGTAGGTGTTCCGGCCATACTGTCCGTGGACGGTGAGTCCTTTGATGAAGGGGATCTTATAGTTGACGGAGAGGTTGACATTGAACGTCTCGGAATTGTCATGCGTATAGGACCGCGACGCGATGAAAGGAAGCGGATTGAATTTGGTCGGGCTGTTGTAGAAGGGTTTTCCACCGGATGTTTCGGGTATAAAACCGGGTGTTTGCAGGAGGCTGCCAACATACCCGTTCTCCTGGTCGGCCTGGTCGGTGGTGGTGATCCCTTTTGGCACTGGCTGGTTGTTATAGCCGACATCGTAACCCAGGGTGACATCTACGGTCAGGTCATCGGTGACCTTGGCATTGGCGCCCAGTTGAATGCCATATTTGTTGTGCGTGTCCTCGGGCAGGTTGCCGATCTCGTTGTAGTAGTTGCCGCCTGCGAAAAGGGTGATCTTATCGGAGCCGCCGCTGACGCTGACGTTGTGACGGGTGGCATAGCCGGGTTTCCAGGATCTGTCGAACCACGTGTTGCGCTTGTTATGCGTTCTGTAACGGATGGAATCCAGTTCCTGCTGAGTATAGATCTCGGTCGGGACAACCTTATAGGGATCATAGTTTTGCACCCAGTTGTTCAGCAGCAGGGCCTGGTCATAGCCGTCGATCATCTTCGGGACTTTGGAGGCATTCTCGTAGATGTAAGATCCGGAGTAGCTGACACGGGGTTTTCCTGGGCGGCCTCTTTTAGTAGTGACCAGTACGACCCCGTTTGCGCCGCGGGCGCCATATATAGTAGCCGCAGCGTCCTTGAGGAAGGTGATGCTTTCCACTTCGGAAGGATCGAGCAGGTCGAAGGCTGTTTTGCCGGTGGGATCGACCGACCCGGAGGCGGAGATGATGGGAACGAGTCCATCGATAACATACAGGGGATTTGTCGAGCCGCCGGTAGCGAAGGTCGTGGCGCCGCGGATGGTCAGGTTGGTAGTGGCGCCCGGCTTACCCGAAGTCTGACTCACCCCTACCCCAGGAACGGTATTGATCAGGGAGGTAGACATGTTCACCGCGGGAATATCTTCCAGTTCTTTACCGGATACGACGGAGACGGAACCCAGAACATTCGATCGCTTTTGCGTGCCGTAGCCCACGACGATGACGTCGTCCATGGATTTGTTGGTGGCGGACATATTTACTGCCAGGGGCGCCGTAGAGTCGACCCTGACGCTCATGCTGCCGAAGCCGATGTAGGAGAAGGTGAGGTATACTTCTTTCATTCTCGCAGGCGGGCTGATGGCGAAATAGCCATTGTTGTCCGTGATGACCGCCGTCGTTGTCCCCTTGACCGCGACGGTAACTCCCATCATCGGTTCCTTGCTTTCTTTATTATAAACATGACCAACTACGGTCTTTTTCTGCGCGTAGAGCATCGAATGATGCAGACACACGAGCAGCAGAATGAGTGAGGATCTTAGCAATCGCTTTACTGTCATATGGCATTTAGTTTTCTACTTTTTCATACTGATCCCCTGAGCGGATAGGTAGTTGTTGATCCGGCCTTTGTATTTACCGAACCACTCGTGTTTCTTTTTCGAGGATTCGGCGTCCATCGCGTGTTCACGGGCTTCGATCAATGCGGACAGGATGTAGGCTTTTTGTTCGTCGTTCAGGTTCGGCAACTGTTGGTTATAGGCGCGATAGGTGACCTGGACAACGCCGTAGGTCATGCCGTCCTTTACCTTATCGATCTGTTGCGGGGTAAGCTCCGTTGCCAATTTTTCGAGGTAAGCGGTATGAAGTTTTGCAATTTTTGCATCGACGTCTTGCTGGACGATCTTACCACTATCCCTATCCGTGTAGACGGCATTCAGGGCGCGGTATTGGTTAGCGACGATGGTACGGACGCGAAGAAAGGCGACGGAATCGGGCAGACCAAGTGCAGTTACGATCTTCCCCGCGCGTTCGGTGATCACCCGGATGTAGGCGGTGTCTTCGTATGAAGCTGTCGCGGAAGTGTTGCAGGCGCAGGCAGGAGAAAAAGTGAATTGTAAGAGGGCGATGCCCATAGCAAGCAAGCTGACCTTCATATGTCTTAACCGTTTAAGTGTTGGAATTTAAAGGTACAGGGGGTGGGAGGGGGAAACAATGTAAGGTTTAACTGACTTGATGGAATATCTTACTATTTTTTGTAAATTGGGGGACACCAAAACAAAGCATATGAAAAAGCTAACCGTTGCCGTCGTGGCGCTGGCCGTCACGCTTCCTTTTCGCTCCTTTTCGCAGAATAATGATGCCGATATGAAGGCCATGATGGCCGCCGCCACGCCGGGCGAGAATCAGAAGATGCTGGCCAAGTCGGCCGGGACCTGGACTGCGGCCGTGACGATGTGGATGCAGCCCGGCGCGCCGCCGACGACCTCCACGGCCAGCGCCACCAATGAGATGATCATGGGCGGGCGGTATCTGAAGTCGACCAATACGGGGAATATGATGGGTATGCCCTTTGAGGGCGTCGGGATCACCGGTTACGACAATGTCAAGAAGCAATTCGTCAATTCCTGGATCGACAATATGGGAACGGGGATCATGACGATGACCGGGACCTGGGACGCCGGGACCAAGAGCATCAATTTTACCGGTTCGATGGCGGACCCGATGACCGGAAAGGACACTCCGTTCCGCGAGGTGTTAACGTTCGTGGATGACGATCACCAGGTGCTGGAGATGTACTCTTCCATGGGTGGGAAGGAAGTCAAGAACATGGAGATCAAATTCACAAGGAAGTAATTTCAATAGTAGCCGGTGGGAGGCCCGCGCCGCTGACGCGGAGCGTGATCCTGCCGGCTTTCTTTTTGGCCCGGACAATGGCCAGGCAGAGCCCGTTGAAGGCTTTGTGGCGGACGCCCCGGAACGACTCGAGATCGGCCTGGTAGCCGTTGTCCATCCCGGCGAGCATACCTTCGCCCGTGATGTCCACGCTGAGCTGGGTGTCGGCATTTGGGACAAGGTGCCCGTTGGCATCGAGGATGCGGATGGTGATGTAGGCCAGGTCGGCGCCATCGGCATGAAGGGTTGTCCTGTCGGCCGCCAGTTGGAGGCGGGCTGGGGCGCCGGCGGTGTGGACCTCTTCCTCGAGAACCGTTTTGCCGCGGAGGCGGGAGACTGCTTTGAGAACGCCCGGTTCGAATGGAACCCGCCATTGCACGTGCAGCTCATCCCCCTCTTTTCGCTTTACCCCCAAGCTTTTACCATTGAGAAAGAGCTCGACCTCCGAGGCCTGGCTATAGTAGGCCCAGACGTCGATCATTTCTCCCGGCCGCCAGTTCCAATGGGGGAACAGGTGGAGGACGGGTTTGGAGGACCATTCGGACTGGTACAGATAGTAACTGTCCTTGGGGAAGCCGGCGAGGTCGACGATGCCGAAATAGCTGCTGCGGGCCGGCCAGCGGTACGGGGTGGGCTCGCCGAGGTAGTCGAAGCCGGTCCACACAAAAAGGCCTGCCACCGCTGGACTTCGCTTTGCCAGGCGCCATGTCTCTTCATGGGTGGAACCCCAGTAAGCGCTTACATTGTCATACGCGGAGACGGTGTAGTCGCGGTTGACGCCGACGGCGGGGATCCTGGCGGAGGTGGGCCAACGGCGGATGCTGTCGGAGGGCATGTCGTAGTGTCCGCGGGTCTCTTCGGCCGAGGTCGTCTCGGTGGCGAGGAAGGGATGGCTGGGGAATTTCTGCAGGACCTCGTCGTAGATCTGCTGGTGGTAGTTGAGGCCCATGACGTCGAGGACGCCGGCCCGCCAGATGTAATTTTCGAGTGTATCGGGTTCGGTCATGGCGGAAGTGACGGGACGGGTCGGGTCATTAGCCCTGACGATGGAGGTTAGCTCCCTTGTCAATTCGATGCCGGTTTTGTCGAATTGTTCGCGGATCTCGTTGCCGATGCTCCAGATGAAGACGCTGGGGTGGTTGCGATCGCGCCGGACCTGGTCGGCCAGGTCGCGGCGATGCCATTGGGGGAAGTCGAGGGAGTAGTCGTATTTGTTCTTTTTCTTCTGCCACATATCGAAGGCCTCGTCCATGACGAGGAAGCCCATTTCGTCGCAGAGGTCGAGGAATTCTGGGGCGGGGGGGTTGTGCGAAGTGCGGATCGCGTTACAGCCCATCTCTTTCAGGATCAGCAGTTGGCGGCGCATGGCGGCGGTGTTGACAGCGGCTCCGAGGGCTCCCAGGTCGTGGTGGAGGCAGACGCCTTTTATCTTGAGATGACGAGAATTGATGAGGAATCCCAAGCGATTATCGAAGTGGAATTCGCGGAGGCCGATGCGGGTGGATTGGCGATCGACCAACTTTGCGTTGATCAAAAGGCGGGTCTCAAGGATATAAAGATAGGGGTTGTCAGGGGACCAGGCCTTTGGCCCGGTCAATACCAGGTCTTGCTGGACGGTACTGAGGGTATCCTTGACGGTATAGGGAAGTGTGCCGGTAGCGATCTGCCTGCCTTCGGCATCGTATACGGTCTGTTGGATCGTTACCAGCTGGTCTCCCTGAATTGCGCGGAGGGTGGTTGCGACGTGGAGGCGGGCTTGTTTTTCGGTGAGGCTTGCAGTGGAGGCCAGGATACCCCATTGGTCGATCGAGACCGATGCGGCGGGTTGGATCTCGAGCCAGACGTGGCGGTAGATGCCTGAACCAGTGTACCAGCGGGAATTGGGTTGGGCGGCGTTGTCTACTTTGACGGCCAGGACGTTGTCGGCGCCTTTTTTCAGCCAGGGGGTGAGGTCGTAGCGGAAGGAGATATAGCCGTTGGGGCGTTTGCCCAATTCGTGGCCATTGAGATAGACGGTGCTGTTGCGATAGACCCCGTCGAAGTCGATATAGACCTTGTCTTTTGCGGTCGCGGGGAGTTTGAAGGTCTTGCGATACCAGCCGATGCCGGCGGGTAGACCGCCTTCCTGCTGGCCGGTGGCGTTGTTTGGGTTGAAGTCGCCTTCGATGCTCCAATCGTGGGGGAGGTCGATGCTGCGCCAGGGTCTGTCGTTGAAGGTGGGGGTAGCGGCGGTGGAGTCATTGCCGAGGTGGAATTTCCAGCCGGCGTCGAAGTTGATGCGCTGGTGCGGGTTATTGGCTGTCTCGGGGGTTTGGGCGGTCGCGGCATTGAAAAGCAATAAACCAATGCCTGCGGCATGTAATAATCGTCGCATATACATTTCTACTGGAAGGTAAGAGGACTTTTTCCTTTGTCTGTGGAGGTAGCTACAGCGATGCCGCGATTGCCTTTTTTGTCTACGGCACAATAGAAATGGTAAATAATACCTTTATCCTTGATGACAAAAGACTTGTGAGCAAAAACTTCATCGTAGGGTTCGGATGGTTCTATCAGGTCGGGGCCGGTCCAGTCGGTCCAATGCACGAGATCGTAACTGCACGCGAAGCGGTTGAAGGCCGCGTGGGTGCCTTTCCAAAAGGCCCCGAAGTAGAACAGGACGTAAATATCGCCTATTTTTTGGATATACGGGTCACCGGTGATGCCGGTGAGGTGATCGAGGACTGGGTTTTTACCGAATCTTTTCCAATTGACCATATCCTCCGAAACGGCCATACCGATGCGTTCGGCGCCTCTTTTTTTGTCCAGGCTATCGCCGTTGGCGTTATAATAGAGAAGGAACCGATGGCCGGTGATTCGCTTTTTGTCCTCATAGACCCAGGATTTGTACATGGTGTGGTTGTCCCACCAGGACACTGTCGTGTCCTTTGGGGATAATATTGGGTGGTTGAGACGTTGCCATTCGTGAGGTTCGCAAGGGTTTTTGTTTGTGAAGGCCATACCGATGGAGAGGGTGCCGGCTTCATAGCCGGTGGAGGTGCCGCCGAAGTAGGGCATCCAGTATTTACCCTTGAATTTCAGCAGGGAGATGTAACCGGCTTTTTGATTGGCGTCCCAACCGGTGTCGGCGAAGGAGAGGATGCGGCCGGTGGTGGTCCAGTGGAGGAGGTCGGGGCTGGTGGCGAGCCAGGTTTCGTAGCCGCGGCCGTCATAGATGATGTACGACATGTACCAACTATTCCCTTTGTGGAAGATGGAAGGGCAGTCCAATTTTTTCGACTTGTCATGGGGGACCACCACGAGACCGTATTTATAGGGTGTTTTTATCTTTTCGTAGATGGCTTCCATGGTCTTTTCGGGCACGGTGTTGCCGGTGGTTGCGCGGAAGTTGTAGGTGCCGGAGCCTACCTCGAAGACGGCCCAGGCGCTGTCGCGGCGGATGAGGCGGATGTCTTTTTGACCGTCGAGGCGTTTCCAGCCCTGGGTGATGACGGCGGCTTTTGACACGGGGAGCCAGAGGGTGGCCGTTGTGTTGCCGGGCACGGTGACGTCGAGATCGAAGATATTCTTTGTCTGCTTCCAATGGGAGGTTACCGGCCCATAGGCACTGTGATAGTCGGCGCCGGCCCACTGGATGTTGCCGACGGGCTCGGGTCTTATCGTGGTGTGGCCGGGGCTGTCGAGGATGTGGATGCCGGCAAGGCCTTCGTAGAACCATTCGAGGATATGGCCGAGCATCAGGTGGTTGTTGGATACCGATGGCAGGGCCTGCCAGGACTCGGTGAGAGCGGTGGCGCCTTTTGCCAGTTGGTAACCGTAGCCGGGGACGTCGGAACGGTTGTTCATGGCGTAAATGAGATCGGGGCGATGCTGCCGATCGAGGACCTTCAGGAGATAACGGAAGCCGATATCGCCGGCGGTGAGAGCGTTATTGTGTCGTTGAACGTCCTTAACGATGTTGGCGAAGACCGCTTCGCGGTCTTCTTTCGGGACGATACCGACATAGAGGGCCATGGCATTGGCGGCCTGGCTGCCGCTGCCGATGTTGCCGGTGGTCCGGTCGAAAAATTTTTCGTTGAAGGCTTTTTTGACGGCTTCCGCCTCTTGTTGGTAGGTGGAGGCTCGATCCAGGATGGTTGCGATTTTCGCCATCAGCGTAAGATCATAATAATAGATCGCGCTGGCGGTGATGCCTTGCGGCGTGTTTTGTGACATACCGGGATGCTTTGGACCGATGTCATACCAGTCGCCGAGGCCCTGATAGAGGAGGTGGTTTTCGGATTTGCCGTTTAAATACCTCATGTATCGCTGCATCATGGGCCAGGCCTCTTCCAGGGCGGCTTTGTCCCCATACCATTGCCAGCAATACCAGGGAAGGAGGATCGCGCTGCTGCCCCATTCGGGGGAATCGCGGAACGGTTTGCCAAAGACGGTGTACTCAGGGGCGATCTCGGGGACGAGACCGCTGTCGGTCTGGGCGTCGATGATGTCGTGGATGACCTTGCGATACAGGGAAGCGATGTCATAGCTGTAGCGCATCGAGTTACCCATAAGATGCGCCTCTTCGAGCCAGCCGAGCTTCTCGCGGTGCGGACAATCGGTGAAGACGCTGGCGAGGTTGGACTGGATGGCCCAGTCGATGAGCGTGTCGATTCGGCGGAAGAGGGCATTGCTGGTATTGAATTTTCCCACACGTTCAGCTGCATTGCGGGTATGAAGGCCTTCGAGCTTTGTGACGACGGGGAGGTTATCGGGGTTGGGTTCGCCGGCGGGGACGGCGCCGTCGAGTTGAAGGTAACGGAAGCCATAATACGTGAAGCGCGGCTGCCAGGATTCGGCCTGACCGCCTTTCAGCGTATATTCCCAGTAGTAAGGTTTGCCGGTAGCTTTCTGGTTGGCGCTGTCACCTTGTGTGAGCTCGGCGGGGGTGATGCGGATGGTGGCGCCTTGCCTGCCGGTGACGGTGAGGGCGGCGATGCCGGAGGCGTTCTGGCCGAGATCGTAGAGGAAAGAGTGACTGCTGCGTTTGGTGATGTGTCGAGCGGTGAAGTGTTCGAAGATCTTTAGGGGTTCGGTGGATTGCGCCTCGAGTCTGGGTGGGCCACTGACGATTTTTGCGGGTTGCCAATCGGTGGGGTTCTCTTGACGGGCGTCGAAGTCTTCCCCACCGTAGATGCTGGAGTAGGTGATCGGGCTGGGGGCTGTCTGCCAACTGGTGTCGGTGATGATGTCTTTTGATGTGCCGTCCTTGTATTCCAGCACGATGCGGGCGATGCATTTGGGGATGCCGTAGTTGATGATCAGCTTGTGATAGCGTTTGCGGGGGATGTTGTAGAAGCCGTTGCCGAGGAGGAGGGTCAGCGTGTTGGGGCCCTGGTTTAGTTGCGGGGTAAGATCGAGGGCGACATAGAGGGCTTTTTTGTCATAGGCGACCCAACCGGGGTCGAGGAAGTGATCCCCTACGGTCTTGTTGTTAAGCGTGCATTCGAAGTGACCGAGACCGCTGATGAAGGCAGTGGCGCGCAGCAGGGGTTTGTCGACAGTGATCTCTTTTTTGAACATGGGCAGCGTGGAGTCGCGGGCGATCCACAGGGCGCCCTGCCAGTCCTGTTGGCCGATCGGGCCGATCTGGAACGAATTGACGGCACTCCACGTTGAGCTGTCGTTGCGTTTTTCGTCCCAGACCATGGCACGCCAGTAGTAGGTATGACCGGGGGTTAGGGCCGAGCCGTTGTAGGTGATGCCGATGCTCGTGGAGCTTTCTTGTTTTTGAGTGTCGAAAAATGGGTTGGTGATGGTGTCTTTGTATAGAATGATCCGATAAGCCGATTGGGTGATACCATGATGAGAAGAGCTGAGCTCCCAGCTGAGTTTCGGCGTCAGCGTGCCGACGCCGAGAGGGTTGGTACGGTATTCGGTCCGGAGGTTGACAAGTTTGATCTGCTGGGCAGTAGCTGTTGCACTGAGGACGAGTAAGGCAATGGTAAGTAATCGGTTCATGGCTTTTTTATTGCACCTGCAGCTCGTCGATGTTCAAATTCTCGTGCGTCGGAACGATGAGCGTGACGGTATAGCGGCCGGCGTTGATCATAGTGCCGGTGGTAGTGCTTATGTAGTTCCATTTATCGGGAAGGCTCGTTTTGAGATGAACCATTTCCGTATGAATCAGGGTACTGTCCGGGAGCCGCACTTCGAGAGTCGCCGTCGTGTCGGGGTTCTCCCAGCGGTATTTGACCGTGAGAGCATATTTGTCGCTGACTCCGACCGACACATCCCATTGCGTCGTGTCGCCCTTGTAGTGGGTTACCGGGCGGGTGTCGTAGGCGGGTTCGAGATGATAGGTGGCGGTGTCGACGGAGGGCGGTGCGGGGCGTTGATTCTTGTCCTTTGTGGCGATGGCTATGGCGGAAATAACGGCCTGGCCGGAGGCTATTTTCGGGAAGTGGATGTCGAGTTTGTTTCCTTTGACGCGAACGTTGACGACCTTTTTCAGGGCTATTGCGCGACCGCCGGCTTCTTTCCAGATATCGAGGTCCTTTATGACGGTTTCATCGTTCACGGCTACATCGAATTGGCGCCAGCCGGAACAGTCTGTTTTGGGGCTGCCGGTGCCGAGCCAGGGTTCGATGAAATAGAGTTCGACGCGATATTCACCGGGTTCGACCGGGAAGGTGTAGTTCAGCTTTTGTAGGCCATAGCGAAAGGTTTGATAGAGCGAGTCATCGGGGGTGTTAGCGATGGGGTCGTTGATGAAGCGCTGGCTGGCGAAAAAGGGCGGGACGTTCTTGTAGTCGTCCGACCAGGACGTCGATCCCCAGGTGTTCCCGCCGGTGTAGTGGGTGTCGGCCAGCCACTCGTTCTTTTCGCGGTCGATGTAGGTTGGGCCGCCGCAGTTGACGCGGTATAAATAATAGTAGCTGTTGATGTCGGGGACGACGTTGCGAAGTCTTCTGCCCAGGCTTTCGAGTCTACCGAAGACGCCGGACCGGGGTTTGTCGGGGGTGTCGACTTCGGCCTGACCGCGGATAGCGGCGAGATCGGTTTCGTCGGTCGCCACTACCTGGCCTTTATCGTAGGCGACGGCTTTTATATGGCGGAACTTTGTTTTGACATCGTTCCATTCGAAATGGGTGCCGATGCCGTGGCGGGCGCGTTTGCCGAGGGAGGTCAGGCCGTTGAAGAGTTCGACGGTGTCGCAGTTTGAATAAACGATGACCGTGGGCTGCGGGCGGCGGACGATGTAGACCATTGGATCGGTCCCCGGCGTGGTAAAATTGGCTTTGTACAAATAATAAGGATCGAGGGGTTCTTCCCATTCGGTGAGAAGGCCTTTGTAGTTAACGGGTCCGATGCGGTCGATCTCGCGGCGGCCTTCGCCGGATTGGACGCGGCCGGGATTATCATGGGAGGCATAGAGCCAGGCGAAATGTCCTGCCACCTGGGTCTTTACGCTGTCGGCGAGGCGGATCTTTTGTTCCATAAGGGCGCACATTCTGTCCAGGCTGTTGGCGGTGTCGCCATGGAGATCGGCGGTGCGCCAGGCGCCGTATTCACCGACGAGAACCTGGCGGATGAGATCGGCGCCATAGGTCTTTGGATCGCCGCCGTAGGTGCCGGTCCAGTTTTGCGGCACATCCCAGTCCGTTCCCTGGCCACCGTTACAGGTGACGATGAGTCGTTGCGAACTCGCCGTGGGGTCGAGTTGACGGATGATATCGGCGCATTCTTTTGCGAAGTCTTCGGGCAGTTTGCTTTCATTCTGTAATCCCCACATAACGACGCTGGGGCTGTTACGGCGTTCTTTGACCCATTCGATCAGATCTTGCTTGAAGTTCTTCCGGAATTCCGGCGTGTCGAACCAGATGTGTGCGGAGTATTGCGGCCACCAGAGCATGCCGATGCTGTCCCAGAAATGCTGATAGTATAAGTTGTGGGGTTGATGGGCATCGCGGAAGGCGTTGAAGCCGGCCGCCCTGATCTGCAAGGCGCGGGCCCGGATCTCCTCCAACGTAAAAGCATGGCTGTTGCCGATGCGGTGTTCGTATTCGGCGATACCGTTGATGAACACTGGGCGGCCGTTGACGGTGAAGGGATGGGGACCCGGCGCCTGGGGATCGGTCCAATGGATGCGTCGGATGCCTACGCCGATGACGGTTTGATCGATGACCTTGCCCCTATGAGATATCTGCGTGAGGAGGGTGTAGCGATAAGGATTACCAGGAGACCAAAGATGGGGGTTGGCGATATTGGGAAGTTGCTGACGAACAGTGATCGTGTCGGTAAAGGAGACCGGTTGTTGTTTAGTGGCGATGACGGCGCCGGTGGTATCGTAGAGCGTTTGGACCAGATCGACCTGGGTAGGCAGACCGGCGTAATTCTTTAATTCGGTCTCGAGAAAGAGGGTCGCCTTTTGTTCGTTGACTGAAGTGTCATTCCAGACATGGACGCCGAAGGGTTCGATGCGCGTCTCGCTGGTGATGAGGAGATGGACGGAGCGGAAGATGCCGAAGGGTTGGGAGCCTTCGGAGAAGCCGCGTTCGTCGGAGCAGCCGCCGCAGACCCAGGGAAGATCGCGGATATTGGCTGGATGGTCGGCGCGGACCTCGATGGTATTCTGCGCGTTGCCCTGCTTTATGGCGTGGGTGATGTCGAGGGTGAACGAAGTCCGGCCGCCGGCATGGGTGCCGACGAGCTGGCCGTTGACGCGGACGGTGGCATAGGAGCCGACGCCTTCGAACCAGAGGAAATAGCGTTTATCGTAGATCTTTTTTATCCCGACGCTTCTTGTATAGAGGGCGCTGCCGTGAAGGTTGCCATGGAGGAGACGGCGATAGCCGCCGTAGTCGTCCCAGTTGTGGGGGATGTCGACCGTTTGCCAATGGTTGCTGTCGACGAGAGTGGTGCGCCAGTTGGCGTTCAACAAGATGTCCTGACGTGGCTGGGCAGCGCAGGAGAGGGCGGATAGTAGCAGTACGATGCAAAAAAATTTCATTCCAGATTTCCGTTGAGATGATAAGTTTTGCCAGCGAAGGTACTGAATGTGGTTTTTTTATCGTGATAACGGAGGGTGCAAGGGCCCCCGGAATGAGACGTAATTATGATAGTTTTAAGACTGCCATTTTGCCATTGGATGTCGAGTGTAAAGCCGCCACGGGCTTTGATCCCTTTGACGTTGCCGTCGGGAAGGGCTGATGGCAGGGCCGGGAGGATGTCGAGGACTCCATCCTGACTTTGGAGGAGCATTTCCGTGACGCCTGCGGCGCCCCCAAAGTTACCATCGATTTGAAACGGGGGATGGGCGTCGAACAGATTTGGGTAGACCCCGCCGTGTTCGCCGGTTGCGCCGACGGCGTTGGAGAGCAATTTGTTTAGCAATTTTAGTGCGTGATCGCCATCGTGGAAGCGGGCCCAGCAGTTGACTTTCCAGGCGAGGCTCCAGCCGGTGCCTTCGTCGCCACGATATATTAAAGACCGGCGGGCGGCGAGCATCATCGCGCTGTCTTTCCAGGTGATATCGGTGCCGGGGTAGACGCCCCAGAGGTGGGAGATGTGGCGGTGGATGTCGGCGGTGTCGTCTTTGTCTTCGAGCCATTCCTGCAGTTGGCCATAGCGGCCGATGGTGTTGGGGGCGATCTGCTTCAGTTTTGTTTCCAGTTCATTCCGAAATTCGGGATAGTGACGAAGGAGGCCTTCGGCCTCGATGCAGTGCTCGAAAAGTTGGCGGATGATCTGGTGATCCATGGTCGGGCCGGCGACGAGGCCGCCATGTTCGGGGGAGGCGCTTGGGGTGCTGATGAGGTGTCCGGATCGTGGGTCTTTGACCAGGGAGGCTGCAAAGAAGGAGGCTGAAGATCGTATGATAGGATAGTAAGTGCGTAAGAAGTCCAGGTTGCCGGTGTAGAGCCAGTGCTGCCAGAGGGCTTCGCAGAGCCAGGCTCCGCCGGTGGGCCAGATGCCGTGGTTGGAAGCGTTGATGGGGGCGGTGCCGCACCAGAGATCGGTGTTGTGGTGGAGGACCCAGCCGGGAGCGTTGTAGTAGGCCTTTGCGGTGGCCTGGCCGGCGACGGAGAGATTTTTTACCAGGTTGAAGAGCGGTTGCTCACAGGCGGCGAGGTTGAGGGCTTCGGCCGGCCAGTAGTTCATTTCGAGGTTGATGTTGGTCGTGTATTTGCTGCCCCAAGGTGGTGAAAGGTCTTCGTTCCAGAGGCCTTGGAGGTTTGCGGGCATGGCGGCGCCGGGACTGGAGGAGGCGATCATCAGGTAGCGGGCGTATTGGACGTAGAGGCTCATGAAGTCGGGGTCCTTTTCGGGGGTATACTGGATGATGCGTTGGTCGGTGGGGATCTCGGGCGGCTTTGTGTTGCCGAGCTTTATGGTGAAGGTGTTGAAGAGCTTTTGGTAGTCGGCGAGATGGGCGGCCTTTATCGACGGCCAGGATTTGTTTTTGATTGCCTGCATTCTTGCCTTTGCGATGGATTCGGGATCGGCGGAGACGTCGTGATAGTTGACGAAGCTGGTGGCGGCGGTGAGAATGAGGGTGGCTTCGGTGGGCTTTTTTTCGACGCGCAAGATGGCGACGCCTTTGACGACGCCGTCCTTTGCCTGTTCGATCAGTTCGGTTGTTTGGGCGTCGAGTTGCTTTATCTGGAAGTTGCGTTGCGGGGTTTTGAGGGTGGCTTTGAAGTTTAGGGTTCCGGGTTTGTCTGTTTTGAGGTGGATGATGAGGGCTTTGTCGGGGGCGCTGGCGAGGTATTCGCGCGTATAGTGGATACCGTTGATGGTGTATTCTGTTTTTGAGATGGCAGTGGAGAGGTCCAGCTCGCGGCGGTAGTTGCCGGGTTGGGTTTGGTCGAATTGCAAGTAGAGGTCGCCGAAGGGTTGGTATTCGGCCTCGTATTTGGGGAGGGGTGGTGGGTTGATGTTTTGGATCTTGTAGCGCCAGGTGGTGGGGAGGTGGAGGGCCTGATCGATAGGTGTTCCTTCCGGATAGAGGATGAAGGGAGGCTTGTCGCCTTTGAGGCCCGTGAAGCCGCCTTTGTCGTCGAAGTTGATGACCTGGACGGAGAGTTTGTTTTTTCCTTTTTGGAGGATATTGGCGGGGATGAGGTAGTGACGCTTAGTGCTGATGCCTTCGGCGGTACCGATGAGATGGCCATTGATATAGGTATAATCGAGGTCACGAATACGACCGAGGTCAAGCCAGAGGGGTTTGTTGGCGAAGGCTTCGGGCAGATCGAATTCGGTCTGGAACCAGACGGCGCCGTCGATGCCTTCGAGGTCTTTATCGGTCTCCCATCCATTGGGGGTTGGGAGGGTGAGGGTTGGCCATTTTCCGGCATCGGCGATGGCGAGGCTGGTATCCTGGCGGACCTTTTTGAGCCATGCGGCTTTGAGATTTGGGTAGGCCTCCTCGTCAGGGTCTTTCTTGCCCATGAAGTGGGCTTGGGCGAGGGCTTCGGCGGCGGCTTGTTTGTTCTCAAAGAGGAGGTTTCGGATCGAGTCCAAGTAGAGGTGAGCGTCTTCGCGCTGGTGAGAGCGAGGACGGCCTGTCCAGAAGGTGGATTCGTTTAATTGGAGATGATCGTCCCCTACCCCGCCGTAAATCATGGCGCCGAGGTTGCCGTTGCCGATGGGGAGGGCTTCGGTCCATTCTTTTGCGGGCTGGGTGTACCAGAGTTTCTGGGCCTGTGTGGTTGTGCAGGCCAGCGAGGCGAAGACGTATATGATGAGTCGTTTCATTCGAATAGCCAGTCGAGGTTCTTTTTGCCGGGTTCATCGAGGGCGGCGTCGAAGGGTTTCCGGTTGGGTTGCGGTTTTGCGAAGCCGAGGATGAGGCAGAGGCCTTTTCCGAGTTCGAGGGTATGGGCGCCGGGTTGGAAGGACCAGGCGTGGATGTTGACGGGGGGCATGCCGGCGATGACCAGGGCGTTGCTGATCCGCGGTTCGGCCTGACCGTAGTCGTTAGCGCTCGCGTCGGTTTCTAACTGGGGCGGCGGCGTGAAGGCTGCGCCTTTCTTATTGAAAAAACCTACCAGCAAATCTACGGGTTCGTTCGATGTGAACGTGATCTTTGTTCCCTGGCTTAGTTGGGTCGTTGCCGATTGTTGGAGGGCCTGAAGGTTTTTGAGGACGGCGGTGGCCGCGTGGATGGTCAGGGCAGTGTCGGAAAAGGGATGGGCGCCGCTGTCGATGGTATATGTTGCGGCCGATTGTTGGACGTTTGCGGGTTCGAGTGGCTGGGGTGTAGGGGCGGGTTGGCCAGCGGAAGACTTTAGGGAATCGAGATGAACTTTGAAGTGATGGAGTTCTTCTTCGTATAAGGGTAGCATTTCGCCCCAGGTGATGTATCTGCCGTTGGCGCCGCGGATGGGGATCTTGCGTTGTTGTGTTTGCATGCTGTTGGCGTAGCGGTAGGCGGGGCCGGCGAGGCGGGTGAGTTCGCGGAACTGGTCGACGCTGGATTCGAGGGGTGCGAGTGCTTTCTGGAGATCGGCGAGATCGCCCGAATAGCTGTATCGGAGGACGTCGAGGGTGGCTTCGGCTTTGGCGGCATAGAAATTCGCCAGGGCTTTGTAACAGTAAATATCGTTGCGGAGGCGGGCGAATTCCGCTTTGTCTTTTTTGGCGACGACTTTATCGATCGCGGCGACGGCGAGGTTGGCCTCGGCGCGGACGGAGTTGATGACGTCGACGGGGGTTTCACCCGAGTGGGGCTGGCGGTGAGCTTCCTTTGCGGCGTATTCGGCGAGGGATTCGCCAGGAGGGCCTTCGGACTCATATAATAATGTGAAAAGCCCGTAGCGTTCGGGATCGATGAGCTGGGTCATGAATTCGCCGAGGGTCATGGTCTGGCGATTGCCATCGGTGATACCGAAGCGGCGGAGGAGCTTTGGGCTGATCTCGCCGGATTGTTCGTAGGCGTCGAGGATATTTTTTGCGGAGGCGGGGTCGCAGCTGTATTTGGCGGCGAATTGGGTGGTCCAGTATTTTTCTTCATCGGCGTGGGGACGGTCGCTGTTCCAGGCATAGCGGGCCCAGGCGCGGTACCAGATCCAATCGCGATCCATTTCGAGCAATTTTGGGTTGGTGCTATCGGCGGCGTAGGGCCAGTCCCAATAGGAGGCCTGTGGATAGAGATGGAGGCTGTTGGCGCCATAGACATTGTGCATGGCCTGCACGCATTTCTGGATGAAGTCGGGGGAGCCATACCGGAAGGGCTCGAGATTGGCCATGATGTGGACGTTCTCGATGAGGCCTTTGCTAAAGGTGCTGAGCTGGCGGTGGAGATCGGCCCAGGCGCCGTGGGGCGTATAGGTGGTGAGGGCTTCGCCGTTGTATTTGGCTTCGACGTAGAGATTCGGGTAGAGGGGCATGGCGGCCTTCAGGTCTGCCGGGCCGTCGGTGTCGTGGGCGCGGAGGACGATGGGTGGGAGGTGCTTTCGGCCCGAGGCCGCGAGGCCGTCGCGGATGCCGGGGATGATCGTTTTTGTGAGCCAGTCGATATCGTCCTGCCCGACGCCTTCCATGGCTTCGCCGAGGGTGAACATGAGGCCGACGTTGGGATATTTTTTGACGAAGGCCGCGATGGATTTGCGGGTGTAGTCGGCGATGAGGGGAACGATGTGGCGGTTGCGATCCTGGGTCTTGAGATGGTTGTGTTCCGCGAAGGGTTTTGAGACGATAATGTTATAAAACAGCTGGATGACCCAGATGCCGCGTTTGTCGGCTTCGGTGGTGAGCCAGCGATACATTTCCTCATTCTTTTTGAAGGTGGGATCGTCGACTTCGACGGCGTAGGGATAGTCGGCGAGCCGGACGAGGGAGGCGAAGGGATGACCATTCCAGAGGTAGAGCGTGTTGAGGCGATTGTCGACCATCGAGTCGAGGTATTTGCGCCAGAGGGTTTTGTCATAGAACCAGGGGAAGTTCTGTGGCGTATAGGGGTATTCGTAGGGGCCCCTGCCGGGGAGGAGGGTTGGTTTTTGGAGGCCGATGCAGGCGCCGCGGAGGACCATGCGGGGGTGGTCGGCGAGGTGGAGGCTTTGCGGCCAGCCGTGGGCTTTGATGGCGTCGGCGAGGGTGAGGCAACCATAGAGGGCGCCGGAGGCGTCGGCGCCTGTGATGTGGGCGGTATTTTTGGCGACGTTGATGACAAAGCCTTCTTTGGGACCGGATGTGCTGTCAATTTTGATGATGAAGTTGCGGCCGGGGGCGGCCGCAACTAAGCGTTGTCTGCCATAGTCAACCTGCGGTTGACCATGGCAATAGAGAGATGACAGAAGCAGTATTGTTACCAATCTCATTAGTAGCCGGGATTTTGGCCGAAGGCGGCGCCGTTTGTCAGGCCCTGGATCTCGACGAGGGGTACGGGGCGGAGATAGTAGTTGGGATTAAACGCGGTGATATCGGGGTTATAGGCCGCGATACGGCTTTGCAGCTTGCCGGTGCGTTTGAGATCGAACCAGCGCATGTATTCGCCGCAGAGTTCGCGGGCGCGTTCGTCGAGGATGAAGTCGAGGGTCATATCCCCGGCGCCGACCTGCATATCGGCGGTATGATCGACCGGCTTCTTAACGGCGGCGCGGGTGCGAAGTACGTTGACGAGACTTGCGGCCTCACCGGCGTTGTTTAGCTGCACATCGGCTTCGGCGGCGATGAGGTACTGTTCGGAGAGGCGAAGCACGGGCAGATCGAGATAGCCGGGATAGGTGGTGGTGCCCGTCTTTGTGAGCGGATCGAGATACTTCGTCAGGACGACGTAACGATCCCCACCGGTGCTGCTGATCGTTCCATTCGCATTGTATGTCGTATCCACGCCAAAGCAGGCATAGGGCCGGAGGGAACGGTTGGGAATAGAATGTTTGCTGATGTACATCGCGGTGTCGCCGACATTCATCTTGTGACCAACGAGGCTGGGATCTTTGCCGAAGGTGTTCACGTCGGCGGCCGTCCAGGTGTAAGCCTTGTTGCAGAGCCAGATCTCCTGGAAGGACGCGGAATAGCGGGAGTCGATGGTGTCGTTGTAGAAGTTGAGAAGGGCACGGGTGGGCATGAACCGGCGGTTCTTCTGATCGTTGCCGTACTGGATGCTGATCGTCAGGCCCGGTATAGTCGTGCCGCTATACCCGCTGTAGTTGGTGAGGAACCACAGATTGGTCCGGTTCCCGTTGCCATTGATGTCGATCGAGGTGTTGGTGGAATAGGAGGCCCAGAAGATGGCTTCCTTGTTGGCCTTGGTGGTGCTGCTTCCCTGGCGGTTCGTGGGATTCCACATATCGGCGTAGTTGGCGTAGAGGCTGATGTTGTACTGGGACTGGTTGTTGATCACCTGCATCGCCATATCATGCGCCTTTTGGAACCAGGTGGCCTGGTCGCCGGTGTTATAGTACGCGCGGGAGAGGAAGACCCGGGCCAGCAGGGCCATGGCCGCGGGCTGGGTGGCCCGGCCATATTCCCAGGCGCCGCCGGTGACATGAGCAACGCCCGAGGCGGCCGACAGGGCCGGCAGATTGGCGACGGCGAACTGGAGATCGTTGATGATTACGTTATAGAAGTCCGTCACGGAGCTGCGCTTTGCGGTGAGGTCGGCCGATGTGGTCTCGGTCGTATCCAAAATGACGCCGCCAAATTGCTCGACAACCCACCAATAATAAAAACCCCGGAGGAATTTCAGTTCGGCCAGGCGCATGTTCTTCTCGACCGGGTCGGTGAACCCTGCCTGGTTGATCCGGCCGATGCCCGCGTTGCACTGGTTGATCCCCTTGTAGAGGGTGGTCCAGACGCCCTTGCAGGGATTGGAGGCGGACGTGAAATTCTGGTATTGGGTCAGGTCGATGTCATAGGACACCTTGTTGTAATTGTACCAGAGATCGGTGCCGGGTTCCGAGAGGAAGAGCCCGTTCTCGTCGTTGCCGTAGAGATAGGGGATATAGGAGTAGGCGCCGTTGACGTTGGTGACAAAACCCGCGGGCGTCGACCAGACGGTGTTGGCGGAGGGGTTGGTCGGATTGTATTCGACCAGCTTTTTATTACAGGACAGCAGGGCTGTGAAAGGAATGATGATGAGGATGAATCTATACTTGTTCATAATGGCATTTTTTAGAATCCAACATTCAGACCGACGACGAGTTGACGGGACAACGGGGAGTCTTCCGCGCCGCCGCGTTCGGGATCGTAGTCTTTTATCAGGTGACTTTTGGCCTGTACGAAAATATTGTTGCAAGTGACATAGGCCCGCAAATTGGTCATAAAGGCCTTTTTCAACAGGGACTGGGGAAGTGTGTACCCGATGGTGACCGTCTTCAGCTTGAAATAACTGCCGTCGACATATTGCAGAGTCGTATAACCGGGTACGCTCGAGAGGGACTCATTTGCCTTTGGCGCCGGGTAGTCATTGGAAGGGTGCGACGGGGTCCAGTAGTCGAAATATTGCGGACCGTTGTTCCCCTGGCCGGCGGGGTTATAGCGACCGAGGACCTTGTCGTTGATCATCTGCCCCCAGCGGGTGATCGTATAGACGGTCAGGTCGAAATTCTTATACAGGAAGGTATTCTGGAAGCCAAGCGACCATTTGGGCACCTGCGAGCCGATGTAGGTACGGTCGCTGTCGGGGCTGATCTTGCCGTCGTGGTTGAGATCGGCGAGCTTGATCGAGCCGGGCGTGAAGGGCGTTGTGCCGAATACGAGGCTGCCCGCTTTTGCTGCTTCACCGTTCTGCCAGATGCCCTGCTTTTTATAGTTATAGAACGAGTGGATCGGATGCCCCAACAACAGGGAGTTGTTTTCGGCGTCGGTGCCGTCAATGATGCTGGTGCCGTTGACGAGCCGGGTGATCTTCTCCTGGTTGGACATGAAACTAAAGGTGCTGAGCCATTTAAAGGAATGGTTGTCGATGTTGCGCGTATTGAGGCTGACCTCGATGCCGCGGTTCCGCGAGGCGCCTACGTTTTGATAGGTGGACGCCACGCCGAGGCTGGGCGGCAGGGAGCGGAGCAGGAGAATGTGGTCGGTGTTGGTGTTATAGAGATCGACTGCGAGGTCTATCCTATTCTTCCAAAGGCCGAGATCGATACCGAGGTCGGCCGTTTTGGACAGTTCCCAGCCGAGGTTCTGGTTGCCGATCGTATTGTTAAAGATATAAGCCGGCGCGTTGGTGTTCTCGAAGCCCATGTTCTGTACGATGAGGTAGGATTGGGTGCCATAGGCCTGGATACCCGAGTTACCGGCGATGCCATAACTGAAGCGGAGCTTGAGGTTGGAGACCGCGTTGACCGGCTCCATGAACTTCTCGTCGCTGATGCGCCAGCCGACGGCGGCCGAGGGGAAGTTGTAGTTCTTATGACCGACCGACAGGATCGAAGCCCCGTCGTAGCGATCGGTGACCTCGAGGAGGTATTTGCCTTTATAGTTATAGTTGAGGCGGCCGGCATAGGACATGTTGTTGGTCTGCGTATAACCGGAACCGATGAAGCGGTTGTTGGGCGCCCCGTTGAGGTTATAAAAGAGCTGGGAGGGATAGAGCAGGCCGGTTCCGCCTTCGGTATAGGTCTCTTTTATGCTCTGCGTATACGTGGTCAGGCCGGTGAGCGTGAAGGAGTGATCGCCGATCTGTTTGTTATAGGTAAGTACGTTATCCCATTCGTAGAAGCGGGTGCTGTTGTTTGTCGCGCTGGCGTAGGTGTATTTATTATTGATCTCTTCCAGCGAAGAGGAGTCGAAGAACTGGCCGCTGCGGCTGGAGAAGAAGTTGCCGCCGAAGCGCGAGGTGAAATTGAGCCCCGTGATCGGGTGGATATCCACATGAGCGTTGACGGTAGTTTGGGTCGCGCTGCTGGTATTGGTCGCGATGAGCGGCCCGCGGTCGTCCGAAAGGGGGCTCATCAGACCCGAGTTGCCGGCGATGGGATAGACGACGATATGCCCGGCGGGATCATAGGGCATGCCGAGGGGAGTCGCGGTGCCGGCCAGGGAATAGGGATCGGAGGAGCGGGTGTTTGTTTGCGAATAGACCAGGGCTGCCTGGACACCGGCTTTCATCCATTTGTTGATGTCCTGGTCGAGATTCAGCAGGACGTTGTATTGTTTCAGATTGTTGAACCTTAGCATACCGTTGTCGCCGTAATAGCCGGCGGAGAGATAGGCCTTGCTTTTATCGCTGCCGCCGGCGACAGACACCGAGTGGCTTTGGCGGAGGCCGTTCTGTGTCACCAGGCTGGGCCAGTCCACCCATTGGTTCTTTGCGATGGCGGCCTGTTCGCCGGCGGTGAAGATCTTGGCGTCGTCATCGGGACTGTTCCATACCCCGGTGGCGGCATAGGCATAGCGGCGCAACCACAGATAGGACTGGCCTTCGCGGGGGTGGGGATACTGGACGAAGCCGTTGGTGCCCATATAGCCGTTGTAGTTGATCTTCGCCTTGCCGCTGGTGCCGCGTTTGGTCGTGACGATGATGACCCCGTTGGCGCCCTGGCTTCCGTAGATGGCGGTGGAGGAGGCATCCTTTAGCACTTCGATGGATTCGATGTCGTTCGGGTTCATGTTATTGATGTTCCCGCCCTGGATGCCGTCGATGATGTATAGGGGGCCGGTGTTGCCGCTGATGGTGCGGGTGCCGCGGATGTGGATGCTGTCGCCGGAGCCTTCTTTGCCCGAGACCTTGGTGATATCGGCGCCCGGGATCATGCCCTGGATGGCTTCGAGCGGGTCGTTTGTCGGGGAGCGGACGATATCTGCCGCTTTGACGACGGAGATGGCGCCGGTGAGGTCGCGTTTTTTGACAAGACCGCCATAGCCGACCACGACCACTTCGTCGAGGCTTTTGTCGGTCTTTTTGAGAGCGATGCGGATCGGGACGGTCAGGCCGTTTGCGCCGGTGTTCGCCCGGAATTCCGAGGATTCATAACCCACGTAGGAGAGTTGGAGGGTCGATTTGGAGTTGGCCGCGTGGATCGTGAAGGCTCCGGCGTTGTCGGTGACGACCGCGCTTTTCGGATCGCCTTTGACCATGACAGTCACGCCGGACAGGGGTTGACCGGTGGACTGGTCGACGATGATCCCCGTGAGGGTCCGTTCCTGGGCCAGCGCGGTGGTGCAGGTGAGGATTGGGAGGATCAAAGTCCACAATAGTTGCTTCAGGTGTGTGCGGTGCATATGGCAGTGGTTGTTATTTTAAAAGATCGGGTGGGATGCCGCCTTTGGCGCTGGACTCGTAGGCTGCTTCGACGCAGGCCATGGTGTCGATGGCGTCTTCGACGGAGTT
>Ga0157372_10001793_pt1 | contig 23324 bp, 23 predicted proteins | sample C55metaG_FD_115307 | JGI IMG/M metagenome (GOLD analysis project Ga0157372, IMG submission 115307) | Corn rhizosphere microbial communities from Kellogg Biological Station, Michigan, USA - C5-5 metaG | ecosystem: Host-associated > Plants > Roots > Rhizosphere > Soil | place: USA: Michigan... | reverse complement strand
TCCTGGCTACCGCGAACTCGGCGACGGCCAATGGCGATACGGCGCCCGCCAACTGCGAAAGGAAGACTCATGTCCGAGCCTGCCACACCTCGTCCGGAGCCAGGTACTGCCACTCCGCCGCGCACATCCCCCGACGGTTCCACTCCGCCGATGCCATACGAGGCCACCAACGCGCACGCGCACCGATCCACCGCGGCCGGCAGATGGCACACGGCCATGGCACCATTGCGCAAGATGTTGCGCCGAACCCCGTCAGGCACCGCTTAACCCGAAGTTACGGCTAGTTCGGCAGGTTATTCAGGGTCTGACGTGGTGTTCTGTCGGGCTGGCCGGGCGGTGTTCTGACTACTTCAGGGTCAGCGGGATCGGAGAAGTTCCGGTCCAGCAGGTCCGGCAGGTCCGGCGGGCTACTGAGGCGGTCTCACATCAGGCGGGCCAGCATCCCGCCGTCGACGATGACCGGGGCGCCGGTCACGAAGGAGGCCTGTTCGGAGCAGAGGAACGCGACCACCCGCGCGATCTCGTCCGGCTGTGCCGTGCGCCCGATCGCGCCCGGCGGCGCCGAGACAACCACGCCGTCACGGGCCATCCCGGCGCCGTGCTGCGTGGACATCTCGGTGTCGACGCTGCCAACGACCAGCGCGTTCACCCGGATCCCGTCGTCGTAATAGTCCAGTGCCATCTGCCGCGTCAGCGAGAGCACCGCGCCCTTGCTCGCGGCGTAAGCCGCCGCCCGCGGCACGCTGGCGAAGGCGTGCACCGACGCCACGTTCACGATGCTGCCGCCACCGGCCGTGCGCAGGTGCGGTATGACGGCCCGCGACATCAGGAAGACCGACTTCACGTTCACCGCCAGTACGCGATCCCACACGTCCTCGGGCGTGTCGTCGACGGCGTGCACGTCGAGGATGCCAGCGTTGTTGACCAGCGCGTCGAGCCGGCCGAAGCGGCGCACCACCGCCCCCACCGATGCCGACACCGCGTCCGCGTCGCTGACGTCCGCCACGACGTGCATCCGGTCGTCGGAGTCGGCGACGGAGGCGGGTAGCACGTCGAACGTCGCAACCTGGAACCCCGCCGCGTCGAGCGCCAGGGCGGCGGCGGCTCCGATCCCCCGCGCGGCGCCCGTGACGATCGCGGCGCGGCGCGGCGACTCAGGAGACACGCGCGGCGGTAGCCGCCCGCAGCGAGCGGGCGATGTCGTCGGCGGACGGCGTGGCCAGTACGAGCAGCGGTGCACTGTGCGGCACCGGAACGGAGGGTGCGCCCACCCGCAGTACCGGGCCGTCGAGTACGTCGTAGAGCGACTCGGACAGCGCGGCAGCGATCTCGGCCCCGATTCCGCCGTGTCGCTGTGACTCGGTGACGACGACCAAGTGCCGGGTGCGGCGCACCGATTCCTCGACGAGCTCGAGGTCGAGCGGGGCAATGGTGCGCAGGTCGATCACCTCGGCCTCGATCCCCTCCGATGCGAGTTGCCCGGCCGCAGCGATGGAGCGGGGAACGGTGACGCCGTAGGTCGCGACGGTAATGTCACGGCCGGGCCGACGCACAGTGCCGCGACCGAACGGCACGAGATCCTCGGCGCCGCCGATCTCGCCGCGCAGGCCGGCGAGGAGCTTGTGCATCAGGAAGATCACCGGATCCTCCCCGCGCAGCGCCGACTTGATGAGCCCCTTCGTATCGGCGGGCGTCGACGGCATCGCTACGAGCAGCCCGGGCGTGTGCGCGAACCACGACTCGAAACTGTTGTTGTGCTGCGCGCCGCCACCCGCGACCCCGTTCGTCCCCCGGATCACTAGTGGCATCGGAGCGCCCCACATGAAGCGGATCTTCGCGGCCTGGTTGATGATCTCGTCCATGGCGCCGAAGGCGAAGTCGATGAAGTTGAGGTCGACGACGGGTCGCAGGCCGTTCATCGCCGCGCCCACGCCGGCCGCGACCATCGCTGCCTCGGAGATGGGTGCGTTGCGGACACGGTCGCGGCCGAACTCGCTGCCGAGCCCGCGCACCTGCCCCCAGTGGCCGCCGCGCTCGAACAGGTCGGTGCCGTAGACGAGGATGCGCGGGTCGGTGCGCATCTCCTCGGCCAGGCCCTGCCGGTATGCCTGCGACAAGGTTGCCCGCTCGCTCATAGGTTTCCCCGGATCCTCATATCGATGCCGGTCACGTTGTCGAGCAGGGTGGCCGGGTCCGGATAGGGCGACGACTCGGCGAACTCCACCGCGGCCGCGACCTGCGCAGCGACCTCCGCGTCGATCGCCTCCAGCACGGCCGGCCTGAGCAACGCGGCGTCAACGATCGACCGGCGCAGGCGCAGCACCGGGTCGCTCTCGGCCCGCCACCGCTCGACCTCGTCCTTCGTGCGGTAGGTCTCGCGATCGCCCACGTCATGGCCGCCATGCCGGTAGGTCAGCGCCTCGATGAACGTCGGCCCCTCGGCGCCGCGGGCCCGGGCGACCGCGGCAGCGGCGATCCGGTGCACCGCGGCCACGTCGCGGCCATCTACCTTGAACGCGGGGAGCCCGAAGCCGGACGCCCGCCCGGCGATGTCGCCACCGCCGGTCACCTGGGTGAACGGCGTCTCGACGGCGTAGAGGTTGTTCTCGCAGACGATCACGAGCGGCAGCGTCCAGATACTTGCCAGGTTGACGAACTCCCAGACGCGGCCGATGTTGGCCGCGCCGTCGCCCAAGAAGCCGACCGCGACCTGGCCGGTCTTGGTGACCGACGCCGCGAGCGCGGCACCCAGCGCGATGCCGAGTCCGGCCCCGACGATGCCGTTCGAACCGAAGTGCCCCTTCGACAGGTCCGCGAGATGCATGTGACCACCGCGACCGCCTAGCGGTCCGGTTGCCTTGCCAAAGAGCTCGGCCATGATCAAGTCGGGAGCGAGCCCCTTGGCCAGCGTGATGTGATGGCTGCGGTGGGTCCCCGTGACGATGTCGGTGGCGGCCAGCGCGCCGACCACGCCGACGGCGGTGGCCTCCTGGCCGACCGCCGAATGCATGCCTCCGGGGATCCGGCCTTGCATGACCAGGGGCTCGGCCGTCGTCTCGAACTCGCGGATCAGCGCCATCGACCGGTACCAGCTCGCGGCCTGCTCGGCGTCAACCCCGCTCAGGTCGATCGGCTGCAACGACGCGGCCTCCGTGCCCGGGCCCGCCGCCAGGCTCATGATTCGCTCTCGATCCAGGTCAGGACGGTGCCGGGCGGGACCTCGCTGTCGGCGGCTACCAGCAGCTCACCGACTATCCCGTCGGCCGGCGACTCGATCTCGGTCTCGGCCTTCGTGGTCTCGACGACCAGCAGCGGGGTGCCGGCTCGCACCGTCGCACCCGCCTCGACCAGCCACGTCTGAATGTAGCTGTCGCTCTCGGTCATTCCGTACCAGGGCGCCGTCACGTCAATGCGTGCCACCTATCCTCCTGATCCTCGACTCTTGCCGGTTGCGCCGTCAGCTCAACCGAGCGTTCCCCCCGCATTGAACGCAAGGTTCCCGCCGTCAACGGGGAGGGTGACGCCGGTCACCATCGCCGCCGCGTCCGACGCTAGATAGACCACGGCGGCGGCGATGTCCGCGGGCTCGGCCGCCCGCCCCATCGGGATGCCGCGCCGGTAGTCGGACACGGTGGGGTCGCCGGCCTGCGTCCGCGCCTTCTCGTTGGCGAGGAAGCCGGCCGTCGCCACCTGGCACGGCGCGACGGCGTTGACCCGCACGCCGTGGCGACCCCACTCGACGGCGAGCTCGCGGGTCATCGCGTCCACGCCGCCCTTGGTCACCGAGTAGGCGAAGTTGCCTCGACCTAGCGCCGTCGAGCCGGCGATCGAGGAGATATTGACGATCGAGCCGTAACCCCGGGCGACCATGCCGCGCCCGGCCGCGCGGGCGCAGAGGAAGTAGCCGGTGAGGTTCACCGCGAGGACACGCTGCCACGTCTCGATGTCGACCTCGAGCGGCAGCGCACGCGGGTTGATGCCGGCGTTGTTGACCAGTACGCCGACGTGACCGAGCTTGGTCTCGATCTCGGCGAAGGCGGCCTCGACCTGCTGCTCGCTGGAGATGTCGCAGGTCCACGCCTGCGCACGGCCGCCAGCCGCGCTGATCTGATCGACAGCCCGGGTCGCGGCGGGCGCGTCGATGTCCAGCAAGGCCACCGCCGCGCCGGTCGCCGCGAATGCCTCACTGATCGCCATGCCGATGCCGTTTGCACCGCCGTTGACGACGACCACCTGCTCGCTGGCCGGGCTCATGCGTCCGCTCCCTCCGCAATGATCACGCTGCGCAGCCGGGGCACCGATCTGCCGGCGAGCAGCGCCACGATGCCCGGCGAGAGCCGCGGCGTGATCCGGGCACCTTTACCACCCCGCCGGAGTCGAACCTGTCAGGGCAGATGCCGGCCTCCGGGCCGCGGGCGACGTCGAGAGTCGCGAGATGCATTATCCCTACATCGTCGGGAATGTTTCGTTCATTGTCAACAGTATGCCAGAATGGGATGCGGTAGCGGGCTGGGCCGAAGCTACGGCCGGGCTTAGGGCGGAAGCTACGGCCGGGCTTAGGGCGATAGAGCCAAACAGAGGCAAGCTGTTCGAGCCGGCTATTCAAGCAGGAACGACTTGGCCGTGTCGAGCTGGCTCGGCGTCATCTGCACGCTCGGCTCGGGCTCAGTCAGGGTGGACCAGATGCGCGTGTAGGCCCCCCGGATGTGTTCGCCGATCGCATCGACCGCCCGCATCTCGTCACCCGCCTCGATCAGGCTCAGGATGCGGCCATGGTTCTTCACCATGTTCTGGCGCCAGTCGGGACCGGCCACGTTACGCGAGAGCAGGAACCAGTAGACCTGCATCCGGATGTTCGACCAACTCTGGTAGAGCCGGTCGTGGTGGGCCGCCTTGAAGATGAAGTCGTGGAAGTTCACATCCAGCCGCGCGGCCGCCTGCTCGGTGGGCTTGCGTCGCATCGCGAGCTGCAATTCGGTGAGCGAGTCGTGGAGCCGTTCGATGTCGTCTGGCTCGTGCCGCCGGATCGCCAGCCGGACGGCGAGCGACTCCAGCGCCGAGCGCAGGCTGTAGACCTCGCCGAGATCCTCCAGCATCAACTCGACGACGGTCGCGCCACGGTGCCGCGACAGCCGTACCAGCCCCTCGCGTTCGAGAATGAGGAAGGCATCGCGCACGGGCCCACGGCTGACGTCGAGCGACTCCGAGACCTCTTCTTCGCGCAGGTGCTGGCCAGGTGAGAATTCGTCGTTGAGGATGGCTTCGCGCAGCCGCTCGGCGACGACGTCACCGAGTGAGGTTCGAGGGGCGGGACCAGCGACCAGCGAGCGACGCAGCGACTCCCTCCCAGCCGTCCGCTGGCTCCCAGTCAAGTCATCTCCATTTGCTTACCGGCCGCGCTCAAGCCAGGCCCGCGGTTACTTATCATTAACGACAAACATACGATCATTTCGAGTGAGGTGTCCACGCGGACGCGCGGCGCCTTGTGCCGGTACAGCACCGGCGTTGTGTTGGCCGCCAGCAGCAATGCGCTTGCCGCCCGGCTCCTGCACGATGCGGACAGGAACGATGAACGAGCCGACCTCGATGATGCCTGGGCAGGCCGACGGCCTACCGCTCGTGCTAGCTGGGGCCGGCGCCATGGGCCGCGGGCTCGCGGCCCTGCTGTCGGCGTCCGGTACGGCGACGACCCTGTTCGCCCGGCCGCGCACCGCTCGCGACCTCATCGAGCAGGGTGAGCTCGACCTGGGCGGCGTGGCGGCCGCCCGGGTCCCGGCCGCCGCCGGCCCGGGAGCGCCGGGCGTGCTCGGAGTCATATCCGATCCGGCCGAGGTCCCCGACCGGTGCGGCATCGTGTTCGCCACCAAGGGGCCGCAGCTGGACGAGTGCGTCGGCACGGTCAGCTCCGGGCTGGCGCGCGCGGGACGCTCGGCGCGCTGGGTGGCCGGGCTCCAGAACGGCGTTCTCAAGGACGACGTGCTCGCCGCCGGATTCGGGACCGGCGCGGTGCTGCGGACGGTGTCCACGCTCAACGCCCGGGTCGAGTCGGGCCGTTGCGTTGTCGTCTCCGGGTGGGGGCACACCTACGTCGGGGCGACCGGCGGCGAACCCGGCGACGCGGACCGGTTCGCGGCGGCCCTCGGCGCGGCCGGGGTGCCGGCCACCGCCCTGCCGGCCGGGCGGGCCGACGCGGCGATCTGGATGAAATGCGTGAACGCGGTCGGCGTGTTCGGGGTGACCGCCCTGAGCCGTCTGCCGACGAACGTGGCGTTCGCCCGGCCCGAGCTCGTGGACGCGTACCTGTCACTCGCAGCTGAGGCCGCCGACGTGGCGCGGGTGAATGGCGTCGTCCCCGCCGACTTCGAGGGCCTTCCGATGAACAGCCGGCTCTCCGCCGAGCGCGGGGTCGCCGTCGCCGCGATCGTCGGTGACACCGTGGCGCTCGGGCCGCAGGCCCCGTCGTACTCGTCGATGGCCCAGGACGTGATCGCGGGCCGGCCGACCGAGGTGCATCAGGTGTTCGGCGACCTCGTGCGCCGCGCGGCCGCAGCGGGTGTACCGGTGCCCCGGATGCGGTTCGCGTACGCGCTGATCGCCGGGCAGGCGCTGGCCTGAGCGGCGGGGTGGCACGAGTTCGTCCTAGGGCACCGTGAGTCACCCGGCGACCGGGCGAAACAGCAAGCCGGGCAGGACGGGCGGGTCCGGGTCGGGGTAGACGACAGCCCTCCCACCGGTCTGCACCTGCTCGGGCGCGACCCCGGCCCGCGCCATCACGCGCACGCCGACGTCCAGGTCGACGAGGGCGACCGCGTAGGGCACGAGCGCGGCGAACGCCGCCTCGGCCGGACGGCGATTGACCGTCTTCGCGTAGACGGTGCCCGCGCCGTCGACCTCGGTCCACGTGACCTCGGCCGCACCACAATGGATGCAGCGCACGCGCGAGGGGAACTGTACCTGTCCGCATGCACCGCACGTCTGCATGAGGATCACGCCCCGGGCCAGGCCGTCGCGGTAGGGGTCAGCGTCCGGGTTGTAGGGCCAGTCACTCATCAACGGATCCCTTCCGCATGACTACGGTGGCCGAGCTGGAGAGGTTGCCGCCCGTGCCGTGCGCCAGCGCTACCTCGGCGTTGGCAACCTGCCGCTCGCCGCATTCGCCGCGCAACTGCCGGACCGCCTCGATCAGCAGGAAGATGCCGAATCGGCCGGGGTGGCAGTAGGACATCCCACCGCCCGAAGTGTTGAGCGGGAACGCGCCGCCCGGCCTGATCCGGCCGCCCTCGACGAACGAGCCGGCCTCGCCGTCACCGCAGAACCCCAGCCCTTCCAGGGTGAGCAGGACAGTACTCGTGAACGAATCGTAGATCTGGGTCACGTCGACGTCGGCTGGCGACAGGCCGGCCATACGGAACGCCGCGGCACCGGATACCCGGGAGCCGGTACGGATCAGGTCGCCGGACACCGTCACCGTGCCGTGGCTGATTGCCGTGCCGAACCCCAGCACGGCCACGGGTTCGGTGCGCAGGTCGCGCGCCCGCTCGTGCGAGGTAAGCACGACGGCGCCGCCCCCGTCGGTAATCAGGCAGCAGTCAGCGGTATGGAGCGGGTCGCAGATGAGCGGTGACGCCAGTACGTCCTCGATGGTCAGCGGCTTCCCGTAGCGGAACGCCTTCGGGTTCATCGCCGCCCAGTGCCGCGAGGCGACCGCGACCTCGGCCAGTTGCTCCGAGGTCACGCCGAACTCCCACATGTAACGGTCGGTGGCAAGAGCGTACGGCCCGATGTCGGGCGAGAGCAGCCCAGTGGGACGTTCATAGGTGTCGCGGAAGATGTAGGTCGGGTCGGGCCGTGGGGGCTGGGCGATGTGCCGGTCCTGCCGGGGCGTGTTCGCGTAGGTGATAACGGCCGTCGTGCAAAGGCCGGCGGCGATCGCCGCGTCGGCACTCGCGACCTGGAACTCGAACGAACTGCCGCCGACGTCGGTGCTGTCCAGGTAGCGCGGGCGGATGCCGAGATAGTCGGCGAGTTCGAGGGCGGGCGACCAACTCGGCATACCGGCGGTGAACAGCCCGTCCACGTCGGCGAGTGTCAGTCCCGCCTCGCCGAGCGCGTCGAGCGTCGCCGAGGCCATCATCCGCAACGGGGTCTGCCCGGTCACGGTGCCGAGTTCGGACTCGGCCACGCCGACGAAGCTGCTCACCGGTCGATAGGTCATCTCATTCCTCCACAGCCTTGCCAGCGCCGGCTCATGACGCCTGTCGGGGTGTCTCGGCCAGGCTGGCCAGGACTTCGGCGGTATGCTCGCCCAGCGCCGGTGCCCGCCACGGCGGTTCGGTGTCAGCCGTCCCGACCGAGACAATCGGTTTCGGCCGGCGCACCGGACCAAGGTCGGGTGTGTCCGCGGTGAGCACGGTGCGGTTATGGACGACCTGGGGGTCGACCAGGACGTCAGACACGGTGTTCACCGGCGCGCACGGCACGTCGACCGCCCGCAGCCGGTCGAGCACCTCGTCGCGGGGCAAATCGGCGCAGGCCTGGTTCAGGGCTGCGGTTACGTCGGTGTGGTTGCGCAGCCGCTCGATTCCGGTCGGGTAGCGGGTCGCGAGCCCACGGGCACCAACGGCCGCGCAGAGCGCGTCCCACTGCGCGTCGGTGATCGACGCGCACGCGAGCCAGCGCCCGTCCGAGCCCCGGATGAAGTGGCCGACGCGCGGCGGACGGCCGGCCAGTTCCGCGTCGACCGGCGCATCGGCGAAGGTGTGGTGCATCATCCCCTCGGGCCAGAGGAAGTTCACCGAGGAATCCAGCATCGACAGCACGATCTGACTGCCCTCACCCGTACGCTCGCGCTGATACAGGGCAGCCAGCACGCCCTGCACGACGGCCAGCGCGGCGACCTTGTCCGGCAAGAACGTGCGCACGAATTGAGGCGAATCGTTGCCGCCCTGCCCGGCTACCATCGACGACATTGCCTGGATGATGGGATCGTAGACGCGGTCGGCGGCGCGCGGGCCGTCGTCGCCGTAACCGCGCACCGCGGCGGTGATCAGCCGGGGATTCTCGGTACGCAGCTTCGCGAAGTCCAGGCCCAGGCGGTTGGCGACGCCCGGGCGGAAGTTCTCCATGGCCACGTCGGCGCTCCGGCACAGCCGCATGGCGGTAATCAGATCGGCCGGCTTGCTCAGGTCGAGCACCACGGATTTCTTGCCCCGGTTGAGGTTGAAGAAGTACGCGCTCACCTCGCGCCAGTGCGGGGCCGACTTGCGTGACTCATCGCCGGTCGGACGCTCGACCTTGATCACCTCGGCGCCCATCTCGGCCAGCAGCGTCGCAGCGTACGGCACGGAGATCATCGAGCCGAACTCAACCACACGGATTCCCTGCAGCGGCAGCATTAGCGTGCCCCCTCCGCGACGGCCGTCTGAGCCGGGGCGGTTCGCAAGCTCGTCATCACCGGTCAGTCCTCACCGTGGACTGTGATCCATCCGAGCAGGTCACCGACGCGTACCTCGGCACCCACCTCCGCCACCGCGGTGAGGACGCCGCCGACCGGAGCGGGCACGTCGAGTACTGCCTTGTCGACATCGACGGCGACGAGGGGTTCGCCCGTGGTCACGTTCGCGCCCGAGTCCCGGTACCAGGCCGACACCTCGCCCGACTCGGCGTTGCCGAGGGCGGGCAGCGCGATCTCGTGCCGTCCGGCCGTCATTTGATGGCCAGTGCGTTGGCCGGCGAGCCGCTGCCGCCGACCTTGTTCAGCGGTGCGGCCGCGAGCAGCCCCTCATAGACACCATCGCGCGCGCAGTCGTCCGCGAGCGCGTCGAGGTCGAACAGCTCGCCGATCGCGATGCCGAGCAGCCCGATCAGCCGGAAGTGCAAGAACGTGCCGGGCGACGTCATGTCGACCGGCAGCATCTCCAGCGCTGGGTTGTCGGAGACGACCGCCGCGACGTGCTGGTCCCACAGCCAGCGCGCGGTCGACTCGGCGGGCAGCAGGCCCGGGGTCCCGATCTTGGTCACGTCGCCGGCAGCATACTGCCGACCCTCGTCGTCGGCCGAGGCGTACCAGGTCAGCCAGCCGAACCGGATGAGCAGGATATCGCCACCCTCGAGCGCCACGCCCTGGGCCGACAGGCAGCGCTCGAGCTCGCCGGCGTCGACGCCGTCGGCTTTGGTCTGGTCGAATGGCCGCCCGATCGATTCGCGGTAGCGGGCCACGTCGGCCAGGACGAACCGGCCGGTGATCCCGCGCCGGGCCCAGTTGTCGATGCCGTTGCGGCTGCCCGGGCGCCCGGTAATGTCCTCGGGACGGCAGCCGTTGTAGAAGCCGAATTCGGGGTGCCCGACATGGCACAGCGAATCCCACTGGCTTGAGCGCTGCGGGAAGAAGTCGTCGTAGACGTCGTCGGTCGACACGGCGTCCCGGCCGATCGTGTGCCTGAGCGCGCGGCGCCCGGACAGCGGCGGGTCAGGCTGCTCGAGGTCGAGGTTGAGTGAGAACACCCGGCCCGTCCGGACGAGCCGGGCCGCGGCGAGCACCCGCTCCGGGGTGAGTAGGTTGATGGTGCCGACCTGGTCCCCCGCGCCGAATACGCCCCATGACGAGCCGGGGGGCGCGCCTGGGACCGCGGGCAGGTCCCGATAAGCCGGCAGGTCATCGAGCTGACGGGTCACGTCGTCTCCTCCACGGTGCTGGTGGTGGACGGCGACAGCACGCCGCCATGGGTTGCGTTCAGGGCCAGGTTGCCGCCGTCGACCGGCAGCACGATGCCGCTGATCATCGCCGCGCCGGGCGACGCGAGGAAAAGTGCCGCCCCGATGATCTCGTCGGCTTCTCCCATCCGGCCCATCGGGATTCCGCTGATCACCTGGGCGATGGCGGCCCGCCCGGCCGGATCGGACTGGGCCTGCTGCCAGCCGCGGGTGCGGAAATGGCACGGCGCGATCGAGTTGACGCGTATGCCGTAGCGGGCCCACTCGACCGCGAGTTCCCGGGTGAGCTGGATGACGCCGCTCTTGCTGACGTCGTACGCCATCGCGCCGCCGCCGAGCGATGTAATCCCGCCGATCGAGCTGATGTTGATGATGCTGCCGCCCTGCCCGGCAGTGATCATCAAGCGGCCGGCGGCCTGCGCGCACAGGTAGCTGCCGGTCAGGTTGACGGCCAGCGTCGCCTGCCAGTCCCGGAACGAATAGGTTTCTGGTGCCCCGGACGAGATCAGCGCGCCCGCGTTGTTCACCAGGACGTCCACGCCTCCGAACTGATCGGCCGCAAGCGCGAACAAGGTCTCCACGTCATCCATCGAGGTGACGTCGGTGCGGCAGAAGGCGATCTCGCCGGAGATGTCGCCGAGTTCCCGGGCGGTCTCGGCCAGGCCATCCGCGTTGAGGTCCGCGACGAGGACCCGGGCGCCCGCCCGGGCGAAGCCGGTTGCCATCGCCTTGCCGAGTCCCTCGGCGGCACCCGTCACGATCACCCGCTTACCGGCGCAGCCGAACAGTCCGGCCACGTAAGCCTGTGGATCTGCGCTCATCGCGATTGGTTCCCCACTACCTTCTCGACCCGGTTCCGGCGATCTTGGTCGCGGCGGCGACCACTCCGGCCGAATCCGGCAGGTACATCGCGGCCATCGCCGCGCTCGCGTCCATGCCCATCGCCGGGACGGACGGTGGCGTCACGGTGACAGGCGCCGCGAGCAGCCGGTCCCACGCCGTCGTCGTTACCCGGGCACATATTTCGGTGGCGAGCCCGCACGACGGGTGGTCGAAATCGGTGACGACCAGCCGGCCGGTCTTGCGGACCGACTCAGTCACGGTCGGCACGTCCCAGGGGGAAAGCGTAAGCAGATCGACCACCTCGGCCGAGATGCCAGCCTGTTCGAGCTCGGCGGCGGCCTGCAGGCAGAGCGCAGTCGTCGCACCGATGCCCAGCAGCGTCATGTCGGTGCCGTCGCGCAAGACCCGCGCCTTTCCGAACTCCAGGACGTAGTCGCCGTCGGGAACCTCCGCCTGGCTTCGCAGCAGCTTGAGGCTGTCGAAGATCACCACGGGGTCGTCGGAGCGGATGGCCGCCGTGGTAAGGCCCTTCGCGGTGTAAGCATCGGACGGCGCTACGCATACCAGGCCGGGAAAGTGGCAGACGGCGGAATAGCACTCGCCGAACGACTTCACCGTGATCGGCATCTGCAGCTGACCCGCGCTCAGGTAGCGCGCCCGGGCGATGCGGTTCGTCAGCTGGTCCCACGCAACGGGCATCAGCTCGGTGAACATGATGTCGACCCATGGGCGGTACCCATCGGCGGCCAGCCCCGCCGCCAGCCCGAGGAAACCGGCCTCCGAAATCGGGGTGTCGCGTACCCGCCCGGCCCCGAACTCCTGAATCAGGCCACGGGTTATCCCGAACGGCCCACCCCAGGCGTCGACGAAACCGTCGTCAGCGCGGCCGGGCGCACCGGCCACGTCTTCACCGAGAACGATGACCGACGGATCACGCGCCATCTCCTGGCGCAGCGCATCGTTGCATGCCTTCCAGTACTTCGTCCGGCTCATGCGATCACCGCCGATCGATCGATGGATCGGCGAACACGCCGTCGAGCAGGTCTGCGAGCGTGGCCTCGCGGCCGGTCCGGGCGCGCTCAAATGCGGCCACGCACGTGTCCCGCGCCTGGGTAGTGACCGCGGCGAGAGCATCCTCGTCGATGCCGGCATCGACCGCGACCCGCCGCAGCAGCGAGATGGGGTCGCGGTCGAGCCACGACTGGAGCTCGGCCTGCGAGCGGTATCGGCGGTGCTGATCGCCGTAGAAGTGGCCCTCGTACCGGTACGTCCTCGCCTCGACGAGCGTCGGGCCGTCGCCACGTACGGCCCGCTGCCGTGCCTCGCGGACGACGTCGTGAACCTCCAGCGCCGACTGGCCGTCGACCGCGATCGAGCTGATGCCGTACGCCGCCCCGCGGTCCACGATGCACCCGGCGGTCGCGTACTCAGTCGAGGTCGTCTGCGCGTAGCCGTTGTTCTCGACCACGAAGACCACGGGCAGCGACCAGACAGCGGCGAGGTTCAGCGCCTCGTGGAAGACGCCCTGGTTCACGCCGCCGTCGCCAACGAAGGCCACTGCGATGCGATCGAGCCCCGACAGCTTCGCCGCCAGCGCCAGGCCGGTTGCCATGGGCAGGTTGCCGGCGACGATCTGAGTCCCGCCGAAGTACCCGACGTCGAGTTGCGCAACGTACATTTCGCCGGCCCGTCCGCGACAGGTGCCCTCGCCGCTGCCGTAGAGCTCGAGTGCCAGCCGGCCGAGATCACACCCGATCGCCACGGCGTGGCCGTGCGCACGGTGCGTGGACAGGACCCGGTCCCCGGGCGCGAGCGCTGCGCACACGCCGGCGGCCACCGCCTCCTGTCCCTGGTACGGATGCCCGATGGGCTGCCCGTCCTTGCTGGCGTACGCGACCAGGGTGGTCTCGAATTCACGGCACAGTGACATTCGCGCAAACAGGTCGAGGACGAGTGCGGTGTCAACCGGCATTTATTCACCGTTTTCACGTATACGGGCATCGGCGGCGCAGGAGTCACGTCACGTGACAGGCCGTGTGATCGCACGCGAACTAGCTCTAACCGCAACGTAACGCCCGGCCCTTGATTCCGTCAAGCATTGACAATTTACGATTTATCCGCTCTTTGTACTGGTCGGACGGCGTCGCCGACGCCGACCCCGAGCCGGTATGACGCCAGCAGCGGGACGGTGCTCACCACCGCCACGACGAGGAACGCGGAGCGGAACGGGCCGGTGCCGTGAGCCTCCGTCCAGTGCAGCGCTGGACCTGCCTGCAGTCCGATCGCGGCGACGGCAACACCCAGCCCGGCCGCCAGCTGGCCGAGCGTCGCCGCGACCGTGTTCGCCTGGGAAAGCTCCGGCCGGGGTACGTCGGGGTAGGCGATCGTGTTCAGGCAGGTGAACCCCACCGAGCGCGCGGCTCCGCTCGCTATGAGCACGGCGATCAGCAGCCAGGTCAGCGTCTGCGGCGTGACGAAAGCGATCGCGACGATCGTTGCCGTGAGCGCCGTGGCGCTCCCCCGCAGCACCGCCCGGAATCCCCATCGGCGCAGTATCGGCGTTGCCACGGCCTTGACCGCGAGGTTGCCGACGAAGACCCACAGCGTGATCGACCCGGCCCGCACCGCCGACCAGCCCCACGTCTCCTGGAACATGAGCGGAAGCAGGAACGGCACCGCACTGACCGCCATCCGGAACAGGCCGCCGCTGACGAAGGCAATCCGCATCGAGTGGATTCGCAGCACGCGCAGGTTGAGCAGCGGATGTCGCGCGCGGCGCCGGTGCGCCACCGCGAACGCCAGCGCGATCAGGGACGCGCACCCGGTACTCGCGGTGGTCTCCCAGCTGGCCGACCCGGTCGACAGCGACGCCGACGTCCAGGTGAGCAGGCCCAGGCCGATACCGGTCCATCCGAAACCGGCCAGGTCGAGATCCGGCGGCCGCGGCCCAGTACCGCGGTCGAGCAGCCAGAAGCCGGCCACCAGCACGGCGGCGCCGATCGGGACATTGATAAGGAAGATCCAGCGCCAGCTCGCATAGGTGGCCAGTGCCCCGCCGAGCAGGGGTGCGATCACGGGGGCGACCAGCGCCGGCCAGGTGAGGTAGGCAACCGCGCGGTACATGTCGGCTTTGCCAGTGGTCCGGAACACGGTGAGCTGCCCGACCGGCACCATCATCGCGCCGCCCAGCCCCTGCAGGGCCCGGAACACGACAAGCTCGGCGAGGTCGCCGCTTACCGCGCAGAGAACCGACGCGCCGGCGAACAACACGACGGCCGCGAGCATGACCCGGCGGCTGCCAAAACGATGGGTAAGCCAGCCGCTCAGCGGTACGAATACCGCGACTGACAGCAGGTATGACGTGACCGCGATACCGATGGACGATGCCGACGCATGCAGGCTCCGCGCCATGGCCGGCGCGGCGGTGGCGATAATCGTCGCGTCGAGATTCTCCATGAACAGCGCCGCGGCTACGAGCAACGCGACCGGGCGGCGCAATCCCGCCCGGGAGGCCTGCGGCTCGCTGCCGTCCACAACACATCCCGCCTCGTTGAGCCGCCGCGAGACGACGACCGTTCGGCCCGTGGGGTTCGCTTGTTATCGTCCCCCGCGGCTGATAGTTCTTCTGGATGCGCGAGGAGGCAGCGGTGATTCCCTCAGTCAGCCGCGAGACGCTCCGTGGAACCTGGGGAACCGTGCTGCTGCCGATCGCCGACGCGGATCGCATCGATCTCGCCGCGATCGCCGCCCAGCTCGACGTGCTCACCACCAGCGGCCTCGACGGCATCTACAGCAACGGCACGGCGGGCGAATTCTTCACCCAGGATGAGGACGAATTCGACGCCGTCGCCCAGCTCCTGGCCGATGCGTGCCAGGCCGCCGGGCTGGCCTGCCAGATCGGCGCGAGCCATCCCAGCGCCCAGGTCTGCCGGGCGCGAATAGAACGGGCCGCCCGGCTGCGCCCGTCCGCGATCCAGGTGATCCTGCCGGACTGGCTGCCGCTGTCCTGGCCCGAGGTTCTCGATGCGGTGGCCGGATTCGAGCGCGCCGCCGACGGAATACCCCTGGTGCTCTACAACCCGCCACACGCCAAGACCCGGCTGACTCCCGGTCAGCTCGGCGAGCTTGGCCGGGAATTTCCCGGCCTGATCGGGGTGAAGGTCGCCGGAGGCGACGCCGGGTGGTGCCGCCGGGCCCGGTCGGAGGTCGGCGATCTCGCCCTGTTCGTCGCCGGCCACACCCTCGCCACCGGCCGGGCGAACGGGGCGGATGGCGCGTACTCCAACGTCGCCTGCCTGAGCCCGCCCGGAGCCGTGCGGTGGGGCGCGCTGATGGCGGCTGACAGCGCGGCCGCGCTGGCCCTCGAAGGCCGTATCCAAGCCTTCCTGGATACGCATGTGCTGCCGTGGCAGCGGGAGGGGCTGGGCAATGCGGCCCTCGACAAGGGGCTCGCGCACGCCGGCCGGTGGGCACCGATCAGCACGCGGGTGCGCTGGCCTTACGCGTCGATGCCGGAGGAGGCGGCCGAACGGCTCGGCGACATCGCACGCACGGAACTGCCCGAGCTGTTCGAGCACCTTACTTGACGGCTCCGCTGGTCAGTCCGCGGATCAGCCCGCGCTGGATGAACACCGCAAGGATGAGGACAGGCAGCACGACGAGCAGGCTGCCCGCGGCCATCGCGCCCCAGTCGGAGGACTCGATCCCGACGTAGGTGTAGATGGCAACGGGCGCCGTCGTCGTATTCTGGTTGGTCAAGACGAGGGCGACGAAGTACTCACCCCAGCTCGCGATGGCGACGAGGATGCCGACCGTGACGACCGCCGGCCACATTACCGGCAGCACGACGAGCCGGAACGCACGTGACCGGTTGCAGCCGTCGATCATCGCCGCCTCCTCGAGTTGCACCGGCAGATCGCCGAAATAGCTGCGCATCATGAAGATGGTGAAAGGCAGCAGTCCGATCTCATAAGCGAGCACGAGCGCAAGATACGAGCCGGAGATCCCGATCTTCAGGTACTCGACGTACAGCGGGATGATGAACACGATCACTGGCGTCACGTAGGCGATGACCAGCCACGAAGTGATGAACTGCTTGCCCCTGAAGCTCGCGCGCGCGAGTGCGTAGCCAGCCGGCACACCGAGAACGAGCGCGACCGCGGTCGAGAAGAACATGAGGATCGCGGAGTGCCCGAGGTCGGCCAGGAATTGCGAGTGGAGCAGTGTGTGGAAGTTGAGCCAGGTCGGGTGGAACGTGAAGGTCGGCGGCGTTGCGTAGGCATCCTTTGGTGTCTTGAACGCCGTCAGCACGACCCAGAGGACCGGCAGCATGACGAACCCGAGGAACAGGAGCAGCACGACGTGCGAAGCGAACGAGGCAGCCAGCTTCCGCCGGCTGCGCGGGCGCCGGCGTCCGGCGGCATCGTAGGTGGCCATTTCTCGCTTCCCTAGATCTCGCGGCGGCGTGTCAGGAGGTAGATGACGCCAAGCGGAATCGCCATAGCCACAATGAGCAGAACCGCGAGCGTCGACCCGTAGCTGATATTCCCGTACGTGAAGACGGTTTGATAGATGTAGTAATTGAGCGTGGTTGTCTTCGTGCCGGGGCCGCCGCCGGTCAGGATCTGGATCAGGCCGAACTGCCGGAACACGTCGACAGTACGGAAGATGACCGCAAATCCCAGCACGGGGCGGATCGCCGGCAGGATGATATACCTCACGACCTGCAGCTGCGACGCGCCGTCGATCCGGGCCGCCTCGAGCGGATCCTCGGGCATGCCGAGCAGCGCGGCGAGCACGAGCACAGCCACGATGGGCGCGCCGGTCCAGATGTCGGCGATGACGACCGATGGCAAGGCGAGGGTGGGGCTGGCCAGCCAGTTGGCCTGGGGGATGCCGAACACCCCCAGGATCGAGTTCACCCAGCCCGCACTGGTATCGAGCAGGGCCTTCCAGGAGACCGCGGCCGCGATTCCGGCGACCATCAGCGGGATGAGGTAGAGCACCCGGTAGACCGAGACGCCGCGCATCTTGCGGGCCATGAGAAGCGCGAGGATGGTCCCGATTAGCGCCTCGAGGACAACCGCGGCGACCGCGAACAAGAGCGTGACGAGGAGGACCGTGGGCACGTTCGGGTCAGAGAACAGCAACCGGTAGTTGCGCAAACCCGCCCAGCTGGCGACCGGGTTGGCCGAGGTATAGCTGGTGAAGCTGAGACCCAGGGCCGCGGCCAGCGGCACGATCGTGACCAGGAAGACGACGATAAACGCGGGGAGTGCGGCCAGGACGAAAAAGCGCCGATCGGAGCGCGACCGGGCACCGGGGCGCCGCCCGGCCTGGGATGTGCTCCTCGGCCGGGCGGCAGCCTGTCCCGATGGCACAGGCTCAAGCCTCTGCGTACCTGTTATTGGATGACTCCGCTCTGCTTCAGGATGGCCGTGATCTGGCTGTTCGCCGTCTTGAACGCGTTGTCCGGACTCGACTGACCCGAGATGATGTCCGAGAGCGCCACGTTCAGCGGCTGCTGGGCCTGATTGAACACCGAGGTCTGCGGAATCGCGTTCGGGTCGATGTGGGTCTGGATGTAGTTCAGGGACGTGAGCAGGTCACTCGGAATGCCCTCGACCGAAGAGGCCGAGCTTAGCACCGACGGGCGGGTGACCAGCGCGGGGATCTTCCCGTTGGTCAGCGCGCCTTGCTGGAAGGCCGGGCCGGACAAGAACGTCATCAACTTGTAGGCCGCGGTCTGGTGGGCGGCGTCGGAGTTCTGGTTGATGAACATGCCCCACGGCGCCGAGAGCTGGCACTTGCTCGGGTTGGTGGCAGGGCACGGGATTGACGCGTAGCCGACGTGCGCGACGGCCGGGCCCTGCGAGTTGAACACATACGACGCCGCAGCCGAGTCGTCGAGCCACATGGCGACCTTGCCGTTCTGCATCGCCGCCAGGCACTCAGGGTAGCCGTACGCCCCGACGCCCTTCGGCGCATCCTTGGTCATGAGGGTTGAGTAGTTGTTAGCGAACTGCAGCGCGGCTGGCTCGGTGAGACGCGGGGTGTAGTCGGGGTTAAGCCAGATGCCCTGACCGTTCGGCTGGTAGTTCAGGTAGTACAGCAGCATCATCTGGGCCGGGAAGCTGTTCGGGGCCGTGTTGCTACCGCGCAGGCAGATTCCGGCGTGGCTGGAGTTCGTCAGCTTGCCTGCGTCGGTGACCAGCGCCTGCATGGTCTGCGGCGGCCCGCTGATTCCGGCCTGCGCGAACATCTGCTTGTTGTAGTAGAGCAGCGGGCCGGTGCCGAACGCCGGCACGCAGTAGAGCGTTCCCTTCACGGTGCACTGCGTCATCGAACCCGGCGGCAGGCCGGCGAAGTCGTAGTTCGAGGGCGTCAGCGACGTGTTGTTCAGGAAGGGCTTGATCGGTGCTGCGCCCTTGAGCGATACGTACTGTGGCGTAAGGCTGGCCGGCACCTCATAGAAGTCGAAGGAGCTGTCGTGCGCGGTCTGCGCCGCCTGCAGCTTCGTGAGGATGCTCGCCTCGGGAATCTCCTGGAAGTTGACGGAGATCCCGGTGTCCTTGGTGAACAGGCCGAGTTGTGACTTCTGGTAGTCGTACAGCGGGTTTGACGCGGTCCAGACCGTGATCTGCTTGGCGGCAGCTGCCGACGCAGGCGCTGACGTCGAGCCCCCGCTCGAACTGCTCGAGCTACAGGCCGCGAGGGCCAGGCAGGCGACCGCCAGGGCCGCTGCGACGACGCGTCGTTTTCGAGACCGCACGGACCCCACGGATGCCTCCAGGTAAATCAGTAAGATTGATGACAACTGACGATTGACGATAGGTTCATTTCGTTACTACACCTCGACTCAGCCCAAAACAAGCTCTGCGGCTGTAACGTAACCATCACGCGCAGGGTCTGCGAAACCACAGGCACGGGGCTATAGATCCTCCGGCAACAGCCAATTGCCACGGGAAAAAGTACCGCCGGTTGTCGACCACCTCCGGCACCTAGTCGCGGGGTCTGGCGGCCACCGCCCGGCTCTACGTCACGACAAGCACCCTCATAGTTACTTGTCAATGACTGCTTGTTGACAATATCCAGTATGGGCACGGTCGTCCGGGTAGAGGACATCCGGGCCGGCGACGCCTCCGGCCGGATCCGTACCTGCCTCAGGAGAGCAGGAACGTCTCGGCCATCGCGCGCGCACTGTGCGAGGGAGCCGGCGAGGGCTCCGGTTCGAACAAGCGCGAGCAAATGCGGTTGTAGGCGGCGCTGATGTGCTCTGCCACCGCAGCAGCGGCGACCGACTCGCGACCCGAGCGAATCGCCTCTAGCAACTGCCGGTGCTCCTCGACGACAGTCGCGCGCCAGTCTGAGGGGGCCGGCTTGCGCGAGAGCATGCACCAGTACACCTGCATGCGGATGCTGCACCAGCTCTCGTAGAGACGCTCATGGTGAGCCGCCTTGAATATGTTGTCGTGAAAACCCAGGTCTAGGCGCCCGCCGACGGCATCCGTCGGTCTCCTACGTACGCCGACCCTCAGCTCGGCCAGCGACTCCTCGAGCGCGTCCAGGTCAGCGGGCTCGCCGCGCCTGATGGCCAGCCGGATCGCCAGCGCCTCGAGGGCCGACCGCAGGCTGTAGATCTCGCCGACATCCTCGATCGACAGCCGCGCGACGGTGGCACCGCGGTGCGGGGCCAGGTCGACGAGCCCCTCGCGCTGCAAGATGAGCAGCGCCACTCGCACCGGCCCGCGGCTGACCTCGAGCATCTCCGAGATCTCGTCCTCGCGCAGGTGCTGGCCTGGGTGCACCTCGTCATCGAGGATCGCCTGCCGCAGCCTTTCGGCGACGACTTCACCCAGCGAGACGCGCGCCGCGGGCGCGGTCCGCAGCAGCTTGGAGTCGGACGGGGTGGAGTCCAGCCCGCGCGCAGGTCCGAACTGGTTTCGGAAGTTCCCCTCGGTCCGCTTCACGGGATCCTCAGACTAACATCGTTGCCTGTTAACGACAAACATAATACAGGGCGGCACGGCGCATCCACGGCCGCCGGCCGCGAGGGTTACCTGGCGGCGGCATCGCGCAGGGCCAGAGCGTCGAGGACCTCTCCCGTGAGGTAGTCCGCCCGGCTCATCAGCGGCTCGCGGACCCCTCCCAACTCGACGCTGTGCAGGTAGGTGGCGATCTGTTTGAACGCCGCGATCCATTCCATACCCGGCGCGCAGCCGAGCACCGCCGCTCGCACGCTGAGCACGATAGCGAGCAGCCGGTTCGCCTCGGAGTAATCGCCGGCTCGCGCGGCCACGCAGATGCGGGCGAGCTCACCGGGCAGCAGGTTGCCCATACCCGCGATGGTGCCGGAGGCGCCCCCGCGCACCGCATCGACAATCGTCGATTCCTCGCCGACCATCACCGACTTGCCGGCGTCGATCACAGCCCGGGTGTAGGCCAGATCGCCGCCGCTGTCCTTCGCGCCCCACAGGTCGAGGTCGGCTATCACGCGCAGCGGGACCGCGGGCGCGAACCCCGGTATGTGATAGGCCACCAGCGGTATGCGCGCGGCTTCAGCCATGACCTCGAAGAAACGCACCAGCCCGTCGCCGTCACCGTTGCGCTCGCGGAAGTAGAACGGCGGCAGCACGAGCACCGCCGCAAGCCCCAGGTCGTTGTAGGCCTGCGCGCAGCGTACGGCGTCGGTCGTCGAGTTCTCCGTGACCGATCCGATCACCTCGACGTTCGGCAGGTCTAGCGTGAGCGCGCGCGCAGCCGCGATCTTCTCGTCCACGCTCATCGATGGACCTTCGCCGGTGGTCCCGAAGAGCATGACGCCCCGGGCTCCCTGCGTGACGGTCCATGCGCAGTGCGCAGCCAGCGCGTCGCGATCGACGTGGCCGGAGTGGTCGAAGGGGGTGATAACCGGTACGAAGAGGTCCTCGATCAAAGGGTCTCCCGAGCTCAGTTTCTGGTCGCTTCAGCCAAACAGCACTATTATTAATTGTCAACAGTCACGAACGGGCGAGGGTTCATGAGTTCGACCTGTCCTGGAGCGGTCGCGGGAGTACCGGCTGCACTGCCGGAGTCCGCGGATGTGGAACCCGGTTTCGCTACGTTAGGGCAGCGAGCCACGCGCGCCCGGATTCATGGCGACGGGTATCGAGGCGCCCGACCGCTACTTCTACCCCGGGGGCCGAACTCGCGAGGGAGCCCGGTTCACCGCTCGGCTGAGATGTTATGATTCCGCATATCATGCACTGTTGACAATTGGTGATTAATGCTAGATTCTCGGCCGTGGGCCGTCAACAGGACAGGCACCGCATATGTCGATGGGGTTGAGTCCATGGCGAGCGGCGAGACCCGGCTGGTCGTCCAGCGCTTCTCAATCGACGAGCTCGAGGACGCTGCCGTGCGCGTGCTGGCCGGCTTCGGTGCGCCCCTCGACCTGGCCGAGCTGACCGCGAGATCGCTGGCCCAGTCGAACCTGCTCGGCCACGACTCGCACGGCATCATCCGGCTGCTGCAGTACGCGGCCTGGGTCCGCGACGGCCAGATCCGGGTGACGGCCCGGCCGGAACAGGCCCGGCGGCTCGGCGCCACTGCCCTGGTCGATGGCAACTGGGGCTTCGGCCAGCCGACCGCACGCATGGCGACCGACACGGCGATCGAACTTGCGGCGGCTAACGGCGTTGGTGCTGTCGCTGTCGCACGCTGCAACCACATCGGCCGGCTCGGCGAGTACGTCACGCGGATGGCGGACGCAGGCTGCATCGGGCTGGCGTTGTGCAATTCCGGTCCGGTGGTCGCCCCGGCCGGAGGCACCCGCCGCACGTTCGGAACCAACCCGTTCGCCTGGGCCGCACCGCGCGCCGGAGCTGTCCCGCTCGTGCTCGACTTCTCCACGGCCGGAATCGCTGAAGGCAAGGTGCAGGTGGCGATGGCGCAGGGCGAGCGACTGCCCGACGGAATGATCATCGACCGGAACGGCGCCCCGAGTACCCGGCCGCAGGATCTCTACGACGGCGGCGCGCTGCTTCCCTTCGGCGGGCACAAGGGCAGCGGGCTGTGCCTGATGATCGAACTGGTGGGCGGGCTGCTTACCGGCATGGGCACCGCGCCGATGCCGGACTATGCCGGCGGTAACGGCACCCTGTTCATCGCCCTGTCGATCGAGCGATTCACCGCCCTGGACGCGTTTGCCGAGGGCGCCGCGGCCTTCGCCAGCCGGGTAACGGAGTCCCAGGACGGCGGCGTCGAACCGGACGTGTTCCTGCCCGGTCAGGTCGAGCAGCAGGTCGCCGCCGAACGGGCCGTAACCGGCGTTCCGGTTCCCGACGCCACGCGTCGCGACATCACCGAACTCGCCGAATCCATCGGCGTTGACCTCGGACGTCTCGCCCTGCACCGCCTGGGCCGAACGCTGGAAAGCGGGAGCTGAATGACGCAGCCGCGCGGTGCCGCTGACCGTCCGACCATCGTCATAGCGGCGGGGATCTTTCCCGACCCCGGCCGGATCACCGAGCACTACGGGAGCGCCTGTGCCACCGCGTTCGCCGACCTCTCGAGCGCCGAGGGAATCGCCGCGGGCACAGCCCGTGCCGACGCCGTGGTCATCGCCACCCAGCGGCTAGACCCCGATCGGCTGGCCGCGCTGGCCAATAGCGTACGGGTGATCGGACGGGCCGGCGTCGGGCTGGACGCGATCGACCTTGACGCCGCCAAGCGGCTCGGCATCGGCGTGATCAACCAGCCGGCGTACGGCGCGCTCGAGGTCGCGAGCC
>Ga0157372_10001788_pt1 | contig 23349 bp, 29 predicted proteins | sample C55metaG_FD_115307 | JGI IMG/M metagenome (GOLD analysis project Ga0157372, IMG submission 115307) | Corn rhizosphere microbial communities from Kellogg Biological Station, Michigan, USA - C5-5 metaG | ecosystem: Host-associated > Plants > Roots > Rhizosphere > Soil | place: USA: Michigan... | reverse complement strand
GTTGCGTAGGCCCTTTCCGACGGAGCGGCCTGAGCACCGTAAACCAGGTGCAACTTGTAGCCGTGATCCGTACCTTCGGTGTCGTTTCCGACCAACGTCCGGTAGCAAAGCCCGAACGGCCGCCGATTCTGCTGACCGACACGAACGCCAGGAGAAGGCTCGGCAGTACCATCGCACTGCGCGAATTCGTCCGGGTAGGTGAAGGCCTCGATCGTTGCGCCGAACTGCTCGACGGAAACGAGGTTCAGATACTTGATGTTGTCCGCATACTGCGGGGATGATTCCGCACCCGACGGCGACTCGGTGACCGTGGTGAGACCGTTCCAGGCCACACCAGTGTCGTAGTTGCCGCTGGAATCCGGAAGGTAGAGGACACCATGGTCGACGCCCGTCTCATACGTACGTTCACCGACCTGATCCCACGTGAGCTTCATTTGTTTTCCTCCTAGAAGAAGATCGTGTAGACGTCATGGTTGAGTTCGTCAGCTGTGTAGAATCGGTTGAACGTACACATAGGCAACGCCCCAACCAAATCTGGAATTGGACTATCTGGATCTCGATCGATGACCGTCACTTGATATCGCTTGGTTCTGCGATATGGACGATTGCCTGCGAACTTGGCATCTTCAGCATCACGTTTATACACGATGCATGGATAAACCATCTTCGCGTTAGTAGGAGGCTGAAAATATACGTTGAGCTTTTGATCTGGTTCTGTCCCCAGAAGAGTTTCAAGGAGTGTCTGGAGTTGGAGCCGTTGGCCCATTGTATACACCTCCCAACCTCAGAATAAGGCGAGGACTCTGCACTTCGACGTCAGTGACAGTCCACAGAGTCCCCGCCCATCTGATATAACGGATGGCAAAGAAGTGTTCGTTGGCATATGCGTCAGCAACAATACTGATCGAATTTTGAACAGAGAGATCTAAATTCAAATTTTCGCCTTCACGAATCTGACGAGTGTTCCGAAGTACGTCGCCGAAATATGACTTCTCGACAATCTGATCTTCCCACACGCCAGGCTTCGTGTTGACGTTCTCTCCGTATCCAACTTCACCGAAGTACTTTGCCATCAGACATTCACCTCGATCGTGCTTGTTACGACGTCACTCCCTACGCCGTGTAAGCGAAAGTCCAATCAGCGTCCGTGTTGTGCGGGAAGCTGTATCCAGCGTTCGCACGAGCCTCGACGTCGGTGGTCTCGGTGATCACGTGGTCACCAGGCGTCAGAGTCGACTCGGACAGCGGGTCGGTCACGTCGTAGTACGTCACACCGGCGACCGTCGGGATCGTAACGGTGTTGGTCTCAGGAACGAAGGTCGGCGTCGTCGGCGTAACCGTCGTGCCAGAGTCCTGACGAAGAACGAGAGCAGACTTCGGCTTGGTGAGCGCGCCGGAGCACCGAGTCTCGATCAGGTACTTGTACTGGTTGTAGTCGATGTCGAAGTCATCGAACATCGAGATGTTGCCACCACGGTCCGCACCCAGGGTGTAGTCCGCCATGTTGACGATGATCGCCACGATGTCCGGGTAGTCTTCCAGAACCTCGACCGGGACCAGCTTGTCGACACGAAGAGCCTGAGCGAGCTCGGCCTCGTTGTTGTACAGTCGACGCCCGATCTTGTCCTTGGACAGAAGCATGTCCGTGATGACGTCATCGGTGGTGAAGAGGGTCGGCGTGCCAGTTCCCTTGTAGTACTTGCGGGAACGAAGAATCGCCTCGACGTAGCCGTCAGCCGTGGTGTTCGACGGAACGGTGATCGGGTGCGCGTACATCTCATCGTCATACGCGATGGGACGAATGGCGTCCTCATTGATCTTGTCCTCGTCGTCGGGCTCCCGACCGTCACCGACCAGAACCGCGCGCGCGAGTTCCTCGTCCAGCATGAGGCGCATCTCGGCCTTGAGCCACGCCACCACATCGAGATCGGTGATGTCGACGATGTCGTCACGATCCAGCTTCTGCTTCTTGTAGATCGTGGTCGGAGTCGTCACCCGCTTGAGCAGCTTGATGATTTCGTCCTTCTTCTTGTTGCCCTTGACGTAACCCTTCGCCCGAGCCTCTTCTGCGGTGATGTCCGCAGCTTGCGACTTGATCCGGGAGAACGGCGAGTGCTTGGCACCGTCGATGACCGAAGCCACCCACTCCATCCGACGAGAGATGAAGTCCGGGCTGCTCGTGACACTCTTGGCGTCCGGGAACAGGATGTCGATGTCCTCGATGCCGTACTCGACGGCGTGGGCAAGGAACGACTCCTTGAAGGAACCCAGCTTCTGCGCATCTTCAGCGATGGTCTTGAGCTGATCGTGGGAAAGCGTGGGCCGCTTCACCTTCGTCTGCTCGTCAGCGCTTTCGAAGACGTTGTGCTTCATTTCAGTACCTTTCTGGTCGGAGAGCTCATTCTCGTTGGTGTCCGAATGTGATGCAGATGCGGAGGCCTCGAGAGCGGCTCCGATCATGAAGTGGACAACGTCCTTTTGTTCGGCGTCGAGAGTGTCGTAGATGTCCTGGACAGTCTTTCCGCCTGAATTTGTGTCGGTAGCTGCATGCTGAGCATCCTCTTCAGTCTTCGCATCAGCGGCCTGAGTTTCCCCAGCAGCCTTGACGACATCCTGAACAGAAGGCTTTGTCTCGGCGACAACCTTCTCCTTCTTGTCGCCACCATCAGCAGAATGAGCCACCTCGAACTCGAGACCAGTGAAGATCACAGCCTCATCAGTGGAAATTTCGTAATCGGTCGGATCGTCGCTGTGAGCAATCCGAACGTAGTCGATCAGAGCACCCGGATTTGCACCCGACAAAACCAGGCTGACCTCACGGATTGCGCCGTGAAGAACAGTCTTGGCCTTCTCGACCAACTGGTTCGCCCAGATGGAAAGGTGCCGGATGTCCTTGTGCTCGACCAGCTTCTTCGCATTCTGCCCATTCTGGGTGTCGTTGAAGAAGCCTTCGCAGTACATACCAGCGCCACCCGGATGGGAACTGTCGCGGTATTCGAGAATTGCGTGACCCAGGACATTGCCCGGATCGTTGTGACCATGCTGCCAGACGAGCGGAACGGTCATCTTGTCCTGATCCTTGAAGGCCTCAGGGGTGATGGTCCGGCCGTCAGAGCACTTGAGTCCTGCCTTCGTGGCGTATCCTGAAAAATCAGGTTCCATTTTGACAGTCACTCCCTTCAGTTAGTGGTAACGGTCATCGGACCGCTATGACTGATGAACTCAGAGCTACTAAACGAATGAGCTAAAGCATTTGCACTCTGGATCTGCTTCTTGGCATCTGCTATTGCACCTTTGATCTTTGAAATTCGATCGGTCAATTCCGATTCACTCATTTCAGAAACACTTTTTGGTCCACTGCTAGAACTTGAAGAAGAACTCGTCGAGGAAGTACTACTCGAACTTCCACCACTCTTAGAATTGTCCTTCTTCGCTTTTGCAGCAATCTGAGATTTGTGTGTATCACGATACTTCTTAGAAGCTGCTCGTTCTTTAGCAGTGGTCTTGCCGTCGGAATTCTGCTGTGCTTCCTTCCGTTTGGCACGAAGAGCATCTTCAGCTTCCTGCAAAGCTTTCGTCAATGAGTGAACTTTGGCGGTTAGGCGAACTACTCGAGCTTGTGCTCGGGATTTAGCCTCACTGGCTGTTACTGGCTTTCTATTAACAGCCGAGGAAACTCGAGTTGCACCAACTCTTTTGAGCGTTGCCTCAGCAGCACCAGGTTGACGACCCTTTAAATGCTTATGCCTTTCGTAGTAGTCGTGAGCCTTCTGGGGATCGTATCTCGGATTGGTCATGAGATCCCCAAATCCGCCATCTGCTGATCAAGATTTCTCTCATCAGCTGCGGCTGCTGCATCTTGAGCTGCCAGATCGACTGATGTACCATCTGGAGCTGCATCTGGAGGAGGATTGGTTCCAGTATCCGCCGGAGCCACACCAGTAACAGCTTGCGGCATGTTGCTGTTCACAAGCTGATCTGCTTTCGGATCCTTAGAAGGCTTGAAACCAATACCCTGACGAATCTCGTTAGACGAAAGAATTTCGTTACGAGTAAACTTATCCGCAATTTCAGCGATTTCACTGAGCGGAACAAACTTGAACGGATCGCGGAAGTAATCGATGGATTGACCCTGAGATCGTGCAGTCTTTGTGAGGAAAGATCTACGCATTGCCTCCACAATCGCATCAAGAATAGGCTCGATGGTTCGATTGTAATAGTTCAACATAGTCTTTTCGTCTGCGGTTCCATTCATTACTTCAGGCGTCAGACCTAACTGAGAATATAACTGAGCAGTCAAGTATTCAATCTGCTTCAAAAGATTGTTCTCAGCAGGTCGGTTAAGCTGCGTGATCTTTTCGGTTCCGTCAGCATAGGCAATACCATACCGACTCCCCTTAAGCTGGAACTCTAGATCAGATCGACGCTGTTCTGCTTGTTGCTTTCGAGCTTCAGACTTAATCACATATGGCAACTGAATGATCAAGTCAAGCTTTCCAGAGGCGGATGCTTCATCCACACTGTCAAGCAGATTAAGTTTTCGAATCAATCGTTGCAAAGTTGAGTTAGGCTCATTCATTACAGAATATAGCGGATTCTCAGCAATAGCAACGAATGATTTGGCGAGAGTTACCTCTTGACGCTTACCTTTGACTTCATTCCAGAGGCTGACTTTGACATGCTGTGGATACCACTGAGTGACATTACCAACACGCATAGTCTTAATGTCGTAGCCGCCACTAACTGATGGATCCAACGTTGTGTCTACTGGAACGATGACAGCGCAACCAGTATCAAACATTGTAAGAACAATGTCCTGCCTGAATGCTCTAGGACCTTGATCCATGTTGGGCTCTTGTTTCAAACAATACTGAAGTCCACTGTCGATGTCTTCAAGATAGCGATCGGTTTCATCATGTCGAGTATGTCGAATTATAGCTGCTGCTACATCGATTCCGACACGAGTATAAATCGAGGAGATGATTGAGCGTTCGTTTGAGAGACGAATACGAGGCCGATCTGGTCGATACGTGTATCCACCACCATAATCGAAAGAAGCTACTTGCTCTGCTTCTGCTTCGCTATTAGTGAATGCATTCCATGCACTTTTAATTCTTGACAGAACCGCCACTATTCACCTCCTCTCGGAATACCTCCAGCTCAGGAGGCTTGTCGTGACTATTTATCGTCATTCAAATGCCTCCTTGTTTGCCTTGTAAGCAACATATGCATCTAAAAGGGCAGAGACGTTGTCGATCTTCTCTTCCTGACGCTTCTTAAGAAGCTTTCGGTTTCCATTGGTGTCTTCCATTGTAATGGCGTTACCCATTGTGAAAGACATCAACTCCTCGTCGAAGATGAGCATACGTTCTTCACTCAACTTCTTGAGTTCACCGAGAGGAACAGACTCAGTCTTTGCACCTTGAATTACCTTCTCAATCCCGAACGGCCCGTTCTCTGCTTCATAACGCTCGACAAACTGTTTCGAGTTATAGGGGTCATAACCGAAACACCGAACGTCATATTGCGAAGCAATGATAAACGCATCCAGATCGTCGTAGACTTCCATCATGTCGAGGACAGTGCCCTCAAGCACATGAAGGCTCCCTTCATTGATGAATGTCTCGTACTTTTGACGCATCGCCCCTGGCAACTTCATCAGAGTCAAGCTCGAAATGTAGCTGCGGGTCTTAATGCCGAACGATCCGTTGGGCAATGGGAATAAGAAAGTAAAGGCACAGAAGTCATCGCCCTTTGAAAGGTCTGCACCAAGAGCACAAGCCATTTGCCAGAACTCTCGAGGCCTGTGTACAATAGTTTCTTCATAAGTGAAGAAGTAGGTATAGCCTTCCATAGGAATGCCAAATCGCTTTGCAAGGATGTCGTTTCTCGAAGCTGGTGCTTTTTCAGCTCTTTCTACATCGAGTTGATAAGTTTCGTATGAAACTGTCTTTCCAAGATTTGGATTGGCCTTAACCCACTTAGAAGGATCAGCAACTTCTTCGAGATCATCCAACTTGTAGTGCCAGATAGAGATGTGAGGTGCATAGTATTCACCTTTAAGAATACTAGCTAGTTCCATTTTGATTGTGTCACCGGAACCGTTGCGAACTGTTCCTTCAGAGCTGATGGCAACAATCAAATAGTCGTCGTGCTTTGACGCTCCTTGCTCAATTGCACCAACGACGTCCTCACGAATGTCTCCAGACAACCATTCGTCCACTGTAGATACTTTAGGCCGTAAGCCCTGAAGCTTATTGATGGCCATGGGACGAATCTCAAGAATAGACCCAGTCAGGAAGTTTTCAATTCCCTTCTTCGTTGAAGCAAGCTTGACACGATTGACTCTTGAACCGGTCGTGTTCTGCAACGATCCTTCAGTCAGAAACTGAAAGAGAGGTCCTCGGGCTCGAGTAATGGCTGTTCGAAACGGCGACATGACTTCGTCTGCCTGTTTCATTGTTGGTGCTGTGGTGATCTGATGTGTAGTTGAGGTATCTACATTCAAGAAGTAGCTTTGAATGCACTCGGCATACATCGATTTGGCTGCACCTCTAGCGACAATCAAGTACTGTTTGGTTGTTAGCCGTTTCTTAATTGTCTTGGTGACGTAACGACCACCGTGATTGTCTGGAGATGGTTGGTACACACTACGTTCGACATAGTAGTACCATCCAAAAATTTGCTCGGCCCATAGCTTGAATGAGTCGAGCAGATAGAGATCACCTCCGTCGGTCAGGGTCAGTTCGTTTTCGCAATAACGAACAAAACCTTCCACAGCTTGGTCGTCGTAATAGAAATTCGGGTTGGCGATGAGCGCATCGATCCGGTTCATCTCCATAGCAATTTCACGGTTCACCGGAATGTTGCCACGAAGGACTTCATCACGAAAACGACCGTAATAGATCGGAGTTGCCTTGTTCGAGAGCACTCTCACCAACCTCCTTCCTAACCTAGTACAGCGGCCTTAGCTAGGAACTTGGCAACTTGCTTAGCCGCAATTTGATTCGCAGCCTGTTGTGCTTGTTGCTGACCGACGTTGAGTAGAAACTTCTTTGTCCATGTTGCCCCCTTGTTCTTTGTACCTGAAGACAACCGAGCGAAATCGTTTTCAAGATTCATTCTCTTGATAGCATCTTGCAAATCCTTGTTACTCAAAGATTGCACACCACTCGACTTCGCTTTAGAAGCAATACTAGAAACATGAGCATGATCTTCAGAAACCGGTTCCTTGGTTTTTGTAGGACCCACAACCTTGTCTCTAGTAAAAATATGTTGACCCCACTTCATGCCTTTTCGACCAAAGTGAGAAAGAAATTCAGTTGTAAATTCCAAAGCTGATTGCTGCATTACACTCACTATTGAAATTGAATCAATCAATCCAATAGAATTGCGATGCAGTTGAATAGTGAAATCAGGAATACTTGTCTGAGTATCTGCGTGCGACACAGAAGGTTTTGGCACATCAACGATATCGATCTGATCAGTTTTACTATTGTACACAGCACGTTTTGTTCCAGACAAATTATGCCCATAGAATGAACGAGTTGCATCTTCCATGGCTCGTACAATAGCTGCTTGAGCATCTTTCTCATACTGATCTTTTAATGCGCCATGATATGTACTCAGATCAACATCGCGATATTTATCAGAGCTGTTCAAATCATCTACAGCTCGATTGATTCGACCAACCAATTCGTTATGGAATCGTGGGTCCAGTTTGGCTTGGTTGGCACGACCAATACTCTTTTCCCAACCAGCATCCAATTTAGCAATCTTCTTTTCAGCCCGAGTAGGCTTACTGGAACCGCCAGAAGGATTTTCCCTTCGAACACCCCATCTTTGACCTTTGATGCCATGATGTGTGAGAAATTCATCCACATCAGAATGTTGAAGACTTGCCGGAAGAGGCATATTCATTTGGTTGTAATAACCAATTAATGCTTTCTTTGCTGCCGTCTTCTGTTCTGTTGTGGCATCAACTCCTCCCCGGGCTCCCGCAAGAGCAGCTGCCGCAGCAATAACTCCGTTTTTGTTCAACACGCCGTCAGGAGTTTTTACTGGTAGCTTATCATCTGACTTCGAGGTCGGAGGACCATCATGCTGATGAATCAGGCACGCATTGTGCCATTGTGTCAGCGTGTAGTCTGATTCTTTATAATCGCTCCATGGTTTTGTCGAAATATGCTCAAGAGACAGTAAACCATGTTGCTTCAGCAATTCGGCAAAAGATGTCATCTTCCCTCCTTTCTCTCTGATTGGATGTGCGGTTAGTTCCAGTCATCCTTCCATTTACGGAATGATTGACCATCCAGAACAGTTGTCGTTTCACCTTCGAGTGAAGTTGCGATACGTCCAGAACCAGTAACTTCTGTAGCTGGACCTGTGTATTCGGCAAACTTCTTGATGACGAACGGCTTATCTTCGACGTCAATAACATCGTTGGGTTGCAATTCCTCACCAAGAACCCACTCTTCACCATCCTTGTATACTGTCATACTGCCACTCCGCCCACTCGGACCTTTCGGGTCGCTGTTGTAGAAACACCCGCTACTCGAACCTTTCGACCGGTAACTGCAGTTGCTACCCCACCAACACGAACTTTGCGCGAGGTACCACTACCGCCGCCTCCAGCAGTTACGCCAACACTGAAAGCTACCGAACCGATAACTTCAGCAGGACCGCCTTGTGTATTAGTTATGGTGGCGGTGTGAGTTACATTCGAACCGGAACTCGTAACTTCTTGCTTTGCAGAGTGCACGAAGGCAGCTTGACCTGTCGCGCCGCTTGAACTTGCAACGGCACCTCCGCCCCAGGTAGGAGCTGGTTGAGCTGTGCTTCCTCGGCCACCGTAAACAGTAAGCACCAAACAATCACCGTTCGGCATTGTGAGGGTATTACTGTTAATAGTAGTTGATGTTGTAGCAACGGTGTAACCATTGAAAGTCGCAGGAATAGTAGGCGTAACAGGAATGAGATTAGAATCAATTTTGTCGATTGCTCCACCTGGTGTTGCAGGCCATTCCTCAAATAACCAGGCAACGGCTTGGTTACCCGATGAAACAATAGTAGGTGGAGATGAATTTTCATTACCAGCACTGATCTTCACAAACATTGCTGCTGCTCCACCAAGAGAGGCGCCGTTCATCTGGTTCAGAAAACCAAGACGCGTCCACCCGGCTGGATCAGAAATGGTTCTCGCACCGCCACCTTCTGATGTACCTATGTACATAACCAAAAGATTCCCAGCAGTCGGCGTAAAACCAATAGTTGTTGCCTGTGAAGAAGCGTTAGCTCCAACGCCAGCGCTCGAATTAACCTTGGTTATGGTCATGGGAGATCATCCCAAGTATCACCATCCAGCCAGTCACTCGGCTGATCTGCACCGACGTACTCAGCGAAACCAGCCGGAACTAACTGCTCTGAGGGCCGAGGTGGGTAAACACCTCCAGACTCAACAAGTCGGTAAACGTTCCCACTGAGACCTGGTGACATAATATCAACCAAAGCTTCGGCAATGTGACGACCAAGTGCCCATTGATGCGCTTGTGTTGGGTGAATTCCGTCAGCACCCGCAAGTCCATCAGCGGTATAGCCAGTAAGACGACCAACCCACTCGTCCCATGAGAAGTACATGTCGCTATTGGTGTCGCTGAACGAGAAGAACTGACCTGATAGATCATCAAAAATGGTATCTGAAGTCCCGCTAACCTTGGGTGGATGTGTCCAGAAGAATGCAGCAGTCGGCCAATATGCTTCGATGTTTCCTAAGCCAGTAACAATCGTGTTAGCGGCAACACTACCGGCCGCGTCGTTGTTACCAATACAAGGAAGAACAAGATTTGGCGTGACTCCAGCTGCTGTTACCATTCCTGGACCCGTGAGACCCAGACCCGCAGGAGAACTTGCAGTGCTCGACCAGTTCTTACCGTTTGCAACACCAGAGTTGTTGGCGTGCGAACCACCAATGGCAATATCATGAACATGGAACTGCTTGATGGCAGGATTCCAAGTTCGACCACCGAAGAGAAGAACCGTTTGACCTGCAGCACTTGTGAAAACCACAGTGTGACGCTTGTTCGAAAGACCAGTACGAGTGACAGTCTTGAACGAGGAAGTTCCGTTAGTAGTAACTGCGACCGGAGCTTCGCCATCGATAGAATATGTAAAGCCGTTGGTACTGAGATTTGATGCGTAGAATTCTACGCTAGTACCAGCGTCCAAACATACCCATGTAAAAGTTCCTGCTGCAGCGTTTGTCCAGACGAAGTTGTCGGCAATTACGAAACTTCCAGTCTTCGAACAGTTACTTTGAATGGCAGTAGACCCTGCAGCGACAAACTGTTGAATTCCGCCTGTAAATGCGTTCGGAATTCCAAGCATCTTGCAGACTGCTTTACCAACTTGTCGAGGAACTGCATCGTCAAGATTGTATGTAGCACCGTTATAACCAATCCAAGTCGAATCGCCTGGTGCTACCATGTGAAAGTCTGAAACCCCAGCCACAAGCTTAGATAGCGCAGCCACCATTGCCCTACGGGTGGTTGGATTGCGATTGTAAAGACAACGCATTGCATCCCAGATGTTTGCCGCTGTCGTTACATAACTAGGAAACTTTGCCGGGTTCACATCAAGATTATGACGACTGGTTTGTTTGTTGGCCACATCGTTCAGGTTGTTGGTCGACAGCATGTCGCCGGTTCCACCACCTGGAGCGGTGACCAAAGTATCAATGTCATCCCATTCGATTGTGCCGTCGGGATTCTGTGCAATTACATTCTTACCCATGGATCAACACCTCTCGTCAGGGATTTACGTAGCTTGTGTACGTACCGACAATAACCGCCGCTTTTCCGATCTTGTGAGCCTCTCCCGCGCCCATGCCCGCGCGCGTGAAGACAATTTCCCAATACAGATATGCGGCACCCGCCGGTGCTGCGGGAAGTGTTTGATGGAATTCAGTAATTGCACTGGTTGAATCCACACCCAAAGAAGCTCCAACCGTCAAAGAACCAATGACTGTTCCGCCAGAATCGCTCCATACATAATTGAATGAAACGTCTGCTGGTTGAAGAATTGCCTTTGTAGAAACAACGAGCGTGTAAATTTGTCCAGCTTTAACAAGAGTTGGGCCACCAAGCGCAGACATCTGTGCTGCGCATGCTCCTGCTCCTGTACTCCAAGCGCATTGTGCTGCTTGAGGCTTCTTGAAATCTGCCCAACCATCGATAGTGGTGAGAATTGAAGCTCCATAACCACTACCACTCGCCCAAACAGTTCCTCCACGTGAATTTGCTTGCTGAGGGGTAAGAAGATTACCTACGACAGCACCCGCAATATCACGCCAATGCGCACCATCACTGATAACAAGCTTTCCATCTGTGGTATCCCACCAAGTACTACCGTGGCAATACCTCGATGGGGGACGGACATTCTTGCTGCTCGAACCTGGAGGAAGCATTGCTCGCATTCCAGAAGCGTGATTAACCAGATCTGTTCCGTAACTTTGATCGATGGCAAACACGTTCGAGATGACAGGCAATTGTTGAGCGGTATCTGAATCTCCGAGGAAGCTCACTTGGTCGTTAACAACATAGCGATGTTTGACACCAAGGAAGTCGCCCGAAACCACACCGTCAACAATCGTGTCCAGAGCAAGACTGTTCAAATAAACACCATCATAGGTGTTGGTTGCTGCACAAGAGTTTGAAATGACAGTAACGTCGCTGAGAATGTTTCCGAAGTAATCAATTTGAATACCTCGACCAGCGTTCACGTCGGCTCGAACACTAGTAAGCTTATTCAACTTACCTGTGACCTTGACGCCGACGTCAGCGTATTCGCCGTTTCCTTCAAACACCCATGTAGTCCAAGCAGCGAGCAGAAGACCACAACGATAGAAGTTCACCGGGTCGTAGACCGTGGTGTTGTCACCACCATTACATTGGTTTCCGTAGACCACATGGTCCGTACCACCAACATAAAGCGTTGCTTCGTTTTGTGTGAGAGCTGGACGATTCTGCCAGAAGTTTTGAAGCGTGCAATCTCGGATAACACAACCAACGCCATTGGCGAGCTTGATGCAACCCAATGAAGTATATGCAACTTCGACGTTTGCGATAACGCCCCACGAACAATTCTGCCAGCGAACACCACCAGTATGAGTCGATCCAGTTGCACCGTAGAAACCCACGATGGTAATACCAGAAAGACCCATGCTTTGCGTGCTTCCAGCTGGCGAATCGATGATCCAGCCTGTGTAACCCGCCGGGGGAATGAACTTGGTGATAGCAGCGTTGCCCGACATACGAGCCCCGGAACTGTCACACGAGATAACAACACCAGACTTCTGTATCAAACCACCAATAACATAAGTCGTGTTTGGTTTGCAATGGATGACTCCACCACCAAGAGCGGCAAGAGCATCCACAGCGGCTTGAAACGGAACCGTGTCGTTTGTGACACCATCGCCAGTTGCGCCGTACTCTTCTGGCGTAACGGCTCGCATCGCACCAAGATTTGCACGAGCTAAATCTGGATCGGCGAGATCCAAAAGATTCTGAGCCCTGTCGAGTTTTCCGGCAATAGCATCAGGAAGGGTCGTATTGACCTGATCGAGAATACTAGTTACCTGATCTTGAACGCTGTTCATCAAATCACGTTCATCATTATGCGCTTGAACGTGTGGATCTCCGAGATTTACGTGTGCGAGTGTCATACGACGTCCTCCTCATAGTCGGATAGAGGATGCGCAAGACCCTCTCTATGAACGTTTAGTCGCCACTCGAACTCTTCGATCTGCTTCTTCATTGAATCCTGAACAAATGAAGTAGCGGGAGGATCGAACAGCATTCGAACGCGAAGATACATGTAGCTCTTAACCGAGTTAAGACGCTTGTCCCCGCCGAGAAAATCGGCCCAGACAGCATCCTTGTCCTCGATCGAGAAGCCTTCTTCTGGACCGATACCTAATTGAGCCAACGTCGAGAAGACGCTGTTGATGTGCATCAGAATATCGGTATCAAAAGCGGTGTACTCGGAAGTTAGACCGAGCGCCTTCTTTGTCGTATCAAGGATGCTGTCTGGCACCGAAATCACCTCTAGGTTGTGTTGGGTTCAGTACGCGTTCTTGTGACGGTATTGGAACCGAAATTCAAGAAAGCGTTGTAGACCGGGCCACCTCTGGCGATCTTCGTATGTGAGGTAGCTGCGATCGCCCAATTCAGAAGGGATGCTCCAAGAGCTGCCTTCCAGTTGAAGTTGTCCCAGTGAGCCGCCCAATCAGAGAAGAATCCGTTGATGAAACTCAACAGAACAACTACTACCCCCGTCCATGTCGTGTCAGCTCGGCTGAACAAAGCGGATACCCATGGAATGAAGAAAGAGGCAATGAAGCCGATTGCAACCGAAGCAGGTAGCAATCCGAAAAGTGTGGTCTCGTTTCCTTGTACTGCCGAAACAGTGACAGCCCCTGCAGCGGGTGCCAATGCGATTGACAGCAGAAGGAAAGGAACAGAGAGCAGAAGGGCGAAACTAATTCTGTTTCTCATTCCATCTCCTTACAGGTTGAAGAGTTTCTGCCAGTCGTCCCAGTAGACACGACCGTAGAATGTGGTGTTGTTCATGTGTCGCTGCTGAAACCGTGTCACAGCACGACGCGTCGGTTCTCCGAAGATTCCGTCCGCCCAACCCGATTGTGGGTCAGACTGGCCACGAACGAAACCGCAGGCAATCAGACGCTGCTGAAGCTTACGGACGATTCGCTTCTCGTTGTCGTTTGCACCACCATGACTAGAGGCAGGTCCACTCAACAGACCGAGATACTGACCGGTCCCTCGAGCGATGAGGTCCGGCACGGGTGCACCTTGCCAGATCTTCTCGTCTGACTCTTGACGATGCTTGCCGCCAGTCGGCTTGTGGCCTCCGGAAGCAACCACTCCGGCAAAGACGTCAAAGATGCCATCAACGACGGCTTGACGAGTGACCAAGGTGCGATAAACTTCGAGATGAATATGTCCACGATCACTATTCGCCTGAACATTGTCGTCAGAAGTCGTAGCTGCACTCTCAGCATCCCAGCGGCGATCAATTGATACGCCACCCCAGGGAGCATTGACTGCACGAACCTTGCGATGGACACGAGGATCGTGATTCTGAAGAGCCCGGACCATGCGGTTGCCCAGCTTCATTAGAAGTTCTGGTGAACCGCCGATGTCAACTGCACAGGCGTAGTCGTGAGTGGCATCTCGGTCGATCTTGAACTCCAGAGAATAGTCACCACCCATTCCAGCTTCACGAAGTGACTTGGCACCGATGTGGTAACCACCCGTTCGAACATGCGAAGAGTCACCAACGATGCCGAGATTGATAGTGCCGAGTTCTCGTACGAGTCGATTCTGGAGATCTACCAGAGTCGAGGGAGCAACAGTCATTACTTTCTCCTTTCTCACCAGAGTCGAGTATCACCAGGCCGTCGTTCGACGAGGGGCCGGAGTAGTAGTCGCTCGTCTCCATAGTGGATGGCATTGTGTGTTCTATGAGTCGTGGTGATCAGGAACTCTGGATCTAGAATTGTAGGATCCCCGTGAGTGATGTCACTAACGCTCATTGGATTCAAATGATGAATGACGATGCGGTCGTAAATCTCATACCCATCAACACCCAAGTCACAACCGTTATCACGAGTGATGACGTAGTTACGAACTTGCCGCCATTGCGTCGACGTGTAGAATTGCTGATTGATCCAGCGATCGAATCCGAACGTTGACTCACCTACTTGTCCTCGTAAAGACAGATACCTGAATCGATCTTCGAATGTGTGTCGCTTGATTAGATTCGAATAGGTTCTAACGATCATTGTCGGTGCCCCATGCACCTTTACGTCTCAAACCAATCAAGGTAACTGCAGAAGCCATCGTAACCAGAATAGTTCTAGCACTTAAAGGATTGTGTTCAACTATTCCTTGCGCTGAGATTTCCGCTCCAGCAAATGACCAGGCGAGGAATGAGTACCAATAGTCACGCGTCTTTGCATTCCAATCGAATCGATTCTTTCGCCAACGATTCGAAAGAATGAGGATACAAGTGATACAGAGGATTAGATTCAGTACGCGAAGATAGTCTGCTGGATTCATCGTTCCTCCTCATAGTCTTCTTCTTCGTCCAACGGTGGCTGACCAGCGTAAGAACGCATAGCATCCAGCGCCTTGGCGTACAGATCTTCAACTCGCTTCTGAGACTCAATAGCCTCAGCCTTGATACGAAGCAGACGAACTTCTTCGCCCATCCGTTCTTGCTCAAGCTTCTCTCTAGAAGAACCCAACTTCAAGTAATGTGTGATTACCTGTGACGAAGCGGTGCCTTCCGTGAGTTGCTTTTCAGCCAAGTCAATGGCTGCTGAGATCAGTTGACGCTCTCTACCCTCAGGAGTTGTTGCTGGCGGCCGCTTCGGCGAAGACTTTTCAGGTTCTTTCTTTCGCGGAGCCATCTCAACTCCCTTCTTAAAACACGATGTTACTTTTAATCACCTGAGAAGTTGATCTTGGTCACTTCCAAACATCCCACCGACCCTTCTACCCCACTTTGTTTCCCCAGAATTTCCCCCCGGGGACTTTTTCAGGAGGGCGGCGATGCAGAGGGGGGGATCAATTTTCGGACCCCCTCCCCCTACCCTTTTTATTCCTTAGGAAAATCATTTTCTGTAACTTTCCTAAACACTCCTGTTACATTCTCTCTAACAATTTCATCAATTGCTGCTTCAATTGCAAGAGACTGATCAGCTTCACTCAACTCATCTGAAGTCTTCACTATCCTTGCCAGGAAGGACGGTGTGTGGTACCCCAGCTGTGCGTCGTATGCATGCCACTGATCGTATTGAGTGAAAGGATTGAAAGGATTGTCGACAGTTGTTAGCATGTGCTCTGCCATGTCAATCACCGGCCAAGGTTTGCTTCAGTGTCGACAACGAGACACCAAGAGCATCAGCTATCTCAGCCTGTGTGTAACCAGAACGAATCATAGCGTCAGCCCTTGCTCTCTTGGTTGATGTCATCAGGATGCTAGACTTGGGTGTAGCCAACTGCTTCACTGTCTCCATGTCTGCTTTCTGCAGGATCTTGGAGAGTAGATTGTCAGTGACGGCACCCGCTTGAATAGCTTCCCATTCACGTGGTTCTATCTTGATGGTGATACCTTGAGCACCAACTCTATCTCTGCCTTCTCGCAATGCGTCATAGCGTACCTTCTTGAGTTCAGCATCATCCATGTCTGGATTGGCATCCCTCTTTGCTTTGACAATTGAGTTAGCAATGAGCTGTGCCTGCCGCTCCTTGGGCTTGTTACGGAGGGCTAGGTCTAGCTTGGCATTAAGCTGGGCTACCTCAGTGGAGTAATGCTGCTTAGCTGAAGGACTGTAAGGCAAACCTCTAGTGTTGACCGCTTCCTTCCTTGCTTGGTTAGCAAGAGCCTTAAGTCTATTAGAATGAGAAGCATACACATCTTCCATAGGAGTTGGTGTACCCCTAATGAGTTTGTATGCATCATCCTCAAAGGCTAGCTTAGCTACCTTCATCTTACGAACCACGAGCTTACCTGACTTATCAATGTAAGTCTCACCCGTTTGTTCAAAGACTTTCTTACCTGTCTCCTTATCGATAGGCCCACCTTTAGCCGCACGACGAGGAACCATAACAGGCACACGGGTATTAGGCTTTGTACCTGATTGAGAGATCAGAGTAGAAGCCCCTGCTCTTACACCACCTTGATACTTCTTCTTTAGTTGAGCTATACCATTATCTAATGCTGATTGCTTATAGTTTAGATTGTGCTTCTCTGCATCGATGACTACCATTGAATGACGTACTGCACGAGCCAGTTCTTCATGACTTGCACCACGAATGGTCATGTCGGTAATCAGGTTTGATACATTCCCCATTTCGATCTGCTTTGTACGAGCAGTCATCTTAGGCATACCTTCATATGCAGGGTATGCATCTCGAGGATTGAATCCTTTCAAACCTTCTAATGCAGGAGTTGTCTTGATCTGTCCATGAGGATTAGGAATCACCAGAACGGTGTCTCCATCGAAGTCTGCACCAGAGAGACGCTCTGCTACCTTAGCGTGAATGCCAATAGCATCAGGAACTCGACCAATCAACTTCTTGGCCTCAGGATGATTGTTATTCACAGTAAGTTCAGGAATCTCGAATGTACCACCATGAGGGTGACGCACTAGAACAACACGTTCACCATTACGATAGTTAGGTGCATAGACTTCGGTTTCCTTCATACTGTTAACGGGGAGAATGACGTGGTTCGCAGTTCGTTTGATAATGGCTGCTTTCAGATGAACCGCTGAAGCGTCGACGTCGTCAGCGTAATCCATAAGCAACTTCCTACGAATGGTTGGATTCGTAAGACTCATGATCTCGTCAAACTGTGCTTTCTTACTTTCAAACGTCATATCCAAATGTGTCTTTGCTAGAGCAGGACTCTGCTTAGACAAGAACTGAGAAGAGAAGTTTTTTGACCAATCTTCCCAATCTCCCTGTTCACGGACAATATTCATAACCGACGTAACTCGGTCTTTTCCGTCAGCTCCCTTTTCCATCAATTGACGTTTGATGGAAGAAGTAAACGGATTCTCAGAATCTATATTTCCATCTTTGTCTTGCTTCATAGGCTTCATCGCATCAAGCTTATTTCCTGTGTTGTGCTTATTTGTGTTGAACACTAGATCTACACCATCAGGCAGATCATCCTTGTAGATTGCCATACCTTTAAGATAGTGAGTTCCATTAACAGCAACACGGACTTGTGCATAATGAGATTCACCCAACGAAACATCTTTAACGCCAGGACGGACATAGATCACACCGTCTGCATCTGCACCACCATCTTCTGCATATCTGATATCGACACGCTTAGAGCTGATGGATATTGGAGGTAGAGGTGTGTGATACGTATGACCACCATCATTTGAGAAATCAACTAGCTGTTGGATCTGATCTTTATTTGCTTCTGCTTCTTTCCAAGAAACTCCAGGCTTGCGCAAAACCTTAAGAGTTGTCTCTTTCCCAGTGCCCTGTTGCAAGACCTTGTGATAACCGAGACTATAACCTTCTTCTTTAAGCATGGCTACAGCAGTTCTCAACTTGTCTGCACTGACACCTATATGGTTTTCATTTCCTAAACCTACATCGACAAAACCAACACTGTCGACGCGAGCTTTAACCATATTTCTAGTAGATTGAAGAATGTCTGCCCGTGCTGCTGTGCCTGGTGCCAGAAGACTACGGACGGTTGATTCTTTTGACTTTGTTCCGAACATTCGTTCTGCAATTGCGCTGTTTGAGTAACCTTTGTCGTGAAGACGCTGAGCCATAGCAATGTCTGCAGCTCGTTTAGCATTACTTGCAATTGAGCGCGCAGCACGAAACTCAGTTGTAGTCCACGGCTTACCATCTTCAGTATAAAGTGACATTCCCTTTGCGATGTCGGTATCACTCATACCTTCTTTTCTGAGAGCTTCTACTGTTCCCAGAAAATCACGACTTCTTTGCTCGACATTTTCTCCGGACCCCCAAGGATATCGACCCGAACGTCGGAGAATGCCATAATGCATGAGTTCGTTATGCTGATCTTCAGTGATAGTCAAACTCACGACATGGCCTCCAATCTGATCGAGTTGATACGCTTGTCGAACTCTACAATTTTATTCATGATGTATGCGATGACATCGGGATCGGTGTCGAAGATTTTAACTTCATCGTTCTGATAGATACGAAGTTCGATCTCAATTGAATGAGGATTGACTTCATATTCTAGGCAGAACAAAGCAGCATAGACCTCGAGTTGACGCTCTGACGTAGTCACCAATCCAGTCTTCAAATCATGAATTCTAAGCTTGCCGCGTCGGAATGCAATACTGTCACATGTTCCAAACGCGTTGTCTGAATAGTGCAAAGTAACCTCAGTGTCCATACGAAAACCGATAGCATCGTTGACATAGAGGTTCAATGTTTTTGGAGTTTTAGGGAGTTTGATTCCCAATCGAATTGCATCTTGAGCGAACGCATGTAGCGCAGTTCCACGACGAGCTGCCATAAAGGCTATGAACGCACGATCGATTTTCTCTGGCTCATAGTTCGTCCAATGATATTTACTAGGACTAAGAAATGCGTGTTGCCCGGTTAGGTTTGAATGATCGTTCCAACGCATCCAACACCTCATGTTCATTCTCAGGATATATGAAAGCAGCAAACGACATGCGGTTGAACAGGTCTACATAGTAGGCTTGGTTCGGCTGTTCATCAGCATCTGCGTGAGCTTTGACTTCCAACATCGCCCAACGGTCACGGTAGAGGATCAGGAGATCGGGTAATCCCTGCATGTAATCAGTATCATTTTTCAAAATGAAACAGCCTTTGAATACACGGCGAAGTTTCCGTATAAGCTGAGCTTGATAGATACTCTCTCTCATGATCCTCCTTTCAAAAAACAAAACACGTGTAAAATGGGCGGGTTTATCTCTTCCCCTTCTATCATATGCCGCGATCTACACGCTACTTAATATCTGGTCTTATTCTATGTAGTCAAACACTTGGTAGGTTGGCCATACATAGGTACGATTTGCGATAGCGTGCCGAAGATCGTCTACCAACAAACCGAAAGTAATGGCCGCGTCAAATTCGCTTGGAAATATCTCGCCACTTTTGGTATCCATAACCGGGTAACTGGTGCGGTTTGAAGTTGACCGTTTGAATTGTTTGTGATACTTCACAGCGAACCATCTCGGACGCCACATCAAATTCTCGACGAAGTTATTACTACGATCTCCATCAAGATTGATCGGTGTGTCGAACGGACCCAATGGACGCGGAATGAATGCATGTGCCACTAACGGAGCAACAGCTCTCTTGAAGTATCGACCATTCTTACTGAACCCTACCTGAACAATCCCGAGTTGATTCATTGTCAAAGCCATGATGTAATCTCGACGATCATGTCGAACTCTACCGTGGCTAGAGACAGAGTACTCTGGGAATTCTCTGATCGGTTTCCACTCTTCCATTATTCACCTCCTTTTACGTTCCTCCTGCAGACGTTGCATCTCAGCGTGATATGCGTCGACGTTTGCAGTATCTCCATAATGTCTTCCAGTACAGTCATCTCCACAGAAGAACAGTTCAGCGTCGACTGCTGCATCGAAATGATGACCACAAATCAAACAGACCCAATCTGTTTCTGAGAGAATAAGGACATGACCGTTACGATGATGACGTCCAGTTACCGGATCTCTTGTCTCCCACGTGTCATTCATAACGCCTCCAGATATTAGCTTTTTCTCGATATTAAGATTACCTAGATATTAAGTTGCCTTTTTTTTGCGTGGAAAAACTCTTTTATAGAACCCCATGTTAATATCTGGTTTTCTTTGTGAGAACACATATTTTAAAATTTCGCGCGTAGAGATAATAGTAGTATTTGTATGAAAAATAGGATAATAATCCAGATATTAATAGAGCTTTATATAAAGAGTTTTTTGAAGAAAATTTGTGGCAACTTAATATCGCCGTAGTTTGTCCTAGTTTCGACCCTTTGCTGCTACTATATTCCGGCATTTAGGACATCCTGCATAACAACTAGGACAAACCCGGCACCTCGATTTTAGACTCTTGGAAGCTTTGTTTAGCATCCAGCGCCTTTCGGATCTGTTTATCGATCCAACTGTTCGACATCAGAATGTAGTACCACAGTGTGTCGTATGGTGTATTCATTCGATCGATTCGTCCGTGGGCTTGTTCCCACATCTTGTACGAATAGGTTAGACTGTAGAACACCATAGCGTCCGTAGTAATACAATTCCAACTCTCACTACCACTCGTGTATTGCACCAGATACAGCCACCGTTCAGTATCCGGTATAGGCTGGTGTTTATGCCCATTCCACTCTGCCAGGGGAATCTCCCCCGCCAGAGTGCGTAGCGCGTCTAGTTCGTAATCAAACGTATAGAACACGATTAGACGAGGATGCTCAACCATTATTTCCCGGATCGCAGTAAGACGTGAGGGATCGCTGTTGACAATCTTCCTCATCACCAGGAATAACTCAGCAGCATTCCTCAATGGGCGCTGCTCAAATACATGCCACCGAGCCTTCGTTGCTTTGTGAAACAATTCTGTGTCGTACTTACACTTTACGTCAATCTCTTCACGTGTGGTATGCCTTTTGTATGGCATGTGGATCACGATATCGTTCTTCAAGCGAACAAGTGTCCCGACACCGGTATACCTGTCCACTTTTGGAAACTTCGAGAATGTGTTGTATACGACATGTTCGCGTAGGAACTGCGTCTTGTTCTTGTAGAAACCATTCGCTACAAAGACCGGAATGAAGTCTAACCAAGTGTCCCCAGGTGTGGCAGACAGGAGAATCCACTTGTTCTTCTTGGCTATTTTGTAGAAGCTCTTTACCCATGCTCCTGAACCTACCAGTCTTTGTTCGTCGAATATGAAGAAGGCGCCCTCAACATCCTCGTACTTACTAATGTTATTCCAACTATCAACAGTTAGTAAGCCTGCTAAGGACGCGCCCTCCTCTTTACCGATTCCTGTCTTGGCTGCTTCTTCTTCCCAGTCTAGCGCATCACGTTTCTTAGCGGTGGTGATAACATACAGATCTTCTGGGGTCTCGCAGTTGAGATAGTAAGCCAGCGCAACACGAGTCTTACCCGTCCCTACACCGCCCCATAGAATACAACCGTTCTTCATCTTCTTCAGCACCTCTACTTGGTGCGGCGCGAGATCTACGTACATTTTCACCTCCTTACGCATGCAGCCACTCTAGGCATTCGATACAGTTAACGTCAGCCATCCTGTTTGTCATGACGATTGGTGGATCTAGATGTTTCTTGGTCATGATGCAGCAGACTGGTTCGTTTGGATGACCGACTAACGCACCGTTGGCGTGTAGCTGTTTGTTGTCGATCGCGTCCTTAGTAGTCTGCAACAGATCTCCACCTAGTTCTGAGTATTTCATCGACCACTCAGATTTCGCTCATGCCATTTTCGATGAACGGCAAGTGTCTTGTCCACAACAGATTCGTTTGTTGAGCTGACAGTGAACGTGCAGTTCGTCCAGGGGCAACGCCTTGAATAACGCAGCTTCTTTCCTCGACGCTCCCACCAAGCGCCAAATTCGAAACAGACGAATCCGATGATGATTGTTACCCAGTCAGGCATTTTGATTCTCCAGATCTCGATGAACTAATGCATGCTCGTTTGCTATCTTCACAGTCTCGTCGTGATTGTTCGTTTCGATGTAGAACAGACAACGTGGCTGGAGACAGGTGAATTTGAATGTGAGAGCAGGCTTGTCACGCTCGTAGCTCTGACCTAACTTGAAAATGAAAACTGCCATAACGAGCGACAGCAGAATCCAGAATGCGATGTCCATTAGTATGAAGTCCCATCAGCTCGGAGCGGCATCCACAACCAGCCTTCACGCTGATCGTTGATCCAGCGATATTTTTTTCCACATGGAACAGTGGCGTCGACTCTTGGATCAGTACTTGCTCTGATTTCCTCATTACATTGCCATTCATCTCCAGCAACTAAAGCTCCACCGTCGTCCCTAGTCTTCGGGAGTTGACATGAATGACGTTCTACCAATTTGATAAATGTACCTTTGGGAACCACAACAGGTTCGGCATATCGCTCATTGATTTTGTCAAGAGTTTCCTGGTTCATCCGGTAGTCGAATGAACACTGCAACAAAATGTCATTGAGTGCCAAAGCAATCATCCGACCTGCGGCTTCTGGTTTGAGTGTGATGACGATCTTACCCCCTTCGTCAATTTCACACACTCCATCAACTTTTTCCCAGTTTCGATTGTTACCCGGAAGAAAGACTGGAATTGGATGTTTTAGATTAGGCATTATCGTCTCCTTCTATTCAACTTCTTTCGAATTTTGTCAGCCTGACGCTCTGCACGACGTCGGACCTTTCCCTCTTCTGTGGGGTGTTCCTTCTTGCGATGATCCAGACCTGCCAAGATGGCAAGCTGCTGAGTCGGGTGAACTTCCTGGAACTCGTCCTTGTTGCAGATGACGCCGAACTTGTCATCGACCGGACCGACCTGAATTTTAAGCTTGGGTGTAAGCTTTCCCATCAGTCTCTACCTCCTCCCGTTTTTGAGTTACCACCCATGACCTCGTTCTCATACAACTGAGCACAGACTGGGCAGTTGATGTAACGAAGATCCGTTTCGAGCACAGGCCTAGGTGCACCCTCCTTGAACAAACCTGGGTGATTCTCGTTGTTGGCCAACCGTGCGTTGTGAATGTAGAC
>Ga0157372_10001787_pt1 | contig 23352 bp, 19 predicted proteins | sample C55metaG_FD_115307 | JGI IMG/M metagenome (GOLD analysis project Ga0157372, IMG submission 115307) | Corn rhizosphere microbial communities from Kellogg Biological Station, Michigan, USA - C5-5 metaG | ecosystem: Host-associated > Plants > Roots > Rhizosphere > Soil | place: USA: Michigan... | reverse complement strand
TTCCCCAACTGTCACCCTCAAGTGGAGGGTTATAGTTATGTCAACCTCGTGCTGCCGACGACGTTAGGGACTCGTCGGACGTGATCCGCGCAGACACGCCGGGGTCGATGCCTCCGCGCCGGAAAACGCGGGGTGGCGCGTCAGCGGCCGCTGGTGACCGGTTGTCCGGGGACGCTGACGTCATAGGTGCGGGCCGGGTGGGCGAGCAGCTTCACCAGGACCTCGGCCTTGAGCGCCGACTGGGCGTCGCTCCCCCAGATCACCGTCGCGCCGCTGCGCATCGTCAGCGTCACCTGGTCGATCCCCCGGACGCCGACGTGGTCGACGCGCGCGGCGAGGCCGGAGGGGAGAGCCGCGATCACCCGGGCGGCCTCGGCGAGGGCGTCGCTGCTCACGGTGGCGGTCGACAGCACGCGCGGCATGCCGGCGGGCGCCCGGGGATAGGTACGGAACAGGACGCCGTCGGAGTCCATCGCCTGGTAGCGACCCGCGATCTCGACCACGGCGACGGCATGGCGCTCGGTGACCCGGATCAGGACGCCGTCGGGCCAGTCGCGGGAGACGTCGACGTGCCTGACCGGTGCCAGACCGGCGACCCGAGCACGGATGGCGCCCAGGTCCAGCTCGACGAGGTGCGCACCGGTGGGCACCTGGGCGGCGTCGAGGACCTGCTGCCGGGAGAGCAAAGACTCGCCCTGGACGTCGACGTGCTTGACGGTCAGCGTCGAGCTGACGAACACCAGCCAGACCCCGACCACCGACAGCACGACGAGGAGCACCGAGCCGATCACGTACCGCCAGACCAGCCAGCGGCGCAGCCACTGGCGCCGCGCGAACCGTCGTCGCGATCGATCGGCCGGGTCGCGCCGTTCACTCCCCCTCAACGGGTTGCGCGGCAGGGTGATCAAGGCCTAGTCCTCCAGCCGGTCGTCGAGCAGGGCCAGCACCTGCGGCCCGACGCTCGTGACGCTACCGGCGCCGAGGGTCAGAACCAGGTCACCCGGCCGGGCGTGCCGGGCAAGTTCTGCCGCGACGTCGGCGAGGTCGGGCACGAAGTGCACCCGGTCCGGCGGCAGGGGTACTGCGTCTGCCACCAGGCGACCGGTCACCGCGGGGTCGGGGTCCTCGCGCGCGACGTACACGTCGAGGACGACGACCTCGTCGGCGGCGCCGAGGGCCTGGCCCATCGCCCCGCCGAAGATCCGGGTGCGCGAGACGAGGTGCGGCTGGAACGCCACGACCAGGCGCCCGGCGCCCGCGAGTGCGCGGGCGGCCTCGAGGTCGCCGGCGATCTCGGCCGGGTGGTGCGCGTAGGAGTCGTACACCCGCACTCCCCCTGCCTCGCCCTTGGCCTCCATCCGGCGTCCGGTGCCGGTGAACTCGGCGAGCCCGCGGGCCAGGTCGTCGAACGCGAACCCCAGCCGGAGCCCGAGGGCCAGTGCGGCGGCGGCGTCGAGGGCGTAGTGGCGTCCCGGCACCTGCAGCGTCACCCGGCCCAGCCGCGTCCCCCGGTCGGTCGCCTCGAACGACGACGCGAGCGAGGTCACCCGCAGGTCGGTGACGCGGACGTCGTGGTCCGGTGCGCCACCGACCGTCACCACCTCCAGGCCACGGCTGCGACCGACGCCGACCAGGGCGGCAGCCCCGGGGTCCTCCGCACACACGACGAGGAGACCGGTCGGGTCGATCGTGCCCACGAACTCCGCGAACGCCGCGTGGTAGGCCTCCTCGGTGCCCCAGACGTCGAGGTGATCAGCGTCGACGTTGGTCACGACGGCCGAGCGCGGCCGGTAGACCAGGAACGCGCCGTCGCTCTCGTCCGCCTCCGCCACGAACAGGTCTCCGCTGCCGGCGTCGGCGTTGCGGCCGGTCGCGGCCAGCACGCCGCCGATCGCGTACGTCGGATCCGCCCCGGCGGCCCGCAGCGCCATGGTGAGCATCGAGGTGGTCGTGGTCTTGCCGTGCGTGCCGGCGACGGCGACGACGTCCTGGCCGGTCATCGTCGACTTGAGGCCGGCGGAGCGGGGCAGGATCCGCAGGCCGCGAGCCCGCCCCTCGAGCACCTCCGGGTTGTCGTCGTGGGCGGCGGTCGTGACGACCAGCGTGGCGGCGTCCCCGACGTGCGCTGCGGCGTACCCGAGGCGGACCCGCACGCCCAGCTCGCGCAGTGCCGGCAGGAACGGCGTCTCCTGGTCGTCGCTGCCGGTGACCGGAACCCCCTGCCGCGCCATGATCCGCGCGATCGCCGACAGCCCGGCCCCGCCGATGCCGACGAAGTGCACCCGGCCCAGCTCCGACGCCGGCGGGATGACATCGGGGACGGGGATCCTCATCCTGGGTCGCCCGCCGCCAGGATCATCCGCGCCAGCTTCTCGTCCGCGTCCAGCGGGATCAGGTGCGCGGCCGCGGCGCCCATGGCCGCCAGGCGCTCGCCGTCCTTCAGGAGAGGTACGACGTGCGCGGCGACCCACGGGGACGTCAGGTCGGCGTCGCCGACGAGGAGTCCTCCCCCGGCCTCGATCACCGCCCGCGCGTTGAGCGCCTGCTCGCCGTTGCCGATCGGCAGGGGCACGAAGACGGCCGGCAGGCCGACGCCAGAGACCTCGGTGACGGTGTTGGAGCCGGACCGGCAGAGCACCGCGTCGGCCGCGGAGTAGGCGAGGTCCATCCGGTCGACGTAGCCGAGCACGACGTACGGCACACCGGTCTCGGGCGCCTCGGTCGCGTGCGTCGGCCCGGTCACGTGCAGCACCTGCACCCCGGCCTCGGCGAAGGCCGCGGCCGCCCCGAGGACGGCCCGGTTGATGGAGGCGGCGCCCTGGGAGCCGCCGGTGACCAGGAGCACGGGGAGATCCGGGCGCAGCCCGAACGCCGTCAGCGCCTCGCCGCGCAGGGCCGCGCGATCGAGGGTGGCGATCATCCGCCGGATCGGCAGCCCGACGTAGGTCGCGTGCCGCAGCGGGGTGTCCGGGAAGGAGGTGGCGACGTGCTCGGTGAACCGGGCGCCGAGCTTGTTGGCGACCCCGGGCAGGGTGTTGCCCTCGTGGACGACCAGCGGGACGTGCCGCTTCCGGGCGGCGAGGTACGCCGGGACCGAGACGAACCCGCCGAAGCCGCAGACGACGTCGGGCCGGATCCGGTCGATCACCTCGAGCGCCGCACGTCGGGCGGCACGCAGCCGGCCGGGCAGCCGGGCCAGGTCGGCGTTGGGACGACGCGGCAGCGGGACGCTGGGCACGAACTCCAGCGGGTAGCCGGCGGCCGGGATGAGCTGGGCCTCGATGCGCTCGCGCGTGCCCAGGCAGGTGATCTCGACCCCGGGCGCGAGCCGCTGTAGGGCGTCGGCCGTCGCGAGGAGCGGGGAGGTGTGACCGGCCGAGCCCCCTCCCGCGAGGAGGATCCTCACGGAGCTACAGTCCCTGGCCGTCGACGCGGCCGGCCGTCACGCCGCTGTTGCGGGCCTTCTTCCGCTGCGCGAGGGCGCGCGCGGCCTCCGGCTCGCGGCGCGCGAAGCCGACCAGCATGCCGAGCGCGACCAGGGACGGCACGAGCGCCGAGCCGCCGTACGACACCAGGGGCAGCGGGATGCCGATGACCGGGAGGAGCGCGAGGACCATGCCCACATTGATCATCATCTGCCCGATGATCCACACCACGATGCCGAAGGTCATGTAGCGGACGAACGGGTCCTTGGTGCGACGCGCGACGCGGATCGCGGCGTACGCGACGGTCATGAACAGCCCGATCACCAGCAGCGTGCCCACGAGGCCGAGCTCCTCGCCGAGCACCGCGAAGATGAAGTCGGTGTGGGCCTCGGGCAGGTTGCCCCACTTCTGCTGGCTGGCGCCGATGCCCTGCCCGAACAGGCCACCCGAGGAGAGCGCGAAGAGGCCGTGCGCCGGCTGCCAGCCGGCGCTGTTGTAGTCGCGCATCGGGTCGGTGAAGGTCGTGATGCGGGTCAGCCGCTCGGGGTCGGTCGCGGCCAGCGCGCCGGCGAACACCGAGATCACCAGGAACGACAGCGCGAACATCCGGGCCGGTGCCCCGACCACCCAGAGCATGCCGAGCAGGATCGCGAAGAGCACCAGGGCCGTGCCGAGGTCGTGGCCGAAGATCACCAGCCCGGTGGCCACGAGCATGCCGGGCACCACCGGCATCATCACCTCGTGGAGGTTGCCGAGGCGGCGGTCCTTGTTGGCGTAGACGTGTGCCGCCCAGAGCACCAGCGCGAGCTTGGCGATCTCCGACGGCTGGATCTGGATCGGGCCGAGGGCCAGCCAGTTCGTGTTGCCGTTGCGGGTGACGCCGAACAGCGACGTGAGGAGCAGCAGCCCGAGGGACACGAAGTAGCCGGGCCAGGCCAGACGGCGCACCCAGCGCTGCGGCAGATGGCCGGCGACCCAGGCGCACGGCAGGCCGATCGCGACCCAGGTCAGCTGCTTGACGACGACGGCGTAGGAGTTCTGGTCGTAGTTCTCGAACGAGTACACGCTCGACGCGCTGAACACCATGATCAGGCCGATGGTCAGCAGCAGCGCAGAGGCGCCGAGCAGCAGGTAGTACGACGTGAGGGGGCGGGCGAGCGCGTCGTGCAGCGCGGCGAACCACGAGGAGACACCCGTGCGGCCGGGCGGGGCCTGGGTACGCCGCGAGGAGCGGCGCAGCGGGCTCACGATGGCCATCGGTCCTCGAAGGTCCCCTCGTCGGCGTCGTCGTCGGGCGGCTACGCGGTCAGTCCTCGCACCGCCGCGGCGAAGGCGTCGCCCCGGTCGGCGTAGTTCGCGAACATGTCCATCGAGGCGCAGCCGGGAGCCAGCAGGACGGTGTCGCCCGGTCGGGCGAGGTCCCGCGCGGCCACGACCGCGCGTTCCATGGCGGCATGTCCGGTGTCAGTCTCGTCGGGGTCGACGGTGATGACCGGCACATCCGGCGCGTGTCGCGCGAGGGCCTGGGCGATGACGTCGCGGTCGCGGCCGATCAGGACGGCGGCGCGGAGCCGGTCGCGGGTGGCCTCGACCAGCTCGTCGAAGTGGGCGCCCTTGGCGAGACCGCCGGCGATCCACACGACCTGCTCGTAGGCGAGCAGCGACGACCGGGCGGCGTGCGGGTTGGTCGCCTTCGAGTCGTCGACGTACGTGGCGCCGTCGACGCTGCCGACGGTGGCGATCCGATGCCCGTCGAACCGGAAGCCACGCAGCCCGTCGCGCACCGCCGCCTGGGGCACGCCGTGCGCCCGTGCCAGGGCCGCCGCGGCCAGTGCGTTCGCGACGACGTGCGGCGCGGGGCTGGGCAGGTCGTCGATCGTGCAGAGCTCGGCCGCGCTCGACTGTCGCTCGGCGATGAACGCGCGGTCGACCAGGATCTGGTCGACCACACCGACCATCCCGACCCCGGGCATGCCGAGCGTGAAGCCGATCGCGCGCGCCCCTTCCTCGACATCGGCGTCCCGGACCAGCCGCTCGGTCTCGGGGTCGGCGACGTTGTACACGCATGCCTTCTGCGCATGGTGGTAGATGCGGCCCTTGTCGGTGGCGTAGTCGGACATGCCGGCCGGACCGTCGTACCAGTCGAGGTGGTCCTCGGCGACGTTCAGCACGGCCGCCGCCTCCGCGCTCATCGACTCGGTGTAGTGGAGCTGGAAGCTGGAGAGCTCGACCGCGAACACGTCGTACGGCGTGGGGTCCATCACCGCCTCGACCAGTGGGAGGCCGACGTTGCCGGCCGCGACGCTGCGCAGCCCGGCGGCCCGCAGGATGGCGTCGAGCATCTGCACGGTCGTGGTCTTGCCGTTGGTGCCGGTGACCGCGAGCCACGGCGTCGGCACTCCGTCGGGACCGTCGTCGCGCAGCCGCCAGGCCAGCTCGACCTCGCCCCACACCGGCACCCCGCGCTCGTGGGCCTGCGCGACCAACGGCGTGGACGGCTTCCAGCCGGGCGAGACGACGAGCAGGTCGGCATCGTCGGGCAGGCTTGCGGTCGTCCCGACGCCGAGCCGGATGTCGGCGCCGAGGACACCGAGCAGCTCGGCCTTGTCCTGGTTGCCGTCGGCCCTCTCGTCGAGCGCGACGACCGAGGCCCCGAGGTGGGTGAGGTTGTCGGCAGCCGCGAAGCCGCTGACGCCGAACCCGGCGACGACCGCCCGGACGCCGGACCAGTCGTCGTGGCGCCCGAGGCCGGTCACCGGTCCCGTCACCTGGCCGTCACCTTGGCCGTCACCGCGCCGGCCCCGCGTGGGTGGTCACGCCCGGGCCACCCAGGCGGCGTAGAAGACGCCGAGGCCGCCGGCGACGCACAGTCCGGTGATGATCCAGAACCTGATCACCACGGTCACCTGCTCCCAGCCGAGCAGCTCGAAGTGGTGCTGGAGCGGCGCCATCCGGAAGACGCGGTGCCCCCGTTCGACCCGGAACACGGTCCGGACGACCCCGAACCTCCTCGACGCCTTGAAGAAGCCCACCTGCAGCATCACCGACAGCGTGATCACCACGAACAGGCCGCCGATCACGAGCAGCAGCAGCTCGGTGCGGGTCAGGATGGCCAGCCCCGCCATGGCACCGCCGAGCGAGAGCGAACCGGTGTCCCCCATGATGATCTGGGCCGGGGGTGCGTTCCACCACAGGAACCCGAAGCAGGCGCCGGTGATGGCCGCCGCCACCAGGGCGAGGTCGAGCGGGTCGCGCACCTCGTAGCAGGCGCGGACGTGGTGGATCGCGCAGTTCTGGTTGTTCTGCCAGATGTTGACGAACATGAACGCCCCGAACACCATCACGCAGGCCCCGGTGGCCAGCCCGTCGAGCCCGTCGGTGAGGTTCACCGCGTTGCTGGTGCCGGTGATCATCACCCAATAGAGCAGGATCGCCACGATCGTGGGCAGCACGAACCTCGTGTCGCGGATGAACGAGAGGTGGCGCGACGCCGGAGCGATGCCGTTGTCGTCCTCGAAGATCCCGGTGACCGCCAGCCAGCCGAAGACCAGCGCGATCACCGTCTGCCCGATCATCTTGGCCTTGCTGCGCAGGCCCAGGGAGCGCTGCTTGGACACCTTGATGAAGTCGTCGAGGAAGCCCACCACGCCCATCCCGACGAACAGGAAGATCAGCAGCAGCGCGGACGCCGACGGCGTGTTCTGCGTGATCAGCTCGGCCAGGAAGTAGGCCAGCACGGTCGACAGGATGATGATGACGCCACCCATGGTCGGCGTGCCGCGCTTGGTGTGGTGGCTGGTGGGTCCGTCGTCGCGGATCGGCTGCCCGTAGCCGAGACGGAAGAACAGCGGGATCGCCGCGCGGGTCCCGAGCAGCGAGAACAACAGGGCGAGACCCCCGCCCAGCAGAATCGCCTTCATGTGCTCGGGCTCCCGCCTTCCTGATCCTCGGCCAGACCATCGGCCACGTGTTCGAGCGCAGCGCCGCGCGACGCCTTGACCAGGACCACGTCCCGGGCGACGACATTGTGTCGCAGCCAGTCCGCCGCCTGGTCACGCCCCGCCGTCGGCACGGCCTCGCCCGACCAGCCCGGCGTGCGACGAGCGCCGGCGGCAATGGCCCCGGCCGCGTCGCCCACGGTCACCAGGACGTCGATCCCGAGACGGGCGACGTGCTCCCCCACCTCGGTGTGGTCCGCGGTGGCCGAGTCGCCGAGCTCGAGCATCTCGCCGAGGACCGCGATCGTGCGCCGGCCGCCACGCCGGCCGATCGCCGCCAGCGCGTCGAGGGCGGCCGCCATCGAGGCGGGGTTGGCGTTGTAGGCGTCGTTGACGACCACGAGCCCGTCGGCTCGCTCGACCACGGCCATCCGCCACGACGACAGCGAGCGGGCGCGCCCGAGGGCCTCGACGATCTCGTCCCAGCCGATCCCGGCGGAAGCCGCCATCGCTGCGGCAGCGGCCGCGTTCGGCACCTGGTGGGCCCCGGCCTCCAGCAGGCGCACCTGCGTCCAGGTGCCGTCGTACCCGAGCTCGAACCCCGGCCGCCCCAGGTCGTCCAGCTCCACCCCGCGCCAGCGGACGTCGCCGTCACGCCCGAACGTGACCACCGATGCCGACGTCCGGACCGCCATCGCGGCCACCAGCGGGTCGTCGGAGTTCAGCACCGCGGTGCCGTCGGCGGGCAGCGCCGCGACGATCTCTCCCTTGGCCCGGGCGATGGCCTCGCGCGAGCCGAACTCGCCGATGTGGGCGGTGCCGACGTTCAGCACGGCGGCGACGCGCGGCGGGGCGACCGCGCACAGCTCGGCGATGTGGCCGACGCCGCGCGCACCCATCTCGACGGCGAGGAAGCGGGTCTCGGGGGTGGCTCGGAGCACGGTGAGTGGGACGCCGATCTCGTTGTTGCGGTTGCCCAGCGTCGCGACCGTCGGCCCGCCCTGCGCGAGGAGCTGCGCGAGGTAGTCCTTGGTGCCGGTCTTGCCCTGCGACCCGGTGAGCGCGAGCACGGTGGCGTCGAGCGTGTCCACGACGTGCCGGCCGAGGCGGCCGAGGGACGCCACCGGGTCGTCGACCACGACCGCGGGCACCCCGGTCGGACGCGCCGCCAGCACACCGGCAGCGCCGGCCTCGATCGCCGTCCGGGCGAAGTCGTGACCGTCGACGTGCTCCCCGCCGATCGCGACGAACAGCCCGCCCGGCTCGGGGGTCCGGGTGTCCACGAAGGCCGGGGCGCTCACGGTCGCCGAACCGTCACCCGCGTCGGCGAGGCGGCCGCCGACGACCGCGGCGACCTCGGCCAGGCTCATCGTGATCACCGGCGCAGCTCCTCACGGGCGACGACGCGGTCGTCGAACGGATGGAGCACCCCGGCGATCTCCTGGCCGGTCTCGTGTCCCTTGCCGGCGACCAGGACCACATCCCCGGCGCGCGCCCGGCCCACCGCCTCGGCGATGGCGGCGCGACGGTCGCCGATCTCGAGCACCTCGGCGGTCCCGCCGGTGGTCCCGCCCAGGATCGATCGGCGGATCGCGGCCGGATCCTCGCTGCGCGGGTTGTCGTCGGTGACCACGAGCAGGTCCGCGTCGCGCGCCGCGATCTCGCCCATGAACGGTCGCTTGCCGGGATCTCGGTCCCCACCCGCTCCGAGCACGACGATCAACCGACCCCCGGTGAGCGGCCGGAGCGTGGCCAGCGCCGCCGCGACGGCGTCGGGCTTGTGGGCGTAGTCCACGACGACTGCGAAGTCCTGGCCCTCGTCGATGCGTTCCAGGCGCCCCGGCACGCCCGGGCCGTCGGCGATCGCGCGCGCCACCGCCGCGGGGTCGTAGCCGGCCGTCGCCGCCGCGGCCACCGCCGCGAGCGTGTTGGCGACGTTGAAGGAGCCGGGGATCGGGCAGCCCGCGGCGACGTCCACGCCCGGCCCGATCACCCGAAACGTCGCCCCGACCGGCGACAGCTCGACGTCGGAGATCCCCCAGTCGGCGTCGCGGCCGGTCGCCGAGATCGTCTGCACGGGCACGGTCGCCCGGCCGACCATCCGCTCACCCCAGGCGTCGTCGACGGCCACCAGACCGCGCACGGAGTGGTCGAGGTCGAGCAGCGTCGCCTTGGCCTCGAAGTACTCGTCCATGTCGCGATGGAAGTCGAGGTGGTCGCGGCCGAGGTTGAGGAAGACCGCGACGTCGAAGACGATCCCGCCGACCCGGCCCATCACCAGGGCGTGGCTGGAGACCTCCATCGCGCACGCCTCGACACCGGCGTCCACCATCCGCCGGAACAGGCGCTGCAGGTCCGGCGCCTCGGGGGTCGTCAGGATGCTGGCGACGTCCTCCCCGAGGATCCGGGTGCCCACCGTGCCGATCACCGCCGCCGGGACACCGGCACCGGAGAGGCCGCCCTCGAGCAGACGCGTGGTGGTCGTCTTCCCCTGGGTGCCGGTGACACCGATCGTGCGCAGCTGCGTGGCGGGCTCCCCGTACACCAGGGCCGCGACGCGACCGAGCACCGGCCGCACCTCCGGTACGACGAGCGCCGGGACACCGTCGCCGACCAGTCCCGCGCCGTCCGCGTCGGTCAGCACCGCTGCCGCTCCGGCGTCGCGGGCCTGCTGCCAGTACGTCGCGCCGTGACCGTGTGCGCCGGGGAGCGCGGCGTAGAGGTCACCCGGGGCGACCCGTCGGGAGTCGAGGGTGGCGCCGGTGACCGGGGTCGCCAGGTCACCGGTCCCCCGCACGGACAGGCCCTCGGCGGTGAGCCGTTCGAGGAGCTCGGCGAGGGCCAGTGCGTCGGTGTCGCTCGCCACGGGCCGAGGCTATCGGGCGCCGCGGGGCGGCTCGGTCGGCCCCGAGGAGGACCAGGAGTCTCGCAGGGTCACCACGACGTCACCAGGTCGTCGGGATGTGGGAGGGCTCGGCGCCCGTCGGCGGGACGCCGTACCGACGCAGCGCGAACGACATGATCTTGCTGAACGCCGGGCCTGCCACGGTCCCGCCACCGCCGCCGTTCCTGGGGTTCTGCACGACGACGTACACCGTGAACCGCGGGTCGTCGGCCGGCGCGAAGCCCGCGAAGGAGACCGTGAACTGGCCGTTGTAGCAGCCACACGTCGGGCCGACACGCTGCGCGGTGCCGGTCTTGCCGGCCACGACGTACCCCGGCACCTGGGCGCTCGGTGCCACGCCGACGTCGGGGTCGACGACGCGCTCCATCATCTGCGTCATCTGGTGGGCGGCGTTCTGGCTGACGACCCGGTGGCTGGTGGCCTCGTCGGTACCGACGACCTGGCCGAGGTTGGTGGTGGCCCTGCCCTCGATCAGGCTGGGGTCGACCCGGACTCCGCCGTTGGCGATGGTGTTGACCGCGGCCGCCATCTGCACGCCGTTGACCGACACGCTCTGACCGAACGCGATGCGGTCCTGGAGCATCCCGTTCCACTGGGCCCTGCTCGGCAACAGGCCCGGGGTCTCGCCGTTGACGCCGATGTCGGTGCGCCGTCCGAGACCGAACCCGGTCAGGTACTTCCGCAGCTGGCCGGGCGGGTAGAGCCGGGACGACTTCGCCGTGCCGATGTTGGACGACTGCGCGATCACGCCGGCCAGGGTCAGCCTGATCGTGCCGTGGGGGAACCAGTCGTGGATGACCCGGTCGCCGCTCCTGAGCTGGCCTGGCACGAGCAGCCGGGTGCGGTCGGTGACCTTGCCGGCGTCGATCAGGCCGCTCAGGGTGAGCACCTTCTCCACCGACCCCGGCTCGTAGGGGCTGGTCATCGCCAGCGAGTTGCGGTCCTTGGCCGGCGCGGCCTGTGGGTTGCTCGCGTCGTACGTCGGGTAGTCGGCCAGGGCGAGGATCTCGCCGGAACGACGGTCCATCACCACGGCGAAGCCGGAGTCGCCCCGTGCACCCAGCACGGTCTGGCGCAGGACCCGCTGGGTGTACCACTGCAGGTCCTCGTCGATGGTCGTGTGCAGGTCCGTGCCGTTGACCGCCGGTGTCACGGTGCTGTGGCCCAGCGGGATGCGGTTGCCTGCGCCGACCTCGTAGGTCTCCGACCCGTCCCTGCCCTGCAGCTGCTTGTTGAAGGTCAGCTCGAGACCGGCCAGGGGACCGTCGGTGCCCATGAAGCCGACCAGGTTGGCGGCGACGTCGTGGTCGGGGTAGATGCGCAACGGGTCGTTGCGGGTGGCCAGTCCCCGGTAGCCGGCGTCGGTCGCCGCGTTGACGACGCGGACCGCCAGGGAGGCCGGCACGCGCCGGGCGATGTAGGCGAAGCGGGAGTCCTGCTGGGTGAGCGCGCGCAGGGTCGTGAAGTAGTCGACGTGCAGCCGCCGGGCGAGGAACCGTGCCAGGTCGGGCGCCTTCCTCCGGGTCTGCACCGGGTCCGCCACGACCATCCGGGCGGCGACCGAGTCGGCCAGGGCCCGGCCGTTGCGGTCGAGGATCTTGCCGCGGGTGGCGGGCAGCTCGACGGTGACGGTGCCGCCGGTCGAGGCCGCCAGGGTCGCGTACTTCTCCGGCTCGATGCCCTGGAGCTGGACCAGCCGGGCGCCGAAGAACGACATCACCAGGGCGATGAACACGAAGCCGGTGCGCAGCCGGAGCGGCGCCGAGCCGCGCAGCGAACGGCGTACCCGGGCACGAGCGGCGGCACCCGGACGGCGGTTGCGGGCGGCCGGAGTGCGACCGGAGCGGCCGCGAGGGCTGGAGGTGGGCACCGTGGGTTCCTGATCCGTCAGTGGCTGTGTCCGGTGTTGCTGGTGTGACTGGTGTGGTCATTCCTACCCGCACGACCGCTGTGGTCGTGTGACCGGCGCCCCGTGTCGCCCGTCGTGTCGCCCGTCGTGTTGCGCGTCGAGTTCCCTGCGTCGTGGCGGGTCGCCGGCGGGTGCACGACCGTCACGTGCGCGGGCGGGTCGAGCTCGGCCGGCTTGGTCGGCGGGGGCGCCAGCAGCCGGAGCGGGTCGAGCCGCGTCGCCGGGACCGGGTCGCCCAGGACCTTGCCCGTGCGCAGGTCGAGCACGGCCGGGCTGTCCGGCAGCACCATCCCCATCCGCTGCGCCTTGAGGGCGATGCTCTGCGGGTCGCGGAGCTTGTCGAGCTGCATCTGCAACGACTGTCGCTGGGCCTGGAGCGCGTCGGCCTGGCGCTGCAGGTCGGTGACCGCGAACGACGCCTGCTGCATCGAGGTGTTGAACAGGAGCAGCCCGACGATCCCGCCCACCGCGAGCATCGAGATCACGAGCAGGAACGGCACCGGGCTGGTCCGGCGTCGCGTGCGCTTCGGGACGACGGTCAGCCGCGCACGCTCGAGCGCGGCGCCGGCCAGTCGTGGGACGCGGGCGCGAAGGGCGGGTGCGGTGCTGCTCATGTCAGGCGGCTCCCTTGCCTGTGGTGGTGCGGGGGCGAACTCGTTCGACCGCGCGCAGCCGGACGGAGGCGGCGCGCGGGTTCTGGGCGATCTCGTGGTCGCCGGCGCGCTCCGCGCCACGGGTGACCAGGCGGAGCGCCGGCTGGCGGTCCTCCGGGACGACCGGGAGGTCGGGCGGGACATCGACCGTGGTGACCGCGGCGAAGGCCCGCTTGACGAGGCGGTCCTCGAGCGAGTGGTACGACTCGACGACCACGCGTCCGCCCACTGCGAGCGCGTCGATCGCGGCCGGGATCGCGCGGCCGAGCACACCGAGCTCGTCGTTGACCTCCATCCGGAGCGCCTGGAAGGTGCGCTTCGCCGGGTGTCCGCCGGTACGCCTGGCCGGTGCCGGGATCTGGTCGTAGAGGAGCTCGACCAGTCGCGCTGAGGTCGAGAAGGGCTCGCGGTCGCGCTCCCGGACGACGGCGGCGGCGATCCGCGGGGCGAACCGCTCCTCGCCGTACTCCCGGAGCACTCGCGTCAGCTCGTCACGCGGGTAGGTGTTGAGCACGTCGGCCGCGGTCGGTCCGGAGGTCTGGTCCATCCGCATGTCGAGAGGCGCGTCCTCGCGGTAGGCGAAGCCGCGGTCGGCGACGTCGAGCTGCATCGACGAGACGCCGAGGTCGAACAGCACCCCGTCCGCACGGTCCAGGCCCAGCTCGGCGAGCACCTCGGGGATCCGGTCGTACGTAGCATGGACGCCGGTGAAGCGGTCGCCGAACGACGCCAGTCGCTCCCCCGCCAGCCGCAGCGCCTCCGGGTCGCGGTCGATGCCGACGACCCGGGCGAGCTCGCACCGGGTGAGCACCGCCTCGCTGTGGCCGCCGAGGCCGAGCGTCGCATCGACGAGCACGGCGCCGTCGTGGCCCAGCGCAGGCTGCAGCAGGGCGACGACCCGGTCGAGGAGCACCGGGACGTGGGCTGGCCTGGTCATCGCTCGCCTAGCGCCCTGCGCTCGAGAGGTGAGCCAGCAGGAGGAATCCCGCGGCGACGACGATCGAGGAGGTCGCGGAGAACGCCATCAGCACCGCCACGTCGCGCGCCTGGTGGCGGACGCGGCGCGGAACGGTCGCCGCGACCGGCGCTGCGGTGGATGTGAGACTCATCGGTTCGACCCCGCTCGATGGCACTGACGGACTGGTGGGTTGGTGCGGCGCTGCTGGTGGAGCCGGATTCGCCCAGTCAGGTCCCTGCCCGCTCCCTCGAGCCCGGCCATCAGGGTGGCGGCGGGTACGACGTGGGGAAGGTCGTCTGGAACCGGGGAAGGTGCCCCAGATGACGGGAGCGGGCGCGAGACCTCGCTGTGCGAATCCCTTGTTGTCTTGTGGGTGGTGGCTGCGTCGTCGGCGGAGGGTCTTCGGGCTAGGCCGGGAAGACGTCCTCGCTCATGTCGGCGAACGTCTGGCTGTGCTCGTCCTCCCAGGCGGCGATCCGGTCCGGGTCCCAGATCTCCACCCGGTTGAGCGCACCGATCACGACCACCTCGCGGTCGAGTCCGGCGTACTCCTTCAGCACCGGCGGGATCGTGATCCGCCCCTGCTTGTCGGGCCTGTCCTCGGTGGCCCGCATCGCCAGGAACCGTCCGTACTCACGCGCCTGGCGGACGGTGAGCGGTGCCTCCTGGATGCGGTTGGTCATCGCCGCGAAGTCGGCCAGCGGAAAGACGTTGAGGCAGAAGTCCTGTCCCTTCGTCACCACGAGTCCCTCCGCGAGCTGCTCCCTGAACTTGGCGGGCAGGAAGAGCCGGTTCTTCTCGTCCAGCTTGGGGGTGTAGGAGCCCACGAACATCCGGGCACCTCCACCTGGCTCGACCCGTCCTCCACTTTCCGCCACCATACTCCACTTTGCTCCACCGTCAACCACATTCAGCCAAGTCGCAGCGCGTCGCGCGACAGCGCCGGGCACGGGTCGGCCCGCGCGGGGGCCCGCCGGCTCGGCCGCGCTCGGCTGCCAGGCCCGGACGCCGGGGGGTGCATCCGGGCAGGTCAGCGGGCTGCGCCGAGCTCTCACCGGTCACTGGTGCACCGCACTGGGAAGGAGCGTGGGGCGAAGTGGGGCGCCACGAACGCTGGCCTGGAGCGGAGTGGAGGAGGAAGGTGGAGTCGGGCCGGACGACGGGCCGGGCGCGGAGCGACGGGCGGACGGGGCAATCCGCAACCGAACCGTTATCCCGGGAGTCAGAACCTCCGTGGCGAACGACACGTAGGTTGTCCTGCACGACCTGTCGCGGCCGGCCGACCGAGTGCGCCCGAGCGGCAGGTCGCACGGGTGGGCGCCACGTGCGCGACGGAAGAAGGAAGGGACGGCTCGTGCCTGGTCCGGTTTCTCAGGGGGCCGATCTCGACACCCTCAGCAGGGTGGTCGAGAGGGTCCGCGGCAACATCAAGCGCGTCATCGAGGGCAAGCCCGACGTCATCTCCTCGGCGATCACGGTGCTCCTGGCCGAGGGTCACCTCCTGATCGAGGACGTGCCGGGGGTCGGCAAGACCATGCTGGCCAAGTCGCTGGCGCGGAGCATCGACAGCTCGGTGCGGCGCATCCAGTTCACTCCCGACCTCCTCCCGTCGGACGTCACCGGCGTCTCGGTCTACAACCAGGAGAGTCGCGAGTTCGAGTTCCGGCCCGGCGGTGTGTTCGCCAACATCGTGGTGGGCGACGAGATCAACCGCGCCTCGCCGAAGACCCAGTCCGCGCTGCTCGAGTGCATGGAGGAGCGACAGGTCACCGTCGACAACACGACGTACACCCTCGAGCCGCCGTTCATGGTGATCGCGACCCAGAACCCGATCGAGATGGAGGGCACCTACGCCCTCCCCGAGGCGCAGCGTGACCGCTTCATGGTGCGGCTGTCGGTGGGGTACCCGGTCGAGGCGGCCGAGATCGCGATGCTCGACTCGCACACGATGTCCAGCCCGCTGGAGGACCTCGAGCCGGTCACCGACGCGGTCGAGATCCGCAAGCTGATCGAGATCGTCACCCAGGTGCACGTCTCGCAGGCGGTGCAGCGGTACACCGTGGCCCTGGCCGCGGCCACGCGCCGTACGTCGGAGCTCGCGCTGGGCGCGTCGCCCCGAGCCTCGCTCCACCTGGTCCGGGCATCGAAGGCGTCGGCGGCCATCCAGGGTCGCGACTACGTGCTGCCCGACGACGTGCTGGGCCTGGCGCCGGCGGTGCTCACCCACCGACTGCTGCCGAGCGTCGAGGCGGCCATGGGTGGCCGCACCACGGCCAGCATCCTGGAGAGCATCGTCAGCTCGGTGCCGGTCCCCGAGGGGACCCGTGCGTGAGGCCCTCTCGGGTCTGACCGTCCGCGGACGGGCGTTCCTCGCTGCAGGGATCACCGCCGTCGTCTGCGCGATCCTCCTCGGCCAGCCGACGCTGACCCGGGTCGGCGTCCTGGTCGCCGCGCTACCCCTGCTCACCGCGCTGACCCTGGGTCGAAGCCGCTACCGGCTGGCCCTGGTGCGGAGCGTCGGGCCGCAGACCGTGACGGCCGGGCAGCCGGCGACCGTCCAGCTGACGATGACCAACGAGGGCCGCACGCCGTCCGGGGTGCTGATGCTCGAGGACCACGTCCCCTACGTGCTCGGCACGCGGCCGCGGTTCGTCCTCGACGGCATCGGCCACGGCTGGCGGCGCCATGCGACGTACCAGGTGAGGTCGGACGTGCGCGGGCGCTACGAGATCGGCCCGATGAGCGTGCGCGTGAGCGACCCGTTCGGCCTGGTCGAGCTGGGTCGCTCCTTCCGCAGCACCGCGACCCTGACCGTGACACCGCGCACCGTGGCGCTGCCACCGATCCCGCTCGGCGGCGCCTGGACCGGGTCCGGCGACAACCGCCCACGTGCGTTCGCGATCGGCAGCGCCGAGGACGTCACCGTGCGTGAGTACCGCCGGGGCGACGACCTGCGCCGGGTCCACTGGCGCAGCTCGGCGCGCGTCGGCGAGCTGATGGTCCGGCGCGAGGAGCAGCCCTGGCAGTCACGCGCCACGCTGTTCGTCGACAACCGGCTCTCGGCCCACCAGGGCCAGGGCATCGCCTCCTCGCTCGAGGCCGCCGTGTCCGCCGCCGCGTCGATCGCGGTCCACCTGGGCCAGCGCGGCTTCACGGTGCGACTGGTCACCTCGTCCGGTGACGACCTGAGCACGACCTGGCACACGCGCGATCCCGAGCTCAACACCCGGGCGATGCTCGAGGCGCTGGCCGTCGTCCAGCCGGTGACCAACACCCGCATCGACACCGGCTGGCTCGCCGAGTCCACGCACGGGGGGCTGCTGCTCGCGGTCATCGGCGCCATCACCGAGGCCGACGGCCCGATGCTGCGGCGCATGCACCACCACGCCGGCACGGCTCTCGCCCTCGCCCTGGACGTCTCGGCCTGGGCGCCGAGCAGCGGCGCCGGACTGGGCGTCGTACCCAACTCGGCGAGGCCGCTCCTGGTCCGCCAGGGCTGGCGTGCCGTCACCCTGCGTCCGCGCGACCGGCTCGACCTGGTCTGGCAGGACCTCGGCCGCACGAGTGCGCACGCCGCGAGGTCGGGCGGGGCCGCGGACGAGATCCGACCCATCACCCAGGGGACGCGATGACAGGACTCTCGGCCGACGCCCGTCGCGACCTGCCGCTGGCGGGGGTCGCCGCCGCGACGACGTGGCTCACGATGCTGTCGTGGCGCGGGTTCAGCGACCTGTGGGGCCAGTTCCTCGGCCCGCTGATCCTCGTGGCCATCGTGGTAGCGATCGCCGGCACGGTCCTCCGCGCCGCCCCGATCCCGCGCCGGGTCGGCGTGGTGCTCCACGTCCTCGTCATCGCCGTCCTGGTCTGGCTGATGCTCGGCGGCTCGCCGATCCACCCCTTCTCGAGCACCCAGGACCTCGCCGACCGCATCGCCGACGCCTGGAACAGCGCCGAGACGTACCAGCCGCCCATCCCGCCCACGGTGCCGAGCATCGCACCGCTGCTGATCCCGTGCGGGGCCCTCGCCCTGTTCGTGGTGGACCTCCTCGCCTGCTGGCTGCGGCGGGTGCCGCTCGCAGGTCTGCCGCTGCTCGCGGTCTACTGCGTGCCGATCAGCGTGATCGGCGCCGGCGTGTCGTGGGTGGTCTTCCTGCTCGCGGCGTCCGGGTTCCTGCTGATGATGTTCCTGCACGAGTCGGCGCACATCGTCCGCTGGGGCCGGCCGCTCGGCGGGTCCGCTGCGGCCGCTGACCCCAACGGCTTCGGCGTCCGCACCGGTGCCAGCAAGACCAGCGCCACGACGGTGGGCAGTGCCGCGGTCGTGCTCGCGGTGATCCTGCCGCTCTTCATCCCGACCCTGCACCTGGACGGGCTCGGGCTGTTCGGTCCGGGCGGGAGCGGCGACGGTGTGAAGGTCGTCAACCCGGTCGTCGACATGAACCGCAACCTGCACCGGGGCTCGGACGTCCCTCTGCTCACGGTGAAGACCCAGGACCCGAACCCGTCGTACCTGCGGATCGCGGTGCTCACCCAGTTCAACGGCGTGGAGTGGACCAGCGGAAACCGCTCGATCGTCCAGGGCCAGACCGCCGACGGCCTGCTGCGGTTCCCCGAGGAGGGGCTGTCGAACACGGTGCCCACGGACCCGCAGAACTACACCGTCAGGGCCAGCACCGATTTCGACTCGCACTGGCTGCCGACGATGTTCCCGGCGTCGTACGTGAACGCCGTCGGCGACTGGCACTGGGACGCCGGGACCATGGACTTCATCGCCAGCAACGACTCGACCACGACCGCCGGCCTGACCTGGACGATGACCGGTCTCAAGCCGCGGCTGTCGAACTACTCGATGACCAACTCGCTGACCGCGCCGCTGTCCATCCAGGAGCCGTACACCGCGCTGCCGAGCACGCTGCCGAACCTGGTCCGCACCCTGGCGTCGCGCGTGACCAAGGGGGCCAACTCGCGCTTCGAGAGCGCGGTGATGCTGCAGAACTGGTTCCGCAACACCGGGGGCTTCCGGTACAGCCTGAAGCGGGCGGAGGGTGACAGCAACGAGGCACTGCTGCGTTTCCTCGCCGAGGGCAACGGGGGACGCGTCGGCTACTGCGAGCAGTTCGCCGCGGCGTTCGCGGTGATGGCCCGCACCTTGAACATCCCCTCCCGGGTGGCGATCGGCTTCCTGCAGCCCAAGAAGACCGGCAACGACCAGTACGTCTACAGCTCCTACGACATGCACGCCTGGCCCGAGCTGTACTTCCGGGGGTCGGGTTGGGTCACCTTCGAGCCGACCCCCGCCAGCAGCGCCCCCGGCGGTGCCGGAGGCGTGCCGTCGTACACGGTCGACCCGGTGACCAAGCCGTCCAACCCGAAGGACACCCAGAACCCCGGGGGTCGCTTCACCACCGACCCGACCAGCAAGGCGACGTCGGGGATCAACGACACGACGACGAACGGTGACTCCACGTCCTCGGGCGCGAGCGTCCCGTGGATCTGGATCCTGATCGGTTTCGTGCTGCTCGCCGTGCTCGCTGCCATCGCCTTGGTGCCCGGCGCCGTGCGGCGCCGCCGCCGTAGCCGGCGGCTCGACGGTGGCGCGGAGGAGGCGTGGGTCGAGCTGCGTGACACGGCGGTGGACCTCGGTGTCGCCTGGCCGGGGAGCCGGTCGCCGCACGAGACCGGTCACCTGCTCAGCGCGTGGTTCGGACCCGATCCGGACGGCGCCCCACTCGTCCGTCCGCCGCGCGGGCGCGGTCTCGCACCGGGCGCCGAGGACGCGCTCGACCGCATCGTGCTCACCCTGGAGCGCGTGCGGTACGCCCGGTACGCCGACGACACTCCCGGGGCCCTGGCCGGCGACGTCCGCACCTGCATCGTCTCGCTCGAGAACGGCTGCCCGCGGCGCACGTTGCGTCGGGCCCACTGGTTCCCGCGCTCGCTGTGGGGCGGCGGTCGTCGGGCGGCGGCGCGGGCCGACCTCGAGCGCGAGCCGGAGGCCGTGGCGGCCGGCGGCGTGGTCGACCACGTCGGCTGACCCCTCGGCGGCCTGCGAGGACGGCGTCGTCGTCCTGACGTGCGAAAGCCCCGGCGGTGCCGGGGCTCGGGATGCGGTGGTGGGGGGTCAGGCCTCGTCGTCGTGGCGGCGGCGCCAGGGAGAGCCGAACCGATCGAGCATCGACCCCGCCTGCTGACCACCACGGACCGGGGGCTTGTGGGCACTCGACGTACCGCGGAGGGCGGCGAGGCCGACGGTGGCCGAGGCGAGCATGACCACGAAGCCGAGCACGCCGACCAGGGTGATCCGACCGATGGCTCCGGCCATCAGCACACCGACGCCGGCCACGAAACAGACGCCCGCCAGGATGGCTCGGCGCTGGGCGGCGCGGCGCAGGTTGGTGCCGCGAAGGGTGGAGGCGAGCTTGGGGTCCTCTTGGACGAGGGCGCGTTCCATCTGCTCGAGCGCTCGCAGTTCTTCCTCGGAGAGCGGCACGGGAACCTCCCCTCACAGATGACAGCCTCACGGCCAGTGTAAGCAGCCACCCGGGCATCCGGTAGGCAGCCCGATGAAATTGTGACTATCGGATCGGCGAAGACACCTCCCCCGGTTCGGATGAGATCGGGAGAGGTGTTCAGGAGAGCAGGCTGGCCGGCCGGACGGTGCCGGTCCCGAACCTGCGGACGATCCGGTCGGCGGCGCGGTCGGCCTCGGACCAACCGTGGTCGCGCTGGCCGAGGACCAGCTGGCGATGGACGCGCTCGCGCGGCACCAGCCCCTCGAGCCGCACTCCGACCAGCCGGATGCGCGCGCGCTGCAGCCCCAGCGCGTCGTACGACCGGACCGCCTCGTGGAAGACCTCCTGGGTGACGTCGGTGGCCTCGGCGAGGGTGCGCGAGCGGGTGATCGTGGTGAAGTCGGCGAACCGCACGGTGATGGTGACGGTGCGGCCGGCCACACCGGCGACACGCATGCGGGTGGTCACCCGATCGGTCAGCCGGAGCAGCTCGCGGACGATCGCCTCGCGGTCGTCGGTGTCGTGGCCGAAGGTCTCGCTGGCACCCATGGACTTGTCGGGGTCGCCCAGGTAGGTGAAGGAGCTGGCGTTGCGGGCGATCACCTTCCGGTCGTCGATGCCCCAGGCGAGGTCGTGGAGGTGGCGGCCGAGGTGGTCGCCGACCGCGCGCTGGAGGGTGCGGACCGGGGTGTGCGCGATGTCGCCGACGGTGGCCAGCCCGAGTCGGTGGAGCAGCTCGCTGGTCTTCTCCCCCACGCCGTACAGCTCGCCGACGTCGAGGGGGTGGAGCAGCGTGGTCACCGAGGACGGCGCACAGACGAACACCCCGTCGGGCTTGGCCCAGCGGCTCGCCATCTTCGCCATCGTCACCGACGCGGCCACGCCGACCGAGCAGGTGATGCCCTGCTCGTCGTGGATGGTGGCCCGCAGGCGCTCGGCGATCTCGACCGGCGAGCCGAGTCGCCGGGTCGAGCCGCGGACGTCGAGGAACGCCTCGTCCAGCGAGAGCACCTCGACCAGCGGGGTGATCCGGCGGAAGTTCTCCATCACCGACGCCGAGACCGTCGTGAAGGTGTCGAAGTCGGGTGGGACCACCTCGGCGTCGGGGCACATCCGACGGGCGCGGGTCATCGGCATCCCGGATCGGACGCCGGCCTTCCGGGCCAGGTAGTCGGCCGACAGCACGACGCCGCGGTACCCACCGCCGACGATGACCGGGACGTCACGCAGCTCGGGACGGTCGCGGACGACGACACTGGCGTAGAAGGCGTCCATGTCGACGTGCAGGATCGGGGTCTGGGTCACGACGGCACCTCCGACGGCGTACGTCGGAAGGCCGGGACGTCAGGGCCGGTGGGCGAGCAGGTGGAGCTGGGTGGCCAGCGGGAGGTACTCCGGGCGGGTGGCGACGGCCTGCTCCAGCTCGACCAGGGGGGCCGTGGCGCCCGGCTCGAGATCGAGCAGCGAGCCCGGGACGAGATCGGTGAACACCCGGACCGCGTGCACGGTGTCGACGACGAACCCGGCGCCGTTCGCCAGCGCGGTGAGCTCGTCGTAGGTGTGACGGCGACCGGTGCGGCCGCTCGGAGCCACGGGGCCGGTCGGCTCGAGCATCTCCAGCGCCTGCTGGAAGTGGCCGGCCATGGCCCGGGCGATGACGGCGGCGTGACGCTGGGCGACCAGCAGGCTGAGCACTCCCCCGGGCCGCACCACGCGGGCCAGGGTCGCCAGCGCGGCGGCCGGGTCGTCGACGACCTCGAGGACGCCGTGGCACAAGACGACGTCGGCGCTGTCGGGCCCGACGACGTCGAGCAGGCTGGACAGGTCGCCCTGCCGGCCGGTGACCGCCACGTCGTGCTCGCGAGCCCGGCGGTCGAGTGCGGCCAGGGCGTCGGGGCTGGGATCGACCACGGTGACCCGGTGACCGAGCGCACCGACCCGGACCGCGAGGCCACCGGTGCCTCCACCGATGTCGAGGACGTCGCGCGCCCCGTCCTGCACGACGGTCTCGAGCCCGGCCCAGACCACGGCGCTGCGGGCACTGCCGCGGCCGGTCTGTTCGCTCGCCATGTGCCGACCCTAGCCGGGCACGACGGAGGAGTGCCTGGCGTGGGGAGGCAGGTCGAGCGAGCCTGCGAGGTCGGCTCGGCGCGTCGAGACCAAGCCCCGAGTGATCGTGGGGTGGAGCGCGTCTGGTGGTTCATCCGGGGCTCCCGGGGCTGCGGTGCCAGAGCTTGCGGGCAACCTCCTTGACCGCCTCGCCGGGCGGCTTCACATCGGCGTACGGCGACATCTGGAAGCCGCTGGAGTGGACCAGGACCCGGTGGCGGGTGACCTCCTCGAAGGCGGGGACGACGGCCAGGTGGGCGCGGACCGCGTCGAGGCCCTCCTGCTGCCAGCGGGCGTGGAGCTCGGTCAGCGGCCAGGCGCCGGTGGCGCGCAGGGAGATGCCACGGTGACCCGTCCGGCGTACCTCGCCGCGGACCACGAGCAGCCAGGAGCCGAACACGGTCGCGGCGTAGGGACCCTGGGCGTCCTCGAAGAACGTCGCGTCGACCGGGCCGGTGCCGTCGTCGAGGGTCAGGAACACCACGCGCCGGCCGGACCGGACCGGAGGCGTCTGGGTGGCGACCTTGACCCCGGCGACCAGGATCTCGGACCTGCTGCGCTGGCGGAGGAGGTCCTGGCTGCGGACGGCGCCGACGGCGTCGAGGAACTCGGCGTAGGTGTCGACGACGTGACGGCTGGCGTCGAGACCGAGGATCTCCAGCTCGGCGCGCATCCGTTCCTCGGCGTTCATCTCGGGCAGTCCGCTGACGTGCTCCCGCGGCTCGTCACCGAGGTCGAGGGTCAGCTGCACCGAGGTGACCGGGCGCGGGTCGGCGGCGGCCCGGGACTGGGCGGCCGCCTTGGCCCACACCCCCTGGCTGGCCAGTGGGTGGCGCTCGAGCGGGACCGAGCCCACGCGGGCACCGGAGTCGGTACTGGTGCGGGCGGCGGCCTCCTCGACGCGGAAGTAACACGGCCGAGGCGCCGGCGTACCACTGTTCCT
>Ga0157372_10001783_pt1 | contig 23363 bp, 23 predicted proteins | sample C55metaG_FD_115307 | JGI IMG/M metagenome (GOLD analysis project Ga0157372, IMG submission 115307) | Corn rhizosphere microbial communities from Kellogg Biological Station, Michigan, USA - C5-5 metaG | ecosystem: Host-associated > Plants > Roots > Rhizosphere > Soil | place: USA: Michigan... | reverse complement strand
GGCGCTGCACCGCGCCAACCGGGCGCTGCACCGCGCCAACCGGGCGCTGCACCGCGCCAACCGGGCGCTGCACCGCGCCAACCGGGCGCTGCACCGCGCCAACCGGGCGCTGCACCACGTCACGCCGAAAGCTGGACCAGCGGCGCGACCGATACTGACCCCGCGGAAACCACATTCACCGGCAAATTTTCATGTCCCACCCCGTCCGTGACTGTCGACGTCCCGTGCGATCCGACCGCACGGGAGGTTTGCGTTCCAATCCCGAGCAGGCCAGCCGATGACATGGCGGCGCGTGCATCGTCCATCCTTCGATGCTACGCTCCCTCCGCTCCGCGCTCGCCATCCTGGCGGTGCTCGCTCCCCCCGCCCACGCGCAGCTCGTCGTGCGCGTCGAATCCAACGGCGCCGCCGTGTACGGCGCCGAGGTCGCGGTCTGGTCCGACTCCGGACGTCTGGCCGTGGGACGTACGGACGGTGCGGGAATCCTCCGGCTGCCCGTCTCGCGCGACAGGACGCCGATCGCCTTCATCACCGCGCGACGCGTCGGCTTCTCGCCTGGCCGGTTGTCGGCTCCGGCCGCGGACTCCGTGACCCTGTGGCTGACCCAGCGGACTGCGGAACTGCCCACGGTCGCCGTAACTTCACGACCACTGCGTTGCCCCGCGGAGTCCGACGGAGAGGCGGTAGCGCTCTGGCGCCGCGCCGCCGCGCGGTACACCGCGGGGCAGGACACGATGCCGTTCAGCTATCTCGGCTCGGTGGCAGAGGAATCGGTGTCGCCTGACGAGCGCGGCTACGGTGATCTGCCGACCCAGCGAATCCTTGGCGGCGTGGTATTGTGGGCGAAGAACGAGCCTGCCTTCGGCGGCGCGCATTCGTACCTGTACGGCACCTACCATCCCCCGTTCGGACCGTCGTACGAGAAATGGACGTATCCGGCCATTCACGGATCCGCCGCCGGCCTGTTCGCCAGCGCGATTTTCGGCGTGCAGCATTCCTTCGTCGTCCTCGGCCATTCCGGCGAGGCGACCACGCTCGGTTTCTGCGCTCGCACACGCTCCAGCCCAGACATCGACGGCGAGCTGGAGATAAGCTCCGACACCTCGATGCTGGGCGCACGCTGGTCGTTTCGCGTGCCACATCATGCGGACGACGCCGGTGGGGAGGCGACGTTCGGTGTGGCACGGCTCGACGGAGCGCGCTACCTCGTTGCCGTTCGCGGATCCGAGTGGCGACGCGTGCGGCGGGACCTGTTCGACCAGAGGCGCTACGTGCTCGACGCGTGGAAGTTCGGTCACACCCCTGATCAGGCGTGGCTCGGCACCTGGCACGCGAACGGAGATCGGAGCGGCGCACCGTAAGACGCGGCTATGACGGTGCTGCACCTCGGCAACTTCTCATAATGAGGTCGGCGAGGCATATTCCCGGCATGCCCTCCCGCCAGACCACCGTCCTCGACGCGCGCGCCATGGATCGCGTGCTGCGACGGATGGCCGACGAGATCGTCGAGAACAACAACGGTACCGACGACCTGATCATCGTCGGCATCCAGCGCCGCGGCGTCCAGCTCGCCGGCCGCATCGTCCGCTACATCAACGACCGCGAGAAAGTCGATGTCCCGAGCGGGGCGCTCGACATCACGCTCTATCGCGATGACCTGCAGACCGTCGGCCCGCGTCCCGTCGTCGGTCCCACCGACCTGCCGTGGGCGATCGACGGCAAGCATGTCATCATCGTCGATGACGTCCTCTACACGGGCCGCACGGTCCGCGCGGCGCTCGACGAGCTGGCCGACTTCGGCCGGCCGAAGCGCATCGGGCTCGCCGTGCTGATCGACCGTGGTGGACGCGAGCTCCCGATCCAACCCGACGTCGTCGGCAAGGCGGTCGAGATCGCGCGAGGAGAGCGCATCGACGTGTTCGTCGAGGAGCTCGACGGCAAGGACGCTGTCGTCGTCGCCGCCACCGGGGACGCGTGAGCGGAGTCGGCGCACTCGGCAAGGACCTGCTCGGGCTCGAGGATCTCTCGGGCGATCAAATCCGTCTCATCCTCGACACCGCCGAGCCGTTCAAGGAGATCAGCGAGCGCGCGATCAAGAAGGTGCCGACGCTGCGCGGCTCGACGATCGTCAACCTGTTCTTCGAGGCGTCCACCCGCACGCGCGTCTCGTTCGAGTTTGCCGAGAAGCGGCTCTCGGCCGACACCGTGAACGTCGCGTCGAGTGGCTCCAGCGTCAGCAAGGGCGAGACGCTGGTGGACACGGCGCGGAACCTCGAGGCGATGCGGATCGACATGGTGGTGATCCGCCACGGCGCGTCGGGCGCGGCGCGCTTTCTCGCCGAGCGGATCGAGAGCAACGTCATCAATGCGGGCGACGGTACCCACGAGCATCCCACGCAGGGCCTGCTCGACATGCTCACCCTGCGCGACAACTTCGGCCATCTCGACGGCCTCAAGATCTGCATCTGCGGCGACGTCCTGCACTCGCGCGTCGCGCGCTCGAACATCTGGGGCCTGCGGAAGATGGGCGCCGAGGTCGCCGTGTGCGGGCCGCGCTCACTCCTGCCCAACGCGATCGGCGAGATGGGCGTGACGGTCTTCGAGCACATCGAGGACGCCATCCAGTGGGCGGATGCGCTGAACATCCTCCGGCTCCAGCTCGAGCGAATGCAGGCCGGCTACATCCCGTCGCTGCGCGAGTACAACCGCGTGTTCGGCGTGTCGCGCGAGCGGCTCGAGCGCGCGCCGAAGGACCTGCTCATCCTCCACCCAGGCCCGATGAATCGCGGCGTCGAGATCGACTCCGATGTCGCCGATGGCCCCCACAGCGTGATCCTCAACCAGGTGACGAACGGCGTGGCTGTCCGCATGGCGGTGCTCTATCTCCTCGCCGGCGGCAAGCCGGAGCTCGCGGAAGCGGCGAAGGGAGGCGGTCGATGACCACCCCCGCCACCCTGCTGCGCGGCGGTCGAATCGTCGACCCATCGCAGAACCATGATGCGGTCGGCGACCTGCTTCTCGTCGATGGCAAGGTCGAAGCCATCGGCCGCGTCGGGGAAGTGCGCCGCGACGGTGATGCGCTGGAGACGATCGACTGTTCAGGCCTCATCATCTCGCCGGGCTTCGTCGACGTGCATTGTCACCTGCGCGAGCCGGGCCGTGAAGAGGTCGAGACGATCGCGTCCGGTGCGCGGGCCGCGGCTGCCGGCGGATTCACCGCCGTGTGCGCCATGCCCAACACCGACCCGGTCACCGACAACCAGGCGGCGGTGGGCTTCATCATCCGCCAGGCGACTCGCGCCGGCGCGGCGCGCGTGTACCCGATTGGCGCGATCTCCATCGGCGAGCAGGGAAAGACCCTCGCGGAATTCGGCGAGATGGTGAGCGCCGGCGCTGTTGCCGTGAGCGACGATGGCAAGCCGGTGGTCAGCGCGCAGCTCATGCGCACCGCGCTCGAGTACGCGCGCACCTTCGGCATCCCCGTCGCCGATCACTGCGAGGAGCCCACGCTCGCCGCCAACGGCGCGATGAACGAAGGCATCGTCAGCGCGCGGCTCGGCCTCAAGGGGATTCCCGCCGAGGCCGAAGAGATCATGGCGATCCGCGACATCCTCCTCGCCCGTCGCACGGGTGGCCACATTCACCTCTGCCACATGAGCACGCGCGGCTCGGTGGAGCTGATCCGGTGGGGCAAGGAGCGCGGCATCCACGTCACGGCGGAAGTATGTCCGCACCATCTTTCCCTCACGGAAGAGGCGGTCGAGGGGTACGACACCAACGCGAAGATGAACCCGCCCCTTCGCACGGCGGACGATGTCGCCGCGCTGCAGGAGGCGGTCAAGGATGGCACGATCGACCTCATCGCCACCGACCACGCACCGCACCACTACGACGAGAAGGAGCGCGAGTTCGCCGACGCGCCGAACGGCATCGTCGGCCTGGAGACGGCGCTCGCCGTCAATCTCACCTGGCTCGTGCACGGCGGTGTGATGGACATCACCACGCTCATCGAGCGCATGTCGTGCGCGCCGGCACGGGTCTTCCGGCTGGATGGCGGAACGTTGCGTCGGGGCAGCGTCGCCGATGTCACCGTGTTCGATCCCGATGCCGAGTGGACGGTGGACCCGGAGCGATTCGTCTCCAAGGGAAGGAACAGCCCGTACGCAGGGCGAACGCTGCGCGGCCGCGTCGAGCTGACGGTGGTCGACGGCCGCGTCATCCACCGGCGACAGCACTGATCGCCTCGGCGCTGCATGGACGCGGCGCCGAGGCGCGTTATCTTGGAGCGCGGCGGGCTCCCATCCTTCCCGCCCGCAGAATGCAGTCACCGAGGGACGATGAGCGACGAACTTCCACGCGACGATGCGGCGGACGGCGATGCTCGACCGGTTGAAGGCGCTTCACCGGTGAGCGCCGTCGGCGCGCTCATGGAGGAGCGACGCCGCTTCGAGAGCTGGCTCGCCGCGCTCGATGCGCGCCGTGCCGAGACGCCGAAGCATGTCTTCACGCGCGTCCATGCCGACTACACCGCGCGGCTCGAGGCGGTGATCCAGCGGATGGTGTCGCACACCGATGGGCTGCGAGCCGAGCTCACCACGCTCACGACCCGCATCGCCTCGCTGGAGGAGCAGCAGCATCGCGCCCGCGACGAGCGCGCGGAGGCTGAGCTGCGCGCCCACGTCGGCGAACTCACCGAGAACGCCTGGACCGAGCTCGCGGCGGCGAGCGATGCGACCATCGCGTCACTGGCTGCGCAGCACGATGCGGCCGTCGAGGACCTGCGGCGCACGAAGGAACTGCTTGCCGACGCCGAGCGCCCGCCGACGCCGCCCACGTCGGCGCCGGTACAGCCGGCCGCCGCACCGGCTCCCGCGCAGCAGCCAGCGGAATCCGTCGTAGCGCCCGTCCCCGACACCGCGGAAGGATCGGCGCACGTGCCGGACGCCGAGCCACCCGCGGCCGACGTGTCATCCGCGGCCGGAGCAGGGACACCTGAGCAGCCCGCCGCGACCGCGAAGTCCGGGAATGGCTCGTTCGACGAGCTCGCGTTCCTGCAGTCCGTCGTCGATGTCGCCAATGGCGGCCCGCCCACGACATCCGCGCCGAGCGCGCCGGTTCGCCCCGAGACGGCCTCGAACGCTGCGCAGCCGCAGTCTCCGCCCGGACCAGCCGGGTCCGCCGTGCCTCGACGAGAGCCATTCGTCGCCCGCAAGCCGGAGCCGCGGCCGGAAGAGCGCATCCAGAAGCAGGGTGAGGGCGCCGTGCCACTGATTCAACCGAAGCAGGGCAATCGCGGCTCACTTGCCGCCAACATCAGCGGCAACAACCCGATCGTCCTCCGTGACAAGCCGAATGAGTCGGCGAAGACGCTCAAGTGCGCCGAGTGCGGCGCGATGAACTACCCGACGGAGTGGTACTGCGAGCGATGCGGAGCGGAGCTGGCGTCGCTGTAGCGTGACGTCAGCGTGCGAACGAGCGGGAACGAAAGAAGGTCAGAGCGTGAGCTCTGACCTTCCGAATTCCAGCAACCCTGCATCCCGGCGTCAGGCCGTCGCGGCCTTCGCCATCTTGCTCTTCTGGCGGGCGGCGAGGTTCTTGTGCACCAGGCCCTTGCGGGCGGCGCGGTCGAGGAGGCTCACGGCCTGCGTCCGCTCTTCGGCGGTTGCGGTCGGCGCCTTCGCCTTCTTGAGCGCGGTGCGGAGCGCGGAACGCTGCGCGCGGTTGCGCACGGTCGCGGCGCGCGACTTCCGCATGTTCTTCTTCGCGGATGCGATATTCGGCACGTAATTCTCCAGAAATTCAATAGTGTTCGCGATTGTCGCGAGCCCTCAACGTATCCGGCGGTGGAAGCGAAGTCAAGCTGGCACAGCGCTTTACTCTCCTCCGGGCCCCGGCTACCTTACGCCCGTTGCGCACCCCTGGCTCGCAGGGAGCGCGTGCCCCTCGCCGGCGCCTGTTGCATACTCTCCAGACCATCCTGCTCGTCGGGCCGGTGCTGCTCTTCTCGGTCATCGCGCACGAGATCGCGCATGGCTACGTCGCCCTCCTCCAGGGCGACCGGACGGCCCTCGATGCGGGCCGACTCAGCTGGAACCCGGTCAAGCATATCGACTTCTTCATGACGATCCTCCTCCCGCTCATCATGATCCTCGGATCCATGGCGGTCGGAGGGCCGGCGGTCGTGCTCGGCGGCGCGAAGCCCGTACCGGTCGATCCGCGCAACTATCGCCATCTCCGTCGCGGCGACATCCTCGTCTCCCTCGCCGGGGTCGCCACGAACCTGCTCGTCGCCATCGCCTGCGTCGGCCTCATTGCCCTCGCCGGCGGCCTCGCCCGCACCGCGCCGTCGCTCGAGGTGACGCTCGGCATCCTGCAGGCGATGTTCGTCTACGGCATCCTGCTCAATGCCGTCCTCATCGCGTTCAACCTGCTTCCCATCCCGCCGCTCGATGGCTCGCACGTCGTCAAGTACCTGCTGCCGCGCCCGCTCGCGCAGCGCTACGTGCAGTTCGGGCGGTACGGCATCGTCGTGCTGATCCTGCTCTTGAGCTTCGGCCAGCGGGCGCTGGACCTCTGGCTCACGCCCGCGTTCACTGGCGCCCAGCACGCGCTCGGATTCGTTGGCGCGTCCATCCTCCCCACGGCGGCGCAATGGTTGAAGTGAGCGACGCGCCGTTCGGCACCGACGTCGTCGCGGCGAGCGGCGAGGCGCCGCCGGCGTCCTTCGTCATCGAGCTGACGGAATTCTCTGGCCCGCTCGACCTGCTCCTCTCGCTCATTCGCGAGGAGCAGGTGGACATCTACGACATCCCGATCGCGCGCGTCGCCGAGCAGTTCCTGGCGCGCATCCGCACCCTCCAGCTCAACGAGGCCGCCGACTACCTCGAGATGGCGGCGCGCCTGCTGCGCATCAAGGCGCAGATGCTCCTCCCGCGCGCCGAGGGTGACGAGGCGTGGGACGACCCGCGTGCCGAGCTCGTTCGCCGGCTGCTCGAGTACCAGCAGATGCGCGAGGTCGTCGACGTCCTCGAGCGGGCGGGCGAGGAGCGCCGCAGCCGCTTTGCCCGCGCGTACCTGCCCCAGGCGCCCGCGCCGCCGGAAGCCCCGCTCGCCCTGTCACTTGGCGAGCTGCTCGCCGCCGTGGATCGCATCCTTCGCGTGACGAAGGATCCGGCGATCCACGACGTGGTAGCGCGCTCGCTCGACGTGCCGGGCGCGATCACCGTCATCCGTGCGCTGCTCACGCTGCGTGCGCATGCGCGCTGGACCGACATCGTGGAGCCCGGCGCCGAACCATGGCAGGTGCTGTCCACCCTGCTCGGATTGCTCGAGATGGCCAAGCTCGGCGAATGCCGCGTGCTTCAACCCCGACCATTCGCCAACGTGGAGATCACTCGTGACGCCGCTAGCGAAGCTGCTTGAGGCGGCGCTGTTCGCCAGCGCTCGTCCCATTCCCGCCGACGAGTTGCTCGCACTCGATCCGGATGCGTCGAAGGCGGCGGTGGCCGCCGCGCTCGACGAACTGCGTGAGCACTACGACGTCGATGGACATGGTGTGGAGCTCGTGGAAATCGGCGGGGGGTGGCAGATCCTCACCCGCGCCGAATACACCGAGGCCATCGAGCGCGCGCAGCTCGCGTCGCGCCCGCAGCGCCTCAGCGCCGCCGCGCTCGAGACGCTCGCCCTGATCGCGTATCGCCAACCGATCGGACGCGCCGAGATCGAGGAGATCCGTGGCGTATCGGTGGGGAGCGTGCTCAAGTCGCTCCACGAGCGTGGCCTGATCGACGTCGTCGGCCGCGGCGAGGGGCTGGGCCGTCCGCTGCTCTACGGGACGACGTCCATCTTCCTCGAGTACTTCGCCCTGCGCCACCTGGAAGAGCTGCCGCGCTCCGACGAGCTGGCCATCGCGCTCCGCGCCGAGCCGCGCGCACTCTGATGTCCGAGCCGATGCGAATCCAGCGCGCCCTCGCGCGGGCCGGCGTCCTCTCGCGACGCAAGGCCGAAGAGCTGGTCGCCAACGGGCGGGTCACCGTCAACGGCACCGTCGCCCAGGTGGGCCAGACCGTCGATCCCGATCGGGACGTCATCATGGTGGACGGCGACCGGATCGGTGCGCCGGCGCCCACGGAGTGGTTCGTGCTGAACAAGCCGGCCGGCGTCATCACGTCTCGTCATGATCCGGAGGGCCGACGCACCGTGTTCGACCTGGTGCCCGCGCGACCGGGGCTCACGTACGTGGGACGACTGGACTTCCTCACCGAGGGGGTGCTCCTGCTCACCACCGACGGCGCAGCCGCCCACCGGCTCACCCACCCGAGTCACGAGGTGGAACGCACGTACGTGGCGTCGGTGCTCGGCGAGGGCGACCGGGCCGCCGAGGAGGCGAAATTCGGCGTCGAGCTCGAGGACGGCCTCGTCACGCCGCGGAAGGTGCGCGCCGAGAAGATCGGCCGCGGGCGCTGGGAGCTCAGCATCACGCTGAGCGAGGGACGGAACCGGGAGGTCCGTCGTCTATGTGAGGCGCTTGGTCTCCAGGTGGACCGGCTCATCCGCATCAAGTTCGGGCCGGTCGAGCTGGGGGATCTCGCCAGCGGGCGTGTGCGCTCGCTCACTCGCCGCGAATTGACGGCGCTGGAGAAACTGTAGGCGGTTCGCAGGGTATCGGCTGGGCGCGACCGCACGCGACGGCATTTGTTCGTCCTTCACCAAGAGAACCTCGTGGCCACTCAAGCTTCCTCGACCGCCGACGCCCGTCTCATCCAGGACGTGAGCAGCCAGGTCGCCCTGCGCGTCGTCGGCCAGGAGTACATGATCGACCGGTTGCTCATCAGCCTCCTGACCGGTGGTCACGTGCTGCTGGAGGGCGTGCCCGGCCTGGCGAAGACGCTCACGGTCCGCACCCTGGCGGAGACAATCTCGACGAGCTTCTCGCGCATCCAGTTCACCCCGGACCTCCTGCCCGCTGACGTCGTCGGCACGCAGATCTACGATCAGTCCACCGGGCAGTTCATGGTGAAGAAGGGTCCGATCTTCGCCAACATCATCCTCGCCGACGAGATCAACCGCGCGCCGGCCAAGGTGCAGGCCGCACTGCTCGAGGCGATGCAGGAGAAGCAGGTCACGATCGGTGGTACGACGTACCTGCTCGAGGAGCCCTTCCTCGTGCTGGCGACCCAGAACCCGATCGAGCAGGAAGGCACGTATCCGCTGCCCGAAGCGCAGGTCGACCGGTTCATGCTCAAGCTCCGCGTCGGCTATCCAACGCGCGACGAGGAGCGTGAGATCATGCGTCGCATGGCGAGCGGCCACGCGATCCCGATCCAGCACGTCGCCACGCCCGAAGCGATCCTCGAGGCGCGCGCCCGGATCGCCGACCTGTACATGGACGATCGCATCGTGGACTACATCGTCGACCTCGTCCATGCGACGCGCGAGCCGAAGGCCGCGGGCCTCGAGGACCTCGTGCCGCTGATCGAGTTCGGCGCCAGCCCTCGTGCCACGATCGCGTTGGCGCAGGCGTCGCGCGCACACGCCTTCCTGCGTGGCCGCTCGTTCGTCACTCCCGATGACGTGAAGGCCATCGCCCCCGATGTCCTGCGTCACCGCGTGCTCACGACGTACGAGGCGGAAGCGGAAGAAGTGACGAGCGACGACATCGTCACCCGGGTGCTGGCGCGCGTCGAGAGCCCGTGACCGTCGAGAGCCCGCGGCCCGCACGCGCGGGCGTCCCGCCGGAGATCCTCCGGCAGGTCAAGCTGCTCGAGCTGCGCACCCGGGGACTCGTCAACTCGCTCTTCAGCGGCGAGTACCGCTCCGTGTTCAAGGGGCAGGGCATGGAGTTCTCCGAGGTGCGCGAGTATCAGGCGGGGGACGAGGTCCGGTCCATCGACTGGAACGTCACGGCGCGCATGCGCAAGCCGTACGTCAAGCGTTACATCGAGGAGCGCGAGCTCACGGTGATGCTCTGCGTCGACCTGTCCGGCTCCGAGCGGTTCGGCACGCGCAAGCGGTTCAAGAGCGAGCTCGCCGGCGAGCTCGCCGCCGTGCTCGCGATGTCGGCCATTCGCAACAACGATCGCGTGGGTGCGGTGCTGTTCACCGATCGCATCGAGCACGTCGTGCCGCCGCGGAAGGGGCGTCGCCACGCGCTGCGCCTCATGCGTGACCTGCTCGCTTTCGAGCCGGTGGGTACGGGCACGGACCTCGCCGGCGCGCTCGAGTACACGGGTCGCATGCTCGCGCACAAGTCGATCATCTTCGTCGTCTCCGACTTCCAGGCGCCGGACCTGGAGCAGCCGCTCAAGCTCCTCGCCCAGCGCCACGACGTCGTCGCCGTCACGGTGGACGATCCCTCCGAGCAGGTGCTTCCCGACCTCGGCCTCGCGCGGTTCGTGGATCCCGAGACTGGCATGACACTCGACGTCGACACGAGCGACCCGGACGTGCGGGCGCGCTTCGCCGCCGCCGTCGAGGAGGAACTGGGCGCGCGCCGCCATCTCCTGCGCCGCCTCGCGATCGACGAGATCCCGATTCACACCGACGGTGGCGTGGTGGATCCGCTGATCAAGTTCTTCCGGGCGCGCGAGACGCGCTCGCGCCGGCGGTGAGGCCCGTGCGAACGCTCCAGCCACTCGTTGCAGCCGCGATGCTCTCCGCGGCAGCGGCGCTGCCCGGTGCTGCGCGCGCGCAGCGGCCGACCCGCATTCCCGTGCAGGCGGGCGCGGTCGTCGACCGTGACTCCGTCACGGTGGGCGACCTCGTCCACCTCGTCGTGCGCGTGCGCGCCCCTCGCGGCGCCACGGTGAACTTCCCGTCGGCCGTCGACTCGCTCGGCCCGGTGCAGTCGCTCCAGCCACCCACCGTGCGCGACGGCAGCGACACGCTCGACTACACCGACCGCGTCGCCACATACACGGTCGCCGCTTGGGACGTCGGCGTGCAGCCGATCCGCCTCGGGGACGTGCTGGTGCAGACCGATGACGACGAGCGGACCGTACAGCTCACGCTGCCGTCGCTCATCGTACGCAGCGTGCTGCCCGCGGACTCCGCGCTTCGCGTCCCCAAGCCGGCGCGCCCGCTGCTGCCCGTGCGCGCCCCGATTCCCTGGTGGTGGTGGCTGCTCGCCGCCCTTGCCGCGGTCGCCATCGGCCTCGGTCTCTGGTGGTGGCATCGTCGCCGCTCCCGCTCGCTCCCACCGCCCGGTGACCCCTACGGCGACGCCGAGCACGAGTTCGATCGCATCGAGAAGCTGCGCCTCGTGGATGCCGGTGAGCCCGGCCGACATGCTGCGCTCATGACGGACGTGCTGCGGCGATACCTGGCCGAGCGGGTGGAGCGCGCGACGCTCGCGCTCACGAGTGTGGAGCTGCTGGCGGCGGTGCGCGGTGAACCCGGTGTGCCGTACGATCGACTTCAGCGACTCCTCGCCGCCGTGGACGCCATCAAGTTCGCGCGGGCGCCAGTCTCGCCGTCGGAAGCCCGCTCGTTCGGCAACGAGGCGCGCGAGATCGTGCGCGTGGAGCACCAGCATGCGCTCGCCGTGCAGGCCGCGGCCGAGGCGGCGAGCCGTCAGGGGAAGGCCGCATGATGAGCCTCGGTCACGTCGAGTTCGCGTCGCCATGGTGGCTGCTGCTGCTGCTGCTGCTCCCCGTCTGGTGGCTGCTCGCGCGGCGTCGGCGGCCGGCGGCGATCGTCTTCTCCCGCGTCGCCATCCTCGCGCGCGGGCCCCGCGCCGGTCGGGCGCTGGCGCGCACGCTGGCGCTGCTGCGCAACCTCGCGCTCGCGTGCGGGGTTCTCGCCCTGGCGCGTCCGCGCTCCGGCGCGCGCGCCGAGACGAGCACGAGCGAAGGGATCAACATCGTCATCGCCTTCGACATCTCGAGCTCGATGCTCGCGCAGGACTTCCAGCCGCAGAACCGGCTCGAGGTGGCGCGCGAGAAGATCAAGGACTTCGTGTCGGCGCGGAATCACGACCGCATCGGCATCGTCGCCTTCAGTGGTGAGGCGCTGACCCAGGTGCCGCTCACCACGGATTATCCCGTCGTCCAGGCGGCGCTCGACAACCTGCAGCCCGGTCAGCTCGAGGACGGCACGGCCATCGGCACGGCCATCGCCACCGCCGCCAACCGGCTCAAGGATGCACCGGGCAAGTCGAAGGTGCTCGTGCTGCTCACCGATGGCGTGAACAACCGCGGCTCCATCGACCCCCGCACCGCCGCGCGCGCCGCGTCGCAGTTCGGCATTCGCATCTACGGCATCGGCGTCGGCACCGAGGGCATGGCGCCGGTGCCGGTGGGTCGCGGACTGTTCGGTCTCCGCTACGAGATGCAGCGCGTCGAGATCGACGATGCGCTGCTCACCGACATCGCCAACGCGACCGGCGGACGCTACTTCCGCGCCCGGGATCCCGCGGCACTGCAGCGCATCACCGAGCAGATCGACGCGCTCGAGCGCAGCCCGGTGCGGAGTCGCACCTATGTCCGCTACACCGAGCTGTTCCGCTGGCCGCTTGGCGCGATGCTCGTCGCGCTCGCCGCGGAGCTGCTGCTCCTCGCCTGGAAGGGGCCGCTGCCATGAACCTCTCCATCGATCCGCGCGTGATCGAGCATCCGTGGCTGCTGCCGCTCGCCATCGTGCTGCCCGTGCTGTTCGTGCTCCTGCTGCGGCGTTCGCGTCGCCAGCGCCAGCAGCGCCTCGCCCGACTTGGCACGCTGGACGTCGTGCGCCGGCTCGTGCCGGCGACCGCGCTCATCGGCAGCGGCTGGCGTGCGACCCGGCTCGGTCTCGCCGCGGCGTTCGCCGGCATCGCCATCGCCGGCCCGCGCTGGGGGTTGGAGCGCGCCACCGTTCGGTCCACCGGCGTGGACATGGTGATCGCCGTGGACGCGTCGCTCTCGATGCTCGCCACCGACGTGCAGCCCAGTCGCCTCGAGCGCGCGAAGCAGGAGATTCGCCGCCTGCGTGCGCTGAGCCCCGGCGACCGCGTCGGCCTGCTTGCCTTCGCTGGGCGCAGCTATGTGCTCTCGCCCATCACGGTGGACGAGGGCGCCCTCGATCTCTTCCTCGACAACCTCGATCCGAGCGTGGTGGGGCAGGCGGGCAGCTCCCTCTCCGCCACGATCGCGCAGGGCACCAACCTGCTGTCGCTCACCAAGAGCGGAGCCGACCGCGCGCTCGTCGTGATGTCCGACGGTGAGGCGTTCGAGCTCCGCGATGATGTGGTTGCGGCCGCGAAGCGGGCCGCGGAGCAGAACGTGCACCTGGTCACGGTGGGCTTCGGCACCCAGCAGGGGACCACGATTCCCGTCACCGAGAACGGGCGCGTGACGACGAAGAAGGATGAGAACGGGCAGACGGTGATCACTCACTACAATCCCGAGCTTCTCCGGGCGGCGGCGGAGGCGGGCAACGGCACCTTCATTCCGGCCGAAGCCACGGACAAGGCCGCGCGCATCAAGGCCGCGCTCTCCGCACTCCGGCGGCAGGCGCGCACCACGGAGACAGGCGAGAACCTCACGCCGCGCTTCCAGTGGTTCCTGCTCCCCGCCGTGCTGCTGCTCTGGCTCGACACGGTGCTTGGCGGACGGCGAGGTCGGCGGAAGCGCCGCGCGGCCGCGGCCGAAACGGCGCTGGCCGCCGCGATGCTCGGCGTGATCACGCTCAGCGGCTGCGCGCCCCGAGGCTTGGCCGTGGACGCGGCCGCGGCGTACGCCGGCAAGGACTACGATCGAGCGGCCGCGCTCTTCGCCGAGGCGGCGCACACCGACCGATCACCGGGATCGTTGTACAACTTCGGCACGGCGCTGCTGGCCGATGATTCCGTGACCGCTGCCGTGGTCGTGCTCGACAGCGCCGCCGAAAAGGCGGATGACGAGACGCGCTATCGGGCGCGATTCAACTCCGGCCTCGCCTCGCTCATTCCCGGCCTTGCCGCGAAGGCCGACTCCGGCTCGGCCGATCTCGACAAGGCCCTCGCGTCGTACAAGCGCGTGCTGCTCCAGCGGCCGAACGATCTGGATGCCAAGTGGAACTACGAGCTCGCGCTGAGGAAGAAGAAGCAGGGCGGCGGCGGGGGCGGCGGGGGCCAGTCGAATTCCTCACCGTCACCATCGTCGCAGGAGCCCAAGCCGCAGCCGACGCTGGCCCAGCGCCAGGCCGAGCAGCTGCTCGGCAGCGCCGAGCGCGAGGAGCGTGACGTGCAGAGCCGCAAGCAGAAGCAGAGCCGGCAGGAGCCACCGCCGGGCGGCAAGGACTGGTAGCTCGACGTGTTCGCCCTTGCCCTCGTGGCGCAGATTGCCGTCGTGGCAAACGCGCCCCCGTCGGTGGTCGCCTGTGCACCGTTCGACGTCAGCGTCGCCGCGCGAGCGCCCGGCGCGGTCGCGCCGAGGATCACCCTGCCGTCGACCTCCGGAGTGCAGCTCCTCGCCTCGCGCGTCACGTCGCGCGTCGAGCAGTTCGGCGGCGGTGTTGCGTCGGCGCTTACCGAAGCGACGTTCACGATTGCCGTGAAGGGAAGCGGGCGCGTTGCACTTCCTCCATTCGTCGCGACCGCGGGATCGATGCGCGCGTCCGGCGCCACGACGCCAGTCGACATCCGTCCCGCTGATGATGCCCCGCCGCGCGTGCTCGTCCGCGCGCGGCTCGATCCCGATCGTGACTCGGTGTTCGTCGGCGAACAGCTCGACTACGTCGTCGAGATGCAGCTGAACGGGACGGCGCGTGAACGGCTCCGTCGGAATCCGACCTTCTTTCCTCCCGAGATGCCGGGCGTGCTGGCGTATGACCTCGCCGCGTCCCCGAAGCCACGTCGCGCTGGCTCGAACTGCTTCCAGACGCTCACCTACCGTCGCGCTCTCTTTCCGCTCTTCGCCGGCGCGACCACCATCGCACCCGCGACGCTCACGTACTCACTTCCCGTCTCGACGTCGTTCTTCTCGCGCGAGGAGAGCTTCGAGCTGCACACCGACAGCGTGCGCTTCGTGGCCGTGGAGCCGCCCGCCGTCGGGCGACCAGCTGGGTACATCGGCGCGGTCGGGCAGGTGTCGACGTCCGCGCAACTCGCCACGACAAGCGCCCGCATGGGTGATCCGGTCCTGCTCACCTTGCGCCTGGAGGTGATCGGAAACGTGAAGCTGATGCCGCGACCCGTGCTCACGCTGCCCTGGGCCACCGTCGCCCTCGGCGACGAGCGCGTGAGCGTGGACTCCACGGCGCCGCAGGTACGCGGGACGAAGGAGTTCGACTGGCTGCTCACGCCCCGCCGCGCGGGACCGCTCGTCGTGCCGGCGATCCGCTATCCGTTCTTCGATCCATCCCGCGTCGCGTACGACGTGGCCGTCACGGATTCGCTCGCGCTCGACGTTGCCAGCGCGAGCCTCGCCGCGAGTGACAGCGTGCGCCATGCGCCGTTCACGATCCGCGCCGTGCTGCGCGAGGAGCACCGCTCCCCGCTTCCGGCGCGTGGCTGGTTCTGGGCGCTGCTCGCGCTCGCTCCGGCGCCGGCGGCGCTGCGGCGGGTGCGGATTCGTCGTCGTCGGCGCACCCGGCGTCGCCCTGCGCTGCACCAGCTTCGCGCGCTCGTCAGGGATCCGGCGGCCTCCGCGCGCGATGTTCGCCGGACGTTCGTCGACGCGCTCGGCGAGCGGGTGCCCGCACTGGCCGGCGGCGTGTCCAGCACCTCGCTGGCCCGTGCGCTCCGCCGCGCTGGCGTGACGGACGCCACTGCCGAGCGCGCGGCCATCATCCTCGCTGAACTGGACGTCGCCGCCTACTCGAGCGCCAGCGCGGCGACGCCGCCGCTGATCGCGCGTGCCCTCGCGGCGGCGCGGGAGGTCGACGCCGAAGCCGTGCGGCCGACCGGCTCGCGTACCGCGGCGAAGGTCCTGCTCGCCGCGGCCCTGGGCCTTGCCGTGAGCCAGGGCGACGCGATGCCCGAGCCCCTCACGCGCGCGTTCGAGCAGGGCGTCCGCGCGTACCAGCACGGCGATTTCGGCAGCGCCGAACGCCTCTTTGCGCGCGTGGCGTCGCGGGCCCCACGCGCCGCGGATGCGTGGGCCAACTATGGAACCGCCGCGTGGGCGCGCGGTGACACGGCGCACGCGGCCGTGGGGTGGCAGCGCGCACTGCGGCTGGATCCGCTCGACCGCGAAGTGCGCGACCGGCTCGATGCCGTGCAGCCCACCGCGCTCGGCGATGCGGCGTACGTTCCGCCCGTGCCGATCGATCCAGCGGCCGCAGCGGCGCTCGCTCTCTGGCTCGCGGCGTGGCTCCTGCTCGCGCTGCCCGCGTCGCGACGTCCACCGCTCGCGCATCCCGCGGTCGGCGGCGCGCTCACTCTCGCGTTGCTCCTCCTTGGCACGGCACTCGAGCTGCAGCGTCGCTCGTCGGAGCGAGGGCTCGGAGCCCTGCGCAGCGGCCGCTCCCTCGTCGAAGCTCCATCACCGGCTGCAGCGAGTGTCGCCATGGTGAGCGCCGGCGAGGTCGGCGCTTTTGGAGCCCGCGAAGGCGCCTGGGTGCACGTCGTAATCGACGGCGAACGCGCCGGGTGGGTGCCCGTCGCCGCCGTCGTGCCGCTCGACGATCCGCTGCACTGATCGCGGTGCGTCCGCCGCACTGCCATATTTGAGCGATGCCCGCACCGCGCATCGCCGTCCTGCCGTCCGCCGTCGCCGACCAGATCGCCGCTGGTGAGGTCGTCGAGCGTCCCGCGTCGGCGCTCAAGGAGCTCGTCGAGAATGCCCTCGATGCGGGCGCCACAGCGGTCGACGTCGCCGTCGAGGAGGGTGGACGCGCGTTGCTGCGCGTCAGCGATGATGGGTGCGGCATGGCCCGCGACGATGCGGTGCTCGCCCTGGCACGCCACGCCACCTCGAAGATCCGCGATGCCGCCGATCTCGTCGGCGTCGCCAGCTTCGGCTTTCGCGGTGAGGCGCTCCCCGCCATCTGCTCCGTCAGCCAGCTCGTCGTCGAGACCGCGCCGGCCGACGGTGCGGGCACGCTCGTGCGTGCCGCGGGTGGTGCGGTGCAGGAGGTCGCGGACGTCGCGCGCCGGCGCGGCACGACGGTCACTGTCTCTCGGCTCTTCTACAACGCGCCGGCGCGACAGAAATTTCTCCGCGGCGCGCGCTCGGAGTGGCGCAGCGTCCTCGAGACGATGAGCGTCGTGGCGCTCACGCGTCGTGACGTGCGATTCACCCTCTCGCACGACGGCAAGTCCGTGCTCGCACTGCCGGCTGCCGCCACGCTGCGTGATCGCGTCGCCGCGCTGTGGGGCGGCTCCTTCGCCGACCGTCTCCTCGACGTGGAGGACGTGCGCGGCGCGATCCAGGTGAGCGGGCTCGCTGAGCGGCCGGCCGATGTCGGCACGGCCAGCCGGCGCACCTTCCTCACCGTGAACGGCCGCCCGGTGCGCGACGCGGGACTCATTCGCGCCGCCGACGCGGCGTACCGCTCGACCATCACCGCCGGGCTCCGTCCGTCGCTGCTGCTCGAGGTCGTCGTCCCCGCCGCGACGGTCGACGTGAACGTGCACCCCGCCAAGGCGGAAGTGCGCTTCACCGATCGCTGGATCGTGGAGCGCGCCGTGGAAGAGGCGGTCCGTCGCGCTCTCGGTACTTTCGACGCGAGCGCGGCGCTTGGCGTCCGTCGCTGGACGATGGGCGGCTCGCCGTGGGGCGGCGCGACCGGTAGCTCCGACGTCGAGTTGCTGCGTCCCGCCGCGCCGGCCGCCGATGGCCTGTTCGCGCCGAGCGAGCCGCTGCCGGACGAAGCGCGGCCGGCGGGCCGGATGTCGCCGCCGCCGGGTGAGCCTGACTTCCCGCCCGCGCCGCGGGCGGTCGAGGTCGAGCCCGCGATGCCGGTGCCGCCGCTCCTCCAGCTGCGCCGGACCTGGATGATGTTCGAGCACGAGGAGGGTGTGGTGCGCATCGACCAGCATTCGGCGCACGAGCGCGTGCTCTACGAACAGTTCATGGGGATGCTCGAGCGCGGCGAGTCGCCGTCCCAGCGGCTGCTCTTTCCACTCACCCTCCACCTCGCGCCCGCCGAGAGCGAGGCCTTCGAGGCCAATCGCGCCATGCTGGCGACGCTCGGCTTCGACGTCGAGGGCTTCGGCGGCCACACGCTGCTCGTCACCAGCGTGCCGCTGCCGCATCCGCGGTTCGACGCCGAGCGCTGCCTGCGTGAAACGCTCGCGACGCTCGCTGGCGACCGCGACGCAAGCGCCCACACCCGCCACGAGCGGCTCGCGGCGACGGTCGCCTGCAAGGCCGCCATCAAGGCGGGCGATGAGCTCTCCGCGGGCGAGATGCGCGCGCTCTTCGTCGCGCTGGGCGCAACGAAGCTTCCTGCCCACGACGTGCACGGTCGCTCGACCATCGTGCAGCTCTCCTGGTCCGAGCTCGAGCGACGCTTTGGCCGTCAGTGACTCCTTCGTGGTGCCCGTCATCTGCGGGCCCACGGCATCGGGAAAGACGAGCGCCGCGTTGCGAGTGGCGCGCAGCTCCGCCATCGAGATCATCAGCGCCGACTCGCGGCAGCTCTACCGCGACTTCGACATCGGCACAGCCAAGCCGACCGCGGCCGAACGCGCCGCGGTGCCACACCACGGGATCGACGACCTCGAGCCGACCGAGCGCGCCTCCGCCGCGCGGTGGGCCGACCAGGCCGACGGCTGGATTCGCGGCATCCTCGCTCGCGGTCGGGTGCCTCTGGTTGTTGGTGGCACTGGCCTCTACCTGCGCGCGCTGTTCGGCGCGCTGTTCGACGAGCCGCCGATGGACCCTGCACGGCGCCACGCGCTGCAGGGCGAGCTCGCGCACCTTGATACGAGCGAGCTTCGCCGCCGGGTCCAGCTTCTCGACCCGGACCGCGCCCACCTCGGCCGCACCCAGCTGCTGCGCGCCATCGAGGTGGCCCTCCTGACCGGTCGGCGATTGAGCGAGCTGCAGCGGGAGCGGGCCACCATGCCGCGCTGGCGCGCGCGCTATCTTGTCCTCGATCCAGGTCCATCGCTCGCCGGCGTGATTGCCGCGCGTACGCGCGCCATGTTCGACGCTGGCTGGCGCGAGGAAGTGCGCCGGCTCATGGTCTCGGTCGCGGACGACGCACCGGCCTGGAACGCCAGCGGCTACCGCGTGGTTCGTCAGCTGGAACGAGGGATGCTCTCACCGGAAGCCGCCATGGAGCGCGTGATCATCGAGACCCGACAGTACGCCAAGCGCCAGCGCACCTGGTTCCGGCATCAACTTGCCGACGAGGATGTCACGCGCGTCGATCCCCGGGCCACCGATTTCGACGAGGCATTGCCTGCCTGGTGGGACAGTGGAGCAGGGGAGGCGAGTTCGTGAAGATCGGCATCACCTGTTATCCCACGTACGGCGGCTCGGGCGCCATCGCCACCGAGCTGGGCATCGCCCTCGCGCAGCGCGGCCACGAGATCCACTTCATCACGTACCAGCAGCCGTTCCGCCTGCCGCGATTCCTCCCGCGGATCTATTTCCACGAGGTGGACGTTGGACGCTATCCGCTGTTCGAGTATCCGCCGTACGACCTGGCGCTCGCCGTGCGCATGCACGAGGTGGTGCTGACGCACAATCTCGACCTGCTGCACGTCCACTACGCCATTCCACACGCCACGAGCGCGTGGATCGCGCGCGAGATGCTCCAGCCCACGCGGCCGGACATCAAGGTGCTCACCACGCTGCACGGCACGGACATCACGATCGTCGGCCAGGATCCGTCGTTCTTCCCGATCACCAAGTTCTCGATCGAGAAGTCGGACGGACTGACCGCGGTCTCGAGCTACCTGCGCTCCGAAACGCAGTCGGCCTTCGGCTGCACGGGCTGCCGGATCGAAGTCATCCCGAACTTCATCGATCCCGCCGTCTACGACCGCAGCCGCTACGAACCGCAGCTTCGCCAGCAGCTTGACGCCGGCCGGAAGGTGCTGATCCACATCTCCAACTTCCGCCCCGTGAAGCGGGTGCGCGACGTGGTCGCCATCTACGCGCGCGTCGCGAAGGAGATCCCGAGCGTGCTGGTGATGGTCGGCGACGGTCCCGACCGCGTGCTCGCCGAGCAGGAGGCGCGCGCCCTCGGCGTGGCCGACTCCGTGTTCTTTCTCGGCAAGCTCGAGTCGGTGGCGCCGTTGCTTGCCAGCTCCGATCTCTTCCTGCTTCCCACGCAGAGCGAGTCGTTCGGGCTCAGTGCGCTGGAGGCGCTGGCGACAGGTGTCCCCGTCGTCGGCGTGAATGCCGGCGGCCTGCCTGAAGTCGTGCGCAGCGGCGAGACGGGCGCGCTCTGCGCGGCAGGTGACATCGACGGCATGGCCCGCGCCGCCATCCAGTTGCTCGGCGACCCGGAACGCTGGCGCGCCGCGAGCACGCTCGCCGCCGCGGACGCGCGCGAACGGTTCGCGATGGACGCCGTGGTTGCGCAGTACGAGGAGTTCTACCGCCGTTCGCTCGAGTAGGGCGTTCGCCCGTCACCTTCAGCCGGAATCACCGACCGCATGTCGCTGCTCCACGCGCTCATCCTCGGCATCGTCGAGGGCATCACCGAGTTTCTCCCGGTGTCCTCCACGGCGCACCTCATCCTCGCCGGACACGCGCTGCGCCTCGCCGACTCTGAGTTCCTCAAGAGCTTCGAGATCATCATCCAGCTCGGCGCCATCCTCAGCGTCGTGGTGCTCTACTGGAGCAAGTTCTGGAACTGGGAGGTCATCAAGAAGCTCGTCATCGCCATGATCCCGACCGGCGTCATCGGCCTCACGGTCTACAAGATGTTGAAGGCGTACCTGCTCGGAAACGTGACGGTGGTTCTCATCACGCTCGTCGTGGGCGGCATCGCGCTGATCCTGTTCGAGCGCTTTCCGAAGCGCGAGCAGGCCGAGATCGACTTCTCCGAGATCACCTATGGCAAGGCCTTTCTCATCGGCCTCTTCCAGGCGATCGCGATCATTCCCGGCGTCTCGCGTTCGGCGGCCACCATTGTCGGCGGCTCACTGATCGGCATCTCCAAGCGGACCATCGTCGAGTTCTCCTTCATGCTCGCCGTGCCGACGATGGTGGCCGCGAGTGGCCTCGAGCTGGTGAAGGGCAGTGCGGCGCTCGCGGGGAACTACGCGCCCCTCGCGGTCGGCTTCGTCGTCAGCTTCGTCACGGCGATCATCGCCATCAAGTCGTTCCTCGGCTACATCAAGAAGCACGACTTCGCCGCGTTCGGCTGGTATCGCATCGTGCTCGCGCTCGTGTATTTCCTTGTCTTCCTTCGCTGAGCCCACGCGGGCGACGTCGTTCGACGGCTGCTCGGCGGCGGACCTCGCTTCGCGCCTCGGGGTGCCGCGCGTCGAGCTGTTCGACGCCGTCACCTCGACGCTGGACGTCGCGCACGCGATCGCGACCGAGGCGCCCACCGGCACGCTCGTGCTGGCGGATCGCCAGACCGCGGGCCGCGGGCGCCACGGCCGGCGCTGGGACTCGGCGCCGGGCGTCGGCATCTGGCTCACGCTCATCGAGCGCCCGACTGATCCGCGCGCGCTCGATGTGCTCTCGCTGCGCTGCGGACTGCATGCGGCCGATGCGCTCGAGCCGATTGCCGGCCACTCCATCGCGCTCAAGTGGCCCAACGATCTCTACCTCTGCGGACGCAAGCTCGCTGGCATCCTGATCGAGACGCGCTGGCGCGGGGCATCGCCCGACTGGGTCGCGATCGGCTTCGGACTCAATGTCGTGCCACCGGAGCTGGAGACGGCCACCGGCCTTCCCGCCGGCACCAGACGGCAGGACGCGCTCCTGCGGCTCGTGCCCGCCCTGCGCGCCGCCGCGCGCGCCGAGGGCCAGCTCCGCACCGAGGAGCTCGAGGCGTGGCGCGCGCGTGACCTCACCTTCGGCTGCCGAATCACGAGCCCCGCGGAAGGCAAGGCCGCCGGCATCGACGCCGCGGGCGAGTTGCTGATCGAGGAGCCGAGCGGCATCGTCTCCCGCCATCGCACCGGCTCCCTCACCCTGGACGGACCGATTCCATGCTCCTGACCTTCGACGTCGGCAACACCGAGACGACCATCGGGCTGTTCGACGGCGACGAGCTGCGCGCGCACTGGCGCATCATGACCGACGTCGCGCGAAGTGCTGACGAACTCGGGGTGCTGCTGCGTGGCCTGCTCGCCGGTACCGACCTCGGCCCCGACGATGTGCGCGGCGTGGCGATCGGCTCCGTCGTGCCGCGCGTGACGGCGCCGCTCGAGCAGGCCTGTCGCACCTGGCTCAAGGCCGACTCGGTCGCGGTGATCGACGCGCGCTCGGCGCTCCCCATCACGCTTGACGTGGACGAGCCGCAGTCAGTCGGCGCGGACCGCATCATCAACACGCTCGCCGCAAGCCGGCGCTACTCGCGTGACGCGATCGTCGTTGATCTCGGCACGGCCACCACCTTCGACTGCATCACGAAGGACGGCGTGTTTCTCGGCGGCGTGATCGCGCCCGGTGTCCAGAGCTCGGCCGAGACGCTCTTCCGGCGAACGTCGAAGCTGCCCGCCACTGAGCTGGTCGCTCCGGCGCGCGTCATCGGCAAGCGCACCGAGGAGTGCATTCGCGCCGGCGTGATGTTCGGCGCCGCCGAGAGCATCGACGGCATCGTGCGGCGGATCATCGCCGAATGGCCGGGCAAGGAGCGGCCGATGGTGATCGGCACGGGCGGACTGGCCGAGATCTTCGCGCCGCTCTGTCGCTGCTTCGACACGGTGGACGCCTACCTCACGCTGCGCGGGCTGCAGCTCGCGCACGGCTTGCTCGGAACGCGGCCGGGTCCGCGGTCGGCCTGACGGGCTGCGCCGTAAAATACGGCGCCACAAATGGTTAATGCGTAGCTGGTCCGATCCGTGCGACCCCTTGCCGGCCGGTGCGGATCGGGATATCATGCACTCCTGTTAGCACTCTACAACGCTGAGTGCTAAGAGTCCGTTCGTTCCACTTTTTTCACCGCTACACCATACGGAGGCGCATTACCTATGGCCACCAATAGCGCGGCCGGCGTGAAGATTTCGCCGCTGGCTGACCGGGTCGTCGTGAAGGCATCGGAGGACACCGAGCAGATGCGCGGCGGACTCTACATTCCCGACACGGCGAAGGAGAAGCCGCAGCAGGGCGAGATCATCGCCGCCGGCCCCGGCAAGTACGAGGATGGCAAGCTCGTCCCGATGTCCGTGAAGGTCGGCGACAAGGTGCTGTACGGGAAGTACAGCGGCACCGAGATCACGCTCGACAACGAGCAGTACCTGATCCTTCGCGAGTCCGACGTCCTCGCGGTCGTCTCCTGATCATCAACGCATAGAGGCTTACCATGGCCAGCAAGGAACTGCATTT
>Ga0157372_10001782_pt1 | contig 23374 bp, 15 predicted proteins | sample C55metaG_FD_115307 | JGI IMG/M metagenome (GOLD analysis project Ga0157372, IMG submission 115307) | Corn rhizosphere microbial communities from Kellogg Biological Station, Michigan, USA - C5-5 metaG | ecosystem: Host-associated > Plants > Roots > Rhizosphere > Soil | place: USA: Michigan... | reverse complement strand
CTGTTCTGTGACTTTAGTGTGGCTAATTTCGGGCCTCTCTCAGGCACGCATAAAAAATAGATTTCCGTACGTCAGGAGACACCGCATGAATCGCTCTCTCAAGTTCAAGGCATTTGCCTATTTCTCGTCAATTCTGGGTTTGGTTGCCCTCAGCTGCTCTTTGGCCTTTGGCCAGGCGATTAGTGGTGACCTGACTGGCACAGTTGTCGATCCCTCTGGGGCCGCCGTGAATGGCGCAACGGTTGAGGCGGTTAATACCGCTACGGGGCAAAAGCTCACTACTACAACGAGAAGCCAGGGGGATTATCGGTTCGGGGAGCTGCCGGTGGGTACCTACAACATTACGGCCACCGCCCAGGGTTTCAAAAGCACCACTGTGGCTAACGTTCCGGTTCAGTTGAATAAAATTAATAATGCGAACGTGAAGCTTGAGGTGGGTGCCAGCTCAACAACAGTAGAGGTTTCCGGCGTTGCCCAGCCGGTCGACACGACTTCGGCTCAACTTCAAACCACATATGACAGCCGGATGGCTGAAAATCTCGGCCTTGCCGGAACCGGTGGGCAGGGTGGTGGGGTCTTGAACTTGTCAATGCTCAACCCGGGGGTAAGTAACGCAAATGCTATGGGTGACGGTATGGGGCCGTCGGTCGGCGGCCAGCGACCGCGGGATAACAATTTCGAGGTGGAAGGCGTTGACAATAACAATAAGGCTGTCACCGGAGCCCTTATAGCAATTCCGAACGACGCCGTTGAGAACTTTACGTTGATCTCAAATCAGTTCAACTCCGAATTTGGTCACTCTTCTGGGGGCCAATTTAATACAACGATTAAGACCGGCACCAACAGCTTTCATGGATCTTTGTATGAGTATTTCAGGAATCGCAATTTGAACGCCGTCGACGCGACATTCGTTCAGCAAGGGCTCACCAGTAACCCACGTCTGGATAGTAACCGTTATGGAGCAACCTTTGGCGGCCCGATCATCAAGAACAAATTATTCTTCTTTACAGATTTTGAGCGCCAGCCAGTTGGACTTACTGGGGCGGCCCCTGGTGCAGTATTCACGCCAACTTCAGCAGGGTTAGGGGCAATAGCGACCGATCCCAACCTGAGCTCAAACAATTTCGGGGTTTTTAAGCAATATGTGCCGGTTGCAGCTGCCGGAACGGGCTGTATTCCTTATGCCGGAGCGCCGGTGAATGGAATCTGCGACGGGAGCTCGCCGGCGCGTACCGGTGTTGAAGTCGGCTCGGTTACGATCGTTCCTCCCGCATTCCTTAACTACGAAAACTTCGTGCAAAGTGCGGATCTAGATCTTTCGGCCAAGGATCAAATTCGCGGTCGATATGTATTCAACAATGTATCCGGCCCCGATATCGCAGCTCAGCTTCCGATCTTTTACGAAATTGAACCACAAAAATTTCGTCTGTTTACGCTTGGGGAATACCACACCTTCACTCCGTCCATACTGAATGAGTTCCGGGTCGGCTTCAACCGATTCGACCAGACTATTCCGGTTGGAAATCAAAAATTTCCGGGTCTTGACGCGTTTCCGAATATCGTCCTTTCGGATTTAGGGGCGGGATTGAATATCGGCCCAGATGACAATGCACCGCAGTACACCATTCAGAATTATTACAGTGCGGTTGACAACGTCAGCTGGACGAAGGGTAAGCACACGCTGAAGTTTGGTGCGCAGTGGGCTGAATATATTTCACCGCAAAATTTCACTCAGCGGTCTAGAGGCGATTACGAATACACAAATACTAAGCTGTTTTTGGATGACATATCGCCCGACATAATTGGACAGCGCAGTTCCGGGAGCACGACTTATTACGGCAATCAGTCTGCGTTGTATTGGTACGCAAATGACACTTGGCGTTTTAACCAGCATCTGACCCTAAGCTTAGGGCTGCGGTACGAGTACACGACCATCCCATTAGGAGAGCAACGGCAGCAACTGAACGAGGTTGCTAACACTCCCAGTGTGATTATTCCTCAGGTGAATGAGCCCCTTCTCTTTAGTAAGCCTAGGGCACCGAAAAACGATTATGCGCCGAGAATCGGCATCGCGTATTCGCCGGGCACTAGTGGCGACACTGCCATTCGTGCGGGCTTCGGTATGGCATACGATACTCTGTATGACAACATTGGAATTCTTGCCGTTCCTCCCCAAATCGGTGCTACGAACAATGTCGCGCCTACCGCTGCGCAACCCAATTTTCTCGGAAGCGGTGGGTTGTCGGGCGGCGGCACTGGCCTGACTGTCCTGAGCCGAACGGATGCTATAGCTGCGACCTCTTCCTGGATCCCACCAGATGTCAAGTACCCTTATTCCGTCAATTGGAACCTGGGAGTGCAACACTCGTTCGGCAAGGCTTATATGGCTGAGGTCAATTACGTCGGCACGCGTGGCAATCATCTCGATGTGCAAAACATCCTGAATTTGCAATCTCCGATTACTCCTTCGGATGCGCTGCCCACCTATTTTGCAGCTCCCAGTCAGGCCGCGTTGGATGCGCTACCCAACACCCTCACCGCGTTAGAGTCCATCAATCCAATTCCGGCCAATCTCAATAGCGCGGGGTTCAATAGCAGCCTCCTGACTGGCTTCATCCCGACTGGCTGGTCTACGTATCACGGATTGCAAACTCAACTCACCCGGCGCTTCAGTAATGGACTGCAGTTCCAGGCCGCCTATACTTACAGCCACACCATCGATAACAGTACCGCCGATTTTCATAGCACAGACCTAACTCCTCGGCGTCAGCAGGATTTCTTTAACTCCAACGCTGAGAAGGCAACGTCGGCTTTGTCGCGGACGCATCGTCTAACCATCGCGGCTGTGTACAGTCTCCCGTACTTCCAAAGCGGGAATTGGCTTATGAAAAATGTTGTTGGAAACTGGCAATTTAGCCCGGTGTATACGTATGAGTCACCAGAGTGGGTCACCGTTCAGGCCGCTCAGGATGCCAATCTCAACATTGACAGCGCAGGCGATCGCGGTATCTTGAATCCTGCGGGAATACGTGGAACCGGCGGCGACGTCGCTACACTTACCAACACCGCTGGTGACGTGGTCGCATACCAGGTGCTTAGTCCAACGGGCGCTCCATGCGGCAGCGCGGCGCAATGCCCGCAATATATCCGCACTGGCCTGGGGGCGCTTTCGAATATGGGTCGTAATACTCTGGCAACAGTTCCGACCAATAATCTCGATTTGGCCACCTACAAGACCATAGCCTTCACTGAGAGATTCCGGTTCCAGTTTGGAGCTCAGTTCGGCAACATTCTGAACCACCCACAGTACATTCCGGGTAGCAATCCCGGTGTGGGACTCGGAGTGAATGACGTCGTGGGTTACAGTACCTGTTGCACGACTTCCGCGTATCGGAATTTTGCAACTCCCGGTTCCTCAAACTTCAACGATCCCAAAACGACGTTTGGTAGTAACGCCAGAACCATCGGTTTAGTGGCGAAGTTCCTCTTCTAAACTTTTTCGGCTAATTGAAAGGGCACCGATAAACGGTGCCCTTTTTTATTTTAAACTTCTCCAGAATTTGACTCGCTTCCCACAGGATTCCATATTCGTTCTTCCGCCAGCCACAACAACACTGCCTGCGGCTTGCCGCCTTGCATTGTCGGATGGCAAGCGGTCAATCCAAACGCCCAGTCCATTGTCGCTGGTTTCCCGGCACGGTACCAACGGCTCCGCGCTCAACGGATTCAAACGCCACCAATCAATAACTGGGACCATTACGCTTTCGAAGCATATCTACGCTACCGAGCGTGTTCACCTGGAACTATTAGCGAGTTTCTTGAACGCATTCAATCATCCGCAATTCGTGACCGGCAGCCCAAATCAAGGGCAGCCGATATCTGATACGGGGTCACAGAGGAATTTCTAGATCCCGAACGCACCTAACTTCAATTCGTGACCGGCAGCCCAAACCAAGGGCAGCCGATATCTGATACGGGGTCACAGAGGAATTTCTTGATCCCGAACGCACCTAACTTCGAGAATGCCCGATTTAGTTTCCCGAGGAATGCTCGCCAAACGGTGCTCGGATTGAAGCTTTCTTTCTAGAGCGAAGCAAAAATCTTCGTGGGCCCGCCGCAAGGCGGGCCTTTTTCTTTTCGGTTAAAAAGATGTCGGATGGGAGTCTGTGTGCACGTTCCGCCCGGCGAGCCCGACGCTTCCTCGATCTCGTTCGTCCATACAGGATTCCATATCTCTAGCAAGCCCCATCCGTTTTTTGGAACATCCTAGAGATCAATTGTTGACAAATTGTCTGTAAGTTGCTGATAAAACAACTGGATACTTGCTATTAGTTTGGAAGCTGAGTTGCACGTTCTATAGCAAACCATTTCTATCTGGAGTCCAGCACTTTGTTCAAAAGCTTTGTTTTCAATAACGGGAGATATTTCAAAATGGCTAGACCGCGATTTTCGCACGTCGGTAACAGTCTTCGAGTTCTATTTGGAACCACCCTTACCGCGCTGATGTTTTCGGCGCTTGCGGTTGCGCAGACCGCTTCTATCAAGGGAACGGCGACCGACACCACCGGCGCGGTCATAGTGGGGGCTGAAGTCGCGGCGCACAACCTGGACAATAATTCGACTCGAACCGTGACGACGGGCGATACAGGCACCTACACCATAACCAATCTGACTGCCGGACACTACGACATTACAGTGAGCAAGACGGGTTTCAGGGTGTTTAAGGTCCAGCAGGTGGTGCTGAGTGTCGATCAGGCTCTTACGACCAATGCCCGCCTGGAGGCCGGTTCCACCGGCGAGGAAATCCAAGTTCGCGGGACGGACCTTCCCCCAGTTGATTTGGATACGGCGCAGGTCAGCAACCTGGTTGATTCGCGACAGATGCAGGACCTGCCGTTGATTACCCGCGACCCTTATAGCTTGGTATTGTTGTCCCCAGGGACGTCGCAGACCAACACCGGTCTTGGCGGGTTTACCGTCAATGGCTCACGCGAACGCAACAATAACTTCTTGCTTGACGGTGTCGACAACAATGACACCTCGGTACCCGGAATACCTGATGGCCTTCTGACTGCCAACCCGGATTCGACTGAAGAATTTCGTGTCATAACGAATAACTTCAATGCAGAGTATGGGCGGAACACAGGCGCGATTATCGATGTTGTGACCAAGAGCGGATCGAACGCGTTTCACGGCGAGGGTTATGAGTTTGGGCGCTGGAACAGTTTCGGGGGAGCACGGGATTGGTTTAATCCGCGGGTATCGTCAGATGGTTCCATTAATCCTATGGATCCGTATGTACGCAACCAGTTCGGTTATTCGTTTGGCGGTCCGATCATCAAGAACAAGACATTCTTCTTCGTGAATGAAGAGTTCGATCGCTTCCGCACTACGCTTACAAACAGCGCGACTGTTCCCACTGCGGCTTTCAAGACGGGTGTATTTAAATATAACGGCCAGCAAATCGATTTAACTCAGGTGCCAGGCACCGACCCCAATAATTGCCCTGCGGTACAGACAAATAACAATCAGTTTTGCCTGCCCCTCGACCCGACGATGCTAAAGATTTTTGCGCTATATCCTAATCCCAGGTCATCTGCAGATGGCATGACGGGAACGGCGTTCTTCCCAAGCTCATCCCGCACCAACAGCTACAACCCGGTAGTAAAGATCGACCACCAGATAAGCAGCAAGAACTCGGTAAGTATGCGATATGCTTACAACCATTCTTTCGACCCGAATCCGTTTCACGATGACATCCTGCCCGGAAACGTCGGTGGCGTAAGCAGCAAGGCAATCGTACAAGGCGCCTCGGCGAACCTGACTTCAACAATTAAGCCGACCTTGGTCAACAATTTCCAGTTCGGTTGGAACAAACTGTATGACAACTTCGGTTGCACGGGCACGAATGTACTGGATAGCGTGAGTCCGATCGATCAATTCGGAAATGGCATCGACTATTTATTTGGAGCGCCATTTACCAATTTCGGATGTGACGCTCTGGTTTCCGATGGGCAGTGGCGCAAGACTGGAACTACAAGCTTCGGTGACAACCTCACGTGGGTTAGAGGGCCTCACACGTTAAAGTTCGGTAGCGACTTCCGCAATATTAGTGAACAAGGACCGAACAGCTTCTTTTCTCGTCGGGAATTGACGATGAGCACATTCATTAGCCAGACGGGCTTTGGACTCATAAATCCGCCGACAAATGATCAGTGCACGGGTCCATCAGGCTTTGGTACCGGAAACTGTGCTTTAGAGGATGCTGCAACGGCGCTTTACGGATTCGTGGGCAATGATTTTGCCGGAGAGTTCTTCAACAAGAGCGGGGCGCGAGTAGGTTCTGATGACAAGCACTTCCGGCAACACGAATACGACTGGTTTGGGCAGGACACTTGGAAAGTAAAAAGCAATCTCACGCTAACTCTTGGATTGCGTTATCAGTTGGACGGCGTGCCCTACGAAGAAAACGCCAACTTCTCCAACCTTCTCGCAAACCCAGCGTCCTTCCTGCCTGGCCAAGACGTCGTAATGAGCATTGTCGGTCCCGGTACGGGCCATCAGCTTTATCAGACTGACTACTCGAACATTGAACCTCGGGTGGGTTTCTCTTGGGATCCATGGCATGACGGAAAGACCGCAGTTCGCGGCGCGTTCGGCGTTTTCCATGACCGAGTTTTTGGAAATCTTTTCGGCAATGCCCGTGGCAACCCACCATTTGAGCAGGACTACAACAAATTCCCATTTGACACGATCACCAACTCGTTCGCCGTGCCTGGCACCGTCGATGTGCCCGCCGTACTGGGGAACACTACGCCCTCCGCGATTATCCCCGACGGTTCAAATCTCGCACCAGTTCTTTTCGATACCCATTTCCGTAATTCGGCGAGCAACAACTGGAACTTGGGTATTCAGCGTGAGGTGCCGGGAAACAACGTGATTGACATAGCGTACGTTGCTTCTGAAGGTCATCATATTTACCGTCAAATAGATGGTAATCCGCCGGATCCAGCCCGTGTAAATAGTCTGCTTGCCTACTGCAGCGATCCGAACAATGCCAATCAATGTAACTCAAACACCGTGTCGGGTATCCTGCTGTACGAAGGAACTGAATTTACGCATACGCACTTGGGCCAACAGGTTCCTGACCTGCCGAAAAATGCTGTCGCGAACAATGCTGTAGTGCAGCCTTTCTACCAAGTTTCAGTGGCTAACTCCATCTATAACTCCCTGCAGTTGAAAGTGACTCATCGCTTGAGCCATGGTCTGCAGTTGCAAGGCGCATATACATGGGCGCACGCAATTGACGACGGCGTCGATCCGCTGGCTCCAGCGGCTGGGAACCGCACATTCCCTCGGAATTCTCGCGACCTCGGTCAGGATCGCGGAAATTCCGACAACGATGTAAGGCACGTTGCGGTTATCAGCTATATCTGGGAAGTTCCCCTTGGTCGAGGCAAAGGGTATCTGAACAGTGGAGTGGCAGGGAAAGTATTCGAAGGCATGCAGTTCTCAGGAATCACCACACTGCAGACTGGCCACCCGTTTGAGATTCGCGGCAGCAATGATAGTCAAAGGACAGGAATCTCGGCGTGGGGCAACCTGGTCGGGAACCCATATACTGCGAGTTCCGATCCAAGCTGCCAGCCGGATACTTCTTCGGGTAAGGCGTACTTCAGCAACCTCTGCGCTTTCGCCCAACCAGCAATCGGTAGCGGTCCTGGCAATATTGGCCGCAACCAGTTCTACGGGCCCGGATTGGTGGATTTTAATTTGGCGTTTGCCAAGAAAGCCAAAATAACTGAACGGGTTGGACTGGAGTTTCGAGTCGAAGGTTTCAACATCTTCAACCATCCTCATTTTACCAACCCAGGTGCGGATGCATCCAGCTTAGGCAACCTAATCGCTGCTGGTCCGCTTTTAGGGGTGATTACCTCAACGGTTGGACAACCAGACGGCACGACATCTGCGCGGCAGCTGCAGGTCGCGCTAAAGCTGAGCTTCTAGGGTTCAATTCTTTCGCCCCTTGCTGGAAAGCAAGGGGCGTTTTGTTTTTGCACGTGATCTATTTGGCTGGGCAGTTGTGCGACTACTTTCATCTTCCGAACATGGGGTAGTGGCTGGCTGCTCCCATCAGGAACAGCAGCGGGATCGTCAACCAGGCGTTGATGCGCGAGGTCAGGAAGGCCATGCGGGCCATGCGTGCGGCTTTGTCGGGCATGGGGGTGCCGTTTTCGGCGTTGGCTTTGGTCCAGGCGATCAGACGCTTCTGAATGCGCCAGATGACTCCCCAAACGTTCAGGAGCATCATCCAGCCGATGCCTCCGCCGATGCCGATGGCCAGCAGGCGATTGCTCTCCCATGGTTTGTCATTGATGTGGAGAAAGAAGTGCGCCGAGTGGACGATGATGATCACAAAGAGAATAGCGAGCACCCAACCTTTATTCAGCAGGCCTTTGCCGGGGATCAGCAGCGCGTAAAGAATCGCCCAGGTTATGGTCCAGATCAGGAAGAAGCTTACTATTGGAAGACCTACCGATCCCCCGCCATTACGAGCGTCTGATCCGACGATGTTTCCCCAGTAAGCCAGGCCTGCAAGCACCGTAATCAGCGCCGACCAGCGAAACCAGTGCAATGCACGCAACATCAATCCCGGCGTGATTTTCGCGCGAGTCGCAGGATCAAGCTCCTTCATGAATGGAATATTCACCAGATTGAAGAAATACAACAGGCCGATCCATATGATACCGGCGATAAAGTGAATCAACCGCAGCACCATGAGGAAGTTTGTTTGGAAGTCGCTGGGGAGCGAGAAGTCGGAAACGTAGACCATTCGTAGAGCCTCCGGGAACGTCGCGGAAACTCTACAGGAAAGTTAGAAAAGTGAAAAGCGGACACGCACGCCTCGAATGGCGCGAAAGGGTGGCACACGTTCATGATTATCGCCGCTGCGTCAGCTGAGAGTAGAAGAATGGTGCAAGCAAAATGCGGTACTTACTTCAACGCATTCAAGCGGGCGTTCAGGCGTGACTTGTACCGGGCGGCGGTGTTTTTATGCAGAACACCCTTCTGAATCGCTTTATCCAGGGCCGACGCGGTTTGGCTGAAAGCCTGGCTGGCAGAGGATTTGTCACCCTTGGCGAGCGCTTCACGCATATCACGTAGGGCGGAGCGCAAGCGGGAGGTATTCCCGCGGTTGCGGGCGGTGCGTCGTTCGGTTTGACGGGCGCGTTTGAGCGCAGAAAAATGGTTTGCCATTACGTGTGAATGCCTTTTCTGTAGGGTCCCCAGCGGAATTCCCGCGGGCTGTGAATAACCTATTCTACTGGAATGAGTTGCAGAGGGTCAACGGCAAGCTATTCTGGTTGACTAGCAGCGAAGTGGGGCGTTAGGCTTTTAACAGAATTGTTATCTGCCCACCTCATGCGGCGAAGTACAATCCGAGAAGCGACGCCAGGGCGTACTTCAATCCTACACATGACATCTAAATGCTCGAAACGCGCAACTGCGCCCGAGGGTACCCGGAAGACGGAATCTGAATGAAGAAGAGTATTGAAATAAGTCCCAACATTGAGGCCCTGTTCGGCACCCGTGATGAAAACCTGCATGTGCTGGAAGACGGCCTGAACGTCAATATTGACCTCCGCTCTGACTCTATCGAAGTTGAAGGAACTCCGCGCGACGTAGCCCGCGCCGAGCAAGTCATTGCCGATTACGACCAACTGCAGCGCGGCGGCCACACCTTTAATAATGGCGATTTGAATAGCATGCTGCGGGTGCTGGTTGCCGATCCCAAAGCCACGCTGCGTGGCTTGGTCGAAGCCGGACGCCAGCGTTCTTTCGGGCGCCGCACGGTGCAACCGAAAAGCTTGAACCAGCGCCGCTATCTGGACGCGATCGAAACTCACGACATGGTCTTCGGCATCGGGCCTGCGGGTACCGGCAAGACTTATCTTGCAGTGGCGATGGCAATTTCTGCGCTGCTCTCCAAGCGAGTGAATCGAATCATTCTTGCTCGCCCAGCGGTTGAAGCCGGCGAGCGCCTGGGATTTCTGCCGGGAACGTTGCAGGAAAAAATTGACCCATACCTGCGACCGCTGTATGACGCGCTTTACGACATGCTGGAGCCAGAGAAGGTTGATCGTTATCTGGAAAAAAATGTGATCGAAATCGCGCCTATAGCTTTTATGCGTGGTCGCACTCTGAATGATTCTTTCGTGATCCTGGACGAAGCGCAGAACACAACTTCCGAGCAGATGAAAATGTTTGTGACCCGCCTGGGATTCAACTCGAAAGCGGTCATTACCGGGGACATCACTCAGATTGATCTGCCCAACGCTCGCCGCAGTGGCTTGCTGGAAGCCATTGATATTCTCAAGAATGTGCAAGGGCTGGCATTCGCGTATTTTGATGATGGCGACGTGGTGCGGCATCACCTTGTGCAGCGCATCATTCGCGCTTACGACGAGCACAAAACTCGGGTTGCGGAAGAGCAGATGGATTTGCTGGATCCGAAAACCGCGAATGGAAATGGATCGGCTTCAGGTGTTAGTGAACCCGCGGAATAAAAGACTTTTTATCAGGAGGGCGCTTTATGCGTCCTCTTTATTTTTGGACACGTTTAGGCCCAATGAAATTGAGCAATTCGATAATCGTCTTTGAAAAGAAGTCTTCGGGGTTGACTGCGCCGGCGCTTGCGGGATTCGCGCTGAAAGCGCGCCGCGCTGCTGGACTTCGGGGGGCCGTCAGCGTTTTGATTACCGGCGATTCAACGATGCGCCGCTTAAATGCGCACTTTCGTGGAAAGCCTAAGGCTACAGACGTACTCTCGTTTCCGGCTGCTTCTGCGAATGGGTTTGCCGGCGACATCGCAATTTCACTTGATATTGCGGCCCGAAATGCGCGCGTTCTCGGACATTCGGTCGCCGACGAAATCAGGATTTTGATGTTGCATGGCATTCTGCATCTTGCAGGATATGATCATGAAAGCGATAAAGGCGAGATGGCGAAGAAGGAAATCCTATTGCGGAGACGCCTTGAACTGCCCACGAGTTTGATTGAGCGAAGCAACGGGTCGACGACGCGAAAGAGATCGACGAAATCGGCGCGTACAACGGCGCAACTACCTAGATGAACCTCGTCATAGCCATCACGCTGGTCATTCTTTTTGGTCTGCTGAGCCTCGCTTCGTACGTAGACCGTGTGTATGCGGAAATAGGAAAGTTTCTTTCCCGCGAATTTCAAGACAATATCGACACTTTTGAACAGCAGGTAGAGCCGAGGCTCAAAGTAAGCCGGTCTCGCGCGGCGCTTTCTATGGCCGTTCTGACGCCGCTGCTGATGGCTGCGGTCGCAATGGTGATAGGCTTCGCGGTATTCGGCGAAGGCACGTGGAGCGCCGACGCGGTGCTGGAAGCCGCACTCGGACTTCTCTTGATCGTCATCGTATTCAATCGCTTTTTACCGTTTGTATTTTTTTCACGGACAACTGGAACATGGCTCGCTCGATGGGTGCCGCTTCTGCGCGCCATGATTTATGTCACGCTGCCGATCACACTGGTTTTGGGATTCCTGCAATCCGTCGCATCCCTGACCAGAGAGCATTCTGATTCACAACCCGAGACCCAAGCCGAGGCCGTGGACGCGCTGATTGAGGCGGGGCAGGAAGAGGGAATCCTCGATGAGAGCAACCGCGATCTGATCCAGTCCGTAGTGCAATTCAGCGAGAAGACAGTCCGCGAGGCGATGAAGCCGCGTCCGGAGATGGTGACCGTCGCAGCCGAGACAACGGTTGAGAAGTTTATCGAATTATTACGGCTGCGTCCTTTTTCGCGAGTGCCGGTGTTTGAAGGCAGCCTCGACCATATCGTTGGAGTGGTTTATGCGCAGGATGTTCTGCAAGTACCGGATGCGGAAGCGCATACTCGTACGGTTGGCTCGCTCATGCGCAAAGATGTTTTGTTTGTGCCGGAGACGAAACTCGGAAGCGATCTGCTGCGAGAGATGCAGAAGAATAAATCACGCATGGCAATTGTTATCGACGAATACGGCGGCGTTGCTGGATTGGTGACGATTGAGGACCTGGTCGAGGAAATCGTTGGTGAGATCAGCGACGAACATGAGCCCGCGCAAGTCATCCGCGAAACCGAAAGTTCGTATCTGGTTCCCGGAAACATGGACGTTGACCGGTTGGAGGAGTTGCTCGGTGTGCGTCATGAACGCCGGGGAGCGGCCACGGTCGCGGGTTTGGTGAGCGAATTGGCGGGCAGAATTCCGAAGAAGGGCGAGGTTGTTGAAGAAGATGGATTGCGACTGGAAGTTCTGCAGGCAACCGATCGTCGAATCGAACGCGTAAGAGTGTCAGTGGTAAATTCCCAGCAAATGAAGCTGATTTAGAATGTCCTTCCGCTCAGGCTTCGTCACAATTATTGGCCGGCCCAACGCAGGCAAATCTACACTGCTGAATGCGCTCGCCGGAGAGAAGCTTGCCATCGTCAGCCCTAAGCCGCAGACTACGCGCAATCGAGTGCTGGGCGTGCTTCATGTGCCGAAGAAGAAGGGCAGGCCTGGCGCGCAAGTCGTGCTGATCGATACGCCGGGAGTTCATAAGGCTGCAACTTCGCTGGGGCGCAAAATGATGGCGGAGGTGCGCGAGGCATTGAACGGATGCGATCTGGCGCTGATCATTACCGACGCTTCCAAGAAATCGGACGTTGGCGACGATTTCTTGCTGGATGTAATGAAGGGTGCGAAAACTCCTGCATTCCTATTGCTGAATAAAATCGACCTGTTGCGCGGCGAGAAGGGTAAATTGCTTCCGCTGATTGAGAAATACTCGCAGCTTCGTGACTTTCGAGAGGTCATTCCCATCGCCGCGCGCAAACGCGAAGGGCTCGATTTATTACTCGATAAAGTTATTCATGCATTGCCGGAAGGACCACACTATTTTCCTGAAGGGCAAATCACCGACCAGCCCGCGCGATTCATGGCGTCGGAGTTGATCCGCGAGCAGGTCCTGTTTGCGACCAGCGAAGAGGTGCCGCACTCCACCACAGTCATGATTGAGCAGTTCGAAGAAGGCGCAAAACTTACGCGAATTGCTGCGGTTATTTTTTGCGAGCGCGAGGGGCAAAAACGGATCCTCATCGGCCATCGCGGGGAGATGCTGAAGAAGATTGGAACTGCCGCGCGGATCGAAATTGAAAAAATGCTGGGAACCAAGCTCTACCTGGAGCTGTTCGTGAAGGTCCGCCAGAACTGGCGCGAGTCGCGGGGTTTCGTCGAAGAGCTGGATTGGAGAAAGCAGCTCGAACATCTGGTCGGAGCCGAAACCAGAGAACCCGAGTAAGACTTGCCTGCTTTACTCCTTCAGCGCGATTCCCAGAGCCCGCATTTTTCTATAAAGATGACTGCGTTCGAGCCCCAAGACCTCCGCCGCGCGACTGATGTTGCCGTGGTTCTCGTCTAATTTTTTAAGAATGTAATCTCGCTCATAGGCCGACCTCGCCTGGTGCAAGGTCAGGAAGTCTCCGCTGCGGCGGCTCCCATCGCGATAAACCAGCGGCGGCAGGTGCTTGCGATCGAAGCGCACAGTTGTCGGATTCATGATTACGATGCGCTCGATTACATTGCGAAGCTCGCGTACGTTTCCCGGCCACGAATAGCGCATAAGGCCTTCAATGGCGTCATCGGTGATCTCTCGTGGGCGGCGGCCATATCGACCTGAAAATTCTTTCAGAAAATGTCCGGTGAGCAGTGGGATATCTTCTTTGCGTTCGCGAAGCGGCGGAACGGAGAATGGAATCACATTGAGCCGATAAAAAAGATCTTCGCGAAAATTGCCGCGTGAAATCTCTTCTTCCAAATCTTTGTTGGTGGATGCGATCACGCGAACGTCAACCGTAACCGGTTCATCGCCGCCGACCGGCGTAAAGTTTTGCTCTTCCAGTGTGCGCAATACTTTGGCTTGTGTCTTAAGGCTCATATCGCCGACTTCGTCGAGAAAAAGCGTGCCTCTATTTGCCTTGAGAAACTTGCCTTCCTTGTCTTCTGTGACAGTCGGCAGCGAGCCTTTGCGATGGCCGAACAGTTCGCTCTCGATTAAATCTTCCGGTATGGCCGCGCAGTTCACCTCAACGAAGGTTTCATTGCTGCGCAAGCTTTGTCCGTGGATCGCGTGGGCAACCAGTTCTTTGCCAGTGCCGGATTCACCGAAAATCAGCACTCGCCCGTTGGTAGGCGCCATCAATTGGATCTGCTGGCGAAGCGCTTTCATTGGTACGCTGTCGCCGACGATCGCGGTCTTTGGCGCCAGCTGCTTTTTCAGGTCTTTGTTCTCTTCGCGCAGCTTCTTGGCTTGTAAGGCGTTCTTTAAGAGTATGAGGGTTTTATCGATCGAAAGCGGTTTTTCGAGGAAGTCGAATGCTCCGAGTTTTGTTGCCCGCACCGCAGTCTCGATGGTGGCATGTCCGGAGATAATAATCACCTCCGGCGAATTGTCGAGTTCGCGAATCTTTTGCAGCACTTCGAGCCCGTCCATTCCCGGCAGCCAAATATCCAATAGAACTACATCGAAATCTTGTTTGCGCAAAAGTTCCAGGCAAGATTCGCCGCTGTCGGTTCCGGCAGGGTGGTAACCTTCGTCTTCGAGCACGCCTTGAAGCGAGTCGCGGATCGACGGCTCGTCATCGACGATAAGGATGTTAAGCATTGTAAGTTGCGTGAGCGACGCCGGCAGTTTGGGCGGCAATTGGTAGTTCAATAATGAAGCGGGCGCCGGCAGGCTTATTTTCTTCTACACGAATCGATCCGTGATGATCTTCGATGATCCGGCTGACGATGGCTAAGCCAAGCCCAGTGCCTCGTTTCTTGGTCGAGAAGTATGGCAGGAACAGACGTTCTTTGAGGTCTTGCGTAACTCCGGGGCCGCTGTCAGAGACGCAGATTTCGACCAAATCGTGGTCAGGCACTAGCGAAGTAGAAATTTCAATCTCCTTCACCGCAGACGCCTGCACCGCCTCGGCAGCGTTGTCCACAAGATTGGCAATGGCACGTTTCATGGCGTCTGAGTCAGCCATGACCTGCGGCAGGTCGGACGAGAACAAAGTGCGCATGTGGATTTCGTCGACTCTTCCGTTGAACATTGAGAGCGCGCTCTCGACGATGCCGTTGATGTTTGCGGGCTGTGGCTGCGAAGAAGGGAAGCGCGCTAGCGTCGCGAACTCGTTCACAAGAGTGCGCACGGTCTCAACCGAGCCACAAATGGCCTCTGCGCAGCCGCGAACAACTTCAATCGACGCGGCATCGGCCAATTTGCTGCGATCCAGATGACGAAGAATGCGATCGGCTGAAAGGGCAATGGGTGTGAGGGGGTTTTTGATTTCATGAGCAACGCGGCGTGCTACCTCGCGCCATGCCGCTTGCTTTTGCGCTCGCAACAGATCTGATAGATCTTCGAATACCAGCACGTATCCAATTCTTTCGTGATGGTGCTCCAGAGTGGCCACTGTGACCGCGACATTCAACTGCGAGCGTTGAATCGCGAACTCCATCTGCGTCGTTGTCGCGCCCATTCGGTCTGCACGTCTTAGCAGATGCTCCAAATCTTCTAGCACCTCAGAAGCGAACAGATCGCGCAAGGCAGCGCCGATCAAACTCGATGTGAGTGGTGGCTTCTCGGAGGGCCGCAGCATTCGCAGCAGCGCTTGATTCACGTGACGGACGCGCAGTTCGGCGTCCAGCGACAATACTCCCGTTGGAATGCTTTCTAGGATGGTCTCAATGTGCTGACGGCGACGCTCCAGTTCAGAATTGGCGGCGCCTAATTCATGGCTGGCAGTTTCAAGTTTGCGGCGATTGCTGGAAAGTTCGCCGGCCATTTGGTTGAAGGAGCGTACCAGGTCGCCCAATTCATCCGCCGCGGGAACCTCCACTCGATAATCCAAGTTGCCGCGCGAAATTTCCTGCGTGGCCTCGGCAAGCGCCACTACGGGCCGCGTCACCAGGCGCGACAAATAAAGGGCCAGCCACATGCTCGCAAAGAGCACCATTCCTGTGATCCACCACAGGAGGACCATATAAGTTCGGCGGACGGTGCGGCGCGCCTTCGCCAACTCCAGGTATCGCTGCTGGCTGAGTTCGAGCTGCTTCCGAGCTTCCGTGAAGTTGGCAGGCAGCGGCATAGCGATCAGAATTTCTCCTGAGTCGCCGACCGGCGCTGTGCCGATAACGTATTCGATCCCATTCCACGAAATGTGTTGCGGTTCGGAAGTAATAGGCCGCGGGATTTTCGGTTTCAGCAGGGGCCACTCCGCCGGAGCCCCGAAGCTGGCCTCCGCATCACCGGAGAGAATTGCAATTGCGAAGCCGCCCTGTAGAGTGGCCTCCCGCATCCGGAATTGATTCAGCACTCCGGAAAAACTGTGGCCATCGAATGCATGCTGGGTCTCGGGCGCGGACGCAATGGATACCGCTTCCGAATGAGCGTTTGCCGCTACGTATTTTGCCAGCATCTGTGCCATCAACGCCGTGTCCTGCCTGACTTCTTCGACAGGAGTTGAGAACCAACGCTCAATCGAACGGTTCATCAGCCCGTAAGCAAACCAGAACATTACGATGACGGGAAGGAAAGAGAGCAGCAAACTTCCGACTACCAGGCGTGTGCGAAACTTCGATCCCAGCACACCCATTCGGCGTTCGGCGAAAAGTTTAATCAGGTTTCGAGCCAGAACGAATGTGAGGGTGACGAACAGCAGAAACACTAACGCTGAGAGCGCCGCGAGAAAAACGGTTTGCTGCGTGGTGCTAGGGTTGATAAAAGGGAGATCGAACGACGATTCCGAAAGCAGGATTGCAAAGAGCACAAAACTTCCTGCCGCCAGGAAGATGATCAGCCGCTTGCGATCTTTAGGTCCCAGAGGACTGCCCGAAGCCATATGTTAAGTTGTGCGGCCACACGCCGCACAAACATTATAGCCTTGGCTAACCCGCATGGATTGGGGCTGGAAGCGGCGCGATTCAGGTTTTATTTGTCTTCTTAACGACGATGAATATAGGAATGGCAATGAGCTGCGCAGCAACTGAAAAGACCAGCAATGCCGTCAGTGAGACATCGTACAACCTGCCGATAACTACGCTGCCCAGAAACCAGAAGACGCCATAGACGCCAGTAAAAATTCCATACGCGGATGGCCGGCGTTGCTGCGGAACCATAGTGGCCACGGCTGCTGGAATGATGGATTCGTGAACACCCATGCCGAGTCCCCACAACCCCACGCCGACTAAAGCCAGCCTAAATCCACCGAGAAAAAGCAGGAGCGGCGAGGCCGCGGAAATGAGAGTGAGGGGAACCAGAATTCCAATTCCCCTGCGGTCGAATAGCCGTCCGAATACCAGAGATCCCAAGCCGCTGGTTGCCATTGCAACTGAATAAAAAATCGGGATCCAAAGATTCGGAACGACGGCCGCCTTTTGAAAATGAAAAGCCACCAGCGAGAAGTCTGCGAAACCGGCAGCAACCAGCGCGGCCCCGGCCATGTAAATCCAGAACACGCGGGGTAGTGCGGTTGCGTCCTCTGCTTTCGGTTTTACCTCGAGGTCTTCGGGCGTGGGATACAGGATCCTTGACAAAATCAGAAAGCAGAGCGTCAGGATCGCTGGAATCAGCAGAACTGCAAGGGCTTCGCGATACGTTCCATGGCGAGCGAGAATAAAGGCCATTACCAACGGGCCGATCAGCGCCCCCGCCTGGTCCATGGCTTCGTGCAGGCCGAAGCCGAACCCTAAGCCAATATCTTTGCTGGCGTGCGAGAGCATCACATCGCGCGGCGGATTGCGAATCGCCTTGCCAACGCGTTCGAGAACGATCAGCAACCCTGCGACTTGCCAAGTCGGCGCCCAAGCCAGCAGCGGTACGGCGGCCATCTGAACGACGTAACCAAAAATTGTGATCGGCCAGAATTGGCGAGTTCGCTCGCTGAGCGGGCCGGAGACAAGCCGCAGACCATAACCGAGCAATTCGCCCAGGCCAGCGATAATTCCAACCAGTGTGGCGCTTGCGCCCAACACCGCCAGGTAAGGACCATTTACGCTGCGTGCGCCCTCATATACGAAGTCGGCGAAGAAGCTCACGACTCCGATCAGAATTACGAATTTGAAGGCTCGATTCTTCATTGCGATTCGATGAAAGTCCAAACTAATTTACATCGTCGTGCGCACTCGCGCATTCGGCTTAGAATCCAAGATAGTACCGGTTACGAATGGTGATCAGGCGTTGCGATCCAGATAGTAATTCCAAACTCAGCAATTAGAATTCTTTTGATGGCTTTTTTCCTGGGGATTGACGGCGGCGGCACCAAAACTCGCTGCATTATTGGTGAGGAAGAGTCCGAGCTGGGCGTGGGAACTTCATCGAGCAGCAAAGTTCAGCGCGTGGGAGAAGCTTGCGCACGGACTGCTTTGGCCGGTGCGGTTAACGAAGCTTGCGTTCAGGCGGGAATTTCTCCCCGGCAAATTGCTCGAAGTTGTGCAGGAATTACAGGTGCGGCGCGGCCCGAAATCGCTGGAGTGATGCGGGATTTAATGACCAGCATCGTCGGCGGGCAGGTTGAGATCGTAGGCGATATCGAGGTCGCATTCGAAGATGCATTCGGCTCGGGAGCGGGAGTTATGTTGATCGCGGGCACAGGTTCGATTGCGTATGGCAGGAATGAAAACGGAGACACTGCGCGTGCCGGCGGGTGGGGGTATCCATTCTCAGACGAGGGTTCAGGTCAATGGATTGGCGCCGAGGCGGTGCGTGAGGCCCTGCGAGCGCTTGATCGCGGACAGTCGTCAGAACTATTGAGTGGTCTGATGGAAAAACTTGGGGCAACTAATTTCGAAGACTTTATCGTTCGATTGAATGCGAATCCATCTGTTGATTTTGCGTCGCTGTTTCCGACGGTGCTCGCTGCATCTGACCGGGACGATTCGTCTGCTTTCGAAATTCTGAGGCGCGCTGGCCAGGAACTTTGTGGCATGGCGGGAACGGTGATAGAGCGCCGGTTTCGTGACCAGTCAGTTTCGGTGGCAGTCCATGGTGGCGTATTTGCCAGCAGCGCAATTGTTCGAAAATGCTTTTCGCTAGAACTAAAATCGCGATACCCGAAAGCGGCCTTGCTGGATCGCGAAGTCGATCCTGCGCGGGGCGCGCTTACTCGGGCGAGGCGCGAGTTCAAAGCCGTAGGCGCTTAGGCCGGGCAGTGTAGGCCATGGGGTCCACGGCCGGGAGCCAGACATAGAGATGGATACTGAACCGCATTCGACTGATGGGCCGGAACAGAAACGGCGCAACACCCAAGCCGCGTCGGGCCCCGAAATGCTTTCGGCCGGGCTGAGCGAAGATGCCGCTGTCGCGCTTGTGAACAGCGCTGATGTAACGGCAGAAGAATTGGCCTGTCTTGCAAAAAATCCTATCGTATCGAAGAGCCGAAAAGTCCTGGTTGCGCTGGCTTCACATCCCCGTAGTCCGCGCCACGTTTCGATCCCCGTATTGCGAAGCATGTTCACCTTCGACCTGATGAAACTCGCCCTGACACCGGCTATCGCGCCGGATGTGAAGCGCGCCGCGGAAGAGCAGCTGATAACGCGACTCAAGTCTCTTCCCATAGGCCAGAAAATCACTTTAGCCAGGCGTGCGTCTGGACGGGTTGCGGCTGCACTCCTGCAAACGCCAGATCGACGAATCATTTCCCCAGCCCTGGATAACAAGCAGTTGACCGAAGCGCTGGTGGTGCAGGCGCTTATGAAACCACACGCGCCGGAACGCTTGTATGTTCTGATCAGCGATCACTCCAACTGGCAGAACCGACGCGAAGTTCAGATCGCGCTCTTGCGAAGTGAGAATACTCCGATCGAACGGGCGCGAGAATTCGAAAGGAACTTTTCGCCAGAATTTCTGAAAGACATTTTGCCGGAAGCGAGAAAGATCACATAAGCCGTCGACATCGCCGGAGCACTTGCCACCAAGTATGGATGGGCGATTGGACGCGACGCCCTCACGAATATTTTCGAGAGTTCTGGCCGGACATTGCGACCCACGTGCTGCATCGGCATGCATAAAGCGCTGTCAGTTGAGATTCGGCGGCGGCTCGGGCTCAGCTGATCCGTCAGCTCGGGCATCAGAGCCGCCATAGTTGATGTTGGTTTTTGAGTCGTGCAGCACCGCATTGCCTCGTCCCATTGATGTCGAGTATTCCTTCTGCACGTGCAGCTTGTGACCCATCGCTGAGAGCTTGTCCAGAACCTCAGGCTTTACTCGTGACTCGATAAAAATATTGCAGCCGCGGTCGGGATGAACGGTGAAGCGTGCGTTTTCCAGAGCCTGCTGAATGTTCATTCCGTAATCGGCAATGTTGGACACAAATTGCGCGTGCGCCAGTGGCTGGTTCGCGCCGCCCATAATCCCGAAGCCGATATGCTGGTCGCCGCGTTCCATGAACGCTGGGATGATGGTGTGGAACGGGCGCTTGCGCGGAGCCAGAGCGTTCGGCGAGTTGGGATCGAGTGAAAACAACGCTCCCCGGTCCTGCAGCACGAATCCCATGCCTTTCACCGCAATTCCGGAGCCGAATGTCTCATAATTGCTTTGGATTAGAGAAACGATGTTTCCATCGCGATCGACTGCGGTCAGGTAAGTCGTGTCGCTTCGCGGAGTACCGTAAGCCACCTCGCAGTTTGCATGACCGGGATCGATTAATTTCGCACGATCTTGTGCGTAATCTTTGGAGAGCAACCCTTTGACTGGAATCTTGGCGAAGCGCGGATCGCCGTTGTAATGCTCGAGATCGGTATAAGCCAGTTTCATGGCTTCGATCTTTTTGTGGAGTTCGGTCACGCTGAGCGGGCCGTCGGCAGAAGCTGGCGCAGTTTCCATAATATTCAGCATTTCGAGCGCCGCCATCCCCTGACCGTTCGGCGGCAATTCATATATCGTCCAGCCGCGGTAGGTGGTGGAGATCGGCTCGACCCATTCCGGCTTGAATTCCGCAAGGTCGTCGGCCGACATTGTTCCGCCTAGGGCTTGCGAGGTGCTCAGAATCGCATTCGCGACTTCGCCTTTGTAATACGCATCCGCACCTTGAGCGGAGATCATGCGTAAAGTTTTGGCGAGATCGGGATTGCGAAAGATTTGTCCGAGTGCAGGCGGTTGGCCATTTGGCAAGTACACCCGCTGGCCTTCGGGATCATTCGCAAAAATTTGCGGCGCGCCACTCCAGAATTCATGGACGAGTTCTGGCACCGGATAACCTTGATCCGCAAAAAAGATCGCCGGCTGAAACAGGTCTTTCCACGGCAGCTTGCCGAACTTTCCATGCAGTGCATTCCATCCCGCTACTGCGCCCGGCACGGTCACCGCATCGATTGAACGCAGCGGCATTTTTTGTACATCTCGCGCTTTCATATGCTCGATGGTCAGCCCTTTCGGCGCCCACCCACTCGAGTTCAGGCCATATAGCTTGCTGGACTTCGCGTCGAAATAAATGGCAAAGAGGTCGCCGCCGATTCCGTTCATCATCGGCTCTTCCACGCCCAGCACGGCATTTGCCGCGATGGCCGCATCCACTGCTGAACCGCCTTGGCGCAATACTTCAGCGCCCGCCTGCGAAGCCTGAACATAGCTGGTCGCCACAATTCCGTACTTGCTTATCACCATGGAGCGAGCGGTGCTACGGCCCTGCGCGGATGCAAGTGAGGGAGACGACAGAACCATCAAAGATATGAGGAGGCCAGAAGTTCGCATGATTTTCCCTTCGACAGCATGAGAATGTTGTACTTTAGAACTCCACCATGTCAATACGCCTGACTTTGGCGACGATATTTGCGATTTGCGCTTTTGCCCTTGGGCAGCAACAATCTATTTCATGTGCAGACTGTGCGGCGTGGAACGCGCCCCAGACTCCGTTTCGCATTTACGGCAACACCTATTATGTCGGACCCCATGGCTTGAGCTCGATCTTGATCACGTCGGATGCAGGGGACGTGCTCATCGATGGCGACCTTCCGGAATCTGCGGGTCCGATTGCCGCGCATATTCGGCAGTTGGGTTTTCGCGTCCAAGACGTAAAGCTAATTTTCAATTCACACGTCCACTTCGATCACGCGGGCGGTATCGCGGAGTTGCAACGACGGTCTGGCGCCAGGGTCGTGGCCAGTAAGTGGACTGCGGAGGTGATGACCAAAAGCGGAGTGGGCCGCGACGATCCCCAATATGGGGTGGTCCCGCCTATTTCCCTGATCAAGCATGTGGAAGTTCTTTCCGACGGTCAGACATTCAACGTCGGGCCGATCTCGATCATAGCCCACCTCACGCCGGGACATACCCCGGGCGGCACCAGTTGGACATGGCAATCGTGCGAGGGCGCCAAATGCCTCAACTTTGTTTATGCTGACAGCCTTACGCCCGCGTCCGCAGATGGATTCAAGTTTACGAGTACACCAAGTGCAATTCAGGATTTCCATAAGAGCTTTTCATTTCTCAGGTCGGTATCCTGTGACATTCTATTAACCACTCATCCGGATGTTTCGCACTTTTGGGATCGCGTGGACGCGCGTGCGAAGGGAACAAAACCTGATCCGATGGTGGATGCTGCAGCCTGTCGAGGCCTTGCAGATCGCTCTGAGGCTGCGCTGCAAAAACGGATCGCCGCCGAAACGACGCAGTAATTTATTTTTGAAAATGCTGCAGGATGGCCTCAGCCTGATTTCTAGTGACAACCGCTGACAGCGCCGCCACGTCGGCTTGCTTGACCGCTTGCAGGCTGCCGAAGTGTTGCAGCAGTCGGCGAGTCGTGCGTTCGCCGACACCGGGGATTTCGCGCAATTCGGTCGAGCGGTCCCGCATCTGGCGCCGCTTGCGGTGAAAGGTTACGGCAAAGCGGTGGGCTTCATCGCGAATGAGTTGTACGAGGTGCAGAACGGGATTGTGATGATCGAGGACGATCGGTTCGTTCTCCTGTCCGCAGACGTAAATGATTTCTTCACGCTTGGCGATTGAGGCGAGCGGTTGATTGATGATCTGCAGCGACGCCAACGCTTCAGCCGCAGCATGCAGCTGACCTAGACCGCCGTCGATCAGAATCAGACTCGGCATTTCTTTTTTGTCTTCCTGAATACGCCTGTAACGCCGTGTGACCACCTCGCGCATGGATGCGAAGTCATCTACGCCATCCACCGTACGAATGATGAATTTGCGGTAGTCGGACTTCTTCATCTTGCCGTCTTCCCACACCACCATCGACGCCACCGTTTCCGCGCCTTGAATGTGCGAGATATCGAAGCACTCGATGCGCTTCGGAAGTTCGGGCAGGGTGAGCGCATCTTGTAGTGCCTCTTG
>Ga0157372_10001781_pt1 | contig 23376 bp, 14 predicted proteins | sample C55metaG_FD_115307 | JGI IMG/M metagenome (GOLD analysis project Ga0157372, IMG submission 115307) | Corn rhizosphere microbial communities from Kellogg Biological Station, Michigan, USA - C5-5 metaG | ecosystem: Host-associated > Plants > Roots > Rhizosphere > Soil | place: USA: Michigan... | reverse complement strand
TAGAATAATATTGATGATCCCCCCTGTGCCTTCCGCATCGTATTTCGCGCCGGGAGTGGTGATGACCTCGATGTTCTTGATCTGGCTGGCCGGGATGGACTGAAGCGCATCTGCCAGGTTGTTTCCAAAAATGCTGGAAGGTTTGCCGTTGATGAGGAAGAGAATATTCGAATTGCCCTGCAGCTGTACATTGCCATCCACATCCACAGATACCATGGGGACCTTTTTTAATACGTCGGTGGCTACGCCGCCCTGGGAGGTGATGTCTTTTTCGGCGTTATAGACCATCTTATCGATCTTGTTTTCCACCAGCCCCTTTGGCGCGGTGACCGTCACGGCCTGCATGGCCTCCTCTTTTTGAAAAAGCGAGATGTCTCCCAGCGTTATGTTCATCGTCCGTCCGCCCAGAGTAATGACGCCCGTGCTGTGTGACTGGTAGCCGATGAAGCCGATGGTAAGCGTATAGCTGCCGGGTGTCAACCCTTCCAGTGTAAAGACGCCTTTATTGTTGGTAGTGGTCCCATTGATGGGCTTCACCTTGTTATTGGATGCATATAGAGTGATGGTAGCATATTCTACCGGATTTTGGGACAACGAGTCCAGGACACGGCCCGTGATCCTTCCCTTACCTGATGAAGCAGGCTGCTGAGCTATTAGCGATAAAGAATATATGATAGCGGCCAGTAAGAGACTACAAAATTTCATGGTTACAAAGGTAGTAACCTATTCTGGTGAAAATCTGTCCTCAGCTCACTCTTTTGCCGTGAAGGAGCATATCTACCGCCTGGTCGAGGCTACCTGCCCGTGTGATGGCGCCTGCGTTGACGAAAAATATCTCGTCGGCATTCTCGATGGTATTGAGACGATGGGCGATGATGACACGGGTAGTGGTCTCCGGCAGTCGCTGCAGGATATCTTCCAGCATCTTCTCGGTCACGGTATCGATATTGGCTGTCGCCTCATCGAGAATGAGCAGATCGGGATTGCGGAGCACGGCTCGCATAAAGGCGATAAGCTGTCTTTGCCCCAGGCTGATGCCGTCTCCGCCGGAGGAGACCATTGTATCAAGCCCTGCATCGAAGCGGGACAGCAATGTCTGCAAATTGGCCTTTTCGATGACAGCTGCCAGCTCTTCATTGCTGAGGGTATAATATTGTTCGTTGCCGTATAATATATTATCCTTTACCGTACCGGAAAAGAGAAAGGGCTCCTGCAGGATGAACCCGATCTTTCGTGTCCGCTCGATGGCCGAATAGGAACGAAGGTCCTGGCCGTCCAGAAGTACACGGCCGGATGTGGGATCGTACAGACGTGCAATGAGCGAGGCTGTGGTCGTCTTACCGCCACCGGTAGGTCCTACGAGCGCGTAAGTCTTGCCTTTTTCCATACGGAAGCTGTTGTTATGCAGGACTTCGGTGCCATCCGGATAATGGAAGGATACGTGCTGGAATTCCAGCAGCGCTGGTGGGCCGGTCTTTTCATCCCGGGCGACGGAGAGGCCAGGGGTCGTTACCAGGTCGGACTGCAGCGTAAGGATCTGGGCAATCCTGTCCCATGCCGCGAGGGCTACCTGAAAGCCAGCCCAGAGAGCCGCCATCTGGCGCAGCGGATCATAGAAATAGGAGACGTAGGCAAAGAAGGTGACGAAAAAGCCTGCGGTGAACTCCTGGTGGGTGATCAGGTAAATGCCATAAGTAAGAACGGCCAGCTGTCCCAGGCTGGAGGCCAGGCCGTAGACGGGCATGAATATATTGTTCGCAAGTCCCGCCTTGACGGCGGAGGAATACTGTGTCTTATTGGCCTTGTCGAAGCGTTTGCGAAAATAATCCCGGCGATTGAACGCAATAATGACCTTGAAGTTGTCGAGGCTTTCCTGTATCTCGGCGCTCATCCCGCCTACGCTTTTCAGGTTGGCGGCATTTTTTCGTTTGACCCAGGGCGTGGTCAGTTTGGTAAAGATCCAGATAAGCAGGGCAGGAGCGAGGGTTGCCAGTCCCAGCTTCCAGTTGACGGCTACCAGCGCAATACCGGCTCCTATGATAAAGAAGAAGCTGGAGACGAACTGCATGAGCGACTGGGAGAAGAACTGGTTGATCTTATCGGTGTCGTTGTTGATCCGCGAGATAAGATCGCCGGCCTTGTTCTGGTTAAAGAAGGCGGCGGGCAGCTCCTGCAGCTTGTTGAACAGGGTATTGCGGAGCGTAAAAAGGAGGTGCTGACCGAAGTCACCCATCAGGATGGTGCGGAGGTATACCAGCACGAGCACGCAGCAGTATATCAGCAGCAACCATCCACAGTTGGCAAGTACGCCATGATAGTTCTTATGTAAGATGTAGTCGTTGATCGTGACACCGACAATGTAGGGGCCGACCATGGTGAGTATGGAATAGATCAGTATGACGATCAGAGCCCAGATCAGCTTGCCGCGTTGTTCAGGCAGCAGGTTGACGAGCTTTCTCAAGGCAGACAGGTTGGATGTCTTTTTGGCATCCTTGACGGCGGTATTATTAAGATTGTAATTCGTGCTGCTCATAATGGCTGGTGCTACGTTGTGATTGATAGATCTGAACATATTCCGGGCAGGTATTCATCAGCTCCGCATGTGTGCCGGCGGCGATGATCTCTCCTTCCATCAGCAAAATGATCTGCTGATAGTCTTCGATGGAGGCGATCTTCTGGGTGACGGACAGTAGGGTCGTGCCCGGATAATTGCGGCGTACGTTCTCCAATATCTTTTGTTCGGTGCTGGCGTCGACGCGGGCGGTAAAATCATCCAACAAAAGGACTCTCGGATTGATAGCCAGAGCGCGTGCCAGCATGATACGTTGCTTTTGCCCGCCCGAGAGGCTGGCGCCTCTTTCCGACACGACGGTCTCCAGCTTGTCCGGAAGGGCGTCGATGAAGTCACGAAGCTCGGCGGTGGCGATGGCTTTTTGCAGGGACTCCTCGGTGACGGCTTCGTTGAAGGCGATGTTCTCCCGGATGCTCATATTGAAAATGATGCTGTCCTGGAATACGAAACCTATTTGTTTGTGAAAGGTTTCCTTTTCATATTCCGCAATGGGATGACCATCGAACTCGATGGCGCCCGAATTGGGACGTGTCAATGCGGTGAGCAGCTGCAGCAGCTGTGTCTTGCCGGCGGCGGTGGGGCCGATGATGGCTGTCCGTGAGCCGGCGGGGACGGTGAAGGAGATATCCTTCAGCACATTCTTTTCCTTATAGGAGAGGGTCACATTTTTTACGGCAATGGTTCCTTCCAGCTGCTTTTTGATGGTGCCTGTTTCAACAGGATCAGGAGCATTGAGGACGCTGCTGATCCTTGTATAGGAGGCGCTGGCCTGTGCAATGACATTGCTCATGAACCCGATGATAAGGATGGGGAAAACGAGCATCGCCAGGTAGTTATTGAAGGCGACGAGGTCGCCCAGGCTCATGGAACCGCCGATGACATAGTGCCCGCCCAGGGCCAAAATAGCAAGGGTGGCTAAATTGCTGGTGAATACGATGACGGGGATGAGGGACGCGAACAGGCGCAGGATACCGAGCCCTATGCCCAGGGCCTTTTTATTGGCCTCCATGAATTTGTTGTATTCCAGCTGCATGGAGTTGATCACCCGGATGATGGCGGCGCCCAGGATGCTCTCATTGATGACCTTGTTCAGGGTGTCGATGACCTCTCTGCTCTTCAAGAAAAGGGCCCTTACTTTCTTGAGCACCACGAAAAAGGTGATCCCGATGATGGGTATGATGGCAATGACGATGAGTCCCAGTTTCCAGTTGATGCCAAGCATCAGGATGCTGGCGCCGATGATGACAACGAGACTGCTGGCGATGGACACGATGGCCTGCGACACGAAGGATTTGATAGAGTCCACATCCGCCGTGAGATTGGTCAGCAGCTTGGAGGAAGTGGTTTGATGCAGGAACTCGAAACTCTGCCGGGATATTTTTTCCGAGAGGCGTGTACGCAGGTCGCGGGCTACTTTTTCAGACGTATAGGTCTGAACGATACTTTGCAGGTAAGCGAACACAAAAGAGCCGATGACAGCCCAGAGGAATTCAATGACCAGGGGCCGGCGTATACCTGCCTCAGGATGGTTTGTAAATGAGTCGATGGTGGCGGCGATGATCTTGGGCAGCCAAAGGTTAAAGGCATTGCTGATCAGGGCCAGTAAGACCAGCAAGGTGATGAAACCTCTATAGGGTTTTAGCAGTGTGGAGAGTCCCGGACCCTTGGGTCTGCCTTTGGATGGTGGTCCTTGTGCCTGTCTGTTGTTCTTTTCCATATAATAAAGATTCTAGCGGCCTTGGAAGGCGGCGGTAAAATTACTAAAATATGGGTAGGGGCATATTAACAATAGCCAAATAGCCGGAAAAGGCCGGTGAAAGAGGGGGACTGGCCGGTAAAAGTTAATATCTGAGGCCTTCGTCGAAGCTGCTTCGACACGGAGCTGCGCTCATAACCTTCGTTGGTTCCAACACTGTTGGACCCGCCTCGGTTACCTCGGTCGGAACCTACGGTTCCAGACGAACTCCTTCCAGTCGCTCTTGAAATGACGCAAACGTTTGCGAGGGGGTTTTGCCGGATCTGTGCAAAAAATTGGTGTACATTAGGGTAAGGTATGACCCGAAACGCTGCTTATATTCTTTTTACACGATTGTCCCTCGCCGGGGATGAAGCGGCTATTACCGAGCTCCACAACATATATTTTTATCGTCTATACAAGCTGGCCTGTTCCATTGTTGGGGACAGTGGGGCCGCAGAGGAGATCACCAACGACGTGTTTGTGCGGATATGGGAGAAGCGGACCTTATTAAAGGATGTAGACAGCCCTGAGCTGTATCTTTTAAAATGCGCCCGTAACAGGGCGCTGGAATACCTCCGGGGGCAAAAGATGGATATACGGCTGTCGGAGGATGAGCTGCATGATTTTCCCCTGCAATGGGAGGTCAATCCCGAGCAGCTGCTTATTTCTTCGGAAATGGTACGCCATATCAACAAGGTCATCGATCAGCTGTCACCTAAGTGTAAGCTCATTTTTTTGCTGGTAAAAGAAAGTAATCTCAAATACAGAGAAGTAGCCGATCTCCTACATATTTCCATTAAGACCGTGGAGGCTCAGATGAGCATTGCGCTAAAAAAGATCAGTCAGGCAGTGCCAATGACCTTTCTGCATCATTAAACAGGAACCGCTGGAAGCGGTTCGTCCGAAGGACAGATAGATTTCAGAACTTTTTCTTAAACTTTTTTAGGGGTGTGAGCCCATTTTCTGCATCAGCCTTAAACGGATGGAACCCGTTTCAAATCTTAATGCAAAATGACTGACAAGGGAAGACTATGGGAGCTATTAGCCAAGCAGTTCGACGGGCATCTCACGGAAGATGAACTTCGGGAGCTGCAGGCATTGCTGAACGAGGGGCTTTCCTTACGTCCCGGTGCGGAGGATAAGTTGGCGAAGGGCAGTAGCCTGTCGAGCGTAATGCAATCCATACGGGAAAATGGGAGGGAGGTGGTGGTGGAAATGCCGGTCGGGATGGTCGCTGAGAACAGGGGCAGGAGAAAAAGCATCTATGCATGGGCGGGCGCGGCAGCGGCCGTCCTGATCATTATAACCGTCTACCTCTTTCGGAAGGAGGGGCATGCCGGCAGCGCGCTGGCCTATGACAGGATCGTCACAAAGACCGGCTCGCGAACCCTCATCAATTTACCGGACAGCTCCACGGTGGTGCTGAACAGCGCCTGTCTGTTTGCTTATAATAAGGATTTCGGGGTGAAGAAACGGGAGATGCAGCTCACCGGCGAGGCTTTTTTTGATATCCATGGCAATCCCGACATGCCATTGATCGTGCATGCGGGCAATGTTATCATCCGCGTGCTGGGGACATCCTTCAATGTAAAAGCCTATCCGGAGGATTCCTTTGTGGAAGCCACCCTGATAAAAGGCGTCATCGAGGTGAGCCTGAAGACTGACCCAGAGCGGAAGATATTATTACGGCCCAATGAAAAGATCGTTATACGCGATGAGGCGGGAAAGTTCCAGTCCCCGGTGGACAGCGGCCGGTCGAGGAGCCGGGAGGAGGTGATAAGAGTAACGCAGCTGGCGGCAGATCCCAGGGACAGTAGCTATGTCGAGACGGCCTGGATGAAGGAGAAGCTGATATTCCGTAAGGAGTCCTTTGTATCGCTGGCCGCCCGGATGGAACGATGGTACCAGGTGAAGATCGTGCTGGCGGACACCAGCCTGAGAAACATCCTGTTCACCGGAAGCTTCGAAAAAGAGACGGTGGAAGAGGCGTTCAGGGCATTGCAGCATTCGGCCTCCTTTTCCTATAACATCGATGGAAAAACCATTACGGTAATCGGACGGAAATAAAAATAAACCATATGTACTGATGCACAGCTAAGGCCTGTAATGAAAAGAGAGGTGTTTGCACCACCTCTCCTAAGTTAACAAACAGGACTAGCCTATTATTAACTCAATCAAACCAAAGGTATGCATTTTACCAGAACAACTGCATCGCCCGGAAACTTTATTGTCCGGCGTAAACTACTGTTTATCATGAAAATAACAGCTTTGTGCATGGTGTTGGCCGGGGTCCATCTTTCTCTTTGGGCCTCCTCCCAAAAGACGATAACCCTTGTTGTCGACAAGGAGCCATTGGCAAATGTGCTGTCCCTCATCGAACAGCGGTCGGGTTACCGGTTTCTCTATCAGTATAAGGAGATATATGAGACCAAGGTGGTCAGCCTGAAAGTGGAGGAGGCGCCATTGGACTATGTGCTGTCCCTTGTGTTCAAGGGCACAGGATTGGGCTATTCCATCAATAGCAATAACCTTATCGTCATCAGCGACAATGCGCCACCGGAGGCGGTCGCCAATATTATAACAGGCGTCGTGCGAAGCGAGCGGGGCGACCCACTGCCCAATGTATCCGTTCTTATCAAAGGGACGTCGCGGGGAACACAGACCAATGACAGAGGTTATTACAGCATACAGGCCAACGAGGGCGATACGCTGCAGTTTTCTTTTGTGGGATATGAGACGCAATGGATACGGGCCGGCAGAAGACAGGTCCAGGATATTATCCTGAAGGCAGGCAATCAGCAAATAAACGAAGTGGTGGTGGTAGGCTACAGCGACAAGAAAAAGAGCGAGCTGACCAGCGCTGTGACCGTAGTGTCGTCGGAGAAATTAAAGGATGTCACTACAAATGACATCGGCTCGATGCTGCAGGGCAAGGTCGCGGGTTTGCAGGTAGTGAACAGCTCCGGTGTGCCTGGCGCCGCTGCGGAGATAAGGCTGCGGGGCGTCTCTTCCGTCAATGCATCCCAGAGTCCTCTCTTTGTAGTAGACGGGATCATCGGCGGCAATTATGACCCCAACGACGTGGAGAATGTCACTGTGTTGAAGGATGCGGGCGCTACGGCTATGTATGGCTCACAGGCCAATGGGGGAGTGATCATCATTACGACGAAAAAAGCTGCCGCGGGCAAGACGCGTTTTGAAGTGAAGCTGACCACTGGGCTGCGTACTCCGGACTTTGGGCAGATGCATATGATGTCGGGGCTTGAGCTGTACAATCATCAGAAGGAATACTATCGCGATTATATTCCCACGGACACGGGGAATTCGTATAAGATAGATATCCTGAAATTCTATAACGAGCGGCCATTGAGTCTGCGCGACAGGAATTACAACTGGCTCACGGCGACCTTCCGGCATGCGCCCATGACCAATTTCTATGCTTCCGCCAGCGGACGTACGGATCGGGCGGATTATTATGTGGGGCTGACCTACTATAATGAGAAGGGCACTTTCCTGAATACGAACTATCAGCGGATGAACCTTCGGGCCAATTCGAACTATCATTTTTCGAAGCAGATACACGTCACCAACAACATCAACATCAGCGGGACCACGGGCAAGAGCTATGACTACAATGACGTTTATTATGCCTATCTCAATATGCCCTGGGACAACCCCTATGACAGTGCGGGCAAGCCCATCTATGTCGACGGCAGCTCGACCTTCAAATGGTGGTCGAGGGATAAGGTAAATCCTATCCATACCATCCAGAACTCCAACCATCCCTATAAGAATTTTGACGCCAACTATGACTTCGACGTCAATGCCAACCTGACGCCCTGGCTGGCAATCGCCAGCACCAACCGTGTGGCGGCCAGCTACTTCAAGGCCACCACTTATTATTCTCCTTTAACTGCGGGACAATATCATGGCACGGGCTATCTGGATGAGCAAAGCACATTGAATTATGGATATATCTCCAACAACCTTTTAAAGTTCAACTTCGACATGGGGCCTCACCGGATCAGCGGTCTGACCGGGATCGCTTTTGAAGGCAGCCATACCGAACTGACGGGGGCTTCGGGCAAGGGCTTACCCGTAGGACTGCAGGTGTTGAATACCGTATCCAACAGCCAGGTGGTCAATGGGAGCAATGACCAGTCGACCCTCCTGTCCTATATATCCCAGGTGAACTACAGCTATCTGGACCGGTATTTTTTGACGGGGTCGTACAGGATCGACGGTTCTTCCGCCTTCCCATCCACACACCGGTGGGCCAAATTCCCCGCCATCAGCGCGGCATGGCTGGTGAGCAAGGAAAATTTCCTTATAGGCAATCCTATCGTGACCAACCTGAAGCTGCGTGCCAGCTACGGCATCACCGGCACACAGGACATCGGGTCTTCGCGCTATCTGGGGCTGTATTCTTTGTCCAGCCAATACAATTCCCTTATAGCAGCTACGCCATCACAGCTGCCCAGCCCCAATCTCACCTGGGAGAGCAAGCATCAATGGGATGGAGGTGTAGACATCGGATTGTTCAAGCGTGTGGACCTGACCGTGGATGTGTATAATAATATCACAAAAAATCTCCTGTTGCAGGTGTCACAGCCATTGTCTGTCGGTTTCGAAAGCCGCTGGGAGAACAGGGGCGAGATCGCCAACCAGGGAGTGGAGCTGGGTCTGAGCACGCTGAATATCACTACACGCGATTTCGAATGGCGGACAGATTTCAATATCAACTGGAATACGAACAAATTGCGGCAGTTCCCCGCCACCTCCATCAATACGCAATCCACCTGGAGCATTTCGCAGATCTACCGCAACGGCGGCAATCTGTATGAGTTCTATATGCCTAAATGGATGGGAGTAGATCCGCAGACGGGCGCGCCATTGTGGGAGCAGATCACCCGGGATGCCAATGGAAAGATCATTTACCAGCAGGCTACCTCCAATTACGACAGCGCTACCTACCAGGAAGTGGGATCGCCGCTGCCAAAGCTCCAGGGTGGCATGACCAACACTTTCCGGTACAAGGGGATCAGGCTGAGCGTCAACGCTTATTTCCTCACTGGCAATAAGGTATACAGCAATGCCCTGCGGTTTGTAGAGAACGACGGCTCCGAACCTTATTATAACCAGGCATTGCTTCCCAAAGGATATAGGATCTGGAGCCATCCCGGAGATATCGCTTCCGAGCCCAGCCCCCAGAATTCGAACAACTCGACACAGACCTCTACCCGGTATTTGAAGGACGGCAGCTTTATCTCCATCCGCAATATCACCCTCGCTTATGAACTGCCCAAGGCGGCTGTGCGAAGACTGAAGCTGGATGGGGTGACAGTGTCCTTATCGGCAGACAATGTGTATACGGCCACCCGGTTTTTCGGACAGGACCCGCAGACCACGATCACTCCGGGGATATATGTGATGCCGGGCGTGTCGGATTTCAAGTATCCCAATAACAGGCAGTATCTCTTCAACATCGATTTCAGGTTCTGATAAAAATATAATACCATGCAAAAGATCTTTTGGATAATAAGCCCATTGCTGCTGCTGCTGACTTCCTGTGTAAAGGACGTCACGCCCAGCGATGCCATCACGACGGCCACGCTCACCAATACCGCCGATGGGTTAAAGAATGCGGTCAACGGCGCGTATGCCCTTTTTAAGGACCATGTTCAATTCGCAGGATCCACGGACGGCAACAACATGTATCTGCGCCAGTTTTTCCAGGCAGCAGATTTTGCCAGCGACGACATCGTCTGTGCACAGACAACGACAGACCCTTTGTTCTATAGCTTTTCGCTGGGACATACCCCTACCCAGACGAATATGCGGTATTTCTGGTATATTTCTTACAAGATCATCAGCGATGTGAATACGGTGATCGAGGCGGTGGAGAAGGTTTCCAACCCCGATGACGCCACCAAACAGCTGCTGGGAGAATGCTATTTCCTCCGGGCCTTTGCTCACTTCAATCTGTCGAAATATTATGCGCTGCCCTATGCGCTGGGTCCGGCGTCGGACGGCGTCATTCTCCGGCTGTCTACGGACGATGCTGCCTTCAAGGCAAGGTCAACGGTGCAGCAGGTATACCAGGGCGTAATTGCAGATGCCGCAAAAGGTGCGGACCTTATGGTGCAGGGCAGGGGAGTGCAGTATGCATCGAGAGAGGCTGCCTGGGCGCTGCTGTCACGGGCATATCTCTATGAAGGGAACAATGACAGTACCATCTATTATGCCAGCAAAGTGATCAACAGCGGTAAATTCACGCTCAGCACGGCATCGGACTATCCCAATCTTTTTGCCAATGCAGCCGCCAGCCCCGAAACCATCTTCTGTATCGCCTTCACCCAAGCGGAGGACTACGGCAAGTTTGGCTCGATAGCTTCGATGGTTTATTCCGACGGGAATTCGGGATGGGGAGAAGAATATGCCTCGGCCTCCCTTAGGGACAGCATGTCGAACCATCCTGAAGATGTACGCTGGAGCTATATCGTGCCATTGAAGGACAACAATGGGGTGGTGCAGAAAAAGAATGGCATCGAGATCTATTATATCACCAAGTTCTCTTTCCAGGGTGGGAGCCCAACCCTGAGCTCGCCGATCATGTTCAGACTGGCCGAGATGTACCTGAACAGAGCGGAGGCGGAAGCCAAGGCGGGTCAGACGGGTGCGGCCCTCGATGACCTGGACGCTATCCGTACGAACCGGGGATTGAGCAGCAGTCTTTATAATGGTACGGTGCCTGGCGGCTATACGGCGCTGGACCTTGTGCTGAACGAACGTCGTATCGAGCTGGCCTTCGAAGGGCAGCGGGTCTTTGATGTCTACCGGAACCACCGCAGTCTCAACCGCACCTATTGGGGGTATCATCTGCCGGGGTTAAAGGAGACGGACATTGACCTTTCCAAACAACCCACCGGGTATGCCAATATGATCATCGCTCCGGACAATCCCAAGATCATCTATTACATTCCTATCGATGAAGTGCAGACAAATACGTTGTGTACGCAAAACAAATAAGTCATCATGACCCGAGCTTGCGAGAGCCATGATACCATTTAAAAAACATCAACTCATCATGAAAAATATAAAGCACATTCTATATATATTGGCCTGCTGCTGGCTCTGCTCCTGCAAGAAAGATACCGTCGTGCCTCCCGATGTCATTTATACGGTGAGCCTGGACGGCTATACGGTGACCTTTACCGACCAGACGGTGGGCGCCAGCACGTACAGATGGGACTTCGGTGATGGAACTTCCTCCACGGACAAGAGCCCGGTGCATACTTATCCTGGTAAAGGAAAATACGTTCCTACGCTGTATGTCACAACGTCCGGTGGGTCTACGGCCGAAGGATCAACTGTCATCAACATTGCCAAATCTTCGGCGGTGAAGCTGGATGACAATACCTTGTCGGACTGGGATACGGTGACACACAATGTGGTTATCGCCGGTGCGCAGGGAGGGATATTGAAAACAGCGAAATTCGATTACAACAGTGACAATGTCTTTTTCTATTTCGAGATGACCTCTACCGTTGCCGCAGGCGATATCTTCGACTTCTACCTGGATGCGGATAACAATGCCGGCACTGGTTATGCCACTGGCACCTGGCCGGGAGGTGGATATGACGTTCTGATGGAGGGAGCCATGCTGCAACAATGGTTCGACCCCTTTTATTTCTCCGGCGCTACGCAGAATTCCTGGGGATGGAGCGGCGCCACCATCTCGGATTATTATCAGATAGGCACGGTCGTACAAAATGGCAGCACATTGAAGTTCGAAGGGGCCTTGAAACGCAGCAAGATAAAAGGCCTCACCGGCAAAGGATTGAAGCTGGCGCTGACGGTGACCAAGAGCGATTGGAGCGTTACCCTGGGCACCATGCCCGACGGAGGATCCGCCCCCATATTCCTTGACATGAGCGAATAAAAATTTTTCCATGAAGATATTTAGCTTAGTAGCATTGTTGCTGGCAGGGGGCTGTTTTTGCGCGGCACTCTCCTGCGACAAATTAGAGAAGCCCGTGCTTTATACGCCGGCGCCTGAAGACACGGTACGCTATACCGTCAGCGATTCGGACTTCGCCAATCCTGAAAGAGGATTTTACCGGGCTGCGGAAGTCCATGTCAGCAATTATACACCGTTGGATATGGCGCGGCTCCAGTCCTGGCGCACCTTACAGCAGGCGGACGGGGGAGGTATCTATAAGCTGTACAGTACGCTGGTATTCCGAAGCATTGTACTGGATGGGTTTACCAACAGCGCCTTGTCGAATGATGTTTTGGATAAGATCAAGACGGATTTCTCCACGGCCCGCCAGGCCGGCGTCAAGCTGATCGTCCGATTCAGCTATACCACTACCTCGCATGGCGGCAGCTGTCCCGACGGCGGTATCTGCCCTCCTTATGGGGATGCGCCCAAGAGCATCGTGCTGCAGCACATTGCGCAGCTAAAGCCCCTGTTGCAGGACAATGCGGATGTGATCGCCTGTGTACAAGAAGGGTTTATCGGCATCTGGGGAGAAAATTATTATTCGGATTATTTTGGAGATCCTTCTTCCAATGGACAGGGCAAGCTGCTGGACAACAACTGGCAGGATCGTATCGATGTGCTGCGGGCGGTGCTGGATGCCGTGCCGGCCAGCCGTATGGTGCAGGTGCGGGAGCCACAGATGAAACAGCGTTACGTATATGGGATCAATGCGCCCGTCACTTCGGCCGCATTGACGGAGGCAGAGGCTTTTTCGGGCGAGGACAAGGCCCGGATCGGGTTGCACAATGACTGTTTTTTATCCGGGGTGGGAGACTACGGCACTTATGACGATTACGGCAACTCATCTACCCCACGTCAGCCGGCCGTGGGCGTGCTGCAGGCTTATGCCCAAAAAGACAACCAATACACAGCGGTAGGCGGTGAGACCTGTGACGATACCTACAGCCCGCAGAATGACTGCGAGACGGCGGGGATGGCGCAGACGACCATGCGGGGCCTTCATTACAGTTTCCTGAATTGCGCGTACAACAACGATGTGAACAATGACTGGGTGGATGGGGGTTGTATGGAGAATATAAAACGCGATCTTGGATACCGGTTTGTTCTGACCACCGGCATCTTCCCCGGGCAGCCGGTACGGGCAGGAATGCAGTTCAAGATCACCCTGCAGCTGCGGAATGATGGCTATGCGTCGCCTTATAATCAGCGGCCGGCCCGGCTTATCCTCCGCGCACAGAAAGGGGGTAAGGAATATGCATTCGACCTGGCGACGGATGTACGGAAGTGGTATAGCGGGGCGCTGACGGTGAATGAGACCATCAGTACAGATGCTGCCATGCCTGCGGGAGCCTATGACCTGCTCCTATCCCTGCCGGATGCGGCAGCATCCCTGGCAGGCCGTCCGGAATATGCCATTCGCCTGGCCAATACAGGCGTGTGGGAGGAGGCGACGGGGTATAATAAATTGGGGGCAACGGTGACGATCAATTGACGACCGCCCGGAGGGCGCCGTTTAGTTTCTGTTTACAATTGAGGACCCCTACGAACCACAGGTTCCTCGTCCGAAGGACAGACATTAGATGTTCAACACAATTGGACTAAATTTCGAAAATGTCCAATTGTGTTCATTTATATTTGCAGATATGCGTAAATCATTACTCTTTCTGCTGGCCATATCCCCGGCCTTGATATTTGCCCAAAGCACCCCTGAAGAGAACCTGGTACAATATGTCCGTCCCATTATCGGCACGCAGCGGATGGGGCATGTCTATCCCGGCGCCACCGTACCTTTTGGCATGGTGCAGCTGAGCCCGGACACAGACACGATACCTTATGAGCAGAATGGAAAATACAACCCGGACGTTTACAAGTATTGCGCGGGCTATCAATATGACGACAAGACCATTGTGGGGTTCAGCCATACGCATTTCAGCGGTACGGGGCATTCGGACCTGGGAGATTTCCTTATCATGCCCACGGTGGGCGAGCTGCGGATGAACCCGGGCGTTGCCAGTCAGCCGCACAGCGGTTTCCGGAGCGCCTTCTCTCACGCTACGGAGGTGGCGGAAGCCGACTACTATAAAGTGAAGCTGGAAGACTATAACATACTGGCAGAGCTGACCACCAGCGCGCGTGTAGGCATGCATCAATATACTTTTCCTGCCTCGGACCAGGCGCATATTATCCTGGACCTTGTCAGCGGCATCTATAATTATGAGGACAAAAATATCTGGACCTTCGTCCATGTAGTGAATGACACGCTGGTCACAGGCTGGCGGCAGACCAATGGGTGGGGCAGGACCCGTACGGAGTATTTTGCGCTTAGCTTTTCCACCCCATTTATTGACTTCGGCAGCCGGAACTATAGCAAGAAACAGGTGTACCGTGGCTTTTGGGGCAAGTTCGATCAAAATCACAATTTCCCCGACATCGCAGGTAAGCAAATCCGTATGTATTTCAACTTCCACACACATGAAGGGGAGAAAATAAAACTGAAGATGGCCTTGTCCTCTGTCAGCACGGATGGCGCCTTGTTGAACCTTCGTACGGAAATCCCCGGCTGGAACTTCGAACAGGTGAAGAAGCAGGGCCAGGATTGGTGGAACAGGGAATTAGGCAAGGCCCGGATCGACGCCGGGAGGGATGAGAAAGAGAATTTCTATACTTCCTTATATCATGCGTTCATCAATCCCACCGTCTATATGGATGTGGATGGAAGCTATCGGGGGCTGGACCAGGTAAACCACAAGGCGGAAGGTTTCACTAATTATACCACCTTTTCTTTGTGGGACACGCATCGCGCCCTGCATCCCTTGTTCAATATCTTAGAGCCCACTCGCAATGCGGATATGATCCGAAGCATGCTGGTGCATTATGACCAGAGCGTCGAGCATATGCTGCCCATCTGGTCGCATTATGCCAACGAGAACTGGTGCATGTCCGGGTATCACAGCGTGTCGGTGATCGCGGACGCCATTGTAAAGGGAAATGCGCCCTTCGATGCGAACAAGGCCCTGGACGCCTGTATCGCTACTTCCACCCACAGGGATTTTATGGGGCTGGGCGCCTACATCGATAAAGGATATGTCCCGGCAGAAGTCAGCGGAACCTCCGTGTCCAATACATTAGAGTATGCCTATGACGACTGGTGTATCGCACAGGCCGCCAAAAAGCTGGGGAGGATGGATGTATATGCCACGTACATGCGGCGTTCGGAGAACTATAAGAATGTATGGGATCCTTCCATTGACTATATGCGCCCCAGGCTGGCGGATGGCAGCTTTAAAAAAGAGTTCGACGTGCTCAGCACCAACGACCAGGGTTTTATCGAAGGCAATGCCTGGAACTATAGCCTGTATGTGCCCCATGATCCGGCCGCGCTGATCGCGATGATGGGAGGCAGGCAACGATTTGTCCGGCACCTGGATTCCCTGTTCACGATGGAATTGCCGGACAAGTTCTTTGCAGAGACGGAGGATATTACCCGGGACGGGATCATCGGCAATTATGTTCATGGTAATGAACCTTCCCACCATGTGGCCTATCTGTATGACTGGACGGACCAGCCCTGGAAGACGCAGGAAAGGGTCAGGATGATCTTAAAGAAACAATACCGCAACACGCCGGATGGACTGGGTGGCAATGATGACTGCGGTCAGATGAGCGCCTGGTATATCTTCAGCACGCTGGGATTTTATCCCGTGGCGCCCGGCTCGGATCAATATGCTTTAGGCAGTCCGGCCATCAATGGGGCGGTATTGCATTTGGAGAATGGGAAGGAATTTGTCATCCAGGCACAGGGACAGGGAGAAAGGAATGTATACGTAAAAAAGGTGCTGCTCAATGGTGAGCCGCTGACACGCCGCTATATCACCCACCAGGAGATCATGGCAGGGGGTAAACTGGTGTTTTATATGAGTGAAAAGCATTAGATTAGGCTGGGTGGAGGTTTGGGGACTTGCAAACATCGTTATTTTTTCATATATTACTAGTAATGAATTTGCATTTGCTCACCAAAATTCGTTCATATGAAACCCGTAGCTGGGACGCAGTCGCCCAAGGGTGGAAGCGTCCAAAAAACCGCAGTGACGATCGTTTTTGCAATTGCCTTTCTTAGCCTGGTCATGTTCCTATCGTATGTCTTTATAACCGCCACTATGAAGTAAATTAGTAAGATCCCCGCAAGAGCGGGGATCTTTATTTTCAGCCCTTCGGCTCTCTGGAAGTTCACGCAAACGATTGTGTGCCTTTCCGCTTAGGGGTAAATCCATTTTTTCTGCATCAGCCACTATCGGTATCCATTTATCAAATCCTTAACACGAGTCTTATGAACAAGCAACTACTACTCATCTCCTTATTCCTGGTCTTCCAATTCCTCAGCCAGGGGGCTTTTGCACAAAGAACATTTTATGTCGACGCCACCAAGACTACGAATGGGGACGGGTCTATCGGCAATCCCTGGAACAATCTGTTGTCCGGCATCTATGGGACCCCGCAGGCCGATACGTCGGACGTGATCCTGTATTTCCGGCAGGGCACCTATCACATTACCAGCGATTCCGTCATCTACCTGGACGCCAGTAAAAGCGGTCTCAACGGTCACTATTTCACTTTGCAGTCTTATCCTGGTGAACAGGCAACATTCGACGCGTCACGGCTGACCACCAACTGGTCATACATTGCCAGCATATCCGGAAGCAACATCCGGCTGCAGGGCCTTACATTCACAAATCTCGACACCATCTCGGCCTATGGCGTCTATATCTCCGGCACTGGCAGCAATATCGAGCTGCGCAACTGTACCTTTAGCAATATGCTGTGGCTCCTCGATACGGCCGAGGCGAAATTTCCCACCTCTTCCGACAAGAGCATCTGGCCCGTGTATGTCAGCGGCAGCAGCAGCCTGCCTGCCAATGTGCTTATCGATACCTGCCATTTTATAAACATAGCGCCAGGCAATGGTTCCCTGGTGGGATTGAACGGTACACCGGGAACAGTGACCCAGACGGCCAACACTACCTCCGGCATTATTAACAAGGCAGCACGCTACCAGTTCTATGTGAGCCCATCGGGCAGCGATACGACGGGGACAGGCTCGAAAGCCAGGCCCTGGAGGACCATCAATTATGCCGTGAATGGCGCCGGCTACGACTGGAGTACCGGATCGCCCGTATTGATCGACTCCAATCTTACGATCTATCTCCGTGGAGGTACTTATAATCTCGCCAACACTGTTTATATCGGTCATAACAGGGGACAGAATGGAAAATGGACCACGATTACCAACTATCCTTCGGAATGGGTGTCGGTGAGTGGAGGGAACCTGACCCGGAAATATGCTTCCATATTTGTCATCGATAGCGCCAGCTATATCAATATCAATGGATTGGATATTAACAATCTGACAAACGACTCGACACTGACCACCGTAGTGAATGGAGTCACTTTAAAGGATGTTCGTTACGGCATTGTCGTCGAAGGCACCGCCTCGCATATCCAGATCGTGAACAACGATCTCTATAATATGAAATGGACCCGGGATACCACAAAAGCCAAGAATCCCCAGCCCAACGATGTATTGAGCGCCATTACCGTATTGGGCAATACGAATACGCCCATTACCAATCTGCTCATCGATAACAATACGATACATGACATCGTATCCGGCTATGCAGAAGGGCTTGCCATCAACGGGAATGTAGATACGTTCACTATTTCTGGCAACGAGGTCTACGATATAGCCAATATCGGCATTGTCGCGGCAGGTAACTATCAATGGGTTTTGCAGAGCTATCCCAGCCTGCTGAAAGCCAACAACCAGTCCCGCAACGGCCTGATCAAGGACAATTCGGTGTATCGTTGTATCTCACCTGTGGCTACTTCAGCAGGCATCTACCTGGACGGATCCAGGAATATCACCGTGCAGGGCAATGAGAGCTATAACAATGGTACGGGCATCTCCGTCGGCAACGAACAGGATTCCAGCACCAGCGGGGGACACCTTATCATCAGCAACAATATATGGTCTAATTTAGGGCCGGGCATGTACCTGGGCAGCAATAACGCAACCTCTACCTGCAATAATGTTGTCGTAAAATACAATACCGACTCCATCAACTATACGATCAACCCCACGCTGTATCAACGGGCCAATGGCAGATACGGCACGCTGGATACCAACAGCAGATGGGTGGAAATTGTTATGAACCGGATCCAGAACCTCACCTTCGACGAGAATGAAGTGTGGTCTTCGTCAAATAATGTCCTTGCCTTTGCTTATTCCCAATCGAACCTCAGCTTCACCTACAACGATTATTATACGAAGGATAACAACCCCTGCATGGCTTATTTTGCCCGCGATACGGTGGGCAACGGCTTTACGAATAAGGTGGATACTACTTTTAATCAGTATGCGAAGGAGACGGGGCTGGATACCACCTCTTACCTGGGTGGAGTAGCCTACAACCGTCATGGCTGCGGAACGACGGGAGCGAGCTCCAGAGCGGCTGTCCTCACCAGCGGCGTGGCATCCCTGAATGCGGCAGATAAGAATATCCAGGTATTCCCTGATCCTGTAGTGAACAAGCTGTCTGTTTATATTACACAGGAGACCACCGGCAAGGTCCGGCTGGAGCTTTGGGATCTCAGCGGGAAGCCCGTACTTAGAAAGGAGGCTGTGGCGGGTCCGGGAACGACGGAATTAGGATGGGACGATGTCAGGCAGTCGGGCATAGCATCCGGAATATATATCCTGCGGGTGACAGGACCTGCTGTCAGCTATACACGTAAGATCGTCGTACTGTAAGAAAAAATGATTTAATCAAGCCGGCCGGTGAATGACTAATTGAGGTTGCAGCAGCTCGTGGATGGCAGTCTCTTCATTCCGGTCGGCTTCTTTTTCCAGCAGCTGCAGCAGCAGCCGGGTGGCTTTCTCTCCCTGGAGATAAGGGAACTGTTCAACGGACGCAATGGGTGCATTATCCATGTAGTGGCAGATAGGCTCGTTTGCAAAGCTGACGATGCTGATATTCCCGATGCCGCCGGGCGTTGATCTCCTGGCGTACTGGAGACAGTCCAGCGCAACATAATCGTTAAAAGTAATGATGGCATCCGGCGTACGTTTGAGATCCAGTAGCTGTTGTATGGCCTTACCGGAGCTTTCTTTGGAGAGGTCCGAGGATACCACCATGGAAGGGTCAAATTTCCGCCGCTTGCGCCAGAGCGCCTGTTTAAAAGCTTCCAGTCTCTCCTGGCTGGCGGGAAGATGTTCGGGGCCGTTGATCAGGGCTATCCGCCGGTGTTTTTTCTTTAGCAGGAAGTCGACGGATTGCTGCATACCAACGCCCAGGCTGCTGGCGATATAATGGATATCCGGCATCTTTGGTATCCTGTCCAAAAACACGACGGGTATCTTATGCCGCTGCAACAGCTCGAAATGCTCATAGTCGATGGTATTTTTCGCTATGGATATCAACACTCCATCCACCCGGTGAGAGCGCATGGCGGCAACCAGCTGTTTCTCTCTTTCCTGATCGTCCCGCGACTGACAGAGCAGCACGGTGTAATTTTTTGTATAAGCCACATCTTCGATGCCATTCACCATGGCGGCAAAGAAGTCCTGCGAAAGATTGGGCAGGATCACTCCGATCATAAAGGTTTTTTTCTGCTTGAAGAAGATGGCGGTCTGATTGGGCTCGTAGTTCAGCTCGCTGGCCAGTTTTTTGACCTGCATCTTTGTCCGCAGGCCGATGCTGTAATGATCATGCAGGGCCCTGGATACAGTAGAGACCGAAATGTTCAGCCTCCGGGCTATCTCTTTCAGTGTGGGTGTATGGTCGGGCATAATAAGGCGGCCTTATACTGCTAAAGATAAGAAAACAACCGGCGTTGCTATTATTATTTGCGCAATCGATTGATAGAAAAAGGAGAGGCAGTCGCCCGTAGCTTTGGTAACATGAGCATATCATTTCAGGATCAGACAGGCATTGTTACAGGTGCGGCCGGCGGCCTGGGGCGCGCCATTGCCATTAAGCTGTCGGAAAGAGGCGTAAAGCTGGCCCTGTTCGACAAGGACGAAGGTGGGCTGGCCTCTACTGCGGCCGCCCTCTCCGGAGAGCAGATAGTCGTCCCGCTGGATATTACGAAGGAGGAAGAGGTACGATCGGCCGTATCGCGCGTAGCTGCGAAATGGGGGAGGATCGACCTGCTGGTGAACAGTGCGGGTATCACGGGCAGGACGAATATAAAAAGTCATGAGGTGGATACAGAGAACCTGCTGGCAGTATGGCAGGTAAATTTTATGGGCTCCTGGTACACATCCAAATATGTGCTGCCTCTAATGTTGCAGCGTAATTACGGGCGGATCCTGCATATCGCATCCATTGCCGGAAAAGAAGGCAATACGGGCATGCTGGCCTATTCATCCAGCAAGGCGGCGGTCATTGGCATGACCAAAGTGCAGGGAAAGGAATATGCTGCCTCGGGCATTACGGTGAATGCATTGGCGCCAGCCGTGATCCGTACAGCCCTGGTGGATGCGATGCCGGAAGAGCAGGTACGCTATATGACGGATAAGATACCCATGCAGCGTTGTGGTACATTGGACGAGGCGGCGGATCATGCTCTGTTTATCGTCAGTCCACAGACCAGCTTTACCACGGGATTTACCTTTGATCTCTCCGGGGGAAGAGCTACTTATTAATCAGGAACCGCTGGAAGCGGTTCGTCCAGAACCGTAGGTTCCGACCGAGGTAACCGGGGCGGGTCCAACAGTGTTGGAACCAACGAAGGTTATGAGCATAGCTCCTTACGAAGTACCCGAGGTACGAAGGGTACGAACAAGGAGGAGTGAGGGCTCGGAACTCCGCCGAAGTTCTTCCGCCGAAGGCCTGCAGACAAAAACTATTTTATGAAGGAATCAACAACAGCCGCAAACATGCCCGTGGGGGTGGTAGGACTTGGACTGATGGGGTGCAGCATAACCACCTGTCTGCTGATGGCGGGACATCCGGTGGTGGCGGTAGCGCCTGTGCCCCAGGACCTTGAACATGCACAGCGACGGATAAGCGAGCATTGGCGGCGTTCGATGGAAGAGGGGCTGATCCGCGCGTCTGCGGAAGACTGGAGATCACGGCTGATGATCACGGAAGATTATGATGCGCTGCGGGAGTGCCGGATCGTGATCGAATGCACGCTGGAGGACCTGGCCATCAAGCAGTCCGTTTACCGCAAAATAGAAGCCGTCATCGGGGCGGAGGCGATCCTCACGTCCAATACATCCGCCATCCCTATCAGCCTGCTGCAGTCGCAGGTACGGCATCCCGAGCGATTTTTTGGCCTGCACTGGGCGGAGCCTTCTCATACAACCAGATTCCTGGAGATCATTTGTGGTCAGCAAAGCAGGATGGAGCTGGGTGAATACCTGTATGAAGTGGCGCAAGGCTGGGGTAAGGAGCCGACGCTGGTGCGGAAGGATATCCGGGGCTTTATTACCAACCGGCTGATGTATGCGATGTACCGTGAGGCTTTCTTTCTCGTAGAGAATGGATATGCCACGGTGGAAGATGTGGACAGGGCCTGCCGGAACAATGCGGGATATTGGATGACGCTGGTAGGAGTATTCCGCTGGATGGATCTTACGGGGGTGGCGGCTTATCATACGGTGATGAAGGATCTTTTCCCCACTTTGAACAACAGCACGGAGGTGCCCGCGCTCATCGACGGTATTGTAAAGTCCGGAGGAAGGGGTGTGGCTAATGGGAAAGGATTTTATACCTACACGGAGGAAGAGGCCCGGCAATGGGAGAAAACTTTTACACAGTTCAGCTATGAGATCAGGAGACTGGCGTTGAAATATCCTGTGGATGTCGTACAAAAAGAATTAGAGAAAAAACAATGTTGATAATAGACGCACATTTAGACCTTTCCATGAATGCGCTGGAATGGAACAGGGATCTCCGAATGCCCGTTACAGTTATCAGGGACAGGGAAAAAGGGCTTACCGACAAGCTGGACAGGGGTAAGGGAATGGTTTCCCTTCCCGAGCTGCGGAAGGGGAATATCGGATTGGTGGTAGCCACCCAGATCGCAAGATATGTGGCGCCGGGCAATTCATTGCCGGGCTGGCATTCTCCTGAACAGGCCTGGGCGCAGACACAGGGGCAGCTGGCCTGGTATAAGGTCATGGAGGAGATGGGAGAGATGAAGATGATCCGCAACAGAGAAGAGCTGGAACGGCACATCGATTGGTGGATGAAAGAGGATGCTTCCTCTTTGGATAAGCCCATCGGCTATATCTTAAGTCTGGAAGGGGCTGACAGCCTGGTGGATCTGTCCTATGTGGAGAAGGCTTATGGATATGGATTGAGGGCCATCGGTCCTGCCCATTACGGACCGGGCAGATATGCGCCCGGAACAGGCGTTATGGGACCATTCAGCCGGCAGGGGCTGGAGCTTTTGAAGGAAATGCAGCGAATGAACATGATCCTCGATATTACGCATCTCACGGATGAAGCGTTCTGGCAGGCCATAGATCTCTACCAGGGGCCGCTATGGGCCAGTCATCATAACTGCCGGGCACTGGTGTCCCATCAACGGCAATTGACGGATGTGCAGGTAAAGGCCCTTATCGACAGGGGAGCCGTCATCGGTGGCGTGCTGGATGCCTGGATGCTGGTGGAGGGTTGGGTAAGGGGAAGCTCGGAGCCTTTGACGGCCGGGGTGAACCTGGGCAGGCTGGTGGATCACTATGATCATATTTGCCAGCTGGCGGGGAATAGTCGGCACATAGCTATCGGGAGCGACCTGGATGGCATGTTCGGGAAGGAGCAATCGCCTTATGATATGGATACGATCGCCGACCTGGGCGCACTGGAAGGCATTTTACGGCAACGTGGATATGAACCGGGCGATATTGCAAATGTCATGCACGGCAATTGGCTGCGTTATCTGAAAGAAACCTGGTCGTGAGAGGATTTCTGATCATTGGGATGACTTGCCTGGCTGGTCTTCTTTCCCATTCCAGATAAAATGATATGGATACGATCGCCGATCTGGGCGCAC
>Ga0157372_10001778_pt1 | contig 23399 bp, 29 predicted proteins | sample C55metaG_FD_115307 | JGI IMG/M metagenome (GOLD analysis project Ga0157372, IMG submission 115307) | Corn rhizosphere microbial communities from Kellogg Biological Station, Michigan, USA - C5-5 metaG | ecosystem: Host-associated > Plants > Roots > Rhizosphere > Soil | place: USA: Michigan... | reverse complement strand
CGTTGAAGGACGCTGGCGGCGATGTGAATTACAGCCGCTCGGGCTCGAACGTCATCCGCTACATGGCGAAGAACTTCATCGGCAGGATCACCGGCCTTGGCGGAGCGGCCGGCGGCGGCTTCAGCTCGTGCGCGATTGCGGGTTCGCGGGCGATGATGACGCCCAATTTACGGGTCGCTTCCTTGGCCTGGGCCGGGGTCGACGCATTGGCGCTCTCGGCAAGCCAGCGCGACACCCTCGGATTGACCATCGCCCGAGCCGAAAGGACGGTGCGGCCAGCAGCAAGGGCACCCGTTCCAGCCGCAGCGACTGCTCCGGTAGCGGCACCGGGAACGCCGCCGACCATGAACCCGCCGCCGGCCGCTCCGCCAAGGCCGGTGATCCTGCCGATGAAGTTCTTCGCCATGTAGCGGATGACGTTCGAGCCCGAGCGGCTGTAATTCACATCGCCGCCAGCGTCCTTCAACGCCTGGCTCAAGGTGCGGAGGTTCTGGATCGACTGCGCGCCGTCCGGGCCGAAGATGGTACGCCGAGCAGAGGGGCTGAGCTTGTTGGTTTGCGAAATGAACAGCGCGGCTGAGAAAGGCTCGTCCGCCGAGCGACGTCCGAGGCTCTGCGCGATGGTGGCGGCGATGTCCTGGCGCTCATTGGGATCGAGATCGCGCATCAGCGCTGCCAGTCGCCGGCCGTCGCCTCCTGGGCTGGTCATGGATTTCAGCCGCGAGAATGCCTGCTCGCCGCTGAGCCGCGCCTGTCCCTGATCGACATTGCCGCCGAGGAACCGGTTCAGAACGTCGTCGATGTGGACCGCGCGCTCGCGATAGTAGCTGTCCGCCCTGCGATAGGCGTCCGCAGCACCTTGGGGCAGGTTGGCTGCCGCGTCGAGCTGGGTCGCGTCTAGTACCTGGGACGCGCGCGCTTCGGCCTGTGTTGCGCCGAGGTTCTGTTCGTTGATGCGCCCTCGCAGACTCTGGCGAAGCTGGCGAAGCTCCTCGATGGTCTTCCCGCCAGGCGTCGAGAGATCGTCCTTGATGCCCTGCAGGAAGTTGATCTCGCCAGCATTGGTCTTCGGATTGGCGTTGAGCGCTGCAATCTGGCCATCAACCTGGTCGATCGCCTGTTGCGGCACGAACCGGGCATCGCCGCTGATCGAGCGGGCGCGATTGTAGAGCGTGTTCGCAACGCCCTTCGAGCGCTGGATGAAGGCTCGCGCGCCCTTCTGGACGAGATTGCCCGCCGCTTCGGTGTCGAGCGCATTCCCGTCCTGCCCGAGAGCACTGACGCGATTGGCGATCTGCTGCTTGGTATTATCAACGCCGCCCCGGATGATGTTCTGGCTTACCGGGTTCGATTCCAGCGCTCCGAACTCACCGCGGGACTTGGGGTCGACCATCGGGCGAATGAGATCGACGCCTTCTGCTGCGGCGGCGTCCGCCACGTCAGGCGCCATGCCCTGCGGCGCGCGGAAGCGCATCGGCAGAACCCTGTTAACGACTGCGGGAGCGTAGCGCCCGAGTGCGTAGCCGCCGAGCGCTCCGACACCCGCGCCCGCAGTGCTTTCCGCCGCGCCTTCGCCGGTTCCGAAGCCCGACAGCGCACCTCCGACCGCTCCGCCTTTCCCGGCTGCGACCGCGGCGGCCTTGGGAGCCAATGTCGCCAGCGCGGCAGTCGGAGCAGCGCTCGCCGCACCGCTCGCCAGCTCGATCGCGGTTCCGCCATAGCCGAGCTGCTGACGGGCGTCGGCAATCCGCTGGCGCTCGGCGTCGCGCCCGAAACGATAATCTCCAACGGGATCGAATTTGCCCGTGAATGGCGCGGTGATGATGCCCGATAACGCATTGCCCACGCCCGATGCCTCGTCGGACAGCCCCAGCGTGCCGCCCTGCATGCCGAGCGCGCCAACCGCGCTCTCGCCTGCCCCGAGCTTGTCTTCCTCGGCGATGCGCTGCTTCAGCTTGTCCTGATAGGACAAGTCCTGAACCGTCGTGTTGATGCCACGCCCTTGCCGGATCGCCTTCGCGATGGCTTCGCCGTTCGTGACCCGCTGGCCCGTGAGCTTCGTGAGGAATGCGCCGACCTGATCGCCGCTGGGGTTCGGATTGGCGGCGAGGAAGGCATCATAAGCCTGCTTCTGCGTGTCCGAGAGGTTGGTGACGCCGGGAGGGGTTCCGCCGCCACCGCCCCCTCCTGACGGCCCTCCGCCGCCAGAACCGCCGTTGTCGGGCGGAAGACCGCCGCCTCTCGCCGCAATCGCGGCGAGGCTGTCGGGATGAGACTTGATCCAATCAGCAGGCAACTGCGCGAGCGCAGGGTCTTCCTGCACTTGGTATTGGTCGTAGCGCCGCGTCAGGTTCTTGTAGCCATCCGAGATGACAGCATTGATCGCGTCGATGCGATTGGCCATGTCCTTCTGCATCTGTGCGAAGGCCGCCCGCTTTTGCGAAGGCGATTCATTCGAGCGCAGCGTCTGCTCGGCTTCCTTGCGCGCCGCGTCCGTGAGCGTACCGGCACCGCTAGGACTGCCCCCGACGACCTTCGCATATTCATTGACGAACGTCGTATAAGCGGCGTCCATCGCGGCCACCTGGTCATGGCCTGCGATCGGCAGATTGCGCTGGGCGCTCTGAATGACCGTGTTCAGGATCGGGACTTCGGTTTGACCTGGCAGCGTGTTGCTGAGACCGATCAACTGCTCTCCGTTGCGCAGGGCCGTCTCTTCCGATTGGCTGACCTGCGCATGCATCGTCTGCATCTTCGTGAGCGCGGCTGATCCGGCCTTGTAGTGCGCAATCTGGGCGGCGTAGTCCGTGCCGTTCATGCCCTGCGCGCCAGCCATCTTGGCGACGCGGTTCATGATGTCCTGCTTGGCGCGCGCCGCCTCCTTGCCAAAGCCGAGCGATGGCAGGGGCGATCCTGAAAGCACCTGCTGAGCGAAGAAATCCTTGGTCTGATCGTCGAGAATGCCGGACGCGTTCGGATCTTCTGGACCGCCCTTGATCGGACGAATCGCTCCAGGATTATCGGGATCCTGCTCCCATCCGCTCGGCAACGCTCCTGGCTTGTCGGGAGCGCCATAGACCGGCGTTGGCGGCACGCCCTTGGAACCGGGAATGAGGTCCGCGAACAGATTGTCGGGCGAGGTTGCCATCAGAGATCGACGCCCTGGGCTTTGGCGCGTGCCCGCACCTGGTCAGGATCGGCGCCTAATGCGATGGCCTCGAGCGCGTCTGCCCTGATCTTCGTCGTGTCGGGGCCGGAGCTTGCGGTCTGCCGGCGGCCAGTCTCGAACTCTCGCATCGCGGCGGCGAGCCTCGGAACCATGACGGGCGACAGAGTGTCCTGCGGATTGACGCCCAGACGCCGCGAGACATAGCCGATGTAATTGTTCACCTGCTCGTCGGTGTTGTCCCCGCCAGCACTTTGGCGCGGCGCATAATGCTCGACGATGCTCTGCACCGTATTGAGTCCGCGCCCCATGTAGCGGCCAAGCAGCCCCTCTTGCCGCGCGATGCCTTCCCCCGGCGTGGCGAAGCTCTGAAACTCGGTGCTTCCGGGCTTTCTCAGCGCGCCGGGGTTGTTCTTGGCTGGCCCATTGGAGCCGCTGCTTCCGACCGGCGTTCCGGCGGCTGCTGTGCCGGGATTCGGCGCAATCAGCGTCGTGAGCTTGCCATTCTGATATGCGGCAACACCGCCGCCGGGAACATACGGAACGAGCTGGGGCTTGTCGGCCGCCACCAGCTCAGACAGCTTGCTTCCCGTGCCGACGATCGCGGCTAGATTAGCGTCTGTCGGATCGAATCCGGCGAGTTGGCCATCGGTCCAGCCCAACGCCTTCAATTCCGGCGTGGCTGACTGAATGAACGCCCTGCGCTGCTCATAAGGCAGCTTGGCGGCCTGATAAGCTATGGGAGCCGTCCCGGTGTAGCGGTCGGTTGTCTGCTTGCGCTCGTCCTCCCCCATCTTGTTGAGGGTATTGACGAGATCGAAGTCGCCGGAACTTGCGGCGGCGGCCTTGGCGCCAGAAATATCCCCGGAAGCCGCGAGCGAGCCGACCTGCTTCCTCGTCGCGAGGTTCTGCACTTCCGTGTTATATTTCAGCTGGTTCTGCCGTTGCAGCTGGATCGTTGCGGCAGTCGCCGGATCATAAGCCGCGAGCGCGTTGTATGCCTGCGGATTGTCGGGATTGGCGAGATATGCCTTGAGTGCGCTCTGGGTCTGGACGTGCTTCACCATCGCCATGCCGGTGGCGAATCCCTGGCTCGTCAACGCGCCGACATCGACCGGCTGCAGGAGACCGAAGTTAATTTCCGACATCGGCCAGTTCCGCTTGGCATTCGGCGATGCGCGCCTTGATCGCCTCGACGTTGGCGGCAAAACCCGGCTTTCCGTCGCGCTTCTTCAACCGGCGATTGAGGCCGTCGATCTCGGCGTTGATCTCATCCGCAGTCCTCATCCGAAGTTGCTCCAGCTTGGACTCGCGGCGAAATAATTGGCGCTTCCGTTCGGCGTGACGTTGATCGACTGCGCCGTCGGCACCTTGGGTGCCTGAAGCTGGCCCAGGCCGTACTGGAACAAGGCGCCCCCGACCTGACCCGCCGTGTTCCCGATCGTGCCCCACATGTTGGCGTTGGCCTGGCCAGAGGTGAGCGCGGCATTGGCGGCCACATTGCCGGCGTTCGTGTTCTGACCGGCGATGGCGTTGGCTGCTCCGGTCGTCACGCCCATGACGGCGTTGCCTGCCGAAAGCCCGACCTGCTGCTGGCCCGCGAGCAGGTTCATGTAATTGGCGAGCTCGTTGCTCGCGAGGTTCTGCCCGAAGGTGATCGCGGACTTCTCGGCAGCGCCGCTATCGAGTGCACCCTTGGCCGCGTATTGGCCGCGCGTGGCGTTGAGACCTTGGTTGTAGCGCCACTGATAGTTCGTGCTGTTGCGGAACTGGTCGAATGGGCTGAGCGCGCTCCCCGTACTCGTGGCAGCAGGCGTTGCGGCTGCTGGAACCGCTGCGGGAACGGTCGTTGCGGGAAGCGTAGAAGCCGGATTCGAAGAGAGATAGGCGTTTCGGCCCGCAAGCACGGAATCGGCCGCATTCTCATCGACGAAAGGATCGCCGTGGAACTGCGCGGTCGTGGCGAAGCCCGGATCGCTCTCGGGGTGCGCGCGGTAGTAGCTCAGGTAGTTGTTGATCGCGCCCTGGCCCGTCGATTTTGGCATTGTCATGATCGTGGCGAGGCTCGGGCCGGAATAGCCGTCGAGCGCGCTGCTGCTGCCGAGCGGTGTGACGCCCGCGACCGGAGCCGTCTGATAGCCCGAAAGAGCGCCGGTCGGGGCCGCCGGAGCCGCGGTCGCCGTCGGACCCAGCAGAAGCCCAGTCAGCGCATTCGAAGCGGCGAGGCCGTTATTGTAGAACGGTGCCGCGATCTGGAGGTTCTGCGCGCGGGTATCGCGGAAGAGCTGGTTGTTCTCGTTGGCGACCTGGAGCGACGTGTCGGCGGCAGTGCTCGCGGCATGCTTTTGCGCGGATGATGCTTCCGACCCGGCGATGATCGAACCGCCGGCACCGATGACCGCCCCGCCGATTGCAGCGCCGACCGGCATCAGTGGCTCTTCAGGCCAAGGACGCGCATCTTGCCGTCCTCGAGCCCGATGACGCCATCCACCACATCGATCAGAGGGGGATCGTCAGCAAGCAGAGTGACCGGCGCGTAACCCGCTGCCGCCGCCCACAGATTGTAAAGGATCACCCCCTTTCGAGCCTGGCCGCGATGGCACATGCGCGAGACCGCCCCGACCATGCGGTCATGGGCCGGTTCGTCATCATGCACCGGAAGCGTGCTGCCAGCTTCGCTCTTCGCGGCCTCGATGAGATCGTGGAACTGCTTGCCATCGGCCTCAAGCTCGGAAGCGCTCGTCGCCCAGTCCATCACGTCCCACGAGACGACGGTCCCAGGTCCGAGAGGATCATGCTCCTTGCGGAACCAACGCTTCGCTCCGCCCTTCAGCGCGAGCGCGAGGGCCGCCGGATTATTATCGGGACAATGGCTGAATATCCGCATGCAGTCCGTCCGGGTGAACATGAAATCCAGCCCGGAGCGCATTGCTGCGATGGCGTGCTGGCCCCGTCCCTCGGACGAAAACTGCGTATGGACGCTGTAGAATCCCGCGCCCGCGGGCATCAATATAAAGCCGCCGTGCTCTGTCCGCAAAGCGATGTTTCGCTCGTCAGAAATCGTTGCGGTAAGATCGAGCTCGCCTTCGCCGCCAAGCCATGGTCGCACTTCAGGAAGGTTGCAGATGCGGTTGAAAAAGCCGGCATCGAAGGTGCGCTCGATCATGATCCGACCGCGCTTGCCGTGCCGTAGAGGTCCATGAAGCGCGTTCCAGATGAATTGCGCGCCATGAGCCTGAAATTCTGGTCGGTTGCTGGAGTGAGTCCAGTTTTCGACTGTGCTACGTTGATCGCGCCATCGGTAACGTCGCCTGCCGGGCTGACCTTGCAGCTTGGAGAGCTCGCGACTTCAGTTCCTAGATCGACCCAGACTCCGCCTCCGGTAGAATCCCATTGCCAGATCGCCTTGACCGCAAACGTACCGCTCGGAAGCACTCCTGCAGTCGTCACACCAAGGGGGGCCGATAGATCCACAACGCCGCCGCTTCCGGCCTTCACTGTCAGCGTGTCCGAGACCTGCGCCATGGTGGTCGAGTTGAAGCTTGAGAATGTGCTGTCCGTCGACGTCGTACCGCCGCTTCCGGTCGCTCCGCCGCCGCTGTCCCCTGAAATGGCGGCAGAGCCGTTGGCGAGATAGATATTCACCGCCTTGGTGAGCGTGACCGTGACCCCATTCACGTCTCGCGTGCTGGTCACGTCCACGACATCGCTTGCCGTGATCGCGGTTATCGAGAGAATGCCGGTCGCCGCACCGATGGTGCAGGTCACGCCGCCGCCGCGGGCAACTGCGGACCATGCCGAGGCGGTCGTCTCGTCGGTCGTCCCGTTGAGCCGGATGCACTGGACCAGCTTCGGAAGCTGCGACGATGGAGAGACCGCGCCGGTGTAGTCTGCGTTGATCGTGACCGCGGGAATGTCGGCCATATATTCCTGCGCCACAGCGAGCGCCGCGATGGCTTGCTCGATCCCGCCGATTTCGGACTCGATAGCCTCGACGAGCTGCTGCCAATAAACCTGCAGGGTCGGGCTATCGACGCCGCCCGGTGGCAACCTCGGGAGCGTGAACGCCATCTATCGCCCCGCCATGCTCTCGTTGGCGCCGACCCTTTCGACCCTCAACGGAGCGCAGGCCAGCATGCGGAACTCGGCGAGGAAACCGGGCTGTGAGAACATGCCACACGATCCGAACCGGCTCCGGCGCCGATAATCGCCCATCTTCCCCCAGCGCGTCGCGCGCCAGTCGGTGAAGGTTCGGCCGCCGTCCCTTGAGCAGCGCATCTCGAGGATCGGGTCAGCGCTTTCGCCAATCTCGACGGTGGCACTTCCGTTGTTGCCGCTGACGATCACGTTGGAAATGCCGAGCGGACCCGAGCCTGGCAGCCCGGCGCTGAAATAGCGCGGCATCTCGATCTGCCCGCTGTCGGTTGTCGCCCCTTCCTCGAACTGCCACACGTCGGCGCTGCTATCGTCCCCGAAGTAGGGAATGCCGCCGACAGTGATGGCGCAGCGGGGTGCCCAATTGTCCCGGCCCATCGTGCTGAACCGACTAGGCATGTCGCCATTCACCAGATCGAGGACGTAGGTCGTCACACCTTCGAGGCGCACCGCGACGTAGGGCTTGCCTTCGAACTGGTAGAAGAAGCAGCTCACGCCGTCCGCGAGCTTGATGTCCTCCTCGAGCGCACTGTCGCTGACCCGCTGCGGCGCATCGCCCGACATCCGGCAGACCATGCCGTCCGAGCTGACAAAATAGACCGTGTTCGCGTCCGCGACTTCGGCCTTGGCTCCGGGACTGAGGATTCCGCGCCCGAAGGTCCGCTGGCTGACGCGTGACCAGGGCAAGTCCTGATCGCCGGTGAGCATCCATGTCTCGACGCTGTTGGCCCCGAGCATGGCGAAGAGATCGCCCATCTTGGCGATGTCGAGCAGCTCGTCCGGCTCGCTTTCCGCGTCGGCGAAGTCGAGGCCGTCGATGGTGCGCCCGTCATCGAGAGCGGACCAATAGAATCGCCCGCTGCCCTTGCGTGCATAGACGAAATAATGCGCCATCCAGTGGACGCTGTTGACATCGGCACCGTCCGGGAAAGCGACCGCGACGAGATCGGTCCCGTTGTATGACCAGGCGCTGGCACCTCGGGTGACGACGATCTCCTCGACGCCGGCCGCCCAGATGACTTCCCCGGTCCCGTCCAGCGCGCCGAGCGATGCGCCTTCCCGGTAGAAAGTGCCGTCGCTCACATAGAATTTGTCACCATTGAACAGCCCCGGTTTCTGGAACGCCCCTTCAATCGGACCCGAGCCGCGGGTGGCGTAGGAAACGAGCGGCGGCCGCGACAGGATGTTCCAGCCCTTGGGATCGGTCTTAACCTCATCGAGAAGGCAGTTCTCCTGTCGCCACGGCACCGGAGCGCCGCGCTTCCGCCGCCATTCGCCGCGGCCGATCACGAGGTCCATCAGTTGGCCTCGACGGGATGGTCATATTCGAAGAAGTAGCTGTCCGGGCGGTCGGCATCGAGCATCCGGTCATAGGACGCCTTGGCCTGCGCATCGCAGCGCTGCACTTTGGCCGGGTCGAGTTGCGTCGTGCCGAAGATACCGGCGCTGCGTGACGCAAGGCCGTAAAGCACCGCCTCGTGCCATTCCGCCGGGAGGTCCAGCGTCTCGTCCGGGCCGCTGACGAAATTGAACGCCCGGCTGTAATCCAGGTCGAGATCGACGTCGGCGGCGGGAACCGGCCACAGGTAGAGCACGGCACCGCCGATCTGCGGGCTGAAATAGACCGCCATCGGGTTGCCGGACTGGGAGCGGTTCGGAAGCAGGAAATACTGATCCCGGTTCCAGATCGCCAGCATCCTCTGGCTGGTCGCGCTCTGGATCAGCCGGACGCTCCGAATATCCCGGATCGTGTCGGGCAGGGTTGCTGCGCCAGTCCCTCCGGTGATCGTGATGGTTCCCGATTCCTCGCGGAACAGGTTTGCCTCGATCGACCATTTGGCGAGCATCGAATTGAGCCGGGTCGTCATCTCTGCCTCTTCCGGCGCTTCGAGGCTGTCGCCGAGCCCGACCGCGCCAAGCTCCATCGCCGCCGAGAGGCAGATTTGGCCGACGGTCTGCGACCAGGCCGTCACAGGTCATCTCGCGATGCGCGCCCGAACACCGGCTCGGTCTCGGGGCTCGCATTGGGCAGCATCAAGCCCTCCGGCTTGTAGCGCGGCGGCTTCATCTCGGCGGGGCGGGGATCGAAGTCGGGCGGGCAGACGCGAAGCCCCGTCCATTCCTTCCTGAGCTGACTCAGCGGATAGACGAGGCCGCACCGTTGACATTCGCCCTTCGGCTCAAGCCGCCCGCGACGCATCGAGCTAGCTCCTGAAAGCGAGGATCGTCCAGGTTCCCGCCGTCGGGGTGAGTGAGCCGGCAGTCGGATTGACGAAGCGCACCGCAAGAGTGTCGGCCGCCGAGACGCGAGCGCCGACAATGCCGATCGCGTTCGAGATCGCAGCCGGGTTCACGATCACCTTGTCAGCTGTCGTCAGGCCGGTGACGGTGAAGGTCTGCTCGGCAACCGTGGCCGCGCCGACGCTCGCCGGGGTGATCGTCTGCGAATATGCGCGAATTTGCGTGATCGGGGTTCCATTGGGTCCGCATGTCACGCTGTCGGAAGCGTTGACGCCGGAAAAATTGGTATCAGCCATGAAGGCTCTCCAAAGGAAATGGATGAAGCCCGACCCTTGGCCGAAACTGCGCGGAGGGTATTCGCTGGCGCTTAGGCGCTCAAATTTGTTTCGCTGTGGCGCTCAAGATAGGCGATAGCGGCTTCGAGTATGGCAGTCTGATCCTTAAAGAACCCGAGACCGCGATTGCACGAGTGACAGAGCAGCCCGCGAATTTTACCCGTCTCATGGCAATGGTCGATACAAAGGTGCCCACCGTCACTCTGGTCCTTTTTGCAGATCGCACATTTGATCTGCTGGGCGGCCAGCATCTCGTCGTATTCAACGAGCGTTATCCCATAGTTCCTCTTTAAATCATTGTGCTTGGACCGAAGCCGGTTATTCGCCCGCCAGACCCTCTGATACTCTCGTTTCCCTTGGGCCGTTTCCAAGGTGTAGTGCCGACCCTCTAACGTTTTGGACCAATAGTAGTTTTCTGGTCCCCATGGCCGAGAGTTATCCAAACGTCGCAGGCGATAATTATCAGCAGGGCGATCCCCAATGTCTTGTAGAAAGGCGTAAAAGTCGTCCCAGCGCGAATCGCGCCCCGCGACGCCTCGATTAGTCCATGTCCATTGTCCATAGAGCGGGTGGCTCTCGCGCTTCCCCCAATCAGCAGGCCGAAGGGTCGCTGTGGTATCCCCGAACTTATGCCAGCGACGGTAGTGCTTATCGCAGAAGCCCTTCGCGACGCTGGGCGCTCGGCAGACAGAACAAGGTGGGCCTGGAGTTTTTCGCGGCATGAAACCGCCTATGCCAGACCCGCCTAGGGTTGTAAAGAGCCGAGTGTTACTTTACTCAGGCTCCACTATTCCCGAACACGCCCCGAGGATCGGCCCAGCCGGCGGAATAGCGCTCCGTCGCCTTGTGCTTGTGATTCTCGGTGTCGAAGTCGCTGTCATCGCGAAGTTCGAGCGCGCGGCGCTGGAACGAGATCAGCCCGTTGGGGACATTGGTTTGCAGGAACCAGGCGTCGGGGTCGTCGAGATAGTGGTTGATGACGATCTCCGGCACGAGGCCCAGCGTCTTGATCGCGTTCGTGTCGTTGTTGGCCGTGCCGACGCGCATGTCGCTCTGGAGGATGCGGGTCGCGTTGAAGATCTGGCCCGGACCAACGATCAGGCGCATGACCCGCATGGCGATCGGAAGGCCCGCGCTGTTGGTCGCCTGTGCAACCGTCGTCAGCGCGTCCTCGAGCGAAGCTTCCGAGAGGTCCGCCGCCGTCAGGTTATTGTCGAACGTGCCGTTGGCGGTCGGGTGGCTGTCGCTGAACAAAGGCTGGCCGTCACCGCCGACATAGGAGCCGTTGAAGCCCCGGTTCAGGATGTTGGCGTGGACAATCTCCTTGGTCGTCAGCATCGACCACGGCAGCGATGCCGCATTGGCCTCGGCGACTTCCTGGTACTGATTGTCTTCCTCCGCTTCTCGGGTGATGATGTAGCCGAGACCGTAGGTGACATGCGTGAACACGCTGGTCGCGCCAGGCGACGGGCTGTCGTAGAGGATCGAGCCGCCTTCGGACTTGACCGCGGCGAGTCCAAGACCGGTAGCTTCGGCGATCTTCTCGTAAGCCTTCTTCGAGGTGCGGACGTCGAAGATGCGCGTGTATTCCTTGTCGAGCTTGTCGTAGCTCTGGCCGAAGATGGCCTGGATGCCGGGCCACAGAAGGGCCGGGAAAGTGCTGCGAGTGACAGTCATTGCTCCGCCCTCCCTTACGAAATGCCGGTCGAGGCCGGAGCCTCAGTGTGGTTGTTGATGCGGACGCGAATCTTGGCGTTGTTGCCGATCGCGTTGTTGGGCGATTGGACCAGGCCGAGAATCTTGAGCGGCAGGGTCGCGGTCGTCGCCTTGGTGGAAGTGTCGAGCTGAAAGCCCGAGCGCTTCGTGTAGGCGCTGCCAGAACCGGCCACGACGTCGGCGTTGAGGCCGATGTCGGCAGCCGCGAGAGCGCCGCCAACGCTGTCCTCCTGAACCTCGAATTCCTGGTTCGGATCGTCGGCGACCAGCACGTAGTAAGCGGTCGATGCGGCGCCGAAGCCCGCGATGTCGACCACGCCGTCGGGAACGAACCCGACGACCGCGCCGGTGAGCGCTGAGCTGGCCGCGGCGCGCACGATGCCGGGAACGCCGGCAGCGTCGGCCGAGCCATTCTTGATGACGGGATCGCCGATGTAGAGCGCGGTCGAGTCCGACGCCGGGTGGTAGTACATGTTCACGGCGCCGTTGAATGGGCCGTTTCCTGCCTCCCTGATCGCCTTCAGACCGAAAGCAATGTTCGCATTCGCCATTTGGCCTCCTTGCCCGGAAGGCCAGCTCGGCTAGCCGTCCAGAACCTGGTTGGCCCGGCCGATTTTCGTTTCTTTCGCGACATAGCGCTGAGCCGTGGCCGGGTTTGGATTGGAGCCCGCCCCCGCCTGGTCGGCTGCGTCCGGCGTCCTGAACAGCGCCTCTTCCGTCAGCTTGCGCTTGGAATCGGCTCTGGCCTGGTCTTCGGATACGAAATCGACCGGCTTCGCGAGCAGGTGGGCCAGGATGGGCTTACCGTCGGGTCCGGTTCCCACAGGCACGGGATCAACGCCATCGACCTTATCGTAATCGTCCTGCTGAGTGAGACGATAGATTCGGTTGCCTTCATCGTTGACCCAGCGGGGCTTCAGGCCTTTGGCCTTGAGCTCCGCTTCGATTTCCGGGGGAATCGGCAACCGCCTTGAGGCGGATAGGGCTTCATCGCTCCGGCGGCGCCTTTGCGCTCTCTCCTGTGCCGCGCGCCCTTGGCTACGGTCGTCGGACATCGAATTATCCCTTCGCTGCTTCGTTCGCAAAATAGTTTCGCACGTAGTCGTCGGTCGACTTGATGACGCCGCGTTCCTGCATGTCGCGGGCGATGTCCTGAGCCTCTTTCGGCATGTCGGCGAAGCCCTTCTGGCGACCGCCCTGAGCGGGCGCGCGCGAGCCCGGAGCATTGACGCCAGCGGGCGGCTTGGTGCCGTTCATGCTGTCCTTGAACAGCTGCGGAAACTCCTGGCGCATGCGCTGCTCGACGATGCGGAGTTGCGTTGCGTGATCGGTGTAGCCCTGCGCCGCGAGCGTATTGCCGATTTCGATCGCTCGAGCAGTCGCATATTCGTTGCCCGGCTTCTGAAACCATGACGAGTTGCGCTCGGCAAAGGCTTGCGCTTCGGGCGATGGTCCGCCCTGCGCCGGGCGCGGCGCTGTGATGGTTGTGATCTCCTTGGCGATCTCGAACGCCTGCTTGCCGTCGCCGTCCTCAACCGCCTTGTTGTAGCGATCGGTCAGCTCCGCGGTGCGTTCCTTGACCTGCTGTTCGACGATCGAGGCGCTGGTCCGCGAAAGCGTGTCGAGCTGGGATTGGACCGTTTTGAGCCTCGCGGCCGTGTCGCGCTGGATGTCGCGGCCCGCTCGGATGAAGCCCTCCGCGTCCCTCCAGTCCTCGGGATTGCCCTGGAATTTGTCGCGCGGGACCCAGCCCATGCTCTCGGCAAGCGAGGCATAGGGGCTGTCAGCGCCGGTATCGGGCGGATCGCTGTCGGCAGGATTATCCGGAGGAGCGGCGTTCGGATCGTCAGCCGGGGGCGGCGCATTAGGGTCGTCGGGGGGCGCGTTGTCCATAGTTCCTCTGGCTTCCAGCGGTTGCTGAGCAGAGGCTTACCATGCGCCGGAGCCGAAGGGGGTTAGCGGTTAAGGGAATTGCGCAGGCGTCTTACTCATAGAGGGCGGTGATGTTTGTCGCTGTCCCACCGGTGCGGACATGGCTTACCCTCGCGAGGACGTAGCCGCCGTCGGGCACGGTCCATGTGCAGTCAGCGGGTTCGCCGGGATGGCGCACAATCACCGTTCCGCCGCCGCCCACTTGAAGCGCGTCTGCGGTGCCCTCTGGCAATGGGTTCGTCGCGTCGGGTGTAACGGGAACCCCTTTTCGTGCTGTGGTCACTTTCTCCTCCTCAGGCTGCGGCTGCGGTGATTGGGATGGCTTTCGAAACAGGCTCAGAAACGATCGCCACCAAGTCCTTATCGTTGAGAACACGGTAGGTTTTCCCTTCGCGCTCATGGAGATGGCCGGCATAGCGCTTGAACAGCACCCTCTAGCCGACTTCCGGCTTCGACCCCTCCGGCCAGCCTTCGGCATAGGTGAAGGCGTGCGGACTCGCCGCAATCAGCGTGCCCTCCTGTGTCGCCAACTTGTCCTGCTCCTGAACTTTCGAGGGGAGTATGAGACCGCCAGGAGTGCGCTCCTCGGTTGGGTCGAGCTCGACGATCACGAAAAATTCCAGGGGCACCAACCCACTCGTGTTCATGCTGCTTCCTCTTCGGATTCGGGCGCGAGACCCAGGGTTTCGCAAAAGGCTTCGTAGTCGGCAGTGAATCCGAGCAGGGCGTCGGCGCGCTCTCTCAAGCCGGTGAGCGTGAGTTGGTCGGCCGAGCCGCTGTTCCATGACTTGCGCAGCCACTCCTCGCGGCATTCGTCGGCATTGCGCAACAGCGCGGCCATCACGAACTTGGTCACGTCATCGTCGCGCCAAGCCTCGAACTCCTCGCGGGAGGGGGCGAAAGATGGCTTGACTAACCGCACTGGCGTTCCCGCCTTGATTTCAGTGAACGGCGGGCAGGGCTCTACTGCGTAGGCGCCCCCGTCGAACGCGCCGGTGAACCATTTCCACAGGCTCATTGCGGCGCCTCCAAGGCGGCGGCATGCGCGCCCATTTCCATTCCGTGCTGGCCGGCGGCCGTCGAAAGATCGAACCTACCCTGCTGCGCCTTCACCGCGTCGAGCATCGCCTTCGCCATCTTCGATTGAGCGCTCGCGTTCTTCTCATCGGCCGTCGAGCCGAGCAGCCGCAGGTTCTCGAGGAGCATCTGCATCCGAACTTGGTCTTCCATCGGGTTGGACTGCTTGGGCGGGAAAATCTTGTCGATGTCCTCGGTGTCGACCGCCTCAAGCACGCGGGTCAGCACTTCCTTGCCGTCGCCGCCCATGCTGACGATTTGCGGCAACAGGCCCAGAATGAACTGCGCCTTCGCCATTTTCTGCATGCGCGTGATCGACGACGGATCGCTGACCGGGCGAATGTCGAGGCCGCCGAGCGAAAAATCTTTCCCGAAATCCGCCTCGGGATCGTCGAGAACGTCGGCGTAATCCTTGGCCGCGGCCGCGCCGCCGTAGCGCGAGATGTTCTCGAACAGCAGCTCGAAATCGCTCTTCAGCGATCTGAACACGCGCTTGGCTGTGGCATTGAAAACTTGCAGGCCCTGCTCGATCAGCGCCAGCGTGGTTCCGACCTGGCCGGTGTTCGACGCCTCGCCGGTCATCACGTCCTTGATCCCGGCAATGTCCTTGGCCGCGCCGAGAATGAGATCGAGCAGCTGGAACGTCACCGGGCTGACATCGGGCAAGGTCTTCTCGACCATGTTGGCCCGGAGCGTGTCGCCGCTAACGTCGATCGTCTTCCACTCGCCCGGAGCGAACCTGATCCGCCCGCCTCCACCACGCGACTGGAGCCTGACACCAGAGCCGATGAACCCGCCTCCTGCGGTCTGGGCCGTGCCGGCGTCGATCAGCTGGTTCAGCATCGTGTCGATGCCGTCGCCGAGTCGCTTCAGGAGGTGCCCCAGCCCCTGGTCGTAGAACTTGCCGCCCGGATGCGGGAACATGCCATATTTCACATAAAAATCGCGTCTCCGGATGCTGACGGCCGCGCTTTGGTCAGCGTTCCACTCAATGTCGTTGGGCCCGAAGTTCGGCTCGATGCGCAGGACCAGGCGGGTCTGGTGATCGACCGTGACGATATAGGGCTCGGGCAGGCCGTCGTCGTCGAAATCCCACAGGCAGTGCTGCTCAAGCAGGAGGCGCGTGCCATCGCGGTTCTCGGAACCGTCAGGCTTCTTCGGGATGCCGAGGTCGATTGTCCGGTAATAGCCGGTGCGCTGCTTCTCGATGATCTCGTGCGGGAAGACATCGCGGATCTTCTCGGTGATACGCGGCGTGGTCTTGAGGTTGCGCGCCGTCACCGGGACCACGAGGTCGAGCGCCGAGATCGTGGCCGTCTTGGCGCCTTCGGAATACCAGGTCTTGCGGAACACGCAGCCCGTCGCGGGGAGCTGCATCAGGAGGGCGTCGGTATCGTCCTCCCAATTGTCCATCCGGTAGAAGATCGTCGTGTTGAGGTAGTCCGCGACGCGGCGCGCGCGCTTGGCCTTGGCGCCGGGAGGAATCAGCCAGTCGAACTGCGGCTGCCCGCTTCCGTCCAGCACAGGCTTGCCGTCCTGCCCCATCAGCGGAACCGGCTGAACAGCCCCGCTCATCGGGTTCGTGCCCATCTTCGGCTTGCCGTTGTCGCTGCCGATGATCTTGCACAACACCGCTTCGTCGCCCTTGACCACGGCGGGATACATGCGGGCATTGAACTGCATCGCGGCGATCGTCAGTAGCGGCCAGCGCATGTTGGCCGCATTGGGCCAGGGGAAATCCTTCGCCTTCTGCTGCTGCTCCTGCGAACAGGCGTCCAGCGCTTCTCTGGCGGTGTCCTCCCATTCCTTGCGATCGGCGAGATCGCGTTCGTAAGCCGTTACCGCTGTCTCGCCGATCTCGGCTAGCTTGGCCGGTGTGTAGATTTCGCTGATGTCGCCGCTGGCTTGCGCCATGCGAAGCAGCTTTTCGGCCGAGGAAAGAGGCGCTGTGGCGCGGTCGTCAGACGCCGCGAGCGCCGAACCGGAGTCCGAAACGAGAGTGACGACCGATTCCACCTAGTAGCCGAGCGCCTGCCGGCGAACGTGGTTCTCGTGCTGCTCTTCGGTGCGGTGCGCGGTATCGGCGTGCGTGAACAGCTTCTCGGTCGCTTCCTTCTGGGCCTTTGGGGAAAGCTTGGTCTCGGGCGTGTCATCGCCCGATGCGACTTGCTTGGTTGCTGCTTTTCGTGCCGGTTTCTTCGCCATCATGTCCTCCATTCGACAGGGTTCGGCTTTGGAGCGGGCACGAAAACACCCGCCCCGAACGCCGGGGGCGTGATCGCGACCGTACCGTGGAGCGCGGGAGCGCGCACATTTGTTTCGCCCGGATGAGGCGCGGGGACGAGTGTGTGATGGACGAGACCAACGCCGATGACGGTTGAGAACCCAGCTGCGAGGCCGACGCTAGCCGGCGGACTTCCTCCAGCGCCAACGCCGAGTACGAGGGAATAGCCTGATGCTGAACCCGAGGCCAATTGCCACGTTAAGCCGCTTCCATCGCAGGAGGCGATGCCGGACACCGATCCAGAGGAAAAGCATTGCGCCGATCCTACTCCCGAGACGCTGGCAATTCCAGCGATCGAGCTCGCTCCAGTTTGAAGCACGGCTCCAACGCCAGCAACCGTCGCGGTTCCTGCCGACGAGCCGACGGCCGAGGGCGAAACGCTGACCCCGTTGACCGAGGCGATTCCATTGCTCGAGCCGATGCCGATCTGTGCCGCGATGCCGATGCCGGAAGCGCTTGCGACTCCATTCGACGTGCCGGCGCCGGTGATTTTCGTCGAGCCGACACCGCTGACCGTGGCCGTCCCTGCGCTCGCGCCTTGCCCGGTCGATTGCTCGGCTCCGACACCGCTGACCGTCGCGACACCAGCCGACGTTCCAACACCTCCGGTGATCGAAGCGGCAACCAGGGCGGCGAAGGCTTCGTGGCCGAAGGTGCCGGTTCCGAACATCTACTGCCCCGCGCGAAGCGACATGCTGCCGACGCACATCTGGAACGCCGTTCCGGTCGTGCTGCTCAATCCGCCGAGCGCGTTGCATAGCATCGATGCCCCATTGGCCGGAACGTCCGTCGTCGTGCTTCCGTACCAGATGTCGCCGGTGTCGAGGCGGATCAGCAGGCCATAGACCTTGTTGCTGCCCGGCTCGATCCAGACGCTCGCCTCGTACCAACCGTTTGCGGTCAGCGGGATTCCGGTGTCAGTCTTTGTCCCCCCGCCAGCATTGCTGTTCACCAACAGCTGAATGTTGGTGTCGGTGCTGTCCTTGGCGAAGCAGGCGAGGTTGGCCGTGAGCGCCGACGGTTCGCCCGTATTGCCGGCGAACGTCGTGCTTGTCATTCCGACGAACAGGCGCGGGCCGGTAGGCAATTGCGAGGCCCCGAAGCGACACACGAACTCGAACCCGCCATGTCCGGCGCTGGTATCGACGATCGCCAGTGCGGGCGTTGTGGGACCGCCCTGCGCATTCGCGGTCGTCGCCGATGCGTACTGAACGCGCAGCTGCTCGGTGAGATAGTTGGTCGTCGCGAGGCCGGGCGCGCTGTTGGTTCCGAACACCGTCACCGCAGCTGCACCTAATGCCGTCAACGCCGATGCCGTCGAAGCCAGCCACACCGACCATTTCGTGGTGCCGACGTGCGACATCATGTCGCTTGCCTGGGCGATCATGGCGGCAGTTGCGCTGCTCGTCAGCGAGATCGCGGTTCCGCTCGAGCTGTCAAACAGCTGCGTGCTTGAGCGCGAAAGTGTCGTGCCGTTCCAGTATGACCAGGTAAGCTCCCAGCTCGATCCGTCCTCGAAGCGGACCATGCCGATCCAGCCAGAAGGCACGACCGACCAGGAGCGATAACCCGAGGCCGCGGCGTTGGGCGTGAAGGCACCCGTTCCCGGAGTGCCGGAGGTCGTGCCCCGGATCGCGTTGTAGAACGGCGCAGGCACCGGTCTAGTCTTCGGTGATTGCGGTCGAGGAACTCACGATCGGAGAAGAGCCGGTGTTCGAGATGACGATCGTCGGGCTGAGAGCCCCGCTGTAGAGCAGCACGCCCGCGCCCGAGCTCGCCGTGCCGATTCCGAAGAAGCTCGCAGTCTGCGGCAGATTGGTCGAATTGGTCGGGTTAGGGAAGGTCGTGTTCGCTGCCGGCGAGACGCTGTTGGCGCTAACCGTGAAGCCTCCCGAGGACCGCGCCACAGCCTGCCTGGCATAGCCGGTGTAATTGCATTCGTTGGTGGTCTGGCTGCCGGCCTCGCCCGGATCGGCGGTGTGGAGCGAGACATAGAGCGATCCCGCCGTGGTCGACCCTCTCAGCCCGGTCGCATCGCCGATATTGGCCGCGTTGGTGTTGTTGAACAGGAGACTAAGTAAAGCCGTCTCCCAGCTGTCGCTCTTAGACATCGCGCGCTCCTAGTAGCCTGTGGTTGCATTGCGTCCGCCTACAGGCTCCAGCTCGCGGTCGTCCTCATCGGGCACCGGAAGCGGGAACGAAATCGGTAAATCGTCGTCGAGGAAGCGGGCCAGAGCATCCAGCATGTCGTCGTGCGGCGCGACCGGGAAGGCGCGGTATTCATCGTTGATGAACGTCCGCGTCAGGTCGACGGTGCGGCGCTCGTAATCCTGCTTGGTGATAACCGGGTGGAGATAGAGCCGCCCCTGCTCGAACCACGGGATCAGGCGCCGGATGCGGTCGTTCTTGGCCATCGTTCCGCCGAGCGCGTGGATCTCGAACCGATAGTTCTCGCGCTCCATCAGGTCGCGGATATGCTCGATGTCGGCCTGCATCCCATATTGCTCGTAACCGACGGCCTGCGGCTGATACTTGCGGTGCCAGGCCATCAGCAGCGAGGCGCGCTCGGTCAGGCTCAGCCGGTCGCGCACCATGTCATGGACATAGACCCTGCGATCAGGCCCGAGGCCAAGCACCCAGCCCGCCGTATAATCGCTGTTCTTCTTCTTCGAGCTCGCCGGGTCGATCAGGATGACGAGATTGTGGCCGCGCGTCGTAACTGCGGCGAACTTGATCCATTCCTCCTTGAAGCCCTGCTTGTCGTCGGCGGTCGGGTCTTGGAGCATCTGCGCCCCGAACACATATGGCCCCATGTCGCGACGCTTCTTCGCCAGCTCGTCGCGGCTGAGGAACACCGGATCGCCATCAACCTTGCCGTTCACCGTTGCGGGATAGAGCCGTGGCGACGCGACTCCGGTTTCCATGATCGTCCGATAGCTGTCGTTGAAATGGTAGCGCGTGCCGATGAAGCGCCGCGGCGCATTGCGGCTACCGAGGTTGAAGCTCAGCTGCAGCGCTTCGGTCGTTTTCAGCATCATCTCTGGCGTGTTCACGCTCTCGCGTGTCACCACATCGTCGTAGATCAACCGGCTGAAGTGCTTCGACGTCGGTTGCCCATCGACCAGGCCCCATGCCTCGATCGTCGCCTCCTTGGGATTCGACTTACGCTTGACCGTGATCCCTTCGTCCTCGGACCACTTCGGGCTTTCCTTTACAGGATCGGCATAGAGCACGTCGGGGAACCAGCGCTTCAGCCGCTCATTCCGCTCGAACTCCTGCTTGATCTGGCGCAGGAACGCTTTCGCGATCGGCCGCGTGTGGCTGAAGATGCCAAACGTCTGGTCGGAATCCAGAAGGATGTCCTGGATCGTCAGCGCGAAGGTGATGATGGTCGATTTGTAGAAGCCGCGCGCCCACAGGTCCAAGTGCCCATCCGGCGATTCCTGAACCTCGCAGCAGCGGTCGAATACCCACTGGTTGTGTGCATCGACGCGGCCCATCCCGTAGCGCAGCAGCACCCACAGGCCATAGGGCCTGGCCAGGCAGGCTTCGCGCATGATCGCATCGGCGAAGTCGCTATTTCCCTCCATGATGAGCTTTGAGACGCGAGCCTGCAGCTTCTGGATCGGCTCGGGCGCGGTCCAGGTCATGGCCGCAATCCGGCGCGCTCGATCGCTTCCAGCAGCTGTTGCGAGGCGATGACGGCCTTGGCGTTGGCGCGATCCTGATCTTCTTCGCGAGCACCGCGCCGGCCTCTCGCGCCAAGCTCGGATCGCAGCTTAGACATCTTGACCTTCACCGCTCCGAGTGTGCGTTCGGGAAATCTGTCCGCTAACGTGTCGAGCCAATCTTCGTCGTGGACATGACGCTCGAGCACCCGAACATCGTCCGGGCTCCACGCACGGCTAGCCATTGTTTACAACCAAGCGCGGCGGCCCGAACAGCTCGCCAACTTCTGCAGCAGCGTTCGCCTGAAGCGTGCGTATGTCGATCGGGCCGCCGCCGTGCCCAGTCACTTGGAGCGGGAGCAACTTTGGATAGATCGATGACCAGAACGCACTCTCGTTCTTCGCGTCCTCCTTGGCCCACTCGACCAAGCGCTTGGTCCCGCCCAGCTGCTCCGCCGCCGTAGCGATCACGTTTTTCGCTTCAGCCGTGATCTTGTTCGGCGAACCCTTGGGCCGTCCGCGACCCCGGTTCGTTAAATTTCCGTTCTGTATTTTATCCGGATTCGCCATCACACCAACCCCGCTCGCTGCAGCAATAGAATGACCGCGATCAGGATCACGATGACCTTGGCGAGCGTGGCAAGCCGCGCATCCATCGGAATGATGTCGATCGCATAGACGAGCAGCGCCACGATCAGGATGAGCACGAGAGCGAAAATTAACAAAGTCATTCAGCGAACTCCCTTCGCAAGCCAACGCGACGCAGGTCTCGTCAGGGCTCGTTCGGCCTCCCATCCCTTTCGAATTCGGGATCCGAATGATGCTCATGGCGTTGCTTCTATCATCGCTGTGGCGCGGCAGGGGTTAGCGGTTAACGAGCTTCAGCCGTGGGCCATGGCCGACGCGCTTCTGCACCTCACCGCGCCGTTCGAGATTGGCCACGATGCGGCTCACCTGGGCCTTTGTCGGAATGTCGAGCGCGTTGCAGATCTCGTTGTAGGTCGGCTCAATCCCATGCTCGTCGTAGAACCGTTGCGCGAAGTCCCTGACCCGCTGAGCCTGGTGCCCGAGGTATGGCCGCCAGCGAACGAACCGCGCGTCCCGGCGGACATCGAACAGCGATCGTGGCGCGTTCATCGCGCCCCGCTCCCGCACCAGTCAGCTCCGGTGCTTGAGGCGCGGTGCTCCAGTCGTTCCCCTTTAGGGGGGACTGGAGCAAAGCACCTCCGCTGCTCCAGTCGTGCTCCAGTCGTGCTCCAGTTCGAGAGGGTCATTCCGAAGCCCACTCCTTGACGATGACGAACTGGCGCGGACGGCGCTTTTCGTCCTCCTTTTCGACGGTCTCGAAGGCGCCGTTACGCATCCATTCCTTGAGCAATTTGGAGATGCGCTTCCGGCTTGTTTCGATGTCGAGATCGAGGGCTTGAGCGACGGCATGGCCGACCCATTCCGGCGATCGGACGTCGGCCCTCCATTCGCCAGCCGAGACCGCTTTCTGAACTGCGATCAGATGACGAGTAGTCACGCCTTCGAACAGCTCCGGCCATGACCACGGACACGCCACCCCGACCTGATCGCCGTTGTCGAGGCTGACGTTATTCATTCGATACCAGGCCGCCTTGTCGGGCGGTGCGAGGTTCGCCTTGTCGTTCTGAACCCTGAAATAGAAGCCGCGCTGGTCCTCTGCGATGCCGGCCAATGAGGCCTCGTCTAGCGTCATGCGGTTGAACACCTGGACCGACCGCGCAGCATCGACGAGCGCCTTTGCGCCGCGGGCCGAGTCGGCATTCGTCTCGGCACCGTTGCCCTTGCGGACATGGTGCACGAGGTTGATCGAGCAATTGCATTCGTCGGCGAGGCGGCCCCAGGCTTTGACCACGGCGTCGATCGCGCGATTGTCGTTTTCGCTGACCTCGTGGCTTGAGACGAACGGGTCGATGATCAGCACGTCGATCTGGCGCTCGAGCAGCTGGCCCTTGATCTGCTCATAGACGGGCTGGGCGATGCGCGCGCCATATTCGGTCTCGGTGGCAATGACGCAGCGCTGGTCGCGGCCAGAGTCGACGAACAGGCGAGCATCGACGTCGGCCGGAGTGATCTTGAACCACTTGGCCGTCGCGTGGATGCGCCGCTCGGATTCCTCGGCGGGATCCTCGAGGTTGTAGAGCCACACGTTAAGCGGCCCATCATGGACCGGCGTGGAGTAGAGATCGCGGCCCGATGCCATTGCCAGCGCTTCGCCGATCTTGACGCTCGATTTGCCCGTTCCTCCGGCCGCGACGTCGACGCTGACGAAGCGGCGCAAGAGATGCTTGCCGTAGAGCCATTGGCGGGCCGGAATGTCGGCCTCGGCGCGCCACACGAACGGCGTGGCGATGATCGGCGCGGGAGCTTGGACTGGATCGCCGACCGGAGGCGCTTCGTTCAGCCACGCCGGCGGTTCTTCCTCGCGCAGAGGCACGACGTTGGTCCGTGCCTGTGGCGCATGGCCGTAGCCTTCCCACAATTCCTCGTCGGAAAGGTCAGCCACGCGCATCCGCCTCCCCTTGGTCAAGAGGAAGCCGCGGCTGGAACAGGAGATCGAAGTCGCGGGCCGCGGCGACACAGGCCGCGCAAAGCCTGCGGAGCTCGCGCAGCTGCTCCACACCCATGCGGTGATTCATCGCGGTTTCCGACGCGACGTTTTCGATCAGGTCGAGCAGGCGCCAACTCGGCTCGCATGCCGCATATTTCGTGCCCATCGCCATGTCGCGCATCAGGAGCAGGCTGGAGCGCAGCATCAGCTCTTCGCCATCAATGAACGGGCGCAGACCTTTGACGATCGG
>Ga0157372_10001772_pt1 | contig 23417 bp, 26 predicted proteins | sample C55metaG_FD_115307 | JGI IMG/M metagenome (GOLD analysis project Ga0157372, IMG submission 115307) | Corn rhizosphere microbial communities from Kellogg Biological Station, Michigan, USA - C5-5 metaG | ecosystem: Host-associated > Plants > Roots > Rhizosphere > Soil | place: USA: Michigan... | reverse complement strand
TATAGCGACGATCACATATGGGAAGGCTCGTTCAGTGTCGCTGACACGGCCGCAGATTGCGCTGCTTTCAGTCCGCTACGTCTACCGGAAGATTGGGGCTTCGACGATGCTCAGGAAACGCTCGGCGAGGCGGGCGTATCTGATCGACTCTCCGACTGGCTGAAAACGCCCGGCGAATAGCCGCCAGCAAGAAATTTGACGAGCACTAGCAGAAGCCGCCACGCTTGCGGCTCGTTCATGGAGTAGGCGAGACCGGCAAACGCGCGTGCGCCATCGCCGCTGAAGTGCAGGTTCCAACGCGGACGGCCATCATCCCCCCGCGTAGCCACCAGCCGCGCCCATTCGACATTCACAACTTCAACTTCCGGCCTGTCACGCTCGCCATTTTCTTTTGCAGGCATGGGTTTGTCAAAGGGATAATTGCGTTTTTTTCATGGCTCGCCTGGCGTACCGCACCGCACCATGCGCGCGACCGGCGCAGCGGTCGACGCATTCGATGCATGCGCTCAGGCAACGTCGCGTCGATCGCCGCCGGGGGCGTCCGCGCAGGTTGACCGGTGTGCCAACGACATAGTAGGATAGTCGACTTTGCAGTCGTGCTGGCCAAAGGCACGACAATCGTTCGGATCCCGACATGAAGACCTATTCGGCCCGCCCGCGCGACGTCACGCGTGCCTGGTTCGTCGTCGACGCGACGGACAAGGTGCTCGGCCGCCTCGCGGCCGAGATCGCCGCGCGCCTTCGCGGCAAGCACAAGGCGATCTACACGCCGCACATCGACACCGGCGACTTCATCGTCGTCACCAACGTCGAAAAGATCCGTGTCACCGGCACGAAGGTCGACACGAAGCTCTACCATCGCCACAGCGGCTACCCGGGTGGCATCACGACGACGACGTTCGGCAAGATGCAGCAGCGCTTTCCCGGCCGTGTGCTCGAGAAAGCGGTCAAGGGCATGCTGCCGAAGGGACCGCTGGGCTACGCGATGATCAAGAAGCTCAAGTGCTACGCCGGACCGGCGCATCCGCATTCGGCCCAACAACCCAAAGTCCTGGAACTATGATCGGCAGTTATCACTACGGCACCGGGCGGCGAAAGACGTCGGTCGCGCGCGTGTTCATGAAGCGCGGCGACGGCAAGATCACCGTCAACGACAAGCCTGTCGACGAGTTCTTCACTCGCGAGACGGGACGGATGATCGTGCGCCAGCCGCTCGTGCTCACGAACCACGCCAATACGTTCGACATCATGGTGAACGTGATCGGCGGGGGCGAGTCGGGTCAGGCGGGCGCCGTGCGGCACGGCATCACCCGCGCGCTGATCGACTACGACGCGCAGCTCAAATCCGCGCTGTCGAAGGCGGGCCTCGTCACGCGCGACGCGCGCGAGGTCGAGCGCAAGAAGGTCGGGCTGCACAAGGCGCGCCGGCGCAAGCAGTTCTCGAAGCGCTGACGACAGGGGCCGCGCCAGCGGCCCTTTTTCCGTTTGTATGCAACCCGCTGCTAGAATCGTTGCATGATCACGATCGGCATCGTCGGCGGCACCGGGTACACCGGCGTCGAGTTGTTGCGGCTTCTCGCTGCGCACCCGCACGCCGAAGTCCGCGCGATAACGTCGCGAAAGGATGCGGGAACGCGCGTCGCGCAGATGTTCCCGAGCCTGCGCGGCCATTACGACCTCGCGTTCTGCGACCCCAAGGATGCGCGGCTCGCGGACTGCAACGTCGTTTTCTTCGCGACGCCGCACGGCGTCGCGATGTCGCAGGCGCGCGAGCTCGTCCCGGCCGGCGTACGCATCATCGACCTTGCCGCGGACTTCCGACTGGCGGACCCCGCGACGTTCGAGCGCTGGTACAAGATGCCGCACGCGTGCCCGGAGCTTCTCGAGGAAGCCGTCTACGGCATACCGGAGATCAACCGCGACGCGGTCCGGGGCGCGCGAATCGTCGCCAATCCCGGCTGCTATCCGACGAGCGTGCAACTGGGCTTCCTGCCGCTGCTCGAGGCCGGCCTCGTCGATACACGCTACCTGATCGCCGACTGCAAGTCGGGTGTGTCGGGCGCCGGACGCAAGGCCGAGCTGTCGCTCACGTTCGCGGAGGCGTCGGACAACTTCGCCGCCTACGGCGTGGCCGGGCACCGGCACCTGCCGGAGATCGTCCAGGGACTGAATCGCGCGAGCCGCGAGCCGGTGCGTCTCACGTTCACGCCGCACCTGACGCCGATCATCCGTGGCATCCTCGCGACGCTTTACGCGCCACTGCGCGATCCGGACACCGACCTGCAGGCGGTCTATGAAAGGCGCTACTCGGGCGAGGCGTTCGTCGACGTTATGCCGCCCGGATCGCTGCCCGACACCCGCGGCGTGCGCGCGTCGAACGTGCTGCGCATCGCCGTCCACCGCCCGCCCGACTCGGATCTCGCCCTCGTCATTGCCGTGCTCGACAACCTCGTCAAAGGTGCTGCGGGGCAGGCGATCCAGAACATGAATCTGATGTTCGGCCTCCCGGAGACGGCGGGTCTCGCCGCTCCGCCGGTCATGCCGTGAGCCCGATTGAATCGGGCGCGGGCTGCCTCCATCTTCCCTGGGTTGCCGGTCGCCGGCCGTGCCGCTTTTTGACGGTGCGAGCGGCGCACCGGATAATGACGGTCGGAAGCAACGACGGAGCACGACGATGAACGCAATGAACGAGATGCCGGCGCCGCTGGTGTTCACCGATGCGGCGGCCGCGAAGGTGAAGGCGCTGATCGACGAGGAAGGCAACTCCGACCTCAAGCTCCGCGTATTCGTCTCAGGCGGCGGCTGCTCGGGATTCCAGTACGGGTTCACGTTCGACGAGGTCGTCAACGAGGACGACACGTCGATGAACAAGGGTGGCGTGACGCTGCTCATCGATCCGATGAGCTACCAATACCTCGTCGGTGCCGAGATCGACTACCAGGAAGGCCTCGAGGGCGCGCAGTTCGTGATCAAGAATCCGAACGCGACGTCGACCTGCGGCTGCGGATCGAGCTTTTCGGCGTAGCAGCGGCCGTCCCGCGCGGGTCCCTCTTTCGGATCACCCTACCTCAATACCCGCGCGCTTCCTCCATCACGGGCGGCAGCGCTTCGCGTCGGCCGCGCGGCCGCGCGCTGTCGACGCGTCGAAGCACGGCGCCGAGCGTCAGCAGGCGCGAATACTGCGCCGATGGCGACGCAGCTTCGAGCCATGGTTGCAGGCGATCGCGGGCGAAGACATCGCTCGCCATCAGCAGATCGACTTCCTGCGGCGTCAACCGACGCTGCGGCTTCTGCGCGGTTTGCGCGCCGCGCGCGCGGCCCGATGCCGGCGGCGCAAGCTTCCTGCCGATCCGCGCGCCGTAGTGCGGAACGAGCGGCCAGAAACGATGGATGTTGGTGATCCGGAGCGGCGCGGAAGGATGCCCGGCTTCGAGCGGATAGTTGGCGAGCGCCGGAAGGTAGCGCGCGAGCAGCGACCGGATGAGGCCGCTCCTTATCCGGGACGATGCGCGCGCTTCCAGCACGGGCTCGAGCACGGAGCGAAAGGCAAAAAGCGAAACGTTCGGCCAGATGCGAGCCGTCGACGACGCAATGCGGCCCTGCCATCGGTGCATCCGCAGCGCAAAGTATGCGTGGTCCAGCAGCGTCGTGTTCGGCATTCCGCGCAGCGGACGGTTGACCCGCTCGATGACGTCGCGCATGTGCGTCGCGAGGTCGAACGAGGTGTCGGCGAAAAGCGTGCTGTCATATCGCGCGGCAGCGAATCGCCGGCGCGCGAGCATCGCCGCATCGAGCGGCTCGTCGGCACCGATCGACGGCCACAGCAACTCCCACCAGTAGCCGCGCGCGAGCTCGCCGAACGAGCCGTTGACGCTGATCTGGTAGTCCCGTGCGTGCTGGCGATGGATCGCCGCCACGCGCGCGTAGTCGGCCGCGTCGCACTCGCCGTCGGTGAGCGCAATCGCGTCCTCGAACTCGGCGGCGTCGCCGCGCAATGCGGGCGCGGCGTGAACGTGCGGGATGTCGAAGCGAGCGGCAATGGCTCTCGAGATGACGACGTCGCGGCTTTCTTCGGGCCCGGAAACGGTGCCGGCGAACGGCACGTCGGCCATCAGAAACGCGGCGATCGTCGCGCGCGAGTCGTAGCCGGCGGTGATGTCGCAGAGCACGCGCGTGTGGCGCGCGCCGATCGCGCGCGCGGCGTCGGGCATCGCGCGCGCGAGACGCAGAATGCTCGTCGCGAAATCGTCGCGCTCCGGGACGATGTTCGCGAAGCTCCAGTACCGGCGTTCGTCGACGACGCCGCCGGACAACAGCGTGGCGACCGTCGACTGCCCGATCTTGCGCACGCGCTGCCATAGCGTGCGCCCCTCGTAGACGATGCCCGTCGCGAGAAACTCGTGGGTGCCGATCGGATCGAGCGACGCGCCGGTCAGCGCAGCGAGCCACGCCGACGACGTGCCGATGACCCATCCGCCTGCATGCTCCGCGACGAAGATGTGCAAGGTGCCGGCAAGATCCGTCACCACCTGCGCTCTCGCGCGACGGCGATCGAAGACAACGAGCGCGTAGGGTCCTTCGAGCTGCCCCGCAACCGCCTCGACGCCTTCATCGGCGATCCGCTCGCCGAGTTCCGCCAGCGATGCGATCCCCGGCGCGAACCACGTTCCCGTCGCGACGACTTCGAGCCCGTGGTTCGCCGAGCGCCAATAGGCGTTGTCGACTACATCGGCTGCGGCCAGCCAGCCGTGAAGCCGCGCGCCGGGCAGCCGCTCGCGCCGCTGACCCGGATAGAGCGCGTCGTGCGCGCGAGCCGCATCCTGCACGGCGCCGGCAGGCCCGGAGGAGGCCCGATCGGGCGAATACAGGATCAGGTACTGCGGCATCGCGAACCACCGGAAAGGGACCCGAGGACGGCAGCAAGTTGGATGCCAGCATCGGAGACATGGAGACGCCGGCCTGGACGTTCGTCAAAACACGCGGCGCGACGCGCCGCGTCGTTTGAAGATCGTCAGCGTGGATAGACCGCGCCGAGCACGCGCTTGCCGCGCGCCCCGGTGACCTCGGGAAGATTGGCGGGCCGGCGTGCAATCGCCTCGCGCGCGAGCCACGCGAACGCCAACGGCTCGACCTGCTCGATCGGTACGCCCTCGTCCGCGGTCGTGCGCAGCGTGCGCGGCTCGATTTCGTTCGCGAGGTACTTCATCAGCGTGACGTTGTTCGCGCCGCCGCCGCACGCGAGAACTTCGTCCGCCGTCGGCGCGTAGCCGCGAATGGCGTCACCGATCGTGCGCGCGGAGAGCGCGACGAGCGTCGCCTGGATGTTTTCGGCGGAGTCGTCGATCGCGGCTGCCGCGAGGCGATCTTCGAGCCACTGCAGGCTGAACTTGTCGCGATGCGTGCTCTTGGGCGGCGGCGCGCTGAAGAACGGATCGGCGAGCAACGCCGCGAGGAGCGTGGGATTCGGCTTGCCTTCGGCCGCCCACGCGCCCTGCGCGTCGAACGTGGCGCCGCGATTGCGCGCGCACCAGAGGTCGGAGAGCACGTTCCCCGGGCCCGTATCGAACCCGCGCACGTCGCCGTCGGGTGGCAGATCGGTGATGTTCGCAATGCCGCCGATGTTGACGACCACGCGGTGCCGATCGCGGCGCGCGAACAGCGCCGCGTGGAACGCCGGCACGAGCGGCGCGCCCTGCCCGCCCGCCGCGACGTCGCGGCTTCTGAAATCCGCGACGATCTGCATGTCCGCCTTCTCGGCGACGCGCGCCGGATTGTTGAGTTGCACCGTGAAGCCGCGGTCGGGGCGATGGCGCAGCGTCTGGCCGTGCACGCCCGCCGCCACGACGTCGTTCGCGGTGACCTTCGCCTCGGCAAGCGCCCGTGCGATCGCGTCGGCGTACATTTCGGCGAGCAGGTTCGCGGCCGCACCCGCGCGCGCGAGCTCGTTGTTGCCGGGCTGCTGCAGCGCGAGCAGTTCGTCGCGCAGCATGGATGGAAACGCGATGTGCGCGGCGCCGAGCGTTTCGCACGCCTTGCCCTTCACCGCGAAGTCCGCCACGACCGCGTCGACGCCGTCGAGGCTGGTTCCCGACATCACGCCCGCATATAGGTCGCGCGGCATCGTTTCGGCAAAGACGGATGACACGCGCTGCCGGCACGCGGCGCGCGCGTAGGGGAGTCAGTTGGCGGCGACGAGCCGCGTGGCGGGCAGTTCGCGCACGACCGCGAGCTCGCCCGCGAGCGGCGCGATGGCCGAAGCGAACGCCGGACGCTGCTCGTCGGTGATCGGCGTCGCCATCGGCAATGCGACCGTCAGCGGGTCGCGAGGTTCGTCGTCGACGCGCAATTCGTAATGGAGGTGCGGGCCCGTCGCCCATCCGGTCTGGCCGACGAAGCCGATCGTCTGCCCCTGCCGCACGCGCGCGCCATCCTTCGTGTCGACCGCGAAGCGGGACAGGTGCGCATAAACGGTCGAGTAACGCCCGTCGTGCTTCAGCATGATGACGTTGCCGTATCCCGTCTGCTGGCCGACGAACGTGACGACGCCATCCGCGGTCGCACGCACCGGCGTGCCGACCGGAGCCGCGAAATCGATGCCCTTGTGTGCGCGCATCGTGTGCAGCACCGGGTCGAGCCGCGCGAGCGTGAAGCCGGACGTGACGCGCGAGAACTCCATCGGCGAGCGCAGGAACGCGTTGCGCGAATTGCGGCCATCATCGTTGTAGTAGCCTTCGGTGCCGTCCGCCGAGCGCCAGAGGAAAGCACGAAGCGTCCTGCCGCCGCTCGCGAACTCGGCGGCGACGACGCGGCCGGTGCCGACGGGCTCGCCGTCGACGTAGCGCGTCTCGTAGAGCACCGCGAAGCGGTCGCCGCGCCGCAGGTCGTGATAGAAGTCGATCTCGCCGCCGAAGATGTCGGCGAGCGCGATCGTGATCGAATCGGGAAGCTTGGCGGCGTCGGCGGCCGCGAACAGCGTCGTCTGGATTTCGCCGCCGCGAAGCGTCAGTCGTGTGTCGTCGGGCGGCGCCGCGCGCGCGGCGACGAAGCCCGTTGCCGTGCGCGAAATCGAAAGCAGCTCGCCATCGGGCCCAAGGAAGCGCAGGCCGGCGAGTCGCCCGTCGTCGTCCGTCGCCACCTGCAGCGAGCGACCGGGCTGGAGCTGGTAGAGCGCGCGCGCGCTGGCATCGCCGCGCAGGAACGCGAGCGCATCGGGATCGACGACGGATGCGCGCGCAAGCAGGCTTCCGATCGTGTCGCCGCGCTCGACGCGCTCCTCGCGCCAATAGCGGCTATCCGCAGGATCGGTGATCGCGACCGAGGGTAGCGGCAGCGCGCGCGTGATCGTGCGCACCTGCGGCGCATCCAGCGTGGTGTCGGGCGTGATGCCGAACGCCGCGACGCCTGCGAACCCGAGAACGGCGATCGCGAGGGCCTGGCCGGGCGAAATGCAATGCGCGAGCGCGCGCAATGTGACGCGGAAGGGCTGCGATAGAATGCGGAGTTCGTGCGCGCGCAACGGTCGGTCGATGGCTTTTGTTCTCGCGGATTCGCGCAGCCGGAGGCCCGCGCCGGAGCGGCCCGATTGTAGCAAGCTTCCGGCGAAAGCGTACAGCCGAATTGGCGAAACTCCTACAGACAATGGCCTTCGACATCGACGAGCAGATCGCGGTCTTCCGCCGCGGCGCCGACGAGCTGCTGGTCGAAAGCGAATTGCGGGCCAAGCTCGCGCGAGGCAGGCCGCTGAACATCAAGGAAGGCTTCGACCCGACGCGGCCCGACCTGCATCTCGGTCACACCGTCCAGTTCAACAAGCTGCGACAGCTTCAGGATCTCGGCCATCACATCGTGTTCCTCGTCGGCGACTTCACGTCGCTGATCGGCGACCCGACCGGACGCAACGTCACGCGGCCGCCGCTTCCGCCCGAGGAAATCGCCGTCAATGCGAAGACGTACACGGATCAGGCGTTCCTGATCCTCGATCCGGCGAAGACGGAAGTCGCCTTCAACTCGAAGTGGCTGTCGGCGCTCGGCGCCGACGGGATGATCCGGCTCGCGGCGAAATACACGGTCGCGCGGATGCTCGAGCGCGACGATTTCGCGAAGCGCTACGAGTCGCAACAGCCGATCGCGATCCACGAGTTCCTGTATCCGCTCGCGCAGGGTTACGACTCGGTTGCGCTTCGCACCGACGTCGAGCTCGGCGGCACCGACCAGAAGTTCAACCTGCTGGTCGGCCGCGAGTTGCAGCGCCATTACGGGCAGGAGCCGCAGATCGTGCTGACGCTGCCGTTGCTCGAGGGCCTCGACGGCGTGAACAAGATGTCGAAGTCGCTCGACAACTATGTCGGGATCACCGAGCCCGCATCGACGATGTACGGCAAGCTGATGTCGATCTCCGATCCGCTGATGTGGCGCTATTACGCGCTGCTGTCGTTTCGGCCGGAAAGCGCGATCGCGGCGCTACGCCGCGAATGCGACGAGGGACGCAACCCGCGCGACGCGAAGGCGATGCTCGCGCACGAGATCGTCGCACGCTTCCATTCGACGGATGCGGCGGACGCGGCGCAGGCCGAGTTCGACGCGCGCTTTCGCGCCGGCGCGCTGCCCGAGAGCATGCCCGAGGTGACGCTGCACGCGAATGGCGCCGGCTTGCCGGTCGCGCAGCTCGCGAAGCGGGCCGGTATCGTGGATTCGACGTCCGAGGCACTGCGACTCATCGCGCAGCGGGGATTGAAGATCGACGGCGACATCGTCGCCGACAAGTCGCACGTGATCGCGTCGGGAACCACCGTCGTCGTGCAAGCCGGCAAACGCCGCTTCGCGCGCGTGACGGTTCGTTGATTCAGGCAAGGCCGGGGTCGGACCCGACGCCTTCGAGCTTCGGCAGGTTGAGCTTGCGTGGCGCGATCGTCTTTTCCGCGCGCAGGTATCGCGCGACCACGTCCCACACCGGCTCGCCGCCGGCCGCCCTCGCCTCCTCGGATACCGGCGCCCATCCCGCGACCGTGTACCGGTGTGACGGCTCGATCGGCTTGCCGTCGAGCTCCATCCGGCTGACGCGCCGGCCGATCGTCGCATTCGGATCGATCGCGTAGCGCAGTCCGCCGACGCGCACCATGTCGCCACCCTGCTGGTAGTACGGGTCCGGATTGAACAGGTTGTCCGCGACGTCCTCGAGGATCGTCTTGATCGTCTCGCCCGTCATCGGCGTGACCGTGACATACGGATACGTGATCGCGGTATGCGAGAGCAGGTCCTCGTATCGGACCGGGTCGCCCGGCAGCAGCGAAGGTCCGAAGCGGAAGCCCGGCGAGAACGCGATCTCGGCATTCTTCTCCGCCATCAGCGCGTCGAGCAGGAGCTGATCGAACGTCCCGTTGAAGTTGCCGCGCCGATACAGGAGATCTTCGGTGACGGCGAGCTTCTCCGAGAGCTTCGCCTCGTACGGCGCACGGAGCTTCGTCACCAGCGCATCCATCTCGCGGTCGGCGGCGAGCAGATTCGCGAATACCGGAACGAGGCGATAACGATGGTCGGCCACCTTGCCGTCGCGCACGTCGAATTCGAGCAGCCCCACGAACTTGCCGCCGCTGCCCGCATTCGTCACGAGCGTCGCACCGCCGCGATTGGCGATGCGTACCGGCTGCGGAACGGCATCGTGCGTGTGTCCGCCGAGAATCGCGTCGATGCCCGACACGCGGGAGGCGAGCTTCAGGTCGACGTCCATGCCGTTGTGCGACAACAGGACGACGATCTGCGCGCCTTTCGCGCGCGACTCGTCGACGGCCTTCTGCAGGCTCTCTTCCTGGATGCCGAACGTCCACTCCGGAACGAAATAGCGCGGGTTGGCGATCGGCGTGTACGGAAACGCCTGGCCGACGATCGCGACGGGTACCCCGTTGATCATGCGCAGCACGTAGGGTGCGAACACCGGATCGTCGAAGTCAGCCGTGCGCACGTTCTGCGCGACGAAATCGATGCGGCCCGCGAAATCGCGTGCGATGATCTCCTTGACGCGCGCCGCGCCGTAGGTGAATTCCCAGTGACCCGTCATTACGTCGACGCCGAGAAGCTTCGCTGCGTCGACCATGTCCTGCCCCTTCGTCCACAGCGCGGTAGCCGAGCCTTGCCACGTGTCGCCGCCGTCGCAGAGGATCGCTCCGGGACGCTGGCCGCGCAGGCGCTTGACGAGTGTGGCGAGCTGCGGAAAGCCGCCCATCGCGCCGAACGTCCGTGCCGCATGCGTGAAATCGAGGTACGTGAGTGCGTGCGCCTCGCGCGTGCCGCGTGCGATGCCGAAGTGCGCCAGCAGTGCATCGCCGACGAGATGCGGCGGCTTGCCGCGTGCGGACCCGACGCCCAAATTCACGCTCGGCTCGCGAAAGTACGTCGGCCGCAACTGCGCATGGCAATCGGTGACGTGCAGCAACGCGACGTTGCCGAACGGCTCCAGCGCGTCGTACAGGCGCCCGTCATTGCGTTCGGCTGCGCGCGGTGCGTCGAGCGGCAATCCGGCGAGCGATGCAGCCGCGAGCGCTTGGAGGAACTCGCGGCGTTTCATCGCGCTTTCCCCTCACCCGCCTCGCTTGCGCCCGACTCCCGTTCCCCCTCGGGGGAGAGGGTCGGAGTGAGGGGTGCTGTCACTGATTGACCGGCGATGCCGGGTCGACGAGCAGCGCGACGACGTCGCGTATCTGCTGCTCGGTCAGGATCCCGTGATAGCCGAAGCGCGGCATGCTCGAGCACGCGGCGAACGCCTCCGCGTTGTAGATCTTCTGCCATGCGTAGCGACGCGTCTCGTCGGTGTAGCCGCGCAGCTTGCCGAAGCGATAGAGCGACGGGCCGATCGTGCCGTACGAAAGCTCCTTCGGCGAAAGCTGATGACACGCGTAGCAGTTCGCACCAGCCGGCCCCTTCGGATCGTCGGAGTACTGGAAGCCCTGTCCGCTTTGCGCGATCTTCTCACCGGCTTTCCAGTCGCCGACGAGATTGTTGTCGCCTGGGTAGCGGATCGTCGCCAGATTCGCCTTCTGGATGCGCTCGACGATCGGCGCGGGCAACGGACGGCCCGCGTACTCGCTGCAAAGGCGCTGTGTCTCGTCCTGGTCGAGCCTTGCGAGCGTCGCCTGACCGTGCGCCTTGAACGACGACTTCATCATTGCGGCCGCGCGCGCGGCGGCGTCGTCCGTTTCGGGCGGCGCGCTCGCACAGCCGTGAAGAACGACGCCGACAGCGCTGATCATCATCGCCACCCGCGTTGCAACGAACGTTCGCATGGTGTCTGCGTCAGCGCTTGATGGCCGGACCGTCGTACGCGGCGCCGTTCGCGCGCCCGGCGAGGTACGCCGTCAGCGCGATCGACGCATCGGAGCCGTACTCGAGCTCGGGGAAGCGCTGCTGGCGAAAGCAATCGTTGAGCCGCCACTGGAACGTGCGCAACTCGCCCTGGGATACGCGATAAGCGGGCCACGTCGTGTAAGCCTTCTGCGCGCCTTCCGTCTTCGTCAGGTTCGGAAGATCCTGCAGACGTATCCGCCTGCCGTCGTCGCCATGGCAGGTCGCGCAGGCGAAGTCGTGCGTGCCGCCGCGGTAGTAGAACATCTTCTCGCCAAGCCGGTACATGTCATGCACATGCGGCTCGTCGATCGGCACGTTCATCGCGACGCCCTGCGACTGCGACGCGACGTACGCGGCCAGCGCCTCGAGATCCGAGCGCTTCTCGCTGCCGTTGCCGAAGACCGTCTTCCTCGCCGCGGCTTCGGTCATCCCCTGCTGGTTGACCATGCACCAGACGAGCCGCGTCTCGAGGTCCATCACGCGCTTCGCGTCCGGGAAGTACCGCGGAAGCTGCGCATAGGCGCCCTTGACGACGCCCGGGCCGAGGCCGAGATCGCAGCGCTCGAACGAGACCTTCGCCGGACCGCGCGGCGTTTTCCACATCGCCTCGCCGCGCGCCTCCCACAATTCGGCAGGATTGCCGTCCTGCAGCGCCTCGCGGTACTTCGCGATCTCGTCGCTCGTGGATTGACCGAGCGCCGGCGCCCCCGTCGCCGCAACGATCGCGACGGCGCCTGCCGCCGCGACCGATTGCATCGTCTTTCGCATGCCAGCGTCCCCTACGCGATCGTCGCTTCGTCGGTGCGCGTGTCGTTGCGGCTGTCGACCCAGGTGATCTTCACCTTGTCGCCCTTTGCGCCGCCCTTGAAGCGGAACGACACGAACGGATTCTTCGACACCGCAGGTCCCCATTGCGCGGACAGCACGATCTTGTCGCCATGCAACACCGTCACCTTCTGGATGAACCACGCCGGGATGACGTTGCCCTGCGCATCCTTGCGCTGCCCGGTCTCCATCTCGTGGCTCATCAGCACCTTGACCTCGGTCGAATCTCCGACGAGATTCGCCCGGATCTTCATCGGATCTGCCATTCTCGCTCTCCCGCGCTCGTCAGCCGCCGCAGCCGCCGAGCGTCACCTTGATTTCCTTCGACGTCACGAAGTACCTGCCACCCGCCTTGACGAGCGCGTAGACGTTCGACGTCTGCGCCATCTTGATCCGCGTCGAGAGGGCGGGATCGGTGCCGGGCGGTATGTCGAAGACGGCCGCGAGCATATTGGGATTCTTCTCGATCAGGATCGCGATCGCCTCGGTCTGCGGTATCTTGCTCGCGATGCCAACCGGCACGACCGCGCCGTTCTCGGCGATGTCCGGCGTCGAAAGGAACGCGATGTCGTTGCTCGGCAGCGGAGCGTTGCCGCCGAGCGCCTTCATCGTCTCGTCGAGCGAATGCGTCTCGAACGCGCTCTTGTTCCAGGCGTCCGCCGGGGCCGCCTCGGATGGGCGCGCCCAGCCCGCGGCCGCAACGAGCGTTGCGAGCGACAGCGCGCCGCCTGCCTTGAGCGCGTGCCTGCGATTCGTGTTCATCCGCAGTCCCTCGTGTCGATGTCCCGCACGAAAAGGCGGTCATTGTAAACGGGATGCACGGGCGCGGCCGGCGCGGTGCACGCGGTCGATCGGAACGAAAAGGAACGCGCGGGAGGCGCACCCGCCGCAAATGCGAATCGGCGGACGGCCCGCGAAGCGAACCTCAGTGGACGGTGGCGCTGGTCAGGAAACGGACGAGGTGGCCGTCGGACAGCCGGTAGAAACCGTCGGCGACGTGTTCGGCGTCCTCGAAATCGGACTGCGTGAAGGCGAGCTCGGTGTCGCCGTGGACGGCTTCGAGCACCACGTCGTCGGCCACCGTGAACTCGTCCGGCACCCGAACGTAGGCGGTCTCGAACAGGATGCCGTCGATGACGACGAAGTCGGCGTCGTGCATCGTGTCGGACAGTTTGAGCGTCATGACGTCGTTCACCCCCGATGAATCGGGCGCCGCAGGCGGCAACCTTTCACGGATCAAGATGCGGCCCGGCGGGCGGACGTTCAAGATGGGACGCTTACCGACCCTCGGACCTCTGCCATCACGAGTCGATGATGCGCGGGGGCCCGCGCAGTGTCGAGGCGACGAACTCGCTGAATTGCGTCGGCTTTCCGCCTACGAAGCCGCCGTTCGGCGCGTTGCGGGGCGGCCTTCAGCCGACCAGCACACGCACGAAATTGGGCAGCGCGAGCACCGCCCGGTACGTCTCGCCGTTGATGTACTGGAGCGCGCCGAGCCTGCGTTCGGCGATGCGCGCATCGATCGTCGCCGCATCGTGCGTCCGCGGATCGAGCGTGCGCGAGCAGCACGCCATCATCCACAATCCGCCGTAGAGCGGCACCGCCGTCAGGTACGGCGTGACGCGCGCGAATGCGACGCGCAACGCCGCCAGCGCGTCGCGGATCCGATCGCCGTGCGCGACGGGGCTCGCGATGTGCATCGTCATCGCACCCTGCGGCGTTAGGCGGGCCGCGCACGCCTCGTAGAATGCGGCGGTGTAAAGCGCGGTCGACGGGCCGCCCGGATCGGTCAGGTCGAGCACGATCAGGTCATACTGCTCGCGCGCGTTCTCGACGAAGCGAAAGCCGTCTTCGATGCGCACGCTGACGCGCGGATCGTCGAGCGCGCCGCGGTGCACGGCCCCGAAATGGCGACGTGCTATGTCGATCACGGAGCCGTCGATCTCGGCGACCGTGACGGACGTGATTGTCGGGTGCTTCAGCAGCTCCTCCGCCGAGCCGCCGTCGCCGCCGCCGACGACGAGCGCGCGCGCTGGTCCCGGATGCGCGAGCGCGGCGATGTGAACGAGGTTCTCGTGATAGAAGAACTCGTCCTTCTCGGACGTCATGAAATGGCCGTCGAGCCGGAACAGGCGGCCGAACGCGGCGCTGTCGTGAACCTCGATGGCCTGGTATTGCGAGCGGAACGCTTCGAGCGTGGCGGTCGAGCGGACGAAGACGCCCCACTCGTCCGTCATGTATTCGGTCAGGATGCCGGGGCGAAGGTCATCCGGCGGCGACGCGTCGCTCATCCTCGACCATTTCCCGGCCGCCGCGCGCAATCGCCTGGAAACGCTTGCGCGCGGGCTTGAGCGCCGCTTCGAGCGACTTGAACACGCGCTCGGCCTTGCCCGTGTTGTCCGTCGTGTAGTTGCAGACGTAGACGTCGAGCGTCACGAATCCCGCTTCGGGCCACGTATGGATCGCGAGGTGCGATTCGGCGAGCAGCACCGTGCCGGTGACGCCCTGCGGCTCGAACTGAAAGAAGCGATCGCCGACGATCGTGAGCCCCGCGTCGTCGACGGCACGCCGACAAAGGTCGCGCAATGCGTCGGCTTGCGTCAGCAATGGTTCGTCGGTCGGGCATCCGTACCACTCTCCCAGCAGATGGATTCCGTACATGGCGTTTAGCCTCCACGCGCGGCGTCTTCCCGGATACCGGAGAGAACCGTTGCCAAAGTGTTTGCGTCAATGACGGGTCGGCCGCCGCTTGCCCGCTGCCTTCCCGTCGTGAGATTTCGATACGGCTCCCGCGCCCTCGGCGCGCGAAATCGCAAACTGCGAATTATGGCACAATGATGGTGATTCTGCGAGTGTATTCAATCCCTTCGCCCCTTTCGTCGCGCGGGGCGCCGCTCGTCTCCGTCCCCGCCGTTTCGCCATGCTCGATTCCGCACGTGATTTGAACGAAGCGAACGTTCGCGACACCGATCTCGCAAACGCGATCCGTGCGCTCGCAATGGACGCCGTCGAGAAGGCCAGATCCGGGCACCCCGGCATGCCGATGGGCATGGCCGAAATCGCGGTCGCGGTCTGGAAGCGGCATCTGCATCACAACCCGGCCAATCCGCACTGGCCCAACCGCGACCGGTTCGTGCTGTCGAACGGCCACGGCTCGATGCTGCAGTACGCGCTGCTGCACCTGACCGGTTATGCGCTGCCGATCGGGGAGATCGAGCGCTTCCGCCAGCTCCACTCGAAAACGCCGGGGCACCCCGAGGTCGGGGTCACGGCGGGCGTCGAGACGACGACGGGACCGCTCGGACAGGGCCTTGCGAACGCGATCGGCATGGCGCTCGCCGAGCGTCTGCTCGCAGCGACGTTCAACCGGCCGGGGCACGCGATCGTCGATCACTACACGTACGCGTTCGCCGGCGACGGCTGCCTGATGGAAGGCATCTCGCACGAGGCGTGCTCGCTCGCCGGGACGCTCGGCTTGGGCAAGCTGATCGTCTTTTACGACGACAACGCAATCTCGATCGACGGGCCGACGGCCGGCTGGTTCACCGACGACACGCCGCGCCGATTCGAGGCGTACGGGTGGCACGTCGTGGCCAACGTGAATGGCCATGATGTCGATGCCGTGAGCGCGGCGATCGACGCGTCGAAGAGGGAGACGTCGCGGCCGAGCCTCATCTGCTGCAAGACGATCATCGGCAAGGGCGCGCCGACGAAAGCCGGCACCGCCGACACGCACGGCGCCGCGCTCGGCGAGAAGGAAGTCGCGGCGACGCGGCAAGCGATCGGCTGGCCGTCGGCCGCGTTCGTCGTGCCGCAGCCGATCTACGACGCATGGAACGCGCGCGCGCAGGGCGAGCGCGACGAGCGCGAATGGAACGCGGCGTTCACGCGTTATGCGGCGCGGGAACCTGCACTCGCGGCCGAATTCGAGCGGCGCATCGCCGGCACGCTGCCGGCCGATTTCGCGGCGACGAAGGCGCGGCTGATCGAGACGCAGTCCGCGAAGGCCGAATCGATCGCGACGCGCAAGGCGTCGCAACAGGCGATCGAGGCGTTCGCGAAGGTGCTGCCGGAGATGATCGGCGGTTCGGCCGATCTGACGGGTTCCGTCTTCACGAACTGGTCGGGAAGCGTTGCCGTCACGGCGTCGCAGCCCGGCAACTACGTGAACTTCGGCGTGCGCGAATTCGCGATGGCGGCGATCGCGAACGGGCTCGCGCTGCACGGCGGCTTCATTCCGTACGTCGGAACGTTCCTGACCTTCTCCGATTACATGCGCAACGCGGTACGCATGGCGGCGCTGATGATGAAGGCGAAGTCGATCTTCGTGTTCACGCACGATTCGATCGGGCTCGGCGAGGACGGCCCGACGCACCAGCCGATCGAGCACGCGGCGAGCCTGCGGCTCATTCCGCAGCTCGACGTCTGGCGGCCCTGCGACACGGTGGAGACCGCGGTCGCGTGGGGTCATGCGCTCGCGCACTCCGGCCCGTCCGCGCTGCTTTTCACGCGGCAGAACGTCGCGTTCGCGAAGCGCGATGCGCACGCGTTGGCGGACGTCGAGCGCGGCGGTTACGTGCTCGCCGATTTCGAAGATGCCGCCGTGCGCGCCGTCGTCATCGCCACCGGCTCCGAAGTGCCGCTGGCGCTCGGTGCACGCGAGCGGCTAAAGGACGAAGGCATCGCCGTGCGCGTCGTGTCGATGCCGTGCACGCAGGCGTTCGACCGCCAGGACGAAACCTATCGGCGGGCGGTGCTTCCGAGCGGCGTGCCGCGGCTCGCCGTCGAAGCGGGCGCAACGGACGGCTGGCGAAAATACGTCGGCGCCGCCGACGATCCGCACGCCGGCGTCGTCGGCATCGACCGCTTCGGCGAATCGGCGCCCGCCGCGGCGCTCTTCGCCTATTTCGGATTCACCGTCGACAACGTCGCCGACGCCGTGCGTCGGATCGTCGGCCGCGCGCGCGCATGATCGCGATCCGGCCCGCGACGAAGGCCGACGCCGCCGCCATCGCACGCATCCGCATCGACTGCTGGCGCACGACATACCGTGGTCTCATCCCCGACGCTTACCTCGACGCGATGGACGTCGACGCGAGCGCGCAGTTGTGGGACCGTGTGCTGTCCGCGCCGCCCAACACGACGAGCGTCTTCGTTGCCGACGACGGTGGTGACATCGTCGGCTTCGCCGCAGGGAACCGGCTCGAGGAACCCCGCTACGCGCTCGATGCCGAACTTTCGGCAGCTTACGTGCGGCGCGACCGCCAGCGGATGCGTATCGGGAGAGGGCTCGTCGCGGCCGTCGCCCGCGCGCAGCAAACGAACGGGGCGCACGGACTGATCGTGTGGGTGATCGCCGGGAACAAGGGCGCACGCGCGTTCTACGAGGGCCTCGGCGGCACGCTGCTCGTCGAGCAGCCGTTCGAATGGGACGGCATGCCGCTCGTCGAGGCGGGCTACGGATTCGCCGACGTCGACACGCTGATCCGCGCCTGCGAACCCGCGGAGCGGCCTGGCGGCACTGCCGTGCATTGAGGACTGGAAGCGCGATGGGCACGGCCCGCGCGCGACGTTGAAGAGGAGCTGGCATGACGATCAAGGTTGCCATCAACGGCTACGGACGCATCGGCCGCAACATCCTTCGCGCGCACTACGAGGACGGCAAGAAGCACGATCTCGCGATCGTCGCGATCAACGACCTGGGCAGCCCCGAGACGAACGCGCACCTGACGCGCTACGACACCGCGCACGGCAAGTTCCCCGGAAAAGTCGCGGTCGAAGGCGACGCGATGATCGTCGACGGCGACCGGATCCGCGTGCTCGCGCAGCGCGACCCGGCGCAGCTTCCGTGGGGGTCGCTCGGCGTCGACGTCGTGCTCGAGTGCACCGGGTTCTTCACGTCGAAGGAGAAGGCCTCGGCGCATCTTTCGGGCGGCGCGCGCAAGGTCATCATCTCGGCGCCGGGCGGCAAGGACGTCGACGCGACGATCGTCTACGGCGTGAACCAGCAGACGCTCAAGGCATTCGACACCGTGATCTCGAACGCATCGTGCACGACGAACTGCCTCGCGCCGCTCGCGAAAGCGCTGAACGACGGCATCGGCATCGAGCGCGGTCTGATGACCACGGTGCACGCCTATACGAACGACCAGGTGCTGACCGACGTCTACCACGAAGACCTGCGGCGCGCGCGGTCGGCGACGATGAGCATGATCCCGACGAAGACCGGCGCCGCGTCGGCGCTCGGCCTCGTGCTGCCCGAGCTGAACGGCAAGCTCGACGGCTACGCGATCCGGGTGCCCACGATCAACGTGTCGATCGTCGACCTCACGTTCATCGCATCGCGCGAAACGAGCGTCGCCGAAGTGAACGCAGTCATGAAGAAGGCGTCCGAGTCCGGCCCGTTGTCGGGCGGCATCCTGCGTTACAACGACCAGCCGCTCGTGTCGATCGACTTCAACCACGACCCCGCGTCGTCGACGTTCGATGCGACGCTCACGAAGGTGTCGGGGCGGCTCGTCAAGGCCTGCAGCTGGTACGATAACGAGTGGGGTTTCTCGAACCGCATGCTCGACGTGACCATGGCACTCGTGGCCGCGAAGTAAGGGGCATGGATTACCTGCGTCTTTCCGACGTCGACGTCGCCGGGCTGCGCGTGTTCATCCGCGCCGACCTGAACGTGCCGCGCGACGACGAAGGACGGATCACCGACGACACGCGCATCCGCGCCTCGATCCCCGGCATTCGCGACGCGCTGTCACGAGGCGCGGCGGTGATGGTGACGTCGCATCTCGGGCGACCCAAGGAGGGTGTGCTCACCGATGCCGACTCGCTCGCCGGTGTCGCGTCGCGGCTCGGCGAGCTGATGGGACGCGAGGTCAGGCTCGTCCGCGACTGGGTGAACGGCGGCGAGTGGCACAGCGCGCTCACGAGCGGCGACCTCGTGATGCTCGAGAACTGTCGCGGGAACCGCGGCGAAAAAGCGGACGACGTCGCGCTCGCGAAGCAGATGGCGAACCTCTGCGACGTCTATTGCAACGACGCGTTCGCGGCGGCGCACCGCGCCGAGGCGACGACGCATGCGATGGCGCGCTACGCGCGGATCGCGTGCGCGGGACCGCTGCTCGCCGCGGAGCTCGAGGCGCTCGGGCGCGCGCTCGAAAAACCGGCGCGGCCGCTCGTCGCCATCGTTGGCGGCGCGAAGGTTTCGACGAAGCTAACCATCCTGCGCGCGCTCGCCGCGAAGGTCGACACGCTGATCCTCGGCGGCGGCATCGCGAACACGTTCCTGCTCGCGTCAGGCGTGCCCGTCGGGCGCTCGCTCGTCGAGGCCGACCTGGTCGCCGAGGCGCGCGGCATCCTCGATGCGTTTCCGGGGAGGATTCCGCTGCCGGTCGACGTCGTCTGCGCGACACGTTTCGCCGCCGACGCGCCGGCGTCCATCAAGCGCGTCGATGCGATCGCGGAGAACGAGTTGATTCTCGACATCGGTCCGCAGACGATCGGAGCGCTCGTTCCGATCATCGCGAGCGCCGGCACGATCGTCTGGAACGGACCGATCGGCGTGTTCGAGTTCGACGCCTACGCCAACGGAACGCGTGCGCTCGCCGAAGCGATCGCCGCCGCGTCGGCATTCTCGATCGCGGGCGGCGGCGACACGATCGCCGCGATCGCGAAGTTCGGCGTCACCGACAGCATCGGCTATATCTCGACGGCAGGCGGCGCGTTCCTCGAATTCATCGAAGGGCGCACGCTGCCGGCCATCGCAGTGCTCGAGGAGCGCGGCCGCGAGCTGCGCGAGCGCGCGCATGGCTGAGACGCGCATGGCGGCAGCCACGGGTGACCGCGGATCGATGGCGCTGCGACCGATGCCGCGTTCGACGAAGATCGTTGCGACGCTCGGACCCGCCTGCAGCAAGCCCGAAGTGCTGCAGCGGATGCTCGCGGCCGGCGTCGACGTCGTGCGGCTCAATTTCTCGCATGGCAGCGCCGCCGACCACGTCGAGCGCGCGAAGCGCGTGCGCGAGGTCGCGCGTGCGCAGGGACGCGAGGTCGCGATCATGGCCGACCTGCAGGGTCCGAAGATCCGCATCGGCAGGTTCGCCGAAGGCAAGGTGGAGCTCGTTCCCGGCGCCCGATTCATCCTCGATGCCGAGTGCGAGCTCGGCGACGCGACGCGCGTCGGCCTCGATTACAAGGAGCTCGTCCACGACGTCGGTCCCGGATCGATGCTGCTGCTCGACGACGGCCTCATCAAGCTCGAGGTCGAGACGGTCGACGGCCCGCGGATCGTCACGCGCGTCCTGCTCGGCGGCGTGCTGTCGAACAACAAGGGCATCAACCGGATGGGCGGCGGCCTCACCGCGCCGGCATTGACGCCGAAGGACATGGAGGACATGAAGACGGCGGCGCTGCTCGAGGCCGACTACCTCGCCGTCTCGTTCCCGAAGAGCAAGGAAGACATGTACATGGCGCGCCAGCTCATGCGCGCCGCCGGCGGGCGGGCGATGCTGATCGCAAAGATCGAGCGCGCCGAGGCGATTCCGGCGCTCGACGAGATCATCGATTCCTCTGACGGGATCATGGTCGCGCGCGGCGATCTCGCGGTCGAGGTCGGGAACGCGGCGGTTCCGGGTCTCCAGAAGCGGATGCTGCGCGCCGCGCGCGAGCACAACAAGCTCACGATCACCGCGACGCAGATGATGGAGTCGATGATCCACAACCCGGTCCCGACGCGCGCCGAGGTTTCCGACGTCGCGAACGCAGTGCTCGACGGCACCGACGCGGTGATGCTGTCGGCGGAGACGGCCGCGGGCCGCTTCCCGGTCGAAACCGTCGAGACGATGGCGCAGATCTGCCTCGAGGCGGAGAAGTCGGATCCGGTCCAGCTCGACCGCGACTTCATGGATCGCACGTTCACGCGGATCGACCAGTCGATCGCGATGGCGACGCTCTTCACCGGCTATCACCTGCGCGTCAAGGCGATCGCGTCGCTGACCGAATCGGGATCGACCGCGCTTTGGATGTCGCGGCACAACTGCGGCTGCCCGATCTTCGCGATCACGCCCAAGCTCGAGACGCAGCGCCGCATGGCTCTGCTGCGCAACGTGACGTCGCTGTTTCTCGAGCAGAGCGACGACCGCGACGAGGTGCTGCGCGCGGCCGAGGAGCTCCTGCTCGCGCAATCCTACGTTCAGCGCGGCGATCTGATCGTGCTGACGATCGGCGAGCCGATGGGCAAGTCGGGCGGCACGAATACGATGAAAATCGTTCGCGTCGGTGACCAACGAGCCTGAGGCGTTCATGCCACCGCGAATCCACTTCCCGAAGGTCGCCCCCGAGGCATACATGGCGATGCGCGGCCTCGAGGCGTATCTGCGCCAGTGCGGCCTCGAGAAGCCGCTGCTCGAGCTCGTGAAGACGCGCGCGTCGCAGCTCAACGGCTGCGCGTACTGCATCGACATGCACACGAAGGACGCGCGCGCGCACGGCGAGACCGAGCAGCGCCTCTACGCGCTGGCGGCCTGGCGGGAAACACCGTTCTTCTCCGAGCGCGAACGCGCGGCCCTAGCGTGGACGGAAGCGGTCACGCTCGTCGCCGACGCGCCGATCGAGGAGGAGGATTACGAGGCTGCGCGCGAGTATTTCGACGAGAAGTCGCTCGTCGACCTGACGCTCGCCATCGTCGCGATCAACGGCTGGAATCGCCTGTCGATCGCCTTCGCCACGGTGCCGGGCACGTACCGCCCGACGGCGCCGGAGTCCTGAGTCTGGGAGTCACGCATGGACCACCCGATGTATCCCGAAACGACGCGCGAGATCCACGCCAAGCGGCGGGAGCTGGCGCCCGAAGCCTACGCAGCATTCCGCGCGTTCGGTCAGAAAGTCTTCGCCGACGGCGCGCTGCCGTCGAAGACGAAGCAGTTGATCGCGGTCGCCGTCGCGCACGTCACGCAGTGCCCGTACTGCATCCGCGGCCACACGGAAGAGGCGCGAAAGCAAGGGGCGACCGAGCAGGAAGTGATGGAGGCGATCTGGGTCGCTGCCGAAATGCGCGCGGGTGCCGCCTATGCGCACGCGAGCCTCGCGATCGACACGATGAACCGCCTCGGCGCGAAGACCGGCGACTGACAGGAGAGTGCCGATGGCGATTCCGCATGCGGCAGCGAACGAGGTCATCGACGTGCGGCCGCTCGGCCGCGAGATCCGCGAGCAGGATTCGGAGCTCCTGATCCGTACCGAGCACCTGCAGGTGTTCCGCTACGCGCTTCCTTGCGGCAAGTCGATTCAGGAGCACACCGCCGCCGGCCTGATGATCGTCCAATGCATCGAAGGCGCCGTCGCGTTTACCGCGCAGGGGCGCACGCAGACCCTTGCCGCCGGCGACATGCTCTACCTTGCCGACCGCGCACCGCATTCGCTGGAAGCGCTCGCCGACGCGTCGCTGCTCGTCACGATCCTGCTGCATCGCACCTGAGCGCCGGCAGCCCGAACGCGTCGCGGATCGCGCCTCGGTAGCTGCGGCCGGACAGGATTTCCACGCCGTTCGCAAGGCGCAGCAGGAACCCCTCGTGCATTTGCGGCACGAGCCCGCGCACGCAATCGAGGCGCACCGCATGCGAGCGATGCACGCGCAGGAACTGCCGCGGATCGAGCCGGTCGCACAGTCCGCCGAGCGTCTCCTTGTGCAGGTACATCCGGTCGGCCCGGATGCGCACGTAGTTGCCGTCCGCCTCCAGGCGGGCCGGCGTTCCCGTAGAATCGACAGCATCGGGGCATCGACGAGTCTCTGCATGGGGCACCGGAGAAAAATTGGAGAAAAAAGGAGCGCGTCGTGCGGGACGAAACTTCGCGACGGCCAGCGGGCCGCTGATGCAGCTATGGCGTGCGCCGGTCGCGGAGCCGGAGCAGCGCGAGCGACTGCCGTTGCCGCTGGTCGAGACGTTCGATCTGGCCGGCCGCACGCTCGCCTGCTCCGAACCCAACGTGACGGACGTCACCGTCTGCACGCGGCGCGATCTGCGCTGCGCCGGCGATCGACCTGATGCTCGCGCCGGCGCATCGACGTCGAACGCGATGAAGCCGATCGTGCACTGAGATGACCGCGCGAGCGTGCGCGGTCCGCGCGGTTTTCGCGTGTGCCCTTGCCGCAGCTTCACTGCACGCGGCAGCTCTGTTCGCGTTCGACCTCGAGGGTCACCGCGGCGCGCGTGGCCTCGCGCCGGAGAACACGCTCGCCGCGTTCCGCCGCGCGC
>Ga0157372_10001764_pt1 | contig 23462 bp, 29 predicted proteins | sample C55metaG_FD_115307 | JGI IMG/M metagenome (GOLD analysis project Ga0157372, IMG submission 115307) | Corn rhizosphere microbial communities from Kellogg Biological Station, Michigan, USA - C5-5 metaG | ecosystem: Host-associated > Plants > Roots > Rhizosphere > Soil | place: USA: Michigan... | reverse complement strand
GTGGATCGGCTCTTGGTCACAATTTCGTGGATTGCATCGAGCCCGCCTGACTTCGGCATGGTGACGTCAAGAATTGCAATGTCCAGGTGTGGTGCGCTGAACTGCTTCGACCGCCTCAATGCCGTCTTGCGCCTCCCCGACCACCGTCATGTCTGCCTGCGCATTAATCAGCATGCGCAAACCGGCGCGCAAGATAGCATGATCATCGGCCACAACCACACGAATTTTTTGCGTCTTCGCCATGAATTAGAAAGAACCGGAAGCAGTTTACTGGGAACGAGACACTGGCAGGCGGACCTCAATCAACGTGCCTTTATTAGGCTCGGACTTGATATCCAATGCGCCTCCCAGAATGATGGCCCGTTGCCGCATTCCTTCAATTCCCAGATGTTTCGAGGGAAGCTCGCTCAAATTTCGCGATATGAAACCCTGCCCATCGTCGCGAATCGATAATTTTAGTAAAGGATCCCGCCACTCGAAACGCACACTCACCGCTGTCGCTCGCGAATGGCGCGCTACATTGGTCAATGCTTCTTGAATGATCCTATAGATACCGATCTGAATTTGCGTGTCCAATTTCGAGAAAGGGGTCTCGCCGAAATCCAGGTTAACCGGAGTGGTGTGCAATGACGTGTGCTCTCGGGCAACTTTTTCAATTGCCTCCTTCAACCCGAACTGGTCCAACACACTGGAATGCAGGCCGCGGGCCAGCCGGCCAACTTCTTCAATCGCCTTCGAAGTAATTTTGCGTAGCTCTTTGGCTTGGTTCTTCGCATCCTTCAGTTGGCGGGCATCGCCCAATGATCGCAACCCCACCAACAAGGAGGTCATCAGTTGGCCTGCTTCGTCGTGCAGCTCCCGCGAAATCCGCTGCCGTTCCTCCTCCTGCGCTTTCAAAACCCTTTCCAGCAGAAGTCTTTGCATCTCCTCGCGGCGCTGCGATTCTTCGCGTAGTAACTTGGCGGTAATGTCCTGGACAATGGCGAGGCGCGCATCTTTTCCGTTGAGATGCAGCGGCGCCCAAACCTCTTCCACGTCGAGCAGTTTGCCGCTTTTTGTCCTGTGCTTGTGAATGGTCCCGGCTTGAAATGCGGGTGCGGTCCCGGATGCCGCGGTATCAGATAACAATTCGCCTGCCAGGATGTCGCGTGTGGTGAGGCCGATAAATTCTTCGCGTGAATACCCATATTGCTGGACCGCAGCTTCATTCACCGCCAGGATGCGTAAATCCGAAGCGCTAAAGACCCAGCATGCCAGAGGATTGGCCTCGAAAAAAAGCCGGTATTGGCGTTCCGAAGTCCACAGCGCTTCTTCCGCCTTCCTGACGCGTAATAGTGCTCGCACTGTCGCCAGGAGTTCTTCCTGCTGCACGGGTTGCACCAGATAGGCATCGGCTCCGCCATCCAGTCCAGCAACCCGGGCCTCGGTCGAAACCATGGTTGCTGAAAGATGCAGCACCGGAATTCGAGAGGTGGCTTCACTAGCTTTAATCTGCTTGCATACGGTGAAGCCATCGATGTCGGGGAGATTTACATCCAGGATGACGAGATCCGGAAGCTGGGAGGATAACTCCAAAGCCTGCCGGCCAGTGCGAGCTTCCAGCACTTCGAAACCGGCATGGCGGAGGACGCGGGAAAGTGCATACCGCTGAGCGTCGGTATCATCGACGTGCAAAATCTTCTGAAGCTTGGGGCTCTGTTCGGAGTGGGCGTGACTGCTCATGCGATAGCCGGTACTGCCATGACATTATGCACCTCCGGTTCAGGGCTGTGCACTTCGGATGGCTAGCCGATGCGATTTCCTCCGTGAACTTTCATGCCCCTCATGGTTATTGCTTTCAAAACGTTGACCACAAAGCACACGAAGTATCACGAAGCGGTACCTTTGTCAGGGATTTCCCTATGCCCCACCAAATATTTAGGAGAACTCCTGATTCAACTTACAATCGCATCCTGAGACACTGAAGCCATCCATGAACGAACCTGGCGATGCACTTTCGATAGAGGCTGTCATTGCCCAAGCACGGGAAAGCCTGCGCCAAGGTTGTACATCGCGTAGCAAGTCAGGGGAAAGAATGCAGAACCAGAACGAAGAATGGGAACAACTGTGCCAGCTGGCGGCGGTTGAAAAAGATCCCGAACGGTTAATGCGACTGGTCGGACGGATCGTGGAGTTACTGGACGCGCGAAGAGCTTCCTCCAAAGGTCCCGGTGTGAACGGCGTGCCGCCGGTAAAGCCCAATACCGAATCCAGCAGCGTCTGACTGCCATGCGACGCGGCTCGGAGACCTAGACCGCATCTCGCAATGAATTCTTCAAGGGTATTTTGGCTTGAACGACAGTACCCTCAGGCGAAGATGCTATCTCTGCATTTCCCCCAAACTGGCGCATTCTTTCGTGAATTCCCATGATTCCCACACCGGGAATGATCTGATCACCATGAAACCGTTGAGGCGGAATTCCTTTCCCTGTATCAATAATCTCAAGATCAACACTTTCAGTTGTCCGGCTTAGACGAATTTTCGCCGTTTGGCTTCCGGAGTGGCGGTGAATGTTGGTCAACGACTCCTGCACCGTTCGGAAGAGAGCGATTTCCATGTCGTCCGGCAACCTGCCGAACTCTGGGCTGGATTTGAGGTCCACGGAAATGCCGCTGCGCTGCGCAAATCCATCTGCGTACCACTGCAAGGCCGAAGGCAATCCCATTTCGTCCAGCAATGGGGGATGCAGTAGATACGACATGGTGCGAAGCTGACGGGTCATGTCGTCATTGATTGCGATGGTTTGCGCCACCAGCGAGGAAATCTTTTCGCCCTTGGCCTCGTGGCTCATCTGGTCAAGAAACATCTTCATAGCTGCCAACATTTGCCCAGTGCTGTCGTGCAGTTCACGAGCGATGCGTCGCCTTTCTTCGTCTTGTAATCTGAGCAATCGCGCAGTAAGCTGCCGCACTTCCTCAGTCTTTTCGGACAAGTCACGGGTGCGCTTCTGCACGCGAAGCTCTAACTCATTGTGTGCCTGTTTGAGTTCTTCGCGGGCTTTCTCGGCTTCAATAGCATGCCCGCGGGCTTCTCGTTCTGCCTGTTTCAAACGGAGCAGTGCCCCCACAGTTGCCAGCAGCTCCTCACGAGAGATTGGTTCCGCAAGATAGCCGTCAGCGACTTCCAACCCGCGAACACGATATTCTTTGTCAGTAAAAGTGGCAGAAATATGCAATACCGGAATGTGGGCGGTCCGAGGATTGGCCTTCAGCCGGCGGCACACTTCGAATCCATCCACGTCAGGAAGACGTACGTCGAGAGTGATAAGATCAGGAGACTGCTCCGCAAGTTGAAGCGCCTCCGCACCCGTACGCGCCTCGATGACTTTATACCCGCCTCCCTGGAGCGTCCTCGATAGTGAGTAGCGCAGGGCGTCGTTGTCATCCACCGCTAAGATTGTGATCTCCGCCATTACAAGACTCTCGGCTAGCTCTTTTCGGCTCCCCTGAAGCACCTAAACATGAACTTCAGTTCCGCCGGCCTTGGATCGTAATCCAGCCCGCGACAGTACTTCCGCAAACCGGGTTTCGGCTGCTTCTCGCGATTTGGTTTCTTTCGGGACGATATCGATCGCGGCATGCAAACGTTCGCGTTCCTGAGTCGCGAGCACCTGGGAGGTATAAATCACCACCGGGATGTCGCGAGTGACGGGATCCTTTTTCAACGTGTCAAGAACTTCGAATCCACTCACGTCAGGCATCGATAAATCCAAGACGATAAGGTCCGGCATAGTTTCTTTCGCCAGCTTCAATCCTTCGTTCCCGCCACGCGCCTCAAGCAGGCGGTAGCCTTTGTTTCCGAGTACGCCCTTTACCAGATAGCGCGAAATTTCATCATCGTCGATGATCAAAATGCTTCCGTGTTCTCTCGCCAGAATTGATTGCAATTGAGCGATGAGCCAAGCCCGGTCAATTGGCTTGGCATGGAAGGCGGTCGCACCAAGCGCCATGGCCTTCCCCTCATTTTCCACAACCGTGACCACGAACACAGGGATCTCTTTGGTAGATGGGTTCTGCTTGAGTTCCTGCAAAAGTTGCCAGGAGTGCTCACCTTGCAGAAGCACGTCGAGAACGATGGCGACGGGCTTGAATTCTTCGAGGGCGCGACGCGCTTCTTTCAAATCCTGAGCCGGGACAACCTGAAACTCAGTACCTTTCAGGTATTTTTCATAAATAAAGAGGGCTTCGCGATTGTCCTCTACCACCAGTACCGGGAGCCTGGAGGCGTCCAACTCGCGCTTGACATCCGGGACATAGACGGCTTCGGTTGCGCCGGTATAGGTGATTGGAACAGAAGCAAAGAAGGTCGAGCCTACTCCGACCTGGCTCTTAACATATACATCGCCGCCGACCAGTTGCGCCAACTTGCGCGACAGCGGCAGCCCGAGGCCAGTTCCCTTCGCTGTCTTCTGAAGCTTCCCTTCAACCTGTTCCCACTCCTGAAAAATACGTTCCTGGTCCGCGAGCGCGATTCCGATTCCGGTATCTGCAACCGAGAATACTACTGTCTCGTCATGTCCCAGGCGAGCCGAGACTCTGACCTCGCCTCGCTCGGTGAACTTCAATGCGTTAGAGATGAAATTTCGCAGCACCTGTGAAACCTTGGCTTCGTCTGAGTACAACTCAGGAATATTGATTGGATCTTCAAATATGAGCGAAACTGAAGAGTTCTGCGCCAGTAACGGTCGCAACATGCCGCGCAGTGCGGCGAACAGGCTTTCGACAGTAAATGCGGTGGGCCGAATCGTAACTTTTCCGGCTTCAACTTTCGCCAGGTCTAGCAGATCACTGACTAAATCCGTTAGGTCCTGAGCAGAGCGGCGAATGAATGTGACTTGCCTTTCCTGCTCTGAGGTCAGCTCACCATCCATGCGGTCGATCAGGATCTGGCTTAACGCGAGAATCGAATTTAGCGGCGTTCGAAATTCGTGGCTCATGTTGGAGAGGAAGTGACTCTTCAACTCCGACGCCCGTTGCAGGAAATCAGCCTTGTCGTTCAACTCAGCGTATAAAGCGACGACCCCACGGTTGGTTTCGTCCAGTTCGCGGTTAAGTTGCGCCAATTCCAACTGGCGCGCACGTAATTCCTCCAGTGTCCGCATGAGCTCTTTATTCTGCTGCTGGAGCTCTTCATAAGGATTTTCTGAAGGCTTGCGTTCAATAGTCGCAAGTAATGAATTCAGTTCCGCATCACCCAAACGCGTAAACTTATAGGGAATGACTTTGCCAAGCGTAACCAGCGTGCCCTTGCCCTTTTTTGTTTGTACTTCGAAGTGATCTAGAAGGCGCTTGGCGCCGACCATCCCAATACCCATTCCGGTCTTCGAAACATACTTCCCGTCGAATATCTCATTCAGATTGTGAATGCCCGGCCCGTGATCGCGGACCGAGATGAGCAGCATTTTGTCGGCGCCGTTGTCGACTTCAAAGTCGATGGAACCACCACCAGCATATTGAAAGGCGTTGCGTACGACTTCGGAAACCGCGGTGGCGATGCGAGTTTGCGCCTGCACGTCGAACTTCAACGCCGCGGCAATAGTGCGCGCACGCTGACGCGCCAACACTACGTCGTGCTCATAGCGGATGTCCATGGTCAGGAGCTTGAGCTTCATGACGGATCCGCCTCGGCGCGACTCTTGGCAACCAGCACGGTTACATCATCACGTTCGCGGTAAAAGTCGCGGTACAGAATGCCGGCAATCAATCCGGGATGTTTGCTCCAAATTCCGGGATACAAATTGAGGTCCCATCCCGATCGCAGCCCGTCAGAGTACATGACTAGAATGCTGTTGCCGCTCCACGGAAAAGTGAACTCCTGAATTCGCTGCAGGTGGTGTCCGACGGTGCCGTTGTGTGAGGCCATTCCGCGGCTGCCTGCGGGGGTCACAATCGAGGCGCCGATGTTCCCCACTCCCGCGTACGACAAAACTTGCTTCTCTAAGTTCAGCGAGGCGATCGCCATGGCAGCACCACGTGTCTTTTTCAGCGCGTCATGCGAATCCTGCAGGATGGGGCTTGGCGAATCTCCGCGGGATTCGCGAAATATTCTTTGCGCTTCCTGCGCGGCTTCGTTAGCCAAAATTCCGTGACCGAGTCCGTCCACCACCATCAGCAGCATGGATTCGGACGTCTTCTTGACTCCCCAACCATCGCCGCAAACATCTTCGCCTTTGATTGGAATTGACACCACGCCAACCTCTATTGGGCTCAGGTTGGGTGCCACCTTTTTGTGGGGCCAAAATTCCGCCAACACTGCGGTTCCGTGGCCAGGAGAGGTGTAGATGTCGAAGGTGTTTGAAAGGCGCTTGATCGCGCCCAGGCCGTTGCCTCCGGTTCCAGCGGTCGAAAACCCATCCCGCAGAGCTGCGCCAAGATCGCGAATACCCGGCCCACGATCTAATCCCAGAAGGCGAACCCCCGAGCTGCCGTTATTGACAACCGTCTCGACAATTATGGTCCCATTCCCGGCGTGCTTCACCAGGTTGGTCACCATTTCCGTCACTGCAATAGCAAGAGAACCACTCTCACGTTCTCCCAGCTTGGCGTCCTCTGCCAGAAGTGCCGCGTGACGTCGAGCTTCGCCGGCATGGGTGGAGTCAGTGACTCGGATGATCATCAGATATTAGGCCCCTACTTCCACCGCGTAATGGTAACCTTCGTGCCCGAGCCCGGTTTAGATTCGATTTCAAACTCATTGGCCAACCGCTTGGATCCACCCAGTCCCAAGCCGAGGCCAGCCCCAGTAGTAAATCCATCTCGCAAGGCGAGTTCGACATCAGCAATTCCAGGTCCGCTGTCTTGAAAGATCAGGCGAATTCCAACACGGGGTCCATTCAAAGATTCCAGTTGCATGGTCCCGCCGCCGCCGTGAATGAGGGTATTGCGAGCAAGTTCGCTCGCGGCGGTGACCAGTTTAGTCTGGTCCACCAACGAAAGCCCGGTCTCGCTGGCAACTTCGCGCACACGTCGCCGTGCCACGACAACGTCTGGTTCGGAAGCTACCGGTAGGGTCTCACTACGGACGACTGCCATTTTTGATCGCCCTGATCACTTTGTGGCCATTCAAGGATTGCTTTAACAATTCCATACCGGCATCGACGTTCAAAGCAGTGCGGACACCCGGCAGTGACATCCCCAGTTCCACCAGTGTGATCGCAACCGCGGGCTGCATACCGACAACCACCGTCTGCGCATCGAGTACTCGCGACATGGCGGCAATGTTGCCCAACATCCGGCCGATAAATGAGTCGACGATTTCCAGACTGGAAATATCGATCAAAACACCACGCGCCCCGGTTTCACTAATGCGGGTGGTCAAGTCTTCCTGCAAAGTCATCGCAAGACGATCGTGCATATCGACCTGGATCGTCACCAGCAAAAATTCGCCCATGCGAAGAATCGGTATTTTTTCCAAGAAAACTCCTATGCGCTTGCGCTCTCAAGCGAATGCTCGAGAGATAATCCAGTTCGCTGCAGGGCCACGGCAAACGCGTCTGACAGCGTGGCCTTCGTAGTTACATCCAGCAGGTTGATCCCGAGGTGGACGATGGTTTGCGCAATTTGCGGACGGACCCCGCTGATAATACAATCCGCGCCCATCAAACGCGCAGCCGTAACGGTCTTCAAAAGGTGTTGGGCAACCACGGTATCGACCGTGGGTACGCCGGTGATGTCTATGATCGCCACCTTTGAATTTGTCTTCACAATATTTTCGAGCAAAGCTTCCATAACGACTTGCGTTCGAGCGCTGTCGAGCGTGCCAATTACCGGCAGCGCGAGAATTCCATCCCACAGCTTAACCACGGGGGTGGAAAGCTCGAGCATCTCTTCCTGCTGACGGCGAATAATTTCCTCGCGCGTCTTTAAGTACATTTCCGTCGTGTACAGGCCCAGCGAGTCGATTAATTCTGTGGTTGCCCAAAGTTCGGCCGCCAGTGCTACCGCGTCATTACTCATCCGATCGCGCAGCAGCGTAAACAAAGGCTTCTTCACTGACAGGACAAATGTCGCCGTTTCGGTGGGGGTAAAGCCTTGTTGGGCACGGCTTCTTGACAGTTCTGCCAACTGATCCCGAACCCCCTGCCACCCCGGCGACTGCAAATCGGAGCTACCAGATTCAACCCCTTGCCGCACCAGTTCCAGAAAGCGTGAACACTGCGCTCGTAGTTCAGTATCCTTAATTAAATCCGAGCGCCTCGTGGCGCCACTCATCTGCTTTATCCACTCATCAAGTATGGCTGCTTCATGTTTTATGAGAACGTCCGTCAACCCACTGGAATTTTGCAATCCTTTGTTCATCGTTCGCTCCTAAAGGAATGTCTCGAGACAAATGGTGTGGGAGACACCTGCCGCTTGCTTTCTAAGGAAGGCTGCGGCATCCCGAAAACCTTGATGATAACTCAAGGGGCGGCAGCAGGGCCACAAAGGGAATTGCAGCGCACTCCATCATTTCATCAAAACTGGAGCTAAGTGTTCGCTAGCGGACACATTAAGTTTTATCGAAAATCTTACTCGCCACGAACTAATTGTTGACCAGTGCGAGCTAGCGCGACTGCAAAGGCGTCGCGCAAGGTGGCTTTGCTAGTGACGTCAAGCAGATTGATTCCCAAATGAACAATGGTCTGTGCAATCTGGGGGCGAATCCCACTGATTATGCAATCGGCTCCCATCAAACGCGCTGCCGTGATCGTCTTCAAAAGATGTTGTGCGACAACCGTGTCTACGGTGGGAACGCCGGTGATATCAATAATGGCGACCTTTGAGTTCGTCTCGACAATCGCTTCCAGAAGGGTCTCCATCACGACCTGGGTGCGAGCGCTATCGAGCGTGCCAATCAAGGGTAGCGCCAGAATTCCATCCCAGAGTTTCACGACTGGAGTCGATAGCTCGAGCATGTCCTCTTGCGCGCGTCGAATCAGGTCTTCGCGGGTCTTTAAAAATACATCGGTAGTGTAAAGTCCAAAGGCGTCAAGTAATTCAGTAGCGCCCCAAATTTGGTCGGCCAGAATCTGGGCGTCACGAACATCTTTTCTCAGTCTCTCAAAAAGCGGTTCTTTGAATGAAAATACGAAGGTCGCAGTCTCAGTCGACGAAAAGCCCTGAATGGCGCGGCTCTTCGATATGTCCCCGAGTAAGTCCCGTAATTCCTGCCATCTAGGATCACCTGGATCGCTGGCGCCCACGTCGTCAAGGCCGGTTCGAAAAACGGTTAAAAACTTCTGGCACTGCTGCCGCAATTCCGATTCTGCGATGGAACCAGCTCCTCGACCGACCGCGTGAATCTTCTTGATCCAATCACTTAAAAAAGATTGTTCGTCGCGGGCGAGAGCTTCAGAGATAGGACTGCCAACACCTGTAATTTGAGGCACAGTATTCTCCTGGAATTCGGAATTCCCGCCGGGGGTTCCACTTCTCCAGGTCCAAGGGGGCTGAATCTGATGCCGAGGATGGCTCCGGTATGGCTAAGGCTACTCCCGCCTAAAGCTTTCCGCAATTCGGAAATGAAAGCCGACACTGCACAATTCCGCTCCGTGCACCTTATACATTGAATACTGCAATCCCCCTAAGGTGACGGGAAAATCTTACGTTGTCGACGGCTAATTCTCCGGTTTCCGTTACTTTCGCCGGACCGCAACTATCTTTCCCCTAGCCGTGTTTCTTTTGATAGAGGTTTGGTAGCAGGTTTGCAAGAACCAACATGGGAGTGAACACTATGGAACCCGTCGTCAATTCTGAAGTACGAGAACTGTGCAAGGCGGTTTCGCAGGAACGTGATTCGGAGCGGCTGAAGAGACTGTTGGACGAACTGCTCACGGTACTAGACGAGCGCCAGCTGTTGGCGTCGTTATTGTGAATCTGGTCGCGGTCGCCAGAAGTTTCAACTATGAGCAAATAGTCCATCACAAACTTATAGTCCGGCGTGCGGGTCGCAAAAGCACGCCATCCCTCCTCGTAGCGCCGAATAATTTTCAACGCATCGCTTTGTTGCGACGATAGTCGAAGAGAAGGTATAACTCCCCACCCGCAAGAACAATCAGCGCCAGAAGCCGAAAAATGCGCTGCCAGGTATCTTCGTTCACCACGTATTGAGCGATTAAAAGAAAAATGATTGAAATAGCAAGAAGAAGGATGATGCGACTTTGCACATTTGAGTTCATATCTGAAAAGCTCCTCCAGACCAATCAGTTCACAAAATCAAGTTGTTTACGGTAGACGATGAAACCAGAACGCAGCGCCATCTTGTCGTAAAGCCTCATCGCAGTTACATTGCTCTCGTGAGTCAGCCAGTACACTCGATGAGTTCCGGCGTTCCGCGCCCGTTCCTAAACCGCTTCGATCAGCATGCGGCCAACCCCCTGGTTGCGCGTGGTTTCGTCTGTGTATAAATCCTGTAAATAGCAGGTGGGCTCAATCTGAATTGTGCTGCGATGAAAAAGATAATGCACTAATCCGACAAGCCTGTCCGCTCGCTGGGCCACTAACGCATGGACAGGCTCGTACGCGTCAAAGAACCGCGACCACGTCATCTGCGTAACCTTTTCTGGAAAGTGCTGGCGCCCGTAGAAGCGGTTATAGCCTTTCCACAGCGGCTCCCACTCCGCGAAGTCTTCCCGCGTGACGCCTCGAACAGTGACCGACTGAAGGTCCATGAGTCTTCCTATAAATCAGATGTCATAGTTTTCTTGAATTGCTTGATCACGCGTTCGTCGCGTTTATAGAAGGTCCAGTGCTTGATTCGCTTTGCTTGCACGAGCTTTGCCTGGCACAACACCCGCATGTGCTCACTCAGCGTGGGCTGAGAAACACCAAGCTTTTCTGCAATCAAGACCGCACACACGCCGTCCTTTATAAGATCTCCGTCGACCTGAGGCCTAAAGTTGGCTTCAGGATCTTTCAGCCACTCAAGGATCTGAAGTCGCCGGTCATTGGCGAGGGCTTGCAGGACTTCCAAGCCTAGCATTTAGCTAGTTTGTTAATAAACGAAATGTAGTGTCGCCGCAAAAACGTGATCCAATTTTTTACAAGCGGCTCTCTTTAATTTTCTTTAACATATGCCTTGACAAGTATATGCCCTATAACGTATACACAATGAATGGAATCAATTTTCGAAGTCATTGCGGAGCCGAACCGACGAGCGATATTGAGCCTCCTGGCTTCGTCGGAGCAATCGGTGGGGGAGATTGAGCGCCAGCTTCGGATGCCGCAGCCGACCGTGTCAAAGCACCTGCGAGTGCTGCGCGACGCTGGTTTCGTGGAATCTACAGTGGACGCGCAGCGCCGTCTTTACCGGCTGAAACCTGAACCGCTGCAGGAGGTGGATATGTGGCTGGATCAGTTCCGGCGCTTCTGGTCCGCCCACGTGGACGCACTCGAACGCCACCTCGACCGGATGGATAGGTCAATGTCAACAAAAAAGAAGCAGGAGAAAACGACGAGGCGAAAACCGCGAGCGTGATAAAGGAGAAAATGAAATGAAAATCAAAGTGATGACCTTGTACGTGGATGACCAAGAAAAAGCCTTGCGCTTTTATACCGAGGTGCTGGGCTTTGCTAAGAAGACTGATTTCAGTCAAGGCCCCTATCGCTGGCTGACTGTGGCTTCGGCCGAGGAGCCGAACGGCACAGAACTGCAGCTGGCCCTGAATAACAACCCAGCGGCCAGAGCCTACCAGCAGGCCCTTTTCCAGCAGAACCAGCCAGCAGCCATGTTTTTCACAGAGGATATCAAGGGTGACTACGCGCGGATCAAGTCCCGCGGCGCCGAGTTCACAATGCCGCCTACCGACGTGACCGCCTCGACCATTGCCATGCTGAAGGATACTTGCGGCAACCTGATTCAGGTTACGGAGCTGAAGCGCTGGTAAGCCAATAAGAAAAGGAAAAAGATCGTGTCGCAATGCAATGATGGCAGTTTCGCTATTCAACAGAGGCAAGGTAAAGAATATGAACAGCAGCAAAAAGGCATTCTCATCAGAACAGCGAAAAGAACTACTCACAGCATTGAAATCCCGCTTTGAGAAAAACATGGGCCGCCATAAAGGTATTGAATGGGCCAAAGTGCAAGCGAAGCTGGAAGCTAATGCTGAAAAATTGTGGTCACTCAATGAAATGGAAAAAACCGGCGGAGAACCCGACGTTGTTGGTCATGAAAAAAAGACGGGCGAATACATTTTTTACGATTGTTCACCCGAGAGTCCTCAGGGCCGGAGAAGTTTTTGCTACGACCGTGATGCACTGGAGTCAAGGAAAGAAAACAAACCCGCAAATAGTGCGGTTGATATGGCAGCTGCCATCGGAATTGTGCTCTTAACGGAGGCACAATATCGAGAGTTGCAGACCATGGGAGAGTTCGATACGAAAACCTCGAGCTGGGTAAAGACGCCCGCGGATATTAGAAAACTCGGCGGCGCAATCTTTTGTGATCGCCGCTATAACACGGTTTTCGTGTATCACAATGGAGCCGAATCTTACTATGCTGCTCGGGGCTTCCGTGGTTCGTTAAGGGTGTGAATTTTGGCAACCGGGTTCAGTTCACGCGGCTACGCGCTATTTCACACTAAGGAGCAAAAAGTGATTGATCCCGAACCGTACACGCCGGGTGCAGCCAGCGGGGCGCAAGTAATAAAGGATGAGAACAAAGACAAGTGGACGCTGATTCTGGTTCGGCAACTGCGTCACTCGCCAGAAAAAGTCTGGCAGGCGCTTACTGATCCGGCGCAGCTGCGTGAGTGGGCTCCATTTGTAGTCGATGGGAATCTGGGTACGGTGGGAGCCACGGTAAACCTCACCTGGGTAGGAAACCCGATGCCAATCGAAACACGAGTGACGCGGGCCGATGCTCCCAAGGTGCTTGAGTACGGGGACATCCGCTGGGAACTTGAAGCTTTTGAGCGCGGTACGCGCTTAACTCTGTGGCACGCCATCGATCGCCGTTTCATCTCATGGGGAGCCGCCGGTTGGCACATCAGCTTCGAGGTCCTGGATCGGTTGCTCGCGGGAAAGCCTGTCGGGCGTATCGTCGGTGCCGATGCCATGAAGTTCGCCGGCTGGAAGCGGCTGGTTACTGAGTACGCGGAGCTGTTCGGCAGTGAAGCTCCGGGCTACGAGCGTAAGCCCTATCAAAAATGAACCGCAGTGGATGCGATTGGTCTTTTGCTTGAGTAAAATGCTCGGCGGAAGGTGCGTCGAAATGAAAATCATTATTCGAGGCCTATGTCCGCTGATTCAGGTATTTGATATGGACAACTCGCTACGCTTCTATTGTGACCTGCTCGGGTTTGAAATCGTGCAAAAGGCGGAAGGCGGCGGTTGGGCCTGGCTGCGGCACGGTACGGCCGAGTTGATGCTCAATACCGCATATGATGACGATGAGCGCCCGGAGAAACCTGATCCGGCGCGTTCGCTCGGACATCAAGACACTAGCTTGTTCATTGGATGTCCAAACATTGACAGCGCTTATGAATATTTCCATTCGAAGGGCGTCAACGTTTCAAAGCCGAAAGTCGCGTGGTATGGAATGAAGCAAATGTCCGTGAAAGATCCTGATGGGTTCGAAATCTGTTTTCAGTGGAAAGCCGAAACGCACCCCGCGAGCTAGAGTTTTTAAGCGCTCTTCAACCGTGTGCTTCGGTACACTACCCCTGTGAATACTTTCCTCATTCGCCCGGCGCTCATCTCCGAGCAAAGGGCGCTTGAGGCTCTGCAATCGCGTGCATCCCTCAACAACCCTGGTGATCGTGACGCCATACTTGCCCATCCTGATGCTATCGAATTGCCCCTGCGGCAGATTGCTGGTGGCAGGGTGTTCGTGTCCGAACAGAACGGCATCGTTGTTGGATTCGCAGCTGTGGAGCCCAGAGCAGATGGCGAAAGCGAACTTGACGCATTGTTTGTTGATCCGGAGATGCAACGCCGTGGAATTGGACGATCATTGCTCGCGCACTGCGCCAAGTTCGCGCAAGCACAGGGATCTCACGCACTCCATGTAGTCGGCAACCCGCATGCCGAGAACTTCTACACCGGTTGTGGTTTCAAAGTGATTGGAACAACACAAACTCGTTTCGGCACAGGCCTGCTACTGCGGATGGATTTAGAGGTCTAGCTCAGGATATCTTGTGCACCGACGCATGAAAGAGGCCTGAATGTCTTTCCGATCTCTTTTTTCGCGGTCGTGGTTGCCTTCGCGCTGATAATGCCAGCATTCTGATCAACGGCGCTCGACCAACTTCAGAAACCGGTCAACCCAGCGCAGACCTGGTGCGCGCCACCGGAAAGTGCGCGGAGTGTCATACACGGCGCTCGCGTGCGCAGAACCTGCGCGCAGTGTCACATAGGCCCCGATCATTCGCAGATAGAAATTACTTTAAATACGAACGCCCTTCGCGTAAGAGAAGCTCCGCAGACTATTTAGGCATGGGGACCGACACGGCCTTACCAGCGCCACGTTCAGCAATCCAGATCGTGTCGCCTACTGGTTCAACTCCGGTCGGTGTGTTGAGTCCATCCTTTATTACGGTCACGCTTGCCTTATCGCCATTAACGGTTAAAACAGAAATTTTTCCGCTGCCATTTTCTGCGAGGATAAGCTTCCCATTCGCAGCACGCATGCCATCAGGCCCTTTGACCGGCTGGTCCATCCAGATATCGACAGGTGTTCCGGGTTTACCTGTCGCATCGACGGGAATGCGATAGAGCTTATTGAAGATCACGTTGTTCACATAAAGCGTGCCGTCGAGAAAGGTGATGCCGTCGACGCCCCTCAGCGTCGCATGTTCCAGGTAAAGTTCCGCAGTGGACGCTCCCGCAGCCAGCCTGAAGATTCGGCCTGGAACAGTGTCAGTGATGTAGAGCGCCTTGTCCGGTCCGATCGTAAAGTCGTTACATACATTGCTGTCTCCGGGAAGGTTCCAGCGGATCTTCGGCGCGCCAGTGGTTAGATCGAAGCTTCTCAGCGCTGTATGCCGCTGTGGCGGAGTGGTGTTTGGCACCGGCGTCAATTGACATGTCCACAACGTGTTCGTGGCGGCGTCTGCCAGCATGCCGAGGAAGAACGTTCCCGCAGGTTCTGCGCTGACGTCAATAAATTTCTCGGCTGTCGATGAACCCGGACGCACCTTATAAACGAATGGCGAACTGGCGCTGCCGACGATCAGCACGCCACCCGGAGCCATGGTCAAACTTTCCGGCTGCGATTTCGAATCACCGATCAGAACTTCCGCCGCGAATGTATTTTGCGCAAAGCTAATACTGACGAGGACAGCACAGGCTGCAAGACATCGAGTGTACGAAACGCGCATGGTCAAACCTCCTCAAAGAGGACTTTTTTGGCCATTATCATAATTCATATGAGTGCGGCAGTAGATTACTGATCGGTGAGAGTCGAAGTGTCGAGGCAACCGAAGTGTAGTTTTGTGAAAAGGTCGGCTAACTTCGAGAAACGGACCGTCCGTGCGGATGCCTGATGGTTTCGGCATCTCCTACATCTCTTGAGCATTGCCGTAATCGCGTTCCAGCCTTTCCGCTACTAACTAGATGACGCGGGCAACCGCCGGAATACGCCGCAAAGCAGCGGTCGTAATCCAACTCAACGCTACCGCCGAAGAGAAAACCAGTGTCGCTTTGGCGAATCCCGGCATATGTGATTTAAGCAATGCGTATTGCAGCCAGCTCACAAAGGCGTAGTGGACCAGATAGATGCCATACGCGTTGTCACGCAGGCTGTCAAAAATTCCGCGTGACTTCTTGGCAAAGCGCACAAAAACCGCCAGCATGGCCACGCTGGTGGTCGCACACGTGACAGTGAATATCAGGTCCGAAAACGCCTCCCACGGAATTGATGTCGCTTTACCCGTGCTTACCATGACGATGAAAAATGCGCTGGCACCCAGGAAGACAACAATCGCCGCAATGGTCCAGAGCAGCCAGCGGCGTGCCAACTTGCCGCCCGAAGCCAGAATTCCGCGTTCGATTCCGTAAGCGCCGACCGAAATTCCCATCAGGAAGTAAACCAGATAGTGAAGGACCCTGCTGGTTTGAAAAGCGAAGGGGCCGAATTGTGTCCACGCGAGCGGATTGAACTTAATGGCCATTGGAATATAGACGGCGGCTGAGATGCCAATTAAATATCCGAGGAATTTGATGGGCTTGCCAGAAAACCGGCCGAAGAAACATCCTGCGACTTCCGCCCAGTTTGGCTTGGAGAAATATAACTCGGCTGCGATAAAGTCGAACGCCAGCAGCAACCATACAAACCACGCCGGTCCTGCGGGCCAAATGCCGAGAGAAAGCCATTGATGTGCGAACCCGCTGACGCCGTGATTCCCGATCTGCAAATAAGCCGGATAGTAAGCGAGCGGCGCAATGATCGCAGCCGCCCCCAGGAACGGGATTCCCAAACGTAGCGTGCGGTCATACACAAAACCAGCGATTCCTTTTCGCTGCAGGCTCTTCCATACAAATAAACCAGAGACGAAAAACATGAGCGACATGAAAAAGGTGTCATTGAATCCTACGATGGTGGAAGCGCCAACCCACTTTTCGGGATCAACGATGGGGAATGCCTGCCACCATCGCGGTGGCGCAGCAAAGGATGGCGCCACTGGCGGTGTGAATGTCGCATAGGCAATCACGGCATGATGCGCTACGACGAGTAGCGTGATGAATGCGCGCAAGTAGCCGATAGAAACGTTGTACTCTGCGCTGGGAGCGCTGACTATCCGCGGCATGGTTTTCGCTCCAGCTATAGGAGGTATGGTTTGCGTGCTCATAAACGTCTCCTTCTCAAAATCAAAATTAGGGCCGATTCAGGCGCAGGTCATTGGTAGCCAGCTTCCGACACCGATGAACTTAAACAAAGTTGCGTTTGCGCGACTGCAGGTAGAGAGTCAGTCCCGGAATCAATAAAATCAGACCGAACTGCACCACCAGAATCTTCACCACTGCAGGAGCCCATACTGCGACTGGGCTCCCCCAATTGCGGCTGATGGATGGGACCTGGCTGACGAGCAGGTACCATACGAGCCAATACGAAGTGTTGACCGTAGCCACGGCAGCATTGCCCCACCATTCCGACTCTCCTACGAGCGCAGTTCCGGCAATAAAGCAGAACCCTAGGAAGGGCAAATTTGCCACGATCAGCATTACCGGAATTACCCCGTTGGGCAAAACATGTCGTACGAGAATCATGTACAGCGCCGCGACCAGCAGCGTAAGCCACGGAACCAGGAACATCCCGAATGTGGAAAGCAGCTTTGCTGCCCCATACCGCGAAGCTGAGACCGGCAGGCTCATCAGGAAGGGGAGTGTTTGTTTCTTCCTTTCGTTGACGATGCTGGTTATCGGAAGGAGGCATGCGCAGAACATCATCGAAATAAAAAAGAACACACTTCCTAGTACCAGCGAGGTCGTTCCTCTGAGTAGGAGAGCTGCCAGTGCAATCACCCCAGCTGCAATTGAAATAATGATCAGCAAGCTCTGCAGCTGCCAGTCCTTCAGAACTAAGCGCCACACCACATTGGTTTTCACGCTTTTACCTCCTGTTCGCGGCTGCGTTCTACGTTGGCAACAAAGATTTCTTCGAGCGTCATGTTTTCTACCGCGTGAACGCGAGCGCCCGAGTTTTCATAGGCGTTCGGAAGCTGCGGTTCGAAGGCGTTGGCAATCGCGATCGCCAACCGGCCGGTTTGCTGGATCTCGATCACCCCCGGAAGCGCAGGCAGCTCAACTCCTGCGGGCGCTTCCAGCCGCAGACGCCGCCAGCGATCGAGATAAACCTCTTTATCCATCGAATCGATGATCCGGCCGCGGTCGATGAAGGTGATTTGATCGGAAATCTGCTCTACGTCCTGGGTATTTTGCGAAGAGAAGAGAATACTGCGTCCTTCTTCAGCCATTACGCCCGTCAGCTCGCGCAGAATGTCGTGCCGCGCCACTGGATCGAGCCCGGTGGTCGGTTCGTCCAGCACCAGAAGCTTCGGCCGCCGCGCGAAGACAAGCAACAGAGTTGCTTTCACTCGCTGGCCATGCGAGAGCCCCTTGATTTTCTGTTCCGCGTTCAGCCCGAAACGCTTCAATAACAACTGTGCGTAGGCGTCATCCCACGATGCAAAAATCGATTTCATGAAATTGATGTGCCAGCCCAAGGTCATGGAATCGTAGAGGCGCATGTCGTCGGAAGCAAAGCCGATGTCCCACTTGGCCGCGACCTGTTCTTCCGGAATGCGATGGCCGAGCACCCGTACCTCGCCGCGATCGGGATACACCAGTCCCATCAGAATGCGAATTGTGGTGGACTTGCCGGCGCCATTCGGTCCGATCAACCCCATGATGGTTCCGCGCTGCAATCGCAGAGCGACGTTCTGCAAGTCGAAGAAGCGATAAGCCTTGCACACTCCGCTGAGTTCAATCGCATAGTCGGTCATACGGTTTCCTTATCCGCGTCGGTGACGCGGTCATAGACTGCTCGAATCCGTTTCTCCAGGCTCTTTTGCGAGATCCCCATCATGGCTGCGCTTCGTGCAGCTTGTTCCAGATGCTGTGCCAACTCCTGCTCTCTGATCCGGGTGCCAATATCGGCGTCGGACGCCACGAAACAACCCTTGCCCTGTCGGGTTACGATCACGCCTTCGCGTTCCAGTTCGAGATACGCGCGCTTCACGGTAATTACACTCACGCCGATATCGACGGCCAACTGCCGGATCGAGGGGATCGCCTGCCCCGCAGCCCAGTCCCCAACCGCGATGCGCTGTTTGATCTGTTCCATGATCTGCAGGTACATCGGGCGGCTATCGGATTGAGAGATAACAAACATGCTGTATATGCACAGTATATACAGTAGACAGTTATGTCAAGCGGTATTTTTTTCTGCAGGCTTAGACTGGTTCGTATTGCCCCGATGCTGGTTGGCTTACCTGAGGGTCGTGCCTCTTTCCCGCGAAACGCAAATCAGTTCACCGAGCGAATAACCTGTCGCTTCCCCTGTGCGATAATTTCCGCGTGAGCGTGATCTTCCTATCAGGTCCCATTGGAGCTGGGAAGACAACAGTAGCCCACGAGCTACTGCGATTGCTCTCTGCGCCGCTCTCATATATCGAGGGCGATGTCTTCTGGTCATTCATCAAACAGTCAGGCGAGCGCGGATTGCGGGACAACTTCCCCGTGCTGGTGCGCTCGATGACGGCAGCGGCGGCTCCGTTAGCGCGTTCGGAGTTTCAGGTTGTGATCGATTTTTCCATTCCTCCCGCCTTCATCGATACCGCACGCAAAATTCTGAAAGAGATTCCGTTTGACTTCGTGTTGCTGCGCCCAAGCTTAGATATGTGCGTGAAGCGGGCGTCGTCGCGAAAAATCGGCGCGATTACCGATCAGGCGAGAATAAAGAATTTCTAAACACTCTTTGAAGAGGGAAACATCGAACCAATTTGCGATGACAATGCTGACCCAGCTTCCTTGGCAAAGCAAATCGCTGAAGGATTAAATCAAGGCCGGTTCCGAGTGGCTTGAGTGGGCCGGTTCGCTGAACCGCCGGCGCAACTTTGACGCTGTCCATCTCACCTCAACCTTAATACTCTAGGAGAACGCATGTCCGCAAAGCCAAAAAATACGATTTGCCTATGGTTCGACAAAGACGCGCACGAGGCCGCGCGTTTCTACGCTTCGACCTTTCCCAATAGTGAAGTGACTGCTGTTCACAAAGCGCCAAGCGATTTCCCCGGCGGCAAGCAGGGCGATGTGCTGACAGTTGAGTTCACGGTACTGGGCATTCCCTGTCTCGGTCTGAATGGCGGGCCGACCTTCAAACACAGTGAGGCATTTTCTTTTCAGATTGCGACTGACAATCAGGAAGAGACTGACCGCTACTGGAATGCGATCGTGGGCAATGGCGGCCAGGAGAGTGCGTGCGGGTGGTGCAAGGACCGCTGGGGTCTCTCCTGGCAGATCACACCTCGCGCGCTAACCGACGCGCTGGCCGCCGGCGGCGGTGAGGCAAAACGTGCCTTCGACGCCATGATGCAGATGAAAAAGATCGACGTGGCTAAGATCGAGGCAGCGCGGCGGGGATGATGTGGACCGAACGATGGGTAAGGGCCCGTCGACGGGCATCGAATCAAGTCCGAGAGTCGGAGCTATATATGAGAAGTCCTGAAAAATCAGCCTCGGCATCGATTGACGCGAAGATCAAGGAACTTGGCGACTGGCGCGGCAAGACGCTGGCCAAGTTGCGCGAAACTATTCTCGCGGCCGATCCGGAGATTGCCGAAGAGTGGAAGTGGGCGAAGGCGACATCGCCGGGAGTGCCGGTGTGGTCGCATAGCGGCATCGTTTGCACGGGAGAGACTTACAAGAACGTCGTTAAGATGACGTTCGCCAAAGGAGCCGCGTTGCCGGACCCGGCGGGCCTATTTAATTCGAGTCTGGAGGGAAATGTTCGTCGCGCCATCGACATTCACGAAGGAGACAAAGTTAACGAGGCGGCGTTGAAGAAGCTTATTCGCGCTGCGGTGGCACTTAATCTTGATTCGAAGAATAGAAAAGCGAAACATCGGTGATCGAAATCTGACCATCTCTGCTTAAAACCACGCGTCGTTCACTGCCCGGTGATGCAAACAGCAGGTCCCTCCACTCAGCAGATCATCGCTTTGCGATGATCTGCTCCGGTCGGGATGACAGAGTTACGGAGTTTGAAAAGACCCGCGTGACGTCCAGTCACCTTCGAAAAACACCTAGCGGGGCTTCACTTCATAACGAGCAACCATGCCTGCCAGCATGTGATCGCTGATATGGCAATGGTAGAGCCAGATACCAGGTGCATCGGGCTGCATGTCTGCAGTGATCATCTGCGCCGAAACAACCGACAACACGTCGGTTCGCTGACCGGCCACCAGGACTGTGTTGCCATGCCAATGTGGGGTGTGCGCGTTGTTGAAGTCACCTAGTGTGGCGACGTACCAGCGCACGTGGTCGCCTTGGGTCATGGTCATCAGCGGCATGTTTCCAAAGATATAGCCGTTGATAGACCACTTGAAATTGGTATCGACAAAACCATTACCCACCACAGGCGTGACCATGCCTTCCGGACTTACCGGATGAAACTCGAGCCGGTTCACGCCTTTAGGATCGGTGACGTGCGCGCGGATATTCTCGTCGAGATACCAGCTTTCATTTTCGTTCATCGTTATGAAGATGGTCACAAACTCGTGGTCCACGTCTTTGGGCCGGCCATCGTCACGGGCCATGCCGCGCCGAGTGATCACAATTCCGCCCAGCAGTCCCGAGGCAACGTCGCGCAGTTCGTCATTGTGTGAGTGATAAAGCCAAAACACTGAACTGGGGTCGGCGGGCCCTGGGCCCGCGCGCTCCGGCACTTGCCATATGTAAGTGTGCGTCGCGCCGGGAGGAACTCCGCCGTCGGCCTTATCGCGGCCGCTGGTTGCATCGTTGTAGTCGGCCCCCTCGGAGTCCTTTTGATAAAAAACTCCGTGTGGATGCATGCCATAAGGATGAGAAGCGTGGTTCTTGAAAATGATCTTAATAGTGTCGCCTACTTCGGCATGCAAGATCGGGCCGATCAGCCCGAGATATTGTTCGTCAGCGACACGCGGTTTAAGTGTGATAAACGAATCATCGGTATATTCGCGGTAGATGGCTTTCTTATAGACGCGGCCGATGTGATGCGGTCCGGGCTCAGTGTAAGCCTTTTCCAGTTCGTCGAAGGGCATACCCATTGCTTCGTCACGACCTGTGGGCGCGTAGTCCCAGTTCGCCTCGTCTGCTGCAATGTAGTAAGTGCGCGTTTTGCCCGTGGTTGGTCCCGCGGCCTGGGCGCGTGCCAATGACGCGAAAAAGACCACTCCTAGTAATCCGACACCGACAGAAAAATTCCTGACAGTCAGCATTTTCATTTTGATTGGTCCGTTACGCGGGGCGCCGTGGGTGCAAAATAAATTTAATGTTCGAACGGGAGCTAAGATAGTGCCTACTCTGAGTAAAAGCAACCTATAACTGAACCCTGGCAATTTCGGCGGGGAGCGTAAATCTTTTCGAAGTGTTATCGAACCCTTCCACTTTCGCAGGTTGTGGGTTGCGTTGAGCGTGGTTAAGTTAGGGGTGCGAATCATGCGGGTCCATGGGCGGCGGTGGTCCTTAATCAGCGAGTAAGTCGAAGCGCAGGTGACTCAAACATCATTGGCCACCAGATGATCCCAGAACAGCAGGTCCCTCCACTTCGCAAATCATCGCTTTGCGACCTCTTGCTACGGTAGGGATGACACAGTTAGGAGACGTGAAAAGACCCACTCAAGCCAAAAGCGGGCTTGAGTGGGCCACCTTGTTTACCTTTACTCTGTATTTCTGACTTTAGACCGCGACTGCAACCTCGAAGCGATCGGCGTTCATCACCTTGCTCCATGCCCGTGCAAAGTCTTTCACGAACTTTTCCTTCGCGTCGGAGCTTCCGTAAACTTCAGCCAGAGCACGCAGCTGCGAATGCGAGCCGAAGATCAGGTCGACTCGCGTCGCCGTCCACTTCACGTGGTTGGTCTTGCGATCGAGTCCTTCATACACGTCTCCGGAACCGTTCGAATGCGCGGAGGGCTGCCATTGTGTGCCCATGTCGAGCAAGTTGACAAAAAAGTCGTTAGTTAGCGTGCCCGGTTTTTTGGTGAAGACGCCATGTTTGGAGTTGCCGACGCCGAGAACGCGCAAGCCTCCAACCAAGACCGTCATCTCGGGAGCCGTCAGCTTGAGCAATTGCGCTTTGTCGACCAGCATCTCCTCAGGTGACAGGCGTTGTTTACCACGCAGATAGTTGCGGAATCCATCTGCTCTTGGTTCGAGCGGTTCGAAGGATTCAACGTCGGTCTGTTCTTGCGAAGCATCCATGCGCCCGGGCGTGAATGGAATCTTCACCTCAGTTCCGGCATCTTTGGCGGCTTTCTCGATTGCCGCATCTCCACCTAGAACAATCAGATCGGCGAGTGAAACTTTCTTTCCACCGGCTGAGCCGTTGAAATCTTTCTGGATCGCCTCCAACTTCTGCAGCACTTTCTCCAATTCGATTGGCTGGTTTACCTCCCAGAATTTTTGCGGAGAGAGACGAATGCGCGCGCCGTTCGCTCCGCCGCGCTTGTCTGAGCCGCGGAAGGTCGAAGCTGAAGCCCACGCCGTTGAAACCAATTGAGAAATTGTCAATCCTGATGCGAGGATTTTCGCCTTCAGCGCGGCGACATCCGGATCGCTAATAAGCGCATGATTCACCGCAGGGATGGGATCCTGCCAAGATAACTGCTCTTTCGGAACCAGCGGGCCGAGATAACGCACGATCGGGCCCATGTCGCGGTGGGTGAGGTCGAACCAGGCGCGAGCAAACGCGTCGGCAAACTGATCCAGATACTCGGGGAAGCGCCGCGAAATTTTTTCGTAAGCCG
>Ga0157372_10001763_pt1 | contig 23465 bp, 26 predicted proteins | sample C55metaG_FD_115307 | JGI IMG/M metagenome (GOLD analysis project Ga0157372, IMG submission 115307) | Corn rhizosphere microbial communities from Kellogg Biological Station, Michigan, USA - C5-5 metaG | ecosystem: Host-associated > Plants > Roots > Rhizosphere > Soil | place: USA: Michigan... | reverse complement strand
CTGCAGGACGAAGTCTTTCCCGACCGCGAGCACTTCGGCCGCATCTTCTTCAACCAGGCGACGATGTCGGCGCGGGAGATCCCGCAGATCGCCGCGGTGATGGGCTCCTGCAAGGCCGGCGGCGACGACGTGCCGGCGATGAGCGACGAGACCGTGATCGTCCGTCACCAGGGGACGATCTTCCTCGGCGGCCCGCCGCTGGTGAAGGCGGCGACCGGGGAGGAGGTGACGGCTGAGGAGCTCGGCGGCGGCGACGTCCACGCGCGCAAGTCCGGCGTCGCGGACCATCTCGCCAAGGACGACGCCGAGGCGCTGGCAATCCTGCGCGAAATCGTCGCCACGCTGCCGCCGAGCCCAGCGCCGCCCTGGGAGCGGATCGAGCCGCGGCCGCCCGCCGGCGACCCGGAGGAGATCCTCGACGTGGTCCCGATCGGCTCGCGGGCGCCCTGGGACATCCGCGAGGTGATGCGCCGCGTCGTCGACGGCGGCGAGCTGCGCGAGTTCAAGGAGAAGTACGGGAAAACCCTGGTCTGCGCCTTCGCCCACCTCGACGGCCACCCGGTCGGGATCGTCGCCAACAACGGCATCCTCTTCTCCGAGAGCGCGCTCAAGGGCGCCCACTTCGTCGAGCTCTGCGACCACCGCCGCATTCCCCTCGTCTTCCTCCAGAACGTCAACGGCTTCATGGTCGGGTCCAAGTACGAGGCGGGGGGGATCGCCAAGGACGGGGCGAAGATGGTCGCCGCCGTCTCCACCGCCCGCGTCCCCAAGCTCACCGTCATCGTCGGCGGCTCCTTCGGGGCGGGCAACTACGGCATGTGCGGCCGCGCCTACTCGCCCCGCTTCCTCTTCATGTGGCCCAACGCCCGCATCTCCGTCATGGGCGGCGACATGGCCGCCGCGGTGATGAACGAGGTCGGCCAACCCGAGATCGCCGCCGAGCTGCGCGACCAGTACGAGGAGCAGGGGAGGCCCTTCTACTCCAGCGCCCGCCTCTGGGACGACGGCGTCATCGACCCCCGCGACACCCGCCATGTGCTCAGCCAGGCCTTGGCTGCCTGCGCCAATGCGCCGCTGGGCGAGTTGGCGGCACCGGTCTACCGGATGTGATCTCAGGGCTCCTGAAGGCGCTTGTGGCATCGGCGCTCGCCACCACCGGCCCGGTCCCCTCGCACTGCCCACCCGGCCACCCCGCTTGCCGCGAAACCGTCGGCCGCATCGTCTACGTCGAGCGCGTCGACCCCGATGGCGACGGCGACGCCCACTTTGTCATCCGCGACCCCCAAGGCATCACTCTGCCCGGCCTCACCGCCATCGACGTCCGCGCCGGTCTCCGCCCGCATCCCCTGCCCGGCCCCGGCGACGAAATCAGCGCCGCCGGCCCTGTCCAGACTGGCTCGTACGGCCAGCGCCAGATCCACGCGCTGGAATTGCATACCGACATGTTCCCGTGACAACCAATGTCGAGTGAACTCTGGCACTTACAGGCTCTGTCATACCGCAATTACAGGGAAAAGATCCCATCTCGTACCAGTAGGGAAACGCCGAAACTAGACAGCTTGTCTCCATATATCGGCTCCGGTGCCTTGACACCCCACGCCCCAAAACAGTAGAAGCCCCGAGAACAGTCGCTCTTTTTTGAGCGAACATAAGAACTCCCGAGACGCCTCTCGCAAAAGACAGCGCCCCGGGAACTCAAATCAAACCCGAGCCAAAAGGCTCGGATGGGAAAGGAAGTATCTCACATGAGAAGCAAGCTCATTGCAGCCTGCATGGCGCTGGCGGCTTTTACCGCCTTCGCAATCGTGCCGGCGATGGCCTCTGCGGCAAACAATCCGCTGGTCGTGGAGAACGGCACGGCGGTCGCGGTCGGCACCAAGATTCTGGCGACAAACGTCGGCAACACCAAAATGACAACCAGCCTCGGCACGGTCGAATGTTCCAAATCCGTACTGACAGGTGAATTGACTAAAAACACGACAGGAGCCGTCGAAGGGAACATCACCTCTGCGGAATTCAGCGGCACCGGAGCACAAGCAGCAGGAGAGCCGGCCCCCGAGTGCACAACGCAGGCGATCTTCGGCGGCGACACGAGCATCACACCGAACCCGGCGACCAATGGCCTGCCGTGGTGCATCCGCTCGACGACCGCGATGGCGGAACACGAATTCCAAGTGCGTGGTAACAGCTGCGCCAATGCTGCGCGACCGATCCGGTTCACGATGAACATTACAGGGATCGGCAACTGCGTCTACCAGCGCACCACCGCGATTCCGGGCAAATTCACGACATCAACCACCGACTCCACTCTCAGCATCTCGGAAGTCGAATTCCCGAAGCTCGAAGGTGGTTTCGCCTGCCCGAGCAGTGGCAAGCTCGACATGACGTTCACAATGGAGACAGACGCCTCACCCTCGTTTACCTCGCTGGGGATTACCTCGTAGAGGATTAGCAAAGCGTAGTGCTGTCCCAGGGCCGCCCATATGGGCGGCCCTGGCTGTTTCCTTTGAACAAGACAGGAGGTGCTCACATGAGACACAAGCTCATTGCAACTTGTATGGCGTTGGCGGCCTTCGCCGTTATGCCGGCGATGGCCTCGGCCGCAAACACGCCGACAGTCGTGGAGAACGGCACGGCGATCACCACCAATACCAAGATTCTGGCGACAAACGTCGGCACCACCAAAATGACAACCAGTCTCGGCACGATGGAATGCTCCACAGCCATACTGACAGGCGAATTGATCAGCAACACGACAGGAAACGTCAAGGGGATCATCACCGAAGCGAAAGTCGGCGGCACCGGCGCAACGCAGACCGGCGCACCGGAGCCCGAGTGCACAACGGAGGCCATCTTCGGCGGTGACACGACCGTCACACCGGCCCTCACCCCGGCGACCAACGGGCTGCCGTGGTGCTTCGAAGCGACCAGCGCGATGGCGACCGACGAATTCCAAGTGCGTGGTAACAGCTGCGCCAACGTTGCGCGACCGATCCGGTTCGCTATGGACATCACAAGTATCGGTACCTGCGTCTACCAGCGCACCACCGCCATTCCGGGCAAATACACGACATCCACCACGGACTCCACTCTCAGCATCTCGGAAGTCGAATTCCCGAAGCTCGAAGGTGGTTTCGCCTGCCCGAGCAGTGGCAAGCTCGACATGACGTTCACAATGGAGACAGACGTGTCACCCTTCACCTCGCTTGGTATTACGTCCTAGGAGTAAAAGGGCAACTGGGAAGGTAGGGCACCAATAGCCCTACCTTCCATCTTGCACAAGTTGTCACCCTGGGGCATTTAGTTGTACCCGTAGGATGAAGGAGCGTTCCGAGAACGCATTCGATTCAGGGGAAAGACAGGAGGGAGCAGGGCATGCAGGGGAGACGAGGTATTCGTCGGCTTTTGACGGGGGGGTTGCTCAGTGCTTGCGCTGTCTTCTTGCTGGGGGTTATGGCGGCAGAGGCAGTGGCCGCCCCTTGTCCAAACGAAAGCGTGCGGACTGGTGCGTCGGGGGCCCTTCCTGACTGCCGCGCGTACGAGCTGGTGAGTTCGCCAGAAACGAACGGCCGCTCGTTCCTAGGTGTTTCGGGCTTTAACTTCTCTCATTCAGGAAATCTGTTCCCAATCGAGTCGATTACCGGATCCGGAGACAGTGTTGTCTTTATGACCGTCAACACTCCGCTCGGCGACAATGAAGGGGCCGCCGGAACGTTGGATGTCTACGAAGCCGCTCGAGGGTCGGAAGGCTGGCAGGTCACGCGTCATCTCAGTCCCTCGGGCCCGCAGGCCGTCCTGCCGTTGCCGGGTGGGATCTCGCCTGACCATCTCTATGCGTTTGTGCATGTGCTACCAGGGGAAGGCGGCAGCCTCGCCGCCAGTGGCAGTGCGGAGTATCTCGGGGCTCCTGACGGCAGTTTCGAGCTGGTGGGCATCGGCAGCGTAGGAGGTGTCAGCATCACCGAACGTTTTGCTCAGGGGCGCTATATCAGTGCGGCCGGTGAGCATGTGATCCTTTCGACCGGGCGCCTTCTGTCGGGAAGCAAGGAATGTGGCGAAGCCGTTTTCCAGTGCCCTGTTCATCGCCTTGCAGACAACGCCCCCCCTGAAGGCACCGGCGCCGTCTACGACCGAGCCGCGGACGGACCGACGAAGGTCGTTTCGCTCCTGCCGGGAGACGTTGTGCCGGGGGGGGGTGAAGACGCTGCGTATCAAGGGGCCTCGAGGGATGGCACCACCGTCGCCTTCAAGATCGGCACCACTCTGTACGTTCGGATGCCTGACTCTGGCGATGGCAACACTTTGCAGGTTGCCGAAGGTGACCCGGTATGGGCTGGGCTTTCCGACGACGGCCACTACCTCTTCTACGTCGCAGGCGGGGAAAATGGAACGATCCACCGTTTCGACACCGAAACGGAAGTTGACGTCGAAATCAACCCGAGCGCAGCAGGAGAAGTAGTGAACATCTCCGCGGATGGATCTCACATCTACTTCGTCTCCGAGGAACAGATTGACGGCAAAGGTAGCGTGGGACAACCCAATCTATACGCCTGGGACGGCAGCACGATCACGTACGTTGCCACGGTTGTAGCCAGTGATCTCGAAAGGACGTCTGGGGTTGAAGGCGGCTATCCGAACCTGACGAACTGGACGGACTGGGCGGTAAGCCCGGAAAAAGGCCCGTCCGAAGAGGGTCCCGGCGCCGACGCGTCCAGGACGACTCCCGACGGCAGCGTTCTAGTCTTCGAGTCTAAGGCGCAGCTTACCCCTTATGACAATGCCGGCCATACCGAGATCTACCGCTGGGACAACAACGTCGACAGTCTTGTTTGTGTCTCCTGCAATCCCACCGCAGAACCGGCCACCGGCAATGCTCAACTGCAGAACCTCGATCTCGTCCGTCCTCCAATCGCTCTTCACAACGTAAGTGACGACGGCGGCCAGGTCTTCTTCGAAACGACCGAAGGGCTGACCTCAGAGGACGTCGACGGGGTCAACGACATCTACGAGTGGCACGAAGAAAGTGGAATAGCGAAGCTAGACCTGATCTCCTCAGGGCACTCGATCAAATACGCGACTCTGCACCCGCAGGTGCGGTCTCAGCCTTCTCCTAACGTGATCTTTGGAATCACGCCGAGCGGCAGCGACGTCACCTTCCTCTCACAGGATGAGCTGGTCGCCGGTGCAGGATCCGGCAATGCTCCTGCGCTCTACGACGCGCGCGTGGGCGGCGGGTTTCCGGTGCTGCCGACGCCGGTTCCTTGTATCGAAGAAGGTTGTAAGCCGAACTCCAGTGCCTTGATCCCGTCGCTGGCTGTCCCATCCTCAGAAAGCCTGAGGGGAAGCGGTAACGTCAAAGCTCGCAAGCGTCACCCACATAAGTGCCACCGTCAATCCAAGAAGAACAAAAAGCAGAAGCGCTGCGGGAAGCACCCGTCAAAGAAGAAGGCGGGTGCGTCTAGTTCCAGCGTCGACGGGCCCGTTGGCATGCAGACCCCTGCGCCGCAGGGGTCTGCGTCTGCCGAACCCGCTACCGCAGCGGCGAACGGCACCGCGAACAGTGCGGGTGCGCTGTTTCCGACCACCTTCGCGGGCGAATTCGACGAATACGGAATCGAATCGGTTGGAGCGAAACTTATGCCCGCAACCGCCGGAGCGCACCCCGATTTCACTACCAGCTTCGTTCTAAGGCACTCTCTTGACAAATCCGGAAATCCACACTCGCGTGCCCGCACCGAAAGCGTCGAGGTATCGCTGCCACAGGGTCTGCTCGGAAATCCGAATGCGATTGCAAAGTGCAAGACCGGGGAGCTCCTTGCCTTCGCTAATTGCCCTATTGACTCGCAGGTGGGGATCACCCGGGTTCTTGTTGCGGACTTGGGAGAAATCACCGAGCCGATCTACAACCTCGAGCCGGTTCACCCCGATCGAGAAGTTGCCCGGTTTGGCTTTTATGCGGCTTTCTACCCAGTCTTTATTGATGTAGGGGTCCGCACTGCGGGCGACTATGGAGTCACTGCCACGGTCCATCGCTCTCCGGGGCAGGGATCGATCCTCGGGGCCGATACCGTCTTCTGGGGTAGTCCAGCAGATCCAGTTCATGATCCACAGCGGCTGACGGCCGAGGAAGCCCTGCATTGCGAATCGACCGGCACCGCCTGTGAAGCCCCCGGTGGCAAGCGCGAAGTGCCGCGCACCGGCAGATCGTTCATGACCAACCCCTCGGCCTGCCAGCCGGGGGAAGTCTCCCTCGCAGTGAAGAGCTACCAGCTCCCCGGCCAGGTCTTCAGCGCAAGCGCTCCGCTCGATCCAATCACTGGTTGCCAGGGTTTGCCCTTCGAACCGAGCTTCAGTGCGGAACCGACCAGTCACGCTGCTGGCGCGCCAACGGGCCTCGAGACGAAGTTGGTTCTCCCCCAGCACCTCGGCGTCGAAGAACGGGCTACTTCTACCATGAGGGAAGCTCGGGTCACCCTTCCTGAGGGAATGCAGATCGCCGCCGGCGCGGCCAACTGGATCGACACTTGTTCAGAGGCTCAGGTGGGCTTCCACGAAGAAGTGAACGCCGCCTGCCCCGACGCCTCGAAGCTGGGGATCGCGACGATCACCTCGCCGTCCTTACCCGTGCCGATCGAAGGTAATCTCTACCAGCGCAACCCAACCCCCGGCCACCAGTTCGGTCTCTGGCTCGTCGCCGATGCCCTCGGCCTCCACATCAAGATCCCCGGCGAGCTCGAGCCCGACAAGCAGAACGGCCGCCTCACCGCGGTGTTCTCGGATCTTCCCCAGGTTCCGGTGGAAGAGATCGACCTCGACGTCTGGGGCGGGACCAGGGCACCGCTGCAGAACCCCGCCACCTGCGGCACCTATACCACCGATTTCACCTTTTCTCCGCATTCTCAGGATCCGGCGGCGGTCGGCCAGGACCAGATGCAGATCGACGAAGGCTGCAGCCTGCCCTTCGACCCCACCATCCATGCTGGTGTAGAGAACGCCGTCGCCGGGCAGTTCTCGCCCTTCGTTTTCGATCTGACCAGGCCCGACGGGTCCCAGGCCCTGCGCGGGTTCGAACTGCATCTGCCTGATGGCGAGCTGGCAAAGCTCGCCGGGGTCCCACTCTGCGGCGAGGGCTCAGCAGCCGCCGGCACCTGCCCGGCCGATTCGAGGATCGGTTCTCTCGCGGCTGTCTCGGGCCCAGGCCCCGATCCTCTCCAGATACCCCAGGCCGGCAAGACGCAGCCCGCGATCTACCTTGCGGGCCCATACCAGGGCGCTCCGTACTCGATCGTCAGCGAGGTCCCTGCTCAAGCCGGTCCCTTCGACCTCGGCATCCTGGCGGTGCGCTCCGCACTGGAAGTCGATCCGGAAACCGCGCGGGCCACGGTCAAGGCCGACCCCCTGCCACAGTTCTTCGAAGGCGTCGGCATCGCCTATCGCCGCCTGCACGCGGTGGTCGACCGGCCCGGCTTCTCGCTGAACCCGACGGATTGCCGGGAAATGGCGGTCACTTCAGACGTCATCTCGACCCAGGGCACCGTCGCTCATCCCGCGGCACGTTTCCAGGTCGACGGCTGCAAAGCTCTGAAGTTCAAGCCGAAGCTCTCCTTGCAACTTACGGGTGGCACCAAGCGTGGCGATTATCCGGCGCTGACCGCGACCCTGAAAGCGCGAAAGGGCGACGCCAACATCGCTAAGACCTCGGTCGGCCTACCGCACTCGGAGTTCCTCGCCCAGGAACACATCATCACTATCTGCACCCGGGTTCAGTTTGCGGCCGATAAATGCCCCAGGGGTTCTATCTACGGGAAGGCCAAGGCATGGACGCCGCTACTGGACAAGCCGCTTGAAGGCCCGGTCTACCTGCGCTCGTCCGACCACCCGCTGCCCGACATGGTGGTGGCGCTCAGAGGTGCACTCGAGATCGATCTGGTCGGGAGGATCGACTCTCACAACGGCGGCATCCGCAGTACCTTCGAATCGGTTCCCGACGCACCTGTCTCCAAGTTCGTTCTGCGGATGAAGGGCGGGGCGAAGGGCCTACTCGTCAATTCGACCGACATCTGTCGTGGCTCGCACAGGGCGAGCGTGGCGATGCAAGCGCAGAACGGCAGGGCGGCGAGCTTGAGGCCGTCGCTCGAGGACACGAGCTGCAGTGGAAAAAAGCTCGGCAATCACAAAAAACATCGATAACCCAACAGGGAGGGAATTAACTCGATGCTCCATCAAATGCACAACAAGCTCGGCACCGCCGGCTTGGTCATCGCGGTCGTGGCTCTCATTGCTGCGCTCGCCGGAACTGCCTTCGCGGCGGTGGACAAGCTCTCCGGCGCGGAGAAGAAAGAAGTCAAGAAAATCGCGAAGCAGTTCGCCGGAAAGCCCGGTGCACAAGGACTCACTGGCCCCCAGGGTGCGAAGGGTGATCCTGGTCCCAAAGGGGATCAAGGCGAACGTGGACCGGAAGGACCGGAAGGGAAAGAAGGGGGAGAAGGGCCTCCCGGGCCAACTGAAACCAGCCTTCCCTCGGGAGAGACCCTGACTGGCCTTTGGGACTTTCAGGGAAATCTCAGCGAAACCACGCTCGTGAGCATCAACTTCCCGTTGCGGGTGGAACCACCTCCGACCTTCAATTGGATTGGCCTGGGGGAACCCTCGACCACCGAATGTCCGGGCACCGCTCAAAACCCAGAAGCCGCCCCTGGCCAACTTTGTGTGTACGGCCAAGAACTCCACGACATGTTCTTTAACTTCCCGAACAACCTCAGCATTTTTGATTTCGGCTGGCGTGGCGAATTCACGTCTAACGAAGATGCAAAAGGGTGGGGCTTCGGTAGTTGGGCGGTTACTGCGCCTTGACCCATCGACCGAGGAATGAAGAGTGCTGAGCCGTTAAGGCCTGGCACAGGAGGCGTTAACCCACATTTAGCCCCGAGGCGGCTTTCCGCTTCGGGGCTTCTACCTGACGATACCTTCGGATCCTGAACCGTGACGAAGTCGATGCAGGAGTTTCATTTCCGTATTATTCATGCTTCGGGGCGATAACCCAAGGGCATGAATTCCGAGAAGAAGCACCTTAGAAGGTACAGGCATCAAATCCGTAAGCCTTGGCGGCTTTGCCTGCCTTGCTGAAAGGGTCGGTCTGAATCAAATGACGAAGATCGGCTTCGGCCCGTTTCATGCCGGCTTTGAGCTCGCGCGTTATTTTCTTGGCTGCGGCCTCAACCTCCACCGGTGCTGGCAGTTCGTTTAGTTCATCAGTCAACTTCTGGATGGGCTGGAGAGCGCTTTTTCCGAGTTCTTCGAGGGTTTGGCTGGACGGATTGATTCTTTCTGAGGGTGAGAGCTGTTCAAGAGTGGCTTTGATGACTTCGTCCTTTTCGTCCAGTCTCTTTTCACAGATCTGGTTACCCTGCTTGAGATACGCGGCCTTGGTCAGCGGAACTACCGTCGTTTCGCTGCTGCTCTCGCTGCCTCCGCAGCCCAGCACTGCCGCAGGGACTAGGGCAGCCATTACTGCAACTAGCACCTTCTGTTTTTGTAGATCGTTCATGCGTGAATACTCTATACATTTTGTAGCGGTCACTTAGGCCTCAGCTTGGGGTGACACATGCGACGCGGACATTTTGGCGATACAACCCAAAGCCCTCACTGCTGATTAGCCGCTTTCTTTCATGCCTGCAAAACTCATAGGAATGCACCAGCGCTTCTCGCAAGTCGATGTTTTCGGCGGCGCCTCCTGTTCCGGTAACCCGGTGGCCGTGGTTCTCGCCGCCGAAGGGCTCTCGGGGGAGAAGATGCAGCGGTTTGCCCGCTGGACGAACCTTTCGGAGACGACCTTTGTGTTGCCACCGAGGAAGCCTGAGGCCGATTACCGGGTGCGAATCTTCACGCCAGTTCTAGAGCTGCCGTTTGCGGGACATCCCACGCTCGGTACCTGTCAGGCCTGGCTGGAGGCTGGGGGAGAGCCACATGACCTTGAGGACATCGTCCAGGAGTGCGGCGCTGGCCTGGTGCGGATTCGCCGTGACGAGGATCGGCTCGCCTTTGCCGCGCCGCCGCTGCTGCGCTCAGGCCCCGCCTCAGAGGAGGAGGCGGGGAGGGTGGCTGCTGCGCTGGTCCTCGATCCAGCCGAGATGCTTGCGGTGGAGTGGGTCGACAACGGGCCTGGCTGGATCGCGGTGCTGCTCGAGAGTGCCGAGCGGGTGCTGGAGTTACAGCCCCGGCAGATCGACTTCGACCTCGGCGTCGTCGGCTTCCACCCGCCTGGCTCAGGGGCGGCGATCGAGGTCCGGGCCTTCTTCCCGATCAACGGCGTCGCCGCCGAGGATCCCGTCACCGGCAGCCTCAATGCCTCGATCGCCCAATGGCTGCTCGGCAGCGGGCGCCTCAGCGCCCCATACATAGCCACCCAGGGCAGCGCCATCGGCCGCGCCGGCCGCGTCCACGTCGATCAGGACGAGGACGGGACGATCTGGGTTGGCGGCCGCACCGAGACGGTTATCCACGGCGAGTTGCGAATGCAATGACGGCAAGGAGGCCGATCATTTCCCTGCTTGCAGTGCTCGGGGCAGCGACCTCGCTCTCCTCGCTGATCGGCTGCGGCGGCAATGAAGAGCAGCTGACGAAAGCGCAGTTCCTCAAGCAGGGAGACGCTATCTGCAGGCGGGCGGAGGCCGAACAGGCGGGGCTCGCCAGCCATTACAAAAAAGGACAGGTCGCCCCCGGACATTTCGAAGTGGTGACTGCCGTCTTCGTGCCGCCGATGGAAAAGGAGCTACGAAGGCTCAAGGCCCTGAGCCCGCCGCAGAAGGATGAACAGCAGGTCCGGGCGGTCCTCGAAGGGATCGAAAAGGGAGTCAAGGACGCAAAGTTCGATTACCTGGACCTTTTCCTCAAGCAGACGGATCCCTTTGCCAAAGCCAACGAGCTGGCGCGGAAGTACGGCTTCCATGTCTGCGCCGAAAGCTCGCATGCGGTGATCAAACCCCAGGGATGATGTCGCCCACAGCTCAACTTACGTTGTCAATTGCCCTGCGTGGCTAGCTGGTTGCGGGGGAGGTGGCGAAGGGCCGCTTTCCGAGGCTGAGTTCGTCGAACACGGGAACGCGATTTGCACTCGAGCGGCTGCCGAAGAGCGCGCGCTCGCCCCGCCGGACATAAAGAGCATGCCCCCCGCCAATCGCTCCTCCTACGTCGAACCGGTGCTGGTGAAGTCGGTTGAAAAGGAGCTTCGAAGGTTGAAGGCCCTCGGTCTGCCCCCAGGCGATAAGAAGAAGATTAAGGCGATTTTCAAAGAAATCGAAATGGGCCTCAAGGACGCGAAGCTCGACCCGCTCGACCCGCTCGTCAACGCTACGGATCCGTTTCGGAAGGCGAATCGGCTCGCTCGGGAATACGGGCTCAAAGCATGCGCCGAAAGCTCGCATGCGGTGATTGTTCCGGGCACTTTCGCGCAGTTGTATGAAACGGGAAAGTAGGGGAGCCGGTCCTCTCGCCGGCTCCCCTCTGTAAATCGCCGGCTTTAGCCGAAGTAGGCGATCATGATCCCCATCGCATCGTCGATCGCGGGGTGCCCTTCCGGCACGTTGTAGATCGTGTGAAGGCGCAGGGTTTGGCCTTTGGTGACCGAGGCGATCGGGTTGCCGGTGCAGACGCCCATCGAGGAGACGTGTTTGCGTCCGTCGGGGGTTTCGTAGCCGGGGCCGCCATAGCCCGCCACCGAGTTGCACAGGAGGGCTTCGCCGGCGCTTTTGTTGGTGAGTTCGTCGTTGACGCCGTGGTCGTGGATGTGCCCGGCGGCGGCGATCAGTTTGCCGCCGATGGTCGCGTTCCATTCGTAGTGCGTGTCGCTGAAGCCGATCGGCACCGAGATCAGCGAGTCGAGCGTGCACTGTGCCTGGTCGAGCCAGACCGGCCGCAGCGCTGCGCGGCTGGTCGCGTCGGAGCCGGTTGCGTACTTCCAGGTCATCCGGATTTTCACCGTTTTGCTGGTCGTCGCCCAATTCATCAGGTCGTAGACCATGTTCCAGGTCTCGGTGCTGTTGACCTTGTAGCCGTAAGGCAGCGAGGTCAGGTCGACCGGGGTGCGCTCGTCGCCGGAGGCGAAGAAGCGTTCGCCGAGCAGACCCGGGCCTTTGCCGGCGCAGGTGACGTCGGACTTGCCGCTCGACTGGGCGGCGAACATCGCGTGGTGGAGCATCGGACCTTGGCTGACGGTCGCCCTGGTGCCGTCCGTGTAGACGAGGTCCGGGGTGATCCCGATGATCGTGCAGCCGGTGCACGGCTTGGCGATGTTGGTCACGATCGTGTTTTCGAGGTGACCCATGTGTTCGTGGTCATGAGGATCGCCATTGCCTGCCGGGATCGTGTACGGGCCGTAGTCGATCGTTTTCGTGGTGATGGTGGCGTTCGCGGTCGCCGGTAGGGCGAAGACCGCGAGGGCGCAGACGAGCAGCGCCATTCGCTTGATGGCTTGCATCTAGTACTCCCCTTTTCTAGAGATCGGGCGCCTCCCGTGAGGAACCCATGAACGTTCAGCGACCCTAAAACAATCAGACCTTTCCAGTCAACCAGGGGAATCCCACATTCCTCCATGTGGTGACAGAGGTCGCTTGACATGTGACCAAATAGTCACCTATAATCATGAGCCATGGACGAGGTCTTCAAGGCGCTGGCGGATCCCACCCGCCGCGAGCTGCTCGACCGGCTCTTCGAGCGGGACGGGCAGTCGCTGAGCGCTCTTGAAGCGGACCTGCCGATGTCCCGCTTCGGCGTGATGAAGCACCTGCTGGTGCTCGAGGAGGCAGGGCTGGTGACGACGAGGCGGAGCGGCCGCGAGAAGCTGCACTTCCTCAACCCCGTCCCGATCAGGCTCATCCACGACCGCTGGGTGGGCAAGTACGCGCAGCCCTGGGCCTCGGCGCTCAGCGAGCTGAAGAAAGACCTGGAGAAAAGCGAAAACGAGGAGGACAAGAAATGACTGATGACCAGGCTTACGCCGTGGTCGGCGGGCGCGGCAGCATGACCGTGTTCGAGATCTACATCAAGACGACGCCGGAGCGCCTCTGGGAGGCGATCACCAGCGAGGAGATGCGCAAGCGCTACAGCTTCGGGGTGGGGACGGCCTCCGACTGGACCGAGGGCTCCGGGTACAAGTCCGGGGTGCCGGGAGTGATCGACATCGCCGGCGGCGAGAACCTCGAGGTCGACCCGCCGCGGCGGCTGGTGCAGAGCTTCAACGCCCTCTGGAGCGACGAGGTGAAGAGCGAAGGCACCTCGCGCGTCACCTGGGAGATCGAGCCGGTCGGCAGCTCCTGCCGGCTGCGGGTCACCCACGACCAGCTCGGCGAGGAGGCCAACAACGAACTGTACGGCGGCTGGCCGATGATCCTCTCGGGCCTGAAGACGCTGCTGGAGACCGGCGAGGACCTCGACACCCCGGGGTCGCTGCGCTACTCGGGCGCGGCGGGCGCCTGATCGAGTTCGGCCACCAGTTCCTCGACGCGGGCGGCGATCTCGTCGCGGGTCGCCCGCACCGCGTCGAGGGGTCGGCCCTCCGGGTCGGGCAGGTCCCAGTCGAGGTAGCGGCGGCCGGGGATGTAGGGGCACCTGTCGCCACAGCCCATCGTCACCACGACGTCGGCCCATTCGGCATCCTCGGTGGTGAGGAGGCGGGGGCGACGGTCGCCGATCTCGATCCGGAGCTCCCGCATCGCTTCGGCCACCTCGGGATGGACGCGCTCGCCGGGCGTGGTGCCGGCGGAGCGGGCGCCGTGGCGGCCGGCCGCGGCGCGTTCGAACAGCGCCTGGCTCATCTGCGAGCGCCCGGCGTTGTGGAGGCAGACGAAGAGCGCGTTAGCCATTGCGGCTGCAATTGCAGGACTCGGGCTCGCAACAGCCCGGGAGCCAGGCGCCCAGCGGGTCGAGCGTTCCAGGAATGACGTAGTAGTAGGCCCAGAGGCCTTTCCGCTCGGAGGCGACGATGCCGGCCTCGCGCAGAACCTTGAGGTGATGGGAGATCGTCGGCTGCGAGAGGTCGAAGAGGGGGACGAGCTCGCAGACGCAGACCTTGCCGGCGTGCTTGCGCAGGACGTCGACGAGCTGCAGCCGGATCGGGTCGCCGAGCGCCTTGGCGATCGCCGCCATCCGCTCGGCCTGCTCGGCGGAGACGTCGGGATAGACCAGCGGCTCCGAGCAGCACTCCCCGGCGGCGCGCTTGGTCTTGGGTGCCAGCTCCAGCTCGACAGTCATCTATTCACATATATCTATTGAAATCATCTCTGTCAATGGAATAGGGTGGCCGCCATGACGGAGGCACCCCTGGCGCGACGCCTGCTGGCCGAGTTCCTCGGCTCCGCCTTTCTGGCGGCGACCGTGATCGGCTCAGGGATCGCGGCCGCATCGCTCTCTCCCGGCGACACTGGACTGCAGCTGTTCGAGAACGCCGCCGCGACTGCCGCCGGGCTCTTCACCTTCATCCTCATGTTCGGCCCGGTTTCAGGAGCGCACTTCAACCCGGTCGTCTCGCTCCTCGACGCCGCCTTCGGTGGCCTGCGCTGGCGACACGCCTTCGCCTATATCCCGGCCCAGGTCGGCGGCTGCATCGCCGGCGCCGTCCTCGCCAACGCGATGTTCTCGCTCGCGGCGATCAGCATCTCCACCCACCATCGCGCCTCGCCCGCGCACCTCCTCGCCGAGGTGGTGGCGACGCTCGGGATGCTGCTGGTGATCTTCTCGCTGGCGCGCACCCGCCGCGGCGAGATGGCACCCGCCGCGGTCGGCGCCTACATCGGCTCCGCCTACTTCTTCACCAGTTCGACCAGCTTCGCCAACCCGGCGATCGACGTCGGGCGGATCTTCTCCGACACCTTCGCCGGGATCGCGCCGACCTCGGTGCCGCCCTTCATCGCCGCGCAGCTCGTCGGCGCCGCGCTCGCCTTCGCCGTGATCCGGGTGCTCTACCCGGACCTGACGCCCGACGAGGCGGCCGAGGTGATGCTTCCGCACCAAGAGCCGGCGGCAATTTCCGGCGCCGGCGGCTGACGCGTCGGCACCGGCGGGCCTGGCTCCGGCTCCGGCGGCCCCGGTGGACCCGGATCGGGGCTCGGCGTCGGCGGCTGCGGTGGCGGCGGGTAGGGCGTCTCGAGTCCTGGCTCCATGCTCAGGACATACCCGGGCCTCGGTTTTTCAGGCAGGCGCGGCGGGGTAGCCTGGGCGCACCCGATCAAGGAGAAATGAGCAGATGACCCAACCGACCTTGGAGCAAGCCCGCGAGATCAGCAAGTGGCGGCCCGAGCTGGGGGTGCTCTCCGTCTATCTCGGCTTCGACCCGGCCGATCGCGGCGGCGCCTGGCGGACCGAGCTGCGCAACGGCCTCGACGCGATCCTGGATGTCCACAAGGAAATCGATCACGAACCGCGGGTGGCCCTGCGCGCGACCGTGAAACGGGTGTTGGAGCGCTTCGAAGACGGCGACCTGCGGCCGCCGCCGCGCGGCGAAATCGGCTTCGTCGCGGTCTCCGAGAAGGAGGGGGCCGAGCACTGGTGGGGGACCGGGGCGCCGCCGCTCGCTGCCACCTGCGTCGAGTACGCACCCGAGCCGGTGGTCGCGCCGCTGATCGACCTCTGCTGCCACGGCGCCCCGCGCGGGGTCGCCCTGCTCTCCTCCGAGCGGGTGCGGCTGCTGCGCTGCGCCGAAGGCACCCTCGACGAGCTCGAGGACTGGGAACTCAGCGTCTTCAGCCTCGACTGGCGCGAGCGCAAGTCGCAGAGCACCGGCAACCCGGCTCGCGGCCAGGGCGTCAGCTCCTCGGGCCACGACCAGTACGACGAGCGGCTCGAACACAACCGCCAGCGCTTCCTCACCGAGTGTGGCGACCTCGCGGCGCGCGCCCTCGAGGAGAACGGCCTCGACCAGGTGGTCGTCTTCGGTCCCGCCAGGGATGTCGAGAGCTTCGATGCCGGCTTCGGCTCGGCCAAGGGGAAACCGGCGCTCGGCGGCGAGCAGGACCTGATCTCCGTCCCCAAGGGGAAGCTGGGCGACGTCGTCGCCGAGGCGGTCGAGCGGCTCGACAACGAGCGCGACCGCGCCGTGGTCGAACGGGCGCTGGGCGAGGCCAAGGGGGGCAGCCGGGGCTCCGCCGGCATCCAGGAGACGAAGGAGGCACTCCTGGAAGGCCGGGTCGACCACCTCGTCCTCGATGCCGCGGTCGACGATGACGCGGAGCAGATGGTCCGAGCCGCCCTCTCCGGCAGCGCCCAGGTGACGATCGTCCGCGACGAGCTCGCCGAGCCGCTGGCCGAGGCCGACGGGGTGGCTGCGATTCTCCGCTACTAGGCCCACTGTGACTCGGCGCACGGTTCGGCCGAACCTGCGTTCGGGTAGACGGAGAGCGATGGGATCGAGAGGACGAAACGTAAAAGGAGAACAAGCTTGAGTGAGCAAGAGCGAGTCGCCGGCGGTGCCTTAGGCAAGGTGGTCGGTCGGGCGAAGCAATTGGCCGGAGCAGCATTGGGTCATGAAGACCTGCACCGCGAGGGGCAGCTGCAGGAGGTCCAGGCCGACGCCCAGGTGGAGGCGGCCGAGCTGGCTGCCGAGGCCGAGCGCAAAGAGCAGGAAGCGGAGATCGAGGCGGAGCGGGCGGAGACCGAGGCTGAGCGCCGCAAGGTCGAACTGGAGGCGCAGGAGATCGCCGCCGAAGAGGAGGCCGAGCGCAAACGGGCCGATGAGGAGCGTGTGGCCGCGCAGCAGGCGCAGGTCGACAAAGCCCAGGCCGAGCGCGAGCGCCTCGCCGGCGAAGAGCGCGCCCAGGCCAAAAAGCAGCAGGCCGCCGCCGAGAAGGGCGCGGCGAAAGGCGAGGCAGCCGAGCTGCAGCGCGAAGCCGACCGTGCCGAAGAGGCCGCCGCGGCGATCGACCCGAAGGAGCAGAGCTGATGGCGCTGCTCGCCGTCCCGAAGATGATCTTCGACTCGTCGATCAAGCTGGCGCGGGCACCTTTCGACATCGCCCAAGGTGTCTTCGGCAGCCCCGAATCGAGCGCCGATCGTCTGCGCAGTCGTGCTGCCACTCTGCGTGATCAAGCCGAGGGGCGGGAGCGCCAGGCTGAGGAGCGCCAGGTCGAGGTAAGCGAAGCGGCCGATGAAGCCGCAACCGAGGCGCGGCGCAAAGCCGAGCAGGAGCGGCGCAAAGCCGAGAAGCGCCGCCGCGAACGCGAGGCCCGCGCCGCCAAAGCCGAGGCAAAGAAAAAGGAGAAAGCCGCGAAAGCGGCGGCCAAAGCCAAACGGACCAACGCCAAAGCGAACAAGGCCGCGCAGCTCGAGAAACTCGAGGCCAAAGAAGAGAGCCTCGAGGCCAAGGAAGAGGCGGCGGCAACCGAGCGCGAAGCCGAGCGGCTGGAGGAGGCTGCGGCGGCGGCGAAGGAGAAGCGGAAAGCCGGCGACGGCAGCTAGCCGTCGCTGGCGTCAGCCGGTTGGGATCAGCCTCTTACGGGCGGCCCGCACTCGCTGTAGAAGTCTGTCCCGTCTCTGTGCCGGCCCGATCTCCGGACCGCGGACCACCTGGACCGGCGGGGTGGCGTCTTTGCTGTTGGCAGGGGTTGACTGGTTATCCATGCGGTTTGCCTCTCGACACAAACGGCGCTGCGACCTTTGTGCCAATTGTCTGAATACCCAGTGCCTACGTGACGAAACGCTCGTTTGAAGGGGTGTCAGTCGGGAAGCAATGCAGCAGGAGCTAATCCGTGGAAAACAACGGTTTCCAACATCGAGCCCTGGTCTACGAGGGTGCCGACGAGTACCTGGCAGGGACCGTGCCCTTTCTCTGGGCCGCCCTGGAGGCGGAAGAGCCGGCCTTGGTGGCGGTCGGACGAGCGAAGACCGAGCTGCTCGAAGCCGCGCTCGGCGGTGACGCGGGGTGGGTGCACTTCGTGGCGATGGAGGAGGTCGGTCACAACCCCGCCTCGATCATCCCGCTCTGGCGCAGCTTCGTCGACGAGAACGACGGCGGGCCGATGCGGGGGATCGGGGAACCGATCTGGCACGGTCGCAGCTCGGCGGCGCTGGAGGAGTGCCATCGCCACGAGGCGCTGCTCAACCTCGCCTTCGCCGGCGACCCCGTCTTTTCGTTGCTCTGCCCTTACGACAGCGGTTCGCTTCCAGCTGACGTGGTGGAGCGGGTCGCCGTTTCGCACCGCCATTTCGAGTGTGAGGGCAGGTCCGGCAAGAGCGCGGCATTCGACCCCGCCGTGGACTGCTTTGCCGGCGAGCTGCCCCCGCCGCCTCCGGCGTCGGAGGTGCTGACCTTCGGCCTGGCCGGGCTGGCGGAAGTGCGGGGCCGGGTCGCGAACGCCGCGCGGGGGGCGGGGATGGACCCGCGGGAGGTCGCCGACCTCGTCCTCGCGGCCAGCGAGCTTGCGGCCAACAGCGTCATGCACGGTGGCGGCACCGGCACCCTGCGGCTGTGGCGCGAGGGGGGGACCCTGCTGGTCGAGGTCGAGGACCGCGGCCGGATCGAGGACCCGCTGGTCGGCCGGCGGCGACCCGACATCAGCCAGGAGGGCGGGCGCGGGCTCTGGCTCGCCAACCAGCTCTGCGACCTGGTCCAGATCCGCTCAGGCGAGCCGGGGACGGTGGTGCGGCTGCACGTACTCCTGGGGCGTCACTCGCCCAGACCTCTCTCCTCGGCCGCCTTGTAGGCGATCTGGAGGAAGTCGGCGATCGTCAGCGCCGCGAACAGCGAGGCGACGAAGCGGGTCACCCGCGGGGCGAAGATGAGGCCGACCGAGAAGGCGGCGATCACCCAGAGCCCGAGGCAGAAGGGGCAGATCAGCAGCTCGCCGATCGCCTTGCGGAGGCCGGTACCACGCGAGCGCTCCTCGAACTCCGCCGGGCCGCCCTTGCCTTCGAGTTCGGTGAAGGGCGCCCGCAGCGGGCTCGTCACCTTGTCCTTGGTGAGCACCCGGCTCAGTTTGTGGGAGGCGGTGCCGATCAGCAGCAGTTGCCCGGCCGGGACCCGCTCCGGAAGCTCGCGTCCCTGCCGCTTCGCCACCAGCAGCGCCGCCGCGACCAGCGAGCCGAAGAGGCTCATGAAGCTGAGGTAGGGCAGGAGCGGCGGCCGCTTCTCCGGCGGGGCGTAGCCCTCGACGGGGTTCGGCAGGTCTTCGACGACGTTGCTCAGCTTGCTCTCACTCACCGTCTCCTCCCTACCCACCGCAATGGAGGTTCCAACCCCGGCTATCGACGGAGATGCGTCACTCTGTGCGCAACGTTAGGATCGCTCCGGAGCTGTCCGATCACGCCAAACATCCCTGATGATGCAGCGCTTCAAAGTCAACACCCGCGACCTGCGACCAGGCACGCGCGACGTGCAGATCGAAGGCGAGCTGGACCTTGCCGTCGCCGGCCAGCTCGACGAGGTCCTCACCACCGCGGTTGAGGAGTGCAGCCAGGTGCTCGTCGGCCTCGAGCGCTGCGCCTTCATCGACTCCTCCGGGATCGCGGTGATCCTCCGTGCTCACAACCGGATGCAGGAGGAAGGGAACAAACTCGTGGTCTACGCGCCGGCCGACCAGGTGCTGCGCGTGCTCTCGATGACCGGGCTCACCGGCAACAGCCTCGTCTTCGACAGCGCCGAGGATGCCCTCGCGGCGCTCGGCGACTCTTAGGAGGACGCCCCGCAGGCGGTCAACCGAAGCGAGGCTCCAGCCGCTGGAAGGCGCGCCACCAACCGCGGTCGAGTGTCGCGTGCTCGACGGCCTGGAGAAGCGAGCCGTCGTCGTCGTGCAGCTCGTAGCTGACCACGGGCAGCTCGGCCTCGGTGTCGACGGCGACGATGCGGGCCATCATCAGGTAGGGCGGGCAGCTCAGCCAAACCTCGCCGGGTTTTGGAATAACTTTTACGTTCGGTGCTGCCATGGGCTCTCGGTACCCAAGGCTTCGACGCGAAAACCGCAACTCATCCCCGAAACTAGGGGAACTCCCGCCGATCTTTAGATTTTCTTTTTCCATCTCCAATATGAACACGCCGAGGCGCAAGGGGATGCGAGCAGAAGAGTCGAAGATTTCACGTGGCTGGCGGCTGACGACCTCCTCTTGGGGGCTGATGCGGCACGACCGGTCCGATCGAGGCAGCTCGGGAGTCGGTCGGCCTGGTCCGCAAAAGGTGGGGCGAGGGTCTGACCGGGCTCCTCAGCATCAGCGCCTGGACCGTGGTCGCGTTGGTGCCCGTGCTCTTCCTCTTCTTCATCGGGCTCTCGCTCACGGCCCAGGAAGCCGTGAGCGGTGAATCGAGCATCGGGGTTGCCCTGATCGCTGCCAGCGCCGTCGCCTTCATCTCCATCAGCGCCTTCGCCAATGCAACCAGGCAGGTCTTCAACCTCGCCCTCTATCGCTATGCGACCGGGCTGGCGACCCCGGGATTTTCAACGGCCGACCTAGAAGAGCCCTTCAAGCGTCGGCGAAACCGGGACGACTAGGGCAGGAAACCGCGGACCGCATCAACCCCCCCTTTTTCAGGTGAGGAGGTTGATGCGGTCAAAGGTCGGGGAGGGAAGTCACGGTTTCGGCACACTCTCGTTCGAGAATTGCTCCACTGTGCGCGCCAAACGCGCGCTTTTGCCGGGCACGATCCGGCCATGCCCACCGAGTCCGTAATAACTCCCCCTCAAGGGGACTTTTCACGGACTCGCGATGACGACCGGGCACTTGCCGAGCTGGCGAGGCGGCAGCACGGAGTGGTGGGGCGCGCCCAGTTGACAGAAGCGGGGTGGAGCGAGGGCTCGATCGAGAAGCGGGTCCGCAACGGCCGCCTACATCGGCTGCACGCCGGCGTCTACGCGGTGGGGCACCGCTCGGTCTCAAAGCAAGGATGGTGGATGGCGGCCGTACTCGCCTCCGGACCCGATGCGGTCTTGAGCCATCACACCGCAGCTGCCCTCTGGGGGCTCCGCGGCTACTCGGGAGGCGCCGTCCACGTGACGCTTGCCCGCAAGAGCACGTCCTCCAAGCGGATCCGCCGCCACCTCTCTCAAGTGCCCATCGACGAGCGGACCGAGAAGGAAGGGATCCCGGTGACCTCGGTCCACCGGACGATCTTCGACCTCTCGGTCACCGCCTCGGTCGATGACGTCATCGCGATGATCAAGGAGGCGGAATACCGGAACCTCTGGGACCGCCTCTCGCTCTGGGATCTCCTGGAGCGCTACCCGGGCAGACGAGGCTCGCGGAACCTCCGCTTCGCCTTGAAGCGCATCACCGAAGAGCCCACCGGCCGCAAGCGCAGCAGGCTCGAGGAGCGCTTCGCGCCCTTCCTCCGCCGATACCGCCTGCCCCTACCCCGCTTCAACGACTGGATCCTCCTGGACAACAAGCCCTACCGGGTCGATTGCCACTGGCCGAACACCCGCCTGATCGTCGAGCTCGACGGCTGGCAGGGCCACAGCACCCGCTCGGCCTTCCAGGACGACCGGGCCCGCGACCGGGCGCTCAAGGTGGCGGGCTACTCGGTGATCCACCTGACCTGGAACCAGCTTGATGACGAACCCTCCCAGATCGCCGCCGACCTACGGGCGCTGCTGCGGTCCTAGGTCCCGTTCAGCGGCTCGATGCGGAAAGCCGACCGGGTCGGGTTCGCCGGCTTGAAGAAGGTCGCCGTCTGGTTCAGCACCCGCCACGGGAACGGCAGCGTCCCGTTCGGGGCCGCGAGGAAGCGGGTGAACAGCACCGAGGCGCGGCGGCAGGTGATACCGGATTTCGGCGGCAGGTAGATCAGGTACTGACCTTTCGGGAAGAAGAGCGGACCGACGTCGGAGCCGGTGTTGACGGTGAAGGTGCCGCTGCAGAGTTTGCCGAGGACGTTGTTGCCGCCGCCTCCGCCGCCGCCGATGCGGGCGACGGAGAAGCCGGGCAAGCCCCCACGGGTGAAGGAGGCCTTGCCGGTGCCTTCGGCGACGACGCGCCACGGTTTCGGCAGCACCCCGTCGTAGTCCTCGAGGAAGCGTGCGAGCAGTTTCGTCGAGGCTGGGCAACTGAGGCCGGGTTCGACGGTGACGCTGTAGTTCCCCGCGGGCAGGTTGGCCGGGCCGATGCTGTCGTTGTGCAGGACCCGGAAGGTGGGGCAGGTAGCCGCCGAGGCAGGCGCGGCCGCGCTCAGCGCCAGCGCCGCGAGGGCGGCAGTCAGCGCCAGTAGGAGCGAGACGGCGAGGCGCTTGCCATGGGTGCGGGCGAGATCCACGGCGGGCAACCTACCAGCGCCACCGGCTGTCTCAGGCGCGGAGCGTCGGCGCGATCCGGTCGAGCTCCGCCAGATCCTCCTCGGACGGCTCCCAGCTCAGTGCGCCGGCATTCGCCCGCACTTGCGCCGGGTTCATCGTCCCCGCGATTACCGAGCCCACAGCCGGCTGCGCCGCCAGCCCGGCGATCGCCACGTCGATCATCTCGACACCCCGCGCCTTCGCGAACGCCCGCAGCGCTTCGACGACGTCGAAATGCTCGTCCGTTCCCGCCGAGCCGCCCGCCAGGCGCGCTCCCAGCGGCGCCTCCTCACCCCACGAGTACTTCCCGCTCAACAGGCCGCTCTTCAGCGGAAGGTAGGGGAGGATCGAGACGCCGAGGCGCGCGCAGACCGGCGTTACCTCGGCCTCGATTCCGCGCTCGAGCAGGCTGTATTCGTTCTGAACGGTCGTGAACCGGATCCCGCCGCGCTCGCGGGCCCCCCGATCGGCCTCCTCCAGTACGCCCGCGCTGAAGTTGGAGCAGCCGATCGCCGTCACCACCCCTTCCCGCACCAGCTCTTCGAGCGCCGCCAGGGTCTCCGAGATCGGCGTCCGTTGATCGTGCTCGTGGTACTGGTAGAGGTCGATCCGGTCGACCTGAAGCCGCCGCAGCGACCCCTCGATCGACCAGCGGATGTACTCGCGCGATCCCCGCGGCGTCCCCGGCTTTCCCACGGCGCTTTCCATCTCCATCCCGAACTTGGTCGCGACCATGAACTCCTGGCGCCGCCCCGCCAGCGCCTCGCCCATCATCGTCTCGCTCGCCCCCGCGTCCCCATATACGTCTGCCGTGTCGAAGAAGGTGATGCCCGCATCCAGCGCCGCCTCCACCACCGCTGTCGTCCCTTCGACGTCGAGGCGATCCCCGAAGTTGTTGCAGCCGAGCCCCACCACTGAAACCTCCAGCTCGGATTTACCGAGGCGGTGGGTAGGCAGCTTTGGGTAGGGGACGCTCGAGCTCATTGGTTCTTCTTGGGTCTGACCCCTATATCGACTACCCCAATCCGTACCATCCGACCCGCCGATGCCCAAACCCGTCAAGCGCAACCAGCGCTACATGCCTGGGCTGGACGGGCTGCGCGCGATCGCCGTCCTCGCCGTCATCGTCTTCCACCTCGGCTTCGACTGGGCGCCCGGCGGCCTGCTCGGGGTCGGGATCTTCTTCACCCTCAGCGGCTACCTGATCACCGACATCCTGCT
>Ga0157372_10001762_pt1 | contig 23466 bp, 22 predicted proteins | sample C55metaG_FD_115307 | JGI IMG/M metagenome (GOLD analysis project Ga0157372, IMG submission 115307) | Corn rhizosphere microbial communities from Kellogg Biological Station, Michigan, USA - C5-5 metaG | ecosystem: Host-associated > Plants > Roots > Rhizosphere > Soil | place: USA: Michigan... | reverse complement strand
TACGCCCACTCTTTCAATTTCACAAATCCGGGAACCAGCAGCGCAATCGCGCCCAGCGGTTTCACAATCCCTAAAATAATTCGCAGCTGTTGCGGATACCCAACCCGCGCAAATCCTTCCACCACCTGCGGACCACCTGACAAGTAACTAAACGCCGCGAAACACATCAGCGCCGCAATCACTCCCGTGCTCGCCCAGTAAGCAACTTTACGTGCCATGGTTTGTGCTCTCCTCGATAGTTAGAGTAAGTAACACATGATTTCGGTTCGTAAAATCCGTTTGTCGCTCGCGTTGCTCGCGGTCGAGTTTGCCGGAGCGAACGGCACGTTTAAGCCGTATCCTCCTAATCTTCGGTTTCATCTAAAGAGTCGCCTAGCTCGTGGTAGCTCTTCAATACGTCTTCCTTGGAAATGGCTCCTTCCAGCTTCGAGACATCGGCGCGACTGACAACCGGCAAGATGGGGTAGCGATATATATATCGCATAGCAATATCGAGCGGATGGTCTGGGTGCAAATAGGGGATCTGTCTTATCGGCAGAACAGACTTGAGTCTCGAATCACCCTTACCTTCGCTCAACATCTTCTTTAACTCCTCCATCGTGATCGTGTTCCATCCTGTGGGGCGCTTTCGAACAAGGAGATTTTCGGACTGTACCCCATTCAATTTCTCAATGGTGCGCTCGAGCGTTTGCTCTGCATCCAAAACGGGCCCTGACACAGGACGCATAGCGTCCTCTACGCGCAGGATGCTCTGCTCTCGCTGTTCTTCCATCGACGGCAAGTCAAGCCCGTCCTGGCGAGTCAGAAGATCAAAAATTGGAGTTGGCTGCAATGCACGCGAGATGACGTACGCAAAAGTGTTAGCAACGATAACGGGAAGAATGATGGTGTAATTCCCGCTGACTTCGAGCACCATAAAAACCGAAGTCATCGGTGCACGCAGAAATCCAGCAAACAAAACCCCCATTCCGACCATAGCGTAGGTTCCTGTCGAAATCGCCAGATGTGGAAACACGAGATGCTCGAGGCCGGCAACAAATGCTCCCAACATCGCACCGATAAAAAGTGTCGGAGCAAACATTCCACCTGGCGTGCCGCTGACAAAGGAAACAATTGTCGCGAGTATCTTTAGCCCCACCAGTATTCCGAGAAAACTCCATGTGAATTGGTTGTGAATAGCCTGATCGATAAAGTCGTAACCGGCTCCCATTACTTGAGGCGCGCCCATGATTGCTATGAACCCGATAATCAACCCCGCTACTGCGGGTTGAAAGTACTGCGTCCAGCGCGGCATTCTTTTTAGGATCGGTCGCATTGTCCCAATTCCGCCGGAAAAGATAATTGAGGCGAAACCGCCCGCAATACCGAGCACTGCATATGCAATCAGTTCCCCAGGACGAACGAGTTCAACTGGAGGGATTCGAAACAAGGGTTCGGAACCAAGAAACCAGCGCATTACCACAACGCTAGACACCGCCGAGAGGACGACTGACCCAAGTATCGCTGCGCTCCAACGCCCGATCACTTCTTCGATCACGAAAAGCACTGCTGAAATAGGAGCGTTGAAGGCGGCTGCAAGACCTGCCGCAGCGCCAACCGGGGCGATTAATCGCATTCGGTCGCGCGACAGATGTAACTTGCGGCCGAGAGCCGAAGCCAGTCCCGCGCCGATTTGCAGTGATGGATCCTCAGGCCCTAGCGAGTGACCAGAGCCAATTGAGAGCGCTGCCGTTATGAATTTTCCAATGGCAGTTCGGAACGGAATATATCCGTTATAGATATAAAGCGCGGCTTTCGTTTGGTTAACACCACTGCCTCTGGCGAGCGGAAAAACATGCAGCACCAGAGCGCCAATCGCGAGTCCGGCTAGCGTGGGCGCGAGGAGCAACCGCATGTGACTGGCCGCGGTTTCGGAACCCAGGAAATACATGCGGCTGAGATCAATAGCGAAGCGAAAACAGACGACCGACAAGCCGGAAAAAATACCAATGAATACCGACAAAACCAGAAAAAATCTCTCTTCACGAAAAACGAAGCGCAAGAGAGAACGCGACGTTGAACTGTGATTCACGGGTAGCGCATTTCCGAGTTCTGCATTTTCCAGTTGCGGTTCGGCCATCTTAGAGGGAGAACTTTCAGGGCTAGCTGCCCTCGTGGTTTCTAGCGATCAGTAACAGTAAAAAGTCATTACCGGTCGGAACACCGCAGGTCTTATCCGTCTCGCGCTCAATGTTGAAAACCAGATTCATAGCAGAATCGGTCAACCCGGGGTCCTTCCGAAGTGTCCGCTCGTTTAATCGCGTCTTCATATCCATCCATTGAACATACAGGGGCTGTAATGTCGAGGCGGACGTCCCTTTGCTTGAGCTGTTTATACAAGCGTTCAGCCGCTGGCCTGCGGTGTCGAAGTCACTCAGAACTAAGCGGTCGCGTTTTATCCCCGTATACAAATTGTAGGGGTCCAAAGCTGGAATGCTCCGACACATCTTCAGCAGTTCCGCGCTTTGATCGTCATCTGGTTTGAGCGACAGGGCGGATGTGAGATAACGCTCGGCCACGTGGTACTGTCCCAATTCAAACGCCGCTTTTCCTGCTCTTGCCAACACGTCTGTATTGTGGTGTGCCAATTTCAATGCCCGTTGGTACATCGCCAGTGCGCGATCATAATCAGGCACTCTCATGAAAAGATCCCCGATTTGGGTTTGCAATGCCGTGTTCTCGGGTACGTTTCGACCAACTGCAATTAACTCCGATTCGGCCAAGTTGTTGGTCTTATGATCCAGAAGGAACTTAACCAGCTCAAGTCGCACCGCAAGTTGCTGGGCTTCGGGATTGCTGCTCCAAACGGCGTAGATGGCATTGTGGTAGTACCTCAGCGCGTGGCTAATATCCCCTTTATCTGCAAATATCCTAGCCAGCTCGAGATTTACCGATCCGTTCTCTGGCTGTCGTTGCCACAAGCTAACCAAATATGCGAGTGCCTCTTCGGTTCTGTTCAGCGCAACCAAAGATTGCGCAAGACTGAGCTCATAAGTGTAGTTCCCGCGAGAATAGGTCAACGCAGTCTGAAAGGCCGATGCTGCATCACTGAACCGACCTGACTGGAGCTCTTTCTCGCCTCGATTTGACCAAAGAGCTGCACGCGTCTCCAACTCGCGCCTGTAAAGGTGCGACAGGCCGCCCACGGCAAAGAAAAATGCGATGGTTACCGCACTTAGGACGATAATTACCAATGGTTCTCTAGCGGAATACCAATTAAGAGTTCTGTCGCTGCCGTTTGCTGGAAGCTCTGTCGCCAGTTCGGGATCGCGCTCCTCTGACACGGAGCCGTTTCCCGGCGAAGCGTTTTCGCGATTCACATACACCGCCAGATATCGCCCGAAGATAAGTAATAACAACTCACCTTTTCAGTGTTGCCCGCGCGCAGCAAGATGTCAAATACTGCAATTGAGCCGCTCCGCACAAAAAAGACCTCACGTCTCCGGCCCGAGTTCTAGAGTTGCTCGCACCAAACGCCTCGGAGGACAGGCGGACTGCCGGGCACCCGAACCGTGCTAACATCCTTACCCGCTATGGCTACCGCTGCTTCTCCGCGTTTGTTCGTTTCCCCCGCAGCTACTGACCGCAAGTTCTATACCGGCATGGCCATCGTGATGCTGTTCACGGCTCTGGTCGGTTTCTCGCGGACATACTTTCTCGGCCTGATCTCCGGGCATGCCACAACCATCACCGGTCGCGTTCCGAACGCGACCGTGCACCTGCATGCCCTGCTGTTCATGTCATGGCTGGTGCTGTTCATCGTACAGACGAGCCTGGTTGCAACGCACCGCGTGAAAGTGCATCGCAAGCTCGGTTATTTCGGAGTGGGTCTGGCGACGGCAATGATCGTGGTCGGCGGCCGCACTGCGGTCGAAGCAGCGCGGCTCGGCGCGGTGCCTCCGGGCGCCAATCCGTGGAACTTCACTGCCATCCCATTCGGCGACCTGGCGACCTTCGCCATTTTCTTTATCGGTGCCGTGCTCTGGCGTAACAACAAGGAGAAGCACAAGCGGCTGATCATCCTGGCCTGCACCTGCCTGATGCCGGCGGCGATAGTGCGCTGGCCGGGCGCCCTTTCCCTTGGACCGCTGGCCTCCTATGGGTTCGCGCTGCTGTTCCCGATCGCGGGGACGGTGTACGACCGGCAGTCACGCGGCCGCGTCCACCCGGTGTACTGGTGGGGCCTGGCGCTGATCGTGCTGGGCGTCGCGGTGCGTGTCGCGCTGCTCGGCAGCCCGACATGGGGCCATGCCATGCAGTCGCTGTTCGGCTAGACTGCACACGCACTATTCGCGCTGTGACCACAGCCGAAATTGGACAAGAGTGCTGTTAGCTACTTCACCGTTAGCGTCAGCACGCTGCTCGTGCCTCCGCTGCTGCAACCTACATCACTGCTACCGCCGCTCGGAGTCACCACTTTCACGTTTACCGTCCCGGGCCCGGAAATCACGCTCGGGGTCAGCATCACCTGTAGTTGCTTGTCGCTGGTGGCCGATGCCGCAAGAGTTTTGCCTGCGATCACAATTTCGGATGCGGGAACGAATTGGCTGCCGTTGACGCTGAGCAATACGCCGTTTTGCACGTCAGAAAAGTTCACGGTGCTAGGCGAAAGGGAAGCGATTAACGGCTTCGGACGAGCGCTCCCGCAAAGTGGGTTCAGAGTGTTGTTACAACCGGCCAGAAAAGTGAGAGGGACGAGTGCGAGAAGCCACAGACGTGAGAGCATGGGAGTACTCCTTCGAGGGGAATCAACCTGCATCGATCTGAGTTGCAGAACCCTGGTTGGGAAAATTAGTTTCGGCGCAGCAAAAAATTCTTCAGAGAATTGTTAGGGCCGAACAGTCCTCGCGGGCATAAGTCACTGGTCTCGGCTCGACGCTAAACATGTGGGGACAGCCGCCCTCGGCTGTCCTAGCCGAGCGTAGCTCGGCGATGCGATACTGCTGCCACAACATCGTGGAGATCAGGGCCCACCTTACATCCGTTCCGATTGCGCAGTGCATTGGCTGCGGGAAGAGTCATGCGAAACCCACGGAGCAGATCTCTCGACGATAAGGATCGTGCGCAAACCGATGCTTGAAATATTGACGAAGGGAAATCTATTCGCCGAGCCTGGCGCGGCAGGACAGCCGAGGGCGGCTGTCCCCACGCAGTGACAGGGTTTTGTCTGACGACCGCTTCCCCAGGGTTATACTGTCCTTAATGTCCGCGGCCCAGCAAGAGAAGACTTTTTACCTCGAAACCTTTGGCTGCCAGATGAATGCCCACGACTCCGAAAAAGTCGTCGGCACGCTGGTCTCGCAGGGATATCGCCAGGTTCCGACAGTCGAGGAAGCTGGCCTGGTGCTTTATAACACCTGCTCCATTCGCGATAAGGCCGAGCAAAAAGTTTTTCATCGCCTCGCCGACTATAAAAAGCTCGAAGCCCAAGGCAAAAAATTCGGCGTGCTAGGTTGCGTGGCCCAACAGGAAGGCGAAAAGATTTTCGAAAAGGCGCCGCACGTTTCGCTGGTATGTGGATCGGCTTCGTATCGCAAATTGCCGGAGATGCTGCTGCAGATCGAAAACGCACCGCGGCAGACGGGGAAGTTCGATGTCGCCAAACGCCTGCGGGTAACCGGGCTCGACGATCGCGAAACCGACGAGTGCTTTGAGACTGAGTTCACCGCGCGCACCAATCCGCACCGCGGCTACATCACCATCATTGAAGGCTGCGACAAGTTCTGTTCATATTGCGTAGTGCCATTCACGCGCGGCAAAGAGCGCAGCCGGACATCTGATTCAGTGCTCGCCGAAGCCCGTCAGATGGCCGATCTGGGCTACACAGAAATTCAACTGCTGGGACAAAACGTAAATTCCTACAAAGATTCAGCAGGGAAGCGAAGCTTTGCCGAACTGTTGGCTGCGGTTGGTGAGGTGTCGGGCATTCGCCGCGTGCGGTTTACCACGTCGCACCCGCGCGACTTCGGCAAAGACATTATCGACGCCATCGATGCCGTGCCGACCCTCTGCGATCACGTGCATCTGCCGGTGCAGAGCGGATCAACTCGTGTGCTCGACGCCATGCAGCGGCTCTACACCCGCGAACAATACCTTGAGCGTATTGCATGGATGAAGGCGGCGCGGCGTGAGATCAGCATCACCAGTGACACAATCGTCGGTTTCCCAGGCGAGACCGAGGAAGACTTCCAACAGACGCTGTCGTTGCTGGACGAAGTTGAGTACGATGCGGTATTTGCGTTCAAGTATTCGCCGCGGCCGAATACCCCATCCATAAAAATGGAGGACGCGATTCCGGACGAGGAGAAATCGCGGCGATTGGCGGCTTTGTTAGAGAAACAGCGTGGGATTCAGAAGCGCCGAAACCAAAGGCATCTTGGCCAGACAGTTGAAGTAATGGTTGAAGGGAAGAACGAAGCCCGTAATCAGTGGCTCGGACGGACATCACAGAACAAGACGCTTAACTTTGTAGCGTCCGAGGATCGTAGTTTTGAGCCAGGCAGCTACGTACCAGTGCGTGTAACCACCGCCTTGCCGAACAGTCTCCTCGGTGAGATGGTGGGAGAGAGGCACTGACCACGAAGGACACGAAGTACCACGAAGGAAGACGGCAGGCGTTAGTTAAGGCAAGAGCAAAGCAGATTTTTGTTGCTTAGTGTTCGGTTTTACTTCGTGGACCTTCGTGCCCTTAGTGGTTAATGGTTTTAGAGGAGCGCCAATGGAAGTAGAAATGAAAATTCGCGGCTTGCTGATGGACCCAGTTACCAACACTCCCATTGTGATTCTTCGCGACTCGGGCAGCGAAACCGTCCTGCCAATTTGGGTAGGAGTTTATGAGGCCAACGCCATCGCCCTGGAAATCGAAAAAGTAAGCACCCCGCGCCCCATGACTCACGACCTCATCAAAAACGTCCTGGCCGGCCTCGACGCCCGTGTGCACAAAGTCGTAGTCACCGAACTGAAAGAAGACACCTTCTACGCAGTAATCTGGATGGAACGCGACGGCAAAATCATCAGCGTCGACTCGCGTCCTTCGGACGCTCTGGCCCTCGCCCTGCGCGTAGATTGCCCAATCTTCGTAGAAGAAGAAGTCCTAAAAACCTCCAAAAAAGCCGCTGCCACCCCCGAAAGCACCTCGGAGGAACTCCGCAAATGGCTCGAAGGTTTGAACGACGAAGACCTCGGCCATTATCGGATGTGAGAAGATGCGGGCGATGGCCGGTTTACCAGGCCACGCGAAGGCGGTTGAATATACTCAAAACTGAGTCTTGTTCCTGGCGTCATCGCCAATGAGTGATGCTGTCGTTGTGCAGATGACATCATATCGTCAATATGACATCATCTGGCACATGAGGACCACGATCAACCTCGATGATGACGTACTGCGCGAGGTCAAGCAATATGCTGACAGCAGATCAATAGCTTTAGGAAAAGCAGTATCGGAATTGGTACGCCGTGGCCTGAGAACCCCTACAGAAACCGAAATCGTCAACGGCCTTCACGTGGTGGTGCTTCCGCCGGAATCAGCGAAGGTTGATGAAACCAGTATCAAACGTCTGCTTGAGGACGAGCCTTAGTGTCAGGCTTTGTGCTGGACGCCAGTGTACTGATAGCTCTGGCTTGGCCAAGCCGCTTATCTGCTTGGCTTGGCCATCCATCACAAGGGAAAGCTCGCAACATTTGATCGGGGATTTCGGGCAGTGGCGGGAAAAGCAAGAATCACCGTCGAGTTGATCGAGTGACGCGGCTTGGTTACTTTACATAATACTTGTTATCGGACATTGCATGTTATTGCGACGCTGGTCGATGCTCAGGGCCCGTCACTCCTCAAGACTTTTCAACAACTCCCCTATTGAAAATTGGCTCGATGCGTGTGCGATGGCACTCAACAAACGTCGCGAGTCTGGGTCGAATGAAAGCGAGTATCCGGAGTGGCCGAATAATTTCGCCGCGAAGGTTTGGATATCTGGAGTAAGCGCTTCACGCGTGGACTCATTATTTGGGGCCAAGATACGATCATTGATTGTCAGTTGGATGTCCCGACGATTAAAGGTCAGATTTCCGTTTAGGCGCGGATCGGCTTCGAGCTTTTGAGCTGCGATCAGCGTGGCGCGAGTCGCTTGAGTCAGGCGGTCCTGGTTTGTGCCAGCCAGCTGCGCTTTGCGGCTGTAGCGAAGGCCCAGGATGCCGTCGGTTTGATCCAAGCTGTAATCTGCTTCGTGGCCAATTAACATCAAACCGGGACCATGGTGGACATGGCGGTAGTCGGCGACGTCGATGAGGAGTTCGTCGAATATTTGGTCCTGGATCCAGCTATGGAAGACAGGAATGACAGGCGCTAGATCGGCATCCGCATTGTTCAAGTAAAGCTTTATGTTTATATGTTGGAGCTCGATGGCCGTTTCTCCTTCGATTATGGATCGCACCTTGTCGCTCCTTCGTCGCTGACCTCAGTCCGTAGTTCTAGCGGGCACGACTGAAGTCGTGCCCTCCCGTTCATGCGCTGCAAACATCAAAACTGAGTCGAAATCGACCCTTCCTTGGCTTGTACCCTTCACACGGTGACGGGCTTTCCCAGACGGTTGTTGCAGCTGTGGGCGGCGTCGATGAACAGTTGAGCCTCGTCGATCAGGTAACGGCTTGACTCTCCGGTGTACGCCTGTCCGGATTTTTCATGCGCGGAAAACAAATAGCCGGCAAACTTTCCGCCTGCGAATGGATCGAAGAACAGCTTGGTGTCGTAATAGCGCTGCCGAAATTCGGAGACGATTTGATCGGGATCGTTGCTGATGTTCTGATTTTCGACCTGCACCAATGCCTTAGCTGCCGTCAGCATGGAGTGATACGCCGCTGCACCAGCCTTACCAGGATCGCCCTTTTCGAAAGCCAGTTGGGCTTCGAACAGTTCCCTTTCGGCTGCTGCCAAACCAAACTCGACCAACGATACGACTTCGCCAGCGCACTCGCCATCGCCCATGTCGCCAAGCGTATATTCGCGAACGTCGCCCCAATCGCTAAAAAAAGAACGGTCGCCAGCCGGCGGCCGAGTAAGGTCATCGAGCATGTTCTTCAATTCCGCTTTACCGGTGCGCTTAACAAAATCCTTAAAGACTTCGCCGGCCTGACGATCAGCCAGATAACGCTCGGTTAGTCGGCTTACAACTTTCGGAATATTCTTCGAAGGCACGGCGACTACCGGAAGTCCGTAGGAACCAGCATTGTGCTCCCATTCGCCGCCTAGGACGACCTGGAAGTGAGGGACGGCATGGCCGGCAACTTTGCGGCTGACGCCGTAGAAGCCCAGATCGGCAACATGATGCTGGCCGCAGCTGTTGAAGCAGCCACTGATTTTGATGTGAAGTTTCTGCACCGCTTCATCTGACTCGAAGTTTTTCTCTTCGACCTGTCTGCGAAGTTCGGCGGCCAATCCTCGCGATGAAGATATACCCAGCTTGCAGGTGTCTGTTCCGGGGCAGGAGGTGATGTCTACCAGCGCGCCCGCGCCTAAGTTGGCTAAACCGGCTGCTTTGAGCGCCTTGTAGAGTTCGGGCAGATCGGCTTTACTGACCCAGCGAATGGCAAAGTTCTGTTCGACAGTCGTGCGAATGGTTTCCCTGGTGAAGCGGCGAATCATATCTGCCAACGAGCGCAATTGGTTCGCGGTGATATCGCCCAGCGGCAAAGCGATATTGACGGTAACGTAACCGGCCTGGCGCTGGGGGCGAACATTAAACTTCAACCAACGCTTGAAGTTTTCAGAATCGCCATTCAAGTTGCTGATAGTGATCAGTTGGGAGGCCGCCACATTTTCCGCGGAGGACGGCTTCAGGGGCGCCTCTTGAAATTCTGCGCGTGCCTGGTCGATGTATTCGGTCCAACGGGGATCGAACGGAAGCACTTTTCGTTCTTCGAACACCAGCTCGCGAAATTTCTCGATGCCGAGATCCTGGACCAGAAATTTAATGCGGGCGCGATTGCGGTTTTTCTTTTCGCCAAGACGGGCAAACACTCTGGCGATAGCTTGGGTTAGGGGCAGCAATTCTTCCGGCGGAACAAACGAATTGAGCAGCTTGGCGTGATAAGGCACTGCGCCCAGGCCTCCGCCAACATACATTTCGAAACCCAGCTCTTCCCTTCCCGTGGATTCGTTCACGCGGGTTTTTGCGATAAGACCGAGATCGTGCAAGCTGGTCAGGCCGCAGGCGTGCTGGGCACATCCGCTGAAGGCAGGTTTGAATTTACGGCCGAAACTCTGGCAATCGGGATGTCCAAGCAGGAAACGCGACAACGCGCGCGCGTAAGGGGTAACGTCGAAACTTTCGTCGGTGCAAACTCCGGCGTAGGGGCAGGCGGTGACGTTGCGAACAGAATTTCCGCAGGCTTCCCGGGTGGTGATATTCGCGGCGGCGAGACGACGCATTACGCTGGGAGTGTCGTCGATGTGGACGTAATGAAGCTGAAAGTCCTGGCGGGTGGTGACGTGGGCGATGCCGTCGGAATATTCCTCAGCCAGTTCCGCCATGGTTTCAAGCTGCGATGCATTCAGGCCGCCGGCTGGAATCTTAATGCGCTGCATGCCGGGCGCGTCCCACATTGTGTTCGGACCTTTGGTCAGGTCGCCAGAAGGAAAACTTAGCTTCTGGACTTTCTGGCCGTCGTTACGCTGGCCATTGTCGTAGCGCTGACCGTAGGCTCCGCGGCGGAGACGGGTTTCCGCAAAGAGGCGCTCTTCAAGTTTGCCCTGTTTGCGCAGCGTAATTTCGGTTTCGAATATGTCGATCTCGCGAGCGAGATCTTCAGGCATTTTGCCTTCGAGTTTTTCTTTCCAAAGCGAGTTTGAGGATTTCATGGACCCAGCCTTTAGCTTTTAGCTCTTAGCTTTTAGCCGAACAACTTCTGCTTGGTGCAACCTAAAAAAGCTAAAGGCTAAGAGCTAATAGCTCCTAAAATACGAAACCCACCGGCCAGTGCTTCTGGCGGTGGGTGTGAGCTTAAAAATATGATTGCCGACTAGCTCGATTGCACCCCGTCCCCAGAAGAGACACAACAGGTACAACAACAGCATATGGCCATCTGGAGACGAGTGTTACTCATTCAAGTAATAGTATCTGATGTTGGGCAGTGTTTGAGCAATTCAAAAATTCGATGCCGGGATGCTGACAAACGAATCACGAGAATTGGACTCACTTTGCAGCCGTTCCGGCGGGGCAGACATCGCGGAAACCCAAGCTTCATATGGAGATACAGTCGCCATTCCGGAACTCACGTGTGGCGATTCCTTGTCCTAATTTACGACTTGGCTGACTGCTGTCGATGTGCTCGCGGCCGATTCAGTATCACCGGTGTAGGTCGCGGTCACCGAAAACGTCCCCACTGGCAATTTTGCTGTCCTGAAAATAGCTGTTCCTGACTTCACGGCGGCCGTACCGATTACCGTGCTCCCATTCTTGAAGACAACCGCACCGGTCGGGGCGGCAGGAGCTGAAGATGTGATTTTGGCCGTAAATTGCACACCTGTGCCGGATGTCGAGGGATTAGGAGTGGAAATCAGCGAGGTCGTTGTTGGGAAGTGCTCTACGATTTGCTGCACCCGTCCCGAGCTGGGTTTGAAATTCGAGTCACCAGAGTAAGCGGCGGCGATAGTATTTGTACCTCTCAATGAGGCAGTTGTGAACTTGGCTGCCCCATTCATTGTTGTCCCAGTTCCGAGTTGTATCGGTCCTATATGGAAAAATATGGTCTCCCCATCTGGAATAGTTCCGTAAGGTGAGGTGATGTCAGCCGTGAAGGTCACCGGCTGATCGATAAAGGTTGGAGTGGCGGAGGTGGTCACATTTACGGTCGACGGGTATTTTCTCCCCAACAACACCTCAAAGTGTCCGTTCGTGCACTGTTCAGGACTCGTGCAATTGCTGGTAACCAGTACATCGAGCCGCCCGTCCCCGTTAACGTCCGCCGCTGCAACTGATGTGGCCCCTTGCGCGCCTGAACTATACCTCTGGGGTGTTCCAAACGTTCCATCGCCGCTGCCGAGGAGCACTGCGACTGAACCGACTGTGCAATCGGGAATATTGCGGCAGGCGCTTGTAACCAACAAGTCCTGTTTGCCGTCACCATTGACGTCTGCTGCAGCGAGTGACGTGGTGAACGGGGCGCCTTGGGAATAAGTCTTCGCAGTTTGGAATGTACCATCGCCATTGCCAAGAAGTACCCCAATATTCCCAGATGTACAGCTGTCTATACCGCATTCATTCGCGGCAAGTATGTCCGGTTTCCCGTCGCCATTTACGTCTGCTACGGCCACCGAAACGCTGGGACCGCCACCCGAACTATAGGTCTGCGGCTCTCCAAAAGTGCCGTCCCCATTCCCGAGGAGAACCCCAAGGTTTGAAGTCGAAGAGGCGCCGAAGGAATTATTGGCGACTATTACGTCGGGCTTGCCGTCGCCGTTGACGTCGGCCACTGCTATGGAAACTGTGTTGATGCCAGAGGCGTAGCTTTTGGTGGATTGAAAGGTGCCATCGCCGTTGCCCAATAACACGGCCACGGCACTCTCTGTGCAATTGCCGTTACCGGAGCACTCGTTGGCTACCAAGATGTCGGCCTTCCCGTCGCCGTTGACATCCGCAACCGCAAGTGCGTGATTCTGAGTGGAAATGGCAGGGAATCCATCACCGTCATAGGTGAGCACGGGCTGGAATGTCCCGTCGCCGTTACCCAAAAGCACGCCTATTGTGCTGCTTGAAAAACAAGTACTGTAACCAGCACACCCATTGGCGGCCACGATGTCAGGCTTTCCATCGCCGTTTACGTCTGCAATTACGACCGCGGAGGTGTGTACTCCTCCCGAGTTGTAGGTCACAGCCGTTCCGAATGTTCCATCGCCGTTACCCAGTAGCACGCTGACCGTGCCATAGTAGTCCGCGACCACCAAGTCAGGCTTCCCGTCGCCACTCACGTCGCCCACCGCAATCGACTCCGCGAAAATCGGACCAGAACTATAAGTTCCAAGTGGGCTAAAGAGAGTGAAGGGGGCGATTGAGGCAACAACAGTAAAGCCAAGAAACGCGATCAAGAATAAGGCGGCAAATTTGGGAAACATGGGGAGTGCCTTCCTCAAGGACGTCCTGGGAACGGAAGTCAACGGCGCAGCTCGCAGATCGCCCGTGACGGCGACTCGAGCCAGTAAGATCATACCCGGCCACTTGAGGCCAGGCAACGATTTCGTGATCCAAAACGGTTGATTCCCCGACCGTCGCGCTTTCAAAATAGATACGCGTCCAGATCCTCAGGTCAAGTACTTCTGCAGCGGTTCCCAATAGTGTTCCTTCCAGCCATCAGCGAGGTGTTTGGCCAGACCCACCGGGAAGCCAGTGTGGTCGAACACGAGCCTTGTCCCAGAACCCCGTTGGTTGAGTTCGAACTTAACGATTGAGTACACACCTGGGTTCCAGTCAACGACGCGCCAGGCCTGAACGATTCTTTGGTTAGGAATGAATTCAACGTGCCGGCCGACGATGTGGCCGCGGAAAAGCGTGAATGGGCCGCCTAGTTCCCGGCTGATTTTTGTGGGCTCATTGCCTAGCTTCGCAGTTTGCATGCTGGGGATCAGGCGCGTCATCTCGTCGAATTGTTTGGTGTCCAGGAGTGCGGCGTAGATTCTGTTTGGAGAGGCAGAAAGATTTACTTCCTGGTGGATGGCGTCGGCGGTGTGCGAAATTTCGTCGTCGGTGGAAGATTCTTTCTCTGCGGTGGCGAATGCGATTCCTGCGAGGCCGAGGCCTGAAGCAATTTGCAGTGAGAATTGACGGCGGTTGAAGGCCATAAGTTTTGTTCCTGATTTTTGTATGCGGCAGGATAACGCAAAAACTGCGATTGGGTGTCATGTCGAGATTTACGGCGAGCCGAGCTCGCCGGGACAGCCGAGGGCGGCTGTCCTCACATGAGCATCTGCGGTCACGGGCAGTCTGAACTATTAAACAAGCACAATCTTTGGGTGGAAGAGGCTGCCGGCTACGCGGGTGCAGATTGCGATCAAATCGCGCTGGCCGGAGAATACTTTTACTTCTCGAGCGCGAGACAATTCGGGAAGATTTACCGGGCGTCCGTGGCGGATGCGGGCGAGCATTTCGTCGGTGGCGGTGACTGAGGGGAACGAGGGCATCAGCTTACGAGGATGCACAAAAAGATCAGGCAGCGACGCGGAACTCTCTTCATTCTGTTCTTTCGGATCGAGGTCTGAATTTTCCTGCTCGTCTTTTACCTGGCGGCGGCTTTCGGGTTCACAGTGTTTCACCTTGTGAGCGGCCCGCTCGAGTTCTTCGAGCGAATGCGCGTCTTCGAGCGAGAACTCGGCGACAGCGGTGCGGCGCAGGGACTGCAAATGAGCGCCACAGCCGGCGAGCTGTCCCATGTCATGAGCGACGGAGCGCATGTAAGTGCCGGAGGCCACCTGGGCGCGAAATCTGGCGCAACTATCTTCCATCGCGAGAATTTCGAATTGCTTTATTTCAATCTGAACTGGCTTGAGTACGACCTCTTGCTTTTTGCGGGCCAGCTTGTAGGCGGGGACGCCGTCGACTTTTTTTGCGGAATACGGTGGGGGCATCTGCTCGATGACGCCGGTGAATTTTGTGGCGAGCTGGCGCACTTGCTCCTGGGTGACGTGCGCTTGTTGTGGCGCGCTCGCGGGCTCACCTTCCGCATCATAGGTGTCGGTCGCGAAACCGAAGCGGATCAGGCCTTCGTAACTCTTCTCCGATTTCAGGTAAAACTGGGCGAGGCGAGTCATGTTGCCGATGACCAGAGGCAGAACGCCAGTCGCCATGGGATCGAGCGTGCCGAGATGCCCCACAGAACGCTCGTGCAGGATGCGACGCACGCGCGCCACGACGTCATGCGATGTGAAACCCGAGGGCTTGTCGATGATAAGAACGGCGTTCATAAGAATGTGATCATTGAATCTTTCGCGATTTAATCATTGTAGAATTTCAAGACCTGACTAGCGGCGATGTGGTGGGTGAATCATTTGGTGATTCAATCACACAATTCTTAATCCTCTATGTTTCCGATTCGCGACGATCAACCCCGATACAGCACGCCGCTGGTGAATTACTTCATCATTGGGCTGAATACGATCGTGTTTCTGTTTGAACTGTCGGTGCAGATGCAGGGTCCGCGAGCGCTAGAGGCGCTCGTGTTTCAATTCGGGGTGGTGCCGCAGCATTTTGAACGCGCTCTGGCGGGATCGGCGGCGTATTCCATACCAACGACATTATTAACCATTTTGACCTCGATGTTCCTGCACGGCGGGTGGCTGCACATCATTTTCAATATGTGGTTTCTGTGGATCTTCGGGGACAACATTGAAGATTATCTAGGACATTTTACGTATCTGATTTTTTATCTTCTCTGTGGTACCGCGGCGGCACTGACACAAATTGCGCTGGCGCCGAATTCGACGATTCCGACGATTGGCGCCAGTGGAGCGATTGCGGGAGTGATGGGCGCCTATGTTCTGCTCTATCCACGGGCGAAGGTGCTGACGCTAGTGGTGCTTATTGTGTTCTTCACTTTTTGGTGGATACCGTCGTGGGTATTTCTTGGCTACTGGTTCCTGGTGCAATTTTTCTTCGCCAGCGTAACGGTGCATCAGGCTTCAGGAGGCGTGGCTTTCGGCGCACACGTGGGCGGGTTTTTGACGGGACTCATTTTGATCAAAGTATTTCCGCGGAGGACGCGGGCGTATAGGTATGGTGCGTAAGTGGACGTGATAACAGCGAGATTGGTAGGTCAACGAAGTAACCGCAAAAACACGGCGCGAGTGGCAGCCGAACCCCAGCGTTCCTAGTTTATCGAGTGACGCCGGCTACATGGGGTAAGTAGATGAGAACTAGCCACACAAATGAACTGGCAAGAACGAGCGTAAGCGCGCATGCGCAAATGCAGAGTAGCGAAATCAACCCACGCATCCGATGTCCCGTGGAGAAAGACCTGAGCAGCAGCACAATTGCTCCCACCGCCAGGCCGAGCGATACGAGAACGCCGAGTGTCACATAGGCCTCAGTCAAACCACCCGCGATTGCAGCGAGGCCAATAGCCTTCTCGGCGGTTATTACTCTAAAGGCATCTAAAAAAACGATGATGAATGGAATGGAGAGAATACCGGTGAGACCAATGCCCCAAAGGAAAGACTTCCTTCTATGATCGTAGCTAAAGCTAGCGTTCATTCGGTATTCGAGACTGTCACAGCAGTGGATGAAAATCAAGCGTCAATTTAAACCACATCCCGTGACCCCTTGTTGCGCTTCTATAATCAATGTAATGACTTTATCTGCAAAACAACTTGCATCCGCGGATTTCCCTACCCGCTGGGGACAATTTCGTATTTATGGATTTCGGCTTAACCCGGTGGCAAACGAAAAGCCGGAAGAGGCTGTGGCTCTCGTGATGGGGGACGTGCATGCGTCGCCGCCACTGGTACGGATTCACTCGCAATGCCTGACGGGCGACGTGTTTGGCTCACTGCGATGCGATTGCCGGCAACAACTCGAGATGGCGCTGGGGATGATCGCGGAGGAAGAGGCCGGCATTTTGATTTATGAACAGCAGGAGGGGCGCGGTATTGGGCTGATGCCGAAATTGCAGGCATATGAATTGCAGGACTCGGGGTTGGACACCGTAGAGGCCAACGAAAAACTTGGTTTCAAGGCGGACCACCGGGAGTTCGCGTTGCCGGCGGAGATGTTGAAAGCACTTGGGGTCAAGAAGGTGAGGCTGCTGTCGAATAATCCGGAGAAGGTAGCCGCCCTAGAGCGTGCCGGGATTGAAGTCGTCGAGAGAGTTCCTTGCGAAGTTGAGCCTAGCGAACATGCGGAAGAGTATCTGCGGACTAAGAAAGAAAAGATGGGGCATCTGTTTACCGAGTAGCTTTCCAAAAGCTTTTAACCGCAGAGATCGCTGAGAACATCCAGGGATCGCAGAGTATGTTTTGCACTCCCATCAGTCCCTTCCGGCCGGATGTATGGCCCGCCTCTATTTTAATTTCGCCAGGCGAGAACCTCCCCACTCTCCACAATCAAAGCTGGGTGATTTAATCTTTTCTCGTGGACAACAAATCTATCGCTGGAATTTTGTACGAGACGGCCGACCTGCTGGAAGTGGATGGGCAGGATTCGTTTCGTATCCGGTCGTATCGGAATGCTGCCGAGGCGATTGAGGGATTGCCGCAGCAGATCACCGACCTAATCGAAGATCCCAAGCAGGTGCTGGCGATTCCCGGTATTGGCAAGGGCATGCTCAATAATTTGAAAGAAATGCTGCATGAAGGGAAACTTTCGCTGCACGCGGAGATGCTGAAGAAATATCGGCCGTCGATGCTGGAGTTGCTGAGGGTGCAAGGGCTGGGGCCCAAGACGGTGGCGCTGATCTGGAGCGCTTATCAGATTTGCGATCTGGAGGGCGTAGAGAAGCTGGCGCGGGAAGGAAAGATTCGCGAGTTGCCGCGGATGGGTGAGAAGCACGAGCAGAAAATATTAAAGGCGATTGAGGATTATCGGCGGATCGCGGGGCGCTTTTTGCTGAATGTTGGCGAGGTGCAGGCAGAGAAAATTATCGAGCATTTGCGGAATTATCCGGGAGTCGAGAAAGCTACACCGGCAGGTTCACTGCGCAGAGGACGTGAAACGGTTGGCGATCTCGACATTCTGGTCACGGGCCCCGCGTGCTGTGATGATACGGAGCGGGAGAAGCTAATCGAACACATCATCAAGTTGCCAGGGCTGATGGAGATAATCGCGCGCGGCGAAAACAAGGTGAGCTTTCGTTTGCGCGGTGGGATGCAGGTGGATGTGCGATTCCTGCCTCCGGAATCGTTTGGGGCGGCGATGCAGTACTTCACTGGATCCAAGGGACACAACGTAGCGCTGAGGCAGCGCGCGCTGAAGATGGGCTACACGCTGAACGAATACAGCCTGGCGAAGCTGGATGATCAGCAAGTGGTCGCGGGGAAATCCGAAGAAGAGATTTATGCGGCGCTGAAGTTGGATTACATTCCTCCGGAAATGCGAGAGAACTGTGGCGAGATCGATGCTGCCGAGAAACATGCACTGCCGAAGCTTATCTCGCAAGAGGATTTGCAAGGCGATGTGCACATGCACACCATCGAGACCGACGGACGAAACACGATTGTGGAAATGGCAGAGGCGGCGCGCGAACGCGGTTACAAGTACATGGCCATCACTGACCATTCCAAGAACCTGGCGTTCGCTAATGGACTGGACGATGCCCGAGCCGTTGAACATATAAAGAGAATCAGGGCGACGGGGGAAAGGATTGAAGGAATCAGAATTTTCGCCGGGATCGAAGTCGATATCCTGGCCGACGGGTCGCTGGATCTTTCTGATTTGGTATTGGAACAGATGGATCTGGTGATCGCCAGTGTCCACTCGCATTTCAATCAATCGGCCGAAGAGATGACGGCGCGGCTGCTTAAGGCGATCGAGAATCCTAATGTATCGATCATTGGGCATCCGACGGGGCGGATTCTGCTGCGGCGGGACGCGTATGCATACGATATGGACGCGGTGCTGGAGGGGGCGGCGCGGAATAAAGTCGCGATGGAGTTAAATGCTTATCCGGACCGGCTTGATCTGTCTGATCGGCATTTGCGGATGGCTAAGCAGCATGGGGTGAAGATCGTGATCAACACCGACTCGCATCACACTACGCATATGGAGAAGATTCGTTATGGGGTGCTGCAGGCGCGACGGGCTTGGCTTACGGCGGACGACGTGCTGAATGCGTTGCCGGTGGAGAGATTCGCCAGGGCGATGAAGCATGATTGGGTGAGTGAGACGGGATCTGCACAGAGTGTTCATTCGAAGCCTACGAAAATCGCATAGTTTTGGGTGTTTGCGTTCGGTGTTCTTGTAGAAGTTTGCGGAGCTTTCCTCCGCCGGACAGCCGAGGGCGGCTGTCCCCACGTTTTTCCCACTGTGCCTCACCAGGAGCGTGGAAACTCGAACAGTGGCGGACAAGCGTCTTCGCGCCGCGCAGGCTGAGGCGAGTACAATTGCTGCGCAGGAGGGCGCCATGTCGAGTTCAACCCCTACGCCTCCATCGGGTCCGGACACTTCAGCAATCGGAAGTGAACAAACACAAATCCAGCAGGAAAATCATCAAAGTGCAGCGCAGCCGGATCAAGCTAATGCGCAAACCAAGTTTGATATCGGCGAGGAGTATGGGACCGCGCGCAAAAATCTTCCGCCGGCGGGGATCCTTGCAATCTGCATCGTTGTCGTATTAGTGATCGTCGCAATTTACTCGCTTACCCACCGGGCCCATGCGCTTTCTTCAGGAACAATGGACGATGTAACCTCGGTCGCAGTGCCTGGTCAAGACATGGTGATGGTCGCGATCAATATCACAGTGCACAATAACGCGGACAAGCCGTCGTGGATACATACCGTCCAGGCAACGCTAGATACCGGGAAAGACAAATTCAGCGACGATGCAAGCCCGGCGGTGGATGCGCAAAGATACTTTCAAGCCTTCCCTGCCCTCAAGCAGCATGCGATCGCGTTCTTGTTGCCGGAAGCGAGGCTGGACGCGCAAAGTAACACGGCCGGAACAATCGTAGTCAGTTTTCCGGTGACAGAAGATGTGTTCAACAGGCGTAAATCCCTGACCGTGACGGTTACACCGTACGATGAGCTGCCGGTCGTGATAACGAAATAGCGATTCGGCTATTGCTGGTGCCCGGTTCCCATGCAAAGGTTGAGCGGGTGTGGACGCGCGCGGCTACATGGACATTATTTGATTATTCGTGTTTGGGGATATGTTTGCGGCGCGCCAGATGAGTGTGCGCTGTCGGATTGACGTCGTCATATTTCAGCAGGCTGATCGAGCCGTCCACTTCGAGCACTCCCAGAGCAACATCATGATAAGTTGTGATGCCGTGCTCACGCATCGCCCTTTCCAGTTCATCCATGCTGACGTGCTCTTTGGCCATGTGCGCGAGAATTACTTCGCCATCGTGAATCAGCAAGCTGGGCTGACCTTGCACGAATTTGCGAAAACGACGATTGCCGCCAGAGATTTCGGCGATGAGATAGTTCATGAGCAGCAGCGTCAGCGCCGCCACAATTCCACCCACGAGCGAAGTGTCAGGCCCGGTCATGGCGTTCTGCACGGAATTGCTGAGAAGCAATAAGAGAGTCAGATCGAATGGGGTCATCTGGCCGACTTCGCGTTTACCGCTCAGGCGAACACCGATCAGTACGACGAGGTAAATCGCGAACGTGCGAAGAAAAATTTCGCCGAGAACGTGGAGGTTGGGTGGAAGCATCGTACGGTAGCGATAGCAGTAGTGTCGCCGAATAAAAATAGCATTTATTGGCGGCGGGGTTCAAAGATTTGTGAAAGTTTGATTTGCCTGAGTTCCTATAGTGTCGCTATGCTCTTGTGACCAATGCATTCTTCAACTCTTGACATACTGGCCATTGCGGCGCACCGGGATGATGTGGAACAGACGTGCGGCGGGACGCTGCTCAAGATGGCGGAACTCGGTCATCGCACGGGGATTCTCGACCTGACTCGCGGCGAGATGGGAACCCGAGGCTCGGCGGAAGAGCGCGCACAGGAAGCTGCAGACGCGGCGAAGATACTGCAAGTTTCATGGCGCGAGGCACTCGATATTCCTGATGGCCGGGTGGAGAACACGTGGGAGAATCGGTTGAAGGTTGCGCGACTGATCAGGGAAACGCGGCCGCGCGTAGTGATACTTCCCTACTGGGAAGGACGGCATCCCGACCACTACACTGCGTCAGAGCTCGGCTATGAAGCCTGCTTTGTGGCGGGGCTGGCGAAATTAGCTCTCAGCTCTCAGCTCTCAACTATCAGCTCGGAAAAATCCTTACCACACCGGCCATTCAAGATTATTTATGCGACGCTGTATCACGATGTGCGGCCGACATTTGTGGTGGACATCAGCGAACAATTCGAAGCTCGCTTCGAGTCGCTTATGGCTTACAAATCACAATTCAGCGATCAGGAAGCTGGGAAGGATATCTTCCCTGCCCGAGCAGAAATTCGCGCACGGATCGAATCTATGGCGCGGTTCTATGGAATGATGGCCGGTGTGACTTATGCGGAGCCGTTCTTGCAGAAAGAAGTTGGGCTGGTCGATGACGTTACTACGATTGCGGTGAAGTCCATCTGATCACTTGCGCCTCGTGATACCATGGTATTACTCGTACGTTGCATGTAATACCTATGGCTTTCCAAAGCAGAATCACCAGTAAGGGACAGGTCACGGTTCCGGTTGAAATCCGACGCAAGCTGGGGCTGCGTCGAGGAGACAATGTTGAATTCCGGGATAAGGGAACGGAAGCCGTAATTACGCGATCCACTGAGGCCAAAAGTCCGTTTGATAAGTTCGTCGGAATTCTGCGCGGCAAGCAAAAACGCCGGGTAACTTCGAAAGAGTGGATGGCGGAGTTACGCGACGATAACGAAGCGGAGCGCAAGCGCTGAAGACCGCAATCGACACAAATGTTCTTTCTGCCTTACTGTCAGGAGAGGCCGCGTCCCAGGATTGCAAGCGCCAGTTAGATCAGGCCCGACTGCGGGGTAATCTCGTCATCTGCGCTCCGGTTTATGCCGAGCTCTGCGCATACCCGGGTGCGGGGAAGGCGTTTGTAATCAGCTTCTTGAGTGAGACGGGCATCATTGTTGATTTCCAGATGAGTGAGTCTGTGTGGCATGAGACTGCAGCCCGATTTGGTGGCTATGCAATCCGGCGGCGCAAGTCGGGCGGCGGAACGCCCAAACGAATGCTGGTGGATTTCATCGTTGGCGCTCATGCGATGCTTATGGCAGATCGATTTTTAACTTTGGATCAAGGCCGCTACATCAAAGATTTTCCAGAATTGCATCTGGTTTAGGAAAGTTCTAGGATTTCACCGCAACAGCCAATCCGTCTCGAATCGGAAGGATGGTTGTAAACAATTCTTTCGATCCGTACAGCAGCCGATTGAATTCAATAATTGATTTCGTCGAGGCTTCTGACGGATTCTTTTCGGCGACCTTGCCGCTCCATAGAACATTGTCCGCGACCAGCAAGCCGCCCTTTCGCAGTCGCGGCAGCGCCATGCGTAGCGCGCGGGGATAATCTTCCTTATCCAGATCGCAAAAAATAATGTCGAACTGTTGGGTTTGTTCGGAGAGAAGTTCAATAGCGTCGCCGACTTTGATCGTAATCCGGTTGGCAATGCCGGCGCGCTCGAAATATCCACGAGCCTCGTCGGCTTTTTTGCGATCCCCGTCGGTGTAAATGACGCGGCCACCGTCGGGGATGGCGCGGCCCCACCATATGGTGGAATATCCGATGGCTGAACCCATCTCAAAAATATTTTTCGCGTTGGACATTAATGCAAGCTGGTGCAAAACGCGCCCAACCGCTGGTCCCACAATTGGAATGTCGCGCTTGGCTGCTTGATCCTCCATTTCCTTCAGCACTTCATCGCGTGGCGGCAATAGCGAGTAAAGATAATTCTCTACCGGCTCAGAGGTGATTCCGTGCATCATCCATCGTGGCTTGTCAGAAGGCTTCGGCATTTTCGACTTTTATCTTACGAGATTGTCTCGCCAGGTTTCATTTCGACCACTTTGACGCCATGCACGAGCTTACTTAAATCGGCTGGACGTCCGGTCAGAACTGGAAAGGTCGCGAAGTGCATGGGAATGACAGCATTGGGCTTCAGCAGATTGCAGGCGTACGCCGCTTCGCGCGGGCCCATGGTGTAATGATCTCCGATGGGTAACATGGCGATATCCGGCGCATAGAGTTCGCGAATAATGGCCATGTCTCCGAACACGTTGGTGTCACCCGCGTGATAGATCTTGATCCCGTTATCAAATTCGACGACATAGCCGCAGGCCTCGCCGCCGTACACGTACGTGTCGCCATCCTGAATTCCGCAGGAGTGGTCGGCGTGGACCATGGTGACTCTAATATCGTCAACCTGTTGCGTACCGCCTTTGTTCATCTCTGCGAGCTGCTTCACGCCTTTCTTACCTAACCAGCCGCAGAGTTCGGGGATGCCGACAACTTTGGGATTGTGTTTCTTGCCGATTTCAACCGCGTCGCCAATGTGGTCACCGTGGCCATGGGTGCAGAGCATGACATCTACGGCTTTAACTTCTTTTTCGGTCGCGGGGCATGCGGGATTTCCCATGACCCAGGGGTCGACCAGGATTGTTTTTCCTTTTGGAGTTTGAATGCGGAAGGTCGCGTGTCCGAGCCAGGTGAGCTTGATGCCGTTCAGTTTCATTAGTCGTTCTCTTTCTAAGAATAATGACTCAACATTCTAGAACGCGTGAAAGCGGCGCATCAACGCTGCTTTGGACAGTGGGACGGTCGTATCC